>Ga0137403_10009838_pt1 | contig 10610 bp, 15 predicted proteins | sample CZOMad2_1_16fung_FD_122057 | JGI IMG/M metagenome (GOLD analysis project Ga0137403, IMG submission 122057) | Vadose zone soil fungal communities from Angelo Coast Range Reserve, California, USA - CZOMad2_1_16fungal (Hybrid Assembly) | ecosystem: Environmental > Terrestrial > Soil > Vadose zone... | reverse complement strand
CCAGCTCCTGCATATCCCAGAGTCCCCCCGGCTTGTCCGAGAGCGGTCGGGCCAGCTCCCTGGATCGTGAACGTCATGCCATCGGCCGACGGACTCGTCAGCTGCATCGTAAAATCATTGGTGAAGTTCCCCAGCTTTACCGGCGTGGTCCAGAACCCGCTCCCCGACTGCCCGCCCGGCGTCGTGCTCGTCAACCGCAACCGCGTCCCGTTCAACACCGCGTTCCCGTTCAACTGCATCCCCGTCCCTGTCATCCCACCACTGAAGTTGATCTGCCCACTACCACCGCCTTGTATGGTGATTACCGATGTCGCGGTCCCGCTGGCATTCGCATTCGGTGCCTGCGCCATCGCCTTCACCGTCGTCGTCGCGCTCACCTGGAACGATCCGCTATACGTCGTCGACCCGCTTGTCGGCTGGCTCCCGTCCAGCGTGTAGTAGATCGTGGCGCCGCTGGTGGTGTCGGTCATCGTCACCGTCTGTGCCGTGCTGTACTGCCCGGTCGCCGGGTTGATCACCGGTGTCGCCGTCGTCGTCTATGTCGTCATGCGCGTCCGCCGCCACCTGCTCGCACGGTCTCGGGAAGCGGCACCGGGCCGAAACGTGGAACGAGTGGGCCGCTGACGCATTAGAACTTCCTCTGACTCAGGTGCTCTAGGAAAACTCGCGGCGCCCGCGGTTGGCAAACCCCGGCTCGGTCCTGGGGTCGCGGTACAGTCCGGCGCGCGAATGCGCCTCGCTCTCCCGATCCTCGTCCTGGCCGGTCTGCTCGTGGCGGGCTGCAGCTCTGGTGAGCCTTCCACCTTCAAAGCCGAGCAAACGGCCAAGTGCCTCACCGGGAAGGGTTACCGCGTCACCACCGACGACCAGAAGGTGGGGGTGGTCGCGGCCAATGCTCCCAACGGCGGTTTGCTGGCCAAGGAGCCCGGCAACGCCCTGACGATCGCGTTCGGCCAGGACTCCGACGACGCCATCAAGATCGCCGCTGCCTTGAAGCGTTTCGCCCCCAAGAAGCTCCGCCCTCACATCAGCGACGTCCTGCGGACCCAGAAGAACGCCGTCCTCCTCTGGACGGTCACTCCGCCGCAGGAGGAGCTGAACAAGGTCTTCGCCTGCCTGAAGGGCTGATTCCTCCGGCTAGAATCGGGGCGATGGTCGAAATCGGGACGATGCGCGTCAAGAGCGGCCTCGCCGAGATGCTCAAGGGCGGGGTGATCATGGACGTCACGGATGCCGACCAGGCCCGCATCGCCGAAGAGGCGGGAGCCGTGGCCGTGATGGCGCTCGAGCGCGTTCCGGCCGACATCCGCGCCGAGGGCGGCGTCGCCCGGATGGCCGATCCGGACAAGATCATCGAGATCCAGGAGGCGGTGACCATCCCCGTCATGGCCAAGGCGCGCATCGGTCACTTCGTCGAGGCGCAGATCCTGGAAGCGCTCGAGGTCGACTACATCGACGAGTCGGAGGTCCTGACGCCTGCCGACACCGCCCATCACATCGACAAGTGGAAGTTCACCGTCCCGTTCGTCTGTGGCTGCACCAACATCGGCGAGGCGCTACGGCGGATCGCCGAGGGCGCGGCGATGATCCGGACGAAGGGCGAGGCCGGAACCGGCGACATCGTCAACGCTGTCACGCACATGCGCTCGGTCTTCGGTGCGATCAGGCGCCTCGGCGCAATGGATCCGGACGAGCTCTACAGCGAGGCGAAGAATGTCCAGGCTCCGGTTGAGCTCGTGCGCTGGGTCGCGGAGCACGGCCGCCTGCCGGTCGTGACCTTCACCGCCGGCGGGATCGCGACTCCCGCCGACGCGGCGCTCTGCATGCAACTCGGCGCGGACGGCGTCTTCGTCGGCTCGGGGATCTTCAAGTCGGGGAATCCGAGCGAGCGCGCCAAGGCGATCGTCGAAGCGACGACGCACTACAACGACGCAGAGATTCTGGCGCGGGTGTCCCGCGGTCTGGGCGATGCGATGAGCGGTCTCTCGGCCGCTGCCCTGGCACCGGAAGAACTGCTCGAAACGCGCGGCTGGTAGCGGTTACCGGCCGCGGGTGAACCAGGATCCGCCGGTGTCGTGCCCGGTGTAGATCCCGTTCCCCTCGCCCCAGATCACATGGTTCGTCCCATTGGAGTCGACGGCGAGCCCGAGGTAATCGCCGTACGGGAACGTGTAACCGGTGGGCGTCTTGTACGACGCGCCCGATCCGAGGTTCGAAAGCCTGACCTCGTGTGACCACGCCACGCCGCCGTTTGTCGTCCTCGCGTACCAAGTGTTCCATCCGTTCGGACCGTTGCGGTCGTCCTGCCAGACCAGGCGGAAGTCGCCCAGGGACGGCCCTGCTGCGATCGCCGGCATATTGCTGTCCCCGACGTCGTTCACGACGATCGGCGCGCTCCAGTTGAGGCCATCCAGAGACCTGCGCACGTAAAGAGTCTTGGGCGCGTCTGCCACCTTGTTGAGCAGATACGCGAAGACGAGCGCACCGGCCGAGTCCGATGTGATAGTCGCCTGCGAGCTGAAGAAGTCGCGATAGCAGCCCTTGAACGAACACGCGGGCGCCTCCTGGCTCGTGGCGAGGATCGTCGTCGTCCACGTCTTGCCGGAATCGGTCGAGCTGACAAGAGCTACTGGCTCGGGCCCAAGGGCGAACTTCCCCTCGCCCGTCTCGCCGAAATACGCGTTTCCGTTTGGCGCAACCGTGCCGCCGTAAGCGAGATAGGAGAACGTGTCGGTGTTGGTCTTGACCGGCGCCGAGAAGGTCGCGCCGTAGTCGTGTGACGCAACCGCGTAGGCGTCGCTCTTGGAGTTGAACGCGACGTAGACATCCTTGCCGGTCGGGGAGATGACCAGCACCGGCTTGTCGTTGTAGGTCAGCTTCCCGTTCATGGTCACGGGCGTCGTCCAGGTGTGGCCGTGGTCGTAGGACTTGGCGAGCACCGTTCCCGGATTGAACGTGTTGAGCCACGCGGCATAGACCGTGCCGTCGCTCGCCACCGCGAGCTGCGGATCGAATTGCCAGGGAACGTTCTTGCAAGGCAGCCCGCAAACGGGGACGAGGGGTCCCCAGGTCGTGCCGCCGTCACTCGAGGCGCGGATGAGGATGCTGTAGATCGAGCAGTCGTGAGATGCGCATTGGTCGTTGATCGCGGTGACGGCCTGGTAGACCCATGGGGCGTGGGGATCGACTGCGACCGTTGGCTCCCAGTTGTCGTCGGCGAGGCTGCCGACGAGTTGCTCGGACGCGAACGACGGCGCCGACGCGGCCGGCGCAGCGACGGCGCTTCCGACCGCCACCGTGCCTGCCGCCAGCAGGGCGAGGAGCGCGCGTTTCACCGCTCGACCCTAGAACGGTCGCGCCGAGCGAGTCAAGACCCGCGCCCGACTACCATTTATGGCATGAAGATCGGGGTACTGGCCGTCCAGGGCAACTTTCGCGAGCACGGGGCGATGCTCCGGCGACTCGGCGCGGACGTCGTCGAGGTGCGCAAGCCGGAAGAGCTCGAGGGCCTAGACGGCCTGGTCGTTCCCGGAGGGGAGTCGACGACGTTCATGCGTCTGATGAGGCTCTACGGCCTCGACGAGGCAATCCGGGCATTCGAAGCGCCGATCCTGGGTACCTGCGCCGGCATGATCGTCCTCGATCGCGATCATCTCGGGCTCGTCGATGTCGCGGTCGACCGGAACGCCTACGGCCGCCAGGTGGCGAGCTTCGAGGCTGACCTTTCGCTTGCGGGGGAAAGCTCCCCGCTACGCGGCGTCTTCATCCGCGCGCCTCGCGTGCGCGTGACCGGAGACGTGGAGGTTCTGGCCGAGCACGAGGGCGAGCCGGTGCTCGTCCGCGACGGGCGCATCCTCGTGGCGTCCTTCCACCCTGAATTGACGGACGATACGCGGGTGCACGAGCTGTTCTTGAGTGCCGTCCGGGAGGCGATGAGTGTCAGGGCATAGCAAGTGGTCCTCGATCAAGCACAAGAAAGGCGCCGCCGACGCGAAGCGCGGCAAGCTCTTCTCGAAGCTCTCGCGGGCGATCATTGTTGCCGCGAAGGAGGGCGGCCCCGATCCCTCTGGCAACCTCGCCTTGCAGAACGCGATCGAGAAGGCGCGCTCGTACTCCATGCCGAAGGACAACATCGAGCGCGCGATTGCGCGAGGCTCGGGTGCCGATTCGGACGCGCAGGCTTTCGAGACGGTCGTCTACGAGGGCTACGGCCCGAGCGGCGTCGCCGTGATCGTCGAGGCGTTGACTGACAACCGCAATCGCACCGCGTCCGACGTGCGGCACGCGTTCGACAAGTTCGACGGCAACCTCGGCACCTCGGGCGCGGTCGCGTGGCTCTTCGAGCGGCGCGGGGTCGTTGTCGTTCCCGCAGACGGCGTGGACGAGGACGAGCTGACGCTCGCCGCGGCGGAAGGCGGCGCCGACGACGTCTCGCTCGACGGTTCCACATACGAGGTTGTCTCGGCACCGGAGGCGCTGACCGCGGTGCGCGAGGCGGTCGAGAATGCGGGCTTCACTGTCGAGGCCGCGGAACTGACGATGGTGCCCAAGACGACCATCGAAGTCGCGGACGAATCGGCTGCGAAGAAGATCCTGCGGCTCATCGACCAGCTCGAGGAGAGCGACGACATCCAGGACGTCTACGCGAACTTCGACATCCCGGAACAGGTCCTCGAGACGGTCGCCTCTTAGTGACCTGTTACGTGCTTGGCATCCGCCGGCGCCGCGGGCTCGGTCTAGTTTGCTGGTGGTGGATCCTCTAGAGAGGCGCTGGGGACCGCATCGGGGTCAATCGGTTTCGGAACCGGCTCCTCTCCGCGGACGACGGACATTGCCCGCCGTTCCGGAAGCAACTCGCCACTGGCTTCCGCGATCTCTTCCTCGGTCATGTCCACCGGGTTTCGTTCCTCTGCCACCTGATCCTTTTCGCCGCATCTGAGGGCGGCCAAACACCCCGTGGTCACCCGGGTCACCTCCCCGGTTACCCCTGATTTCGCGTGGTGCGCGTACGCTTTAGGATTCGTACGGAGGGGGTCGCGAGGGAGCTTCGGCTCCCTCGCTCTGTTTCAGACCCAGCCGCGTTGCCGGGCCACGCGACAGAGAGCCCGCCGCTTGGCATGAGCCGGCTGGTCGGAGAGGCCGGCCTTCGCGTAGATGCGGCGCAGTGCCGCCTTCACGGTGCCCGTCGCGCCCGGCGTTCCGAGTTGCGCGGCGATCTGCTCGTTCGACGGCAGGCTTTCGAGGCTCGCTCCGGCCAGCCACGGTCCGCAAAGGCCCTGCACGACCTGCCGCTGGAAGGCCGACAGCTGGGCCGAAGCCGTTGGCGCAATTTCCTCGAGCGGCTCGGTCGTTTCGGTGTCCTCGAGCTGGGCGGGCCAGGAGAAGAGGACGGTCTCCGAGCCGATCCCGATTCGATCGGCGTGTCGCAGAGGGAGTGGAGTCCCGGGCTGGACCCGGGTTCCATTCAGGAAGGTGCCGTTGAAGCTGCCGCGATCCTCGATGTACCAGCGACCGTCACGAAACGCGAGCGAAGCGTGCTCGCGGCTCACCGTCGGCGACGCGAATGCCAGGTCGCACGACGCGTCGCGTCCGATCGTGACGTCCTTGTTCAGCTCGTGCTCTCTCCCGTCAGGAAAGGTGAGCCAGATGTCCCAGGGCATTGGCCGGAAGGATACGTCCGGTTAGACGCCTAACCTCTCACCGTGAAGGTCATAGGCATCGATCCAGGGACGGCTTCTTGCGGGTACGGCATCGTCCACGAAAAAGACGGGCGCCTCAGGGCCATCGACCACGGGTGGTGGAAAACGTCCGCGGCCGAACGCCCCGAGCTGCGTCTGAAGACGATCTTCGACGCCGTCGTCGAGCTCGTCGCGCTTCATCAGCCCGATGCCGTCGCAATCGAGGAGTCGTTCGTCGGCGTCGACGCCCGCACCGCACTCTCCGTCGGGCAGGCGCGCGGGGCCATCATGGTCGCGGCCGCCAACGCCGGGGTCGGGTGCGCTGAGTATTCGCCGGCCCGCGTGAAGCAGGTGGTCTGCGGCTACGGCCGCGCCGAGAAGCAGCAGATGCAGAGGATGGTGAAGGTGATCCTCGGACTGCAGGACGAGCCGGCAACGTCGCACGCCGCCGACGCGCTCGCCGTTGCGATCTGCCACGCGCTCGCGCCGCCGCTGTTGAGGATCGCGGCGGGATGATCGCGCGCCTCCGGGGCCGTCCCCTGGCGAACACGCCGGACGGGCTCGTTCTCGACGTCGGCGGTGTCGGGTACCTCGTCGCCGCGACGCCGTCCGCCGTTCGAGCCGCGGACGGAGCGACTGAGGTGTCGCTGCACACGTATCTGCACGTGCGCGAAGACGCATTGCAGCTGTACGGGTTCGCCGAGGCGGCAGAGCGGGAGCTCTTCCTCCAGCTGCTCTCCGTCAACGGCATCGGCCCGAAGGTCGCTCTTGCGATCGTGTCCGGCTCACCGGCCGCCGATCTGAGGCGGGCGATCGTGCTCGGAGACACGGCGCGGTTCCAGGCCATCCCCGGGATCGGCAAGAAGACCGCCGAGCGCATTCTGCTCGAGCTGAAGGAGAAGATGGGGGACGCTCCGGTGCCGATCTCGTCGGCGGGAGGGACGCAGCCGCACCTGGTGGCGCGAGACGCTCTCGTCGAGCTCGGGTACTCCGTCGGGGAGGCTGAGATGGCTCTCGCGAGAGTCAACCCGGAGCTGCCGCCGGAGGAACGCGTCCGCGAAGCGCTAAAAGCTGCGTAGATGACCTCTGCGCCTCAGTTCCTAGTTCCCGCAGTCATGCCCGAGGAGGACGACCTCGAGCAGTCGCTGCGCCCACGTCGCCTGGCCGAGTTCGTCGGGCAGGAGCGGATCAAGGAACAGCTGGCAATCTCGCTCGATGCCGCGAAAGGGAGAGACGAAGCGCTCGACCACGTGCTCCTCGTCGGCCCGCCCGGGCTCGGCAAGACGAGCCTTGCGTTCATCGTCCGCGAGGAGCTCGGCGTCGGCATTCGCTGCGTCGCCGGTCCCGCCCTCGAGCGCAAGGGCGACATGGCGGCGATCCTGACCGGCCTCGAGCGCCACGACGTCCTGTTCGTCGACGAGATCCACCGTCTCAACCGCACGATCGAGGAGATCCTCTATCCGGCACTCGAGGACTTCCGGCTCGACATCATCGTCGGCCAGGGCGCGGCGGCCCGCACGCTCACCCTCGACCTCCCGCCGTTCACACTCGTCGGCGCGACGACGAGAACAGGGCTCTTGACCACGCCGCTGCGCGACCGCTTCGGCATGACCTTTCGGCTCGAGTACTACGAGCCGAAGGAGCTCGGGACGATCGTCCGCCGGTCGGCGCGGATCCTCGACGTCGAGATTGCGGCGGACGCAGCCGACGAGATCGCACGCCGCTCCCGCGGAACGCCGCGCATAGCGAACCGGATCCTGAGGCGCGTGCGCGACGTCGCACAGGTCAAGCACGACGGCAAGATCACGAACGACGTCGCGCGCGAGGCGCTCGACTTGCTGGAGGTCGACGGCGACGGGCTCGAGCGCATCGACCGGGCGCTGATGGAAACGATTCTCGTCAAGTTCGGCGGCGGCCCTGTTGGCCTGTCTACGCTCGCCGTCGCCCTCGGTGAGGAGCAGGACACGATCGAGGACGTCTACGAGCCGTATCTCCTCCAGCTCGGCTTCCTGCAGCGCACACCGCGCGGCCGCATCATCACCGAGCTCGGCCGCGAGCGGTTCGGAGCCCGCGGGGAAGACACGAAGCTCTTTTGAGCCCCGATCTCTGGGTGCCGGGGGCAGCCGAGCCGTCGCTCGACGGCTTCGTGTATCGCGTCCACCGGCAGATCGAGCGCTATACGGCGACCCACAGCGCGGACTTGACCCACGTGGAGGTGGAGCTGGGGGACGGGGAGCGCCTCACGCTTCGGTCGCTGTCCGCCGAGCCGGGCTATGGGTTTCTGACGCTGTCGGTCGATGCCGAGAACGGCGATTCGGAGGAGCACATCGTCCCGGTCGGCGCGATCAGGCGGATCGCGCTTGGACCAGCGGACGAATCCCGCCGCCCGGGATTCGCCCTGTCGAAAGAGATAGGGCCGGAACCCGCCGCATAGGGCCCGGCCCTGTTGAAATGTCCGCCCCGGCCGCAGTGTTGTCGGGGCTGGTTCTGCCGCAGAACAGAACCGGTGAGGACAGGTGGTACACGTGGAGCATGAATCACCCAGCCTGGTTGATTCCTCCCCCTTTGGTTGGTTCATTCGGATACTTCACTTTCACCCTGCCGGGGGAGTGCAGAAACGCCTTTTCACCCCGATCCTGAGTCTCAGGAGGATCGTGAGGGGCCGCAGCTCACATCCTCCAACGGGCGGTCGCAGGTTCGTCCTGCGGCCGCCGTCTATCTACGCCTGGCCAGTGCCAGGCACGAGACGACGCCGCAAGGGCCAGGTTCGCCGAACGGCGGCGAGGAGGCGAGGCGCAAACAGGAGCGCCATGACGTCGAACCAGACGTAGCCCGCCGCGACCCCGCTCGGTGGGTTGCCGTCCGGGATGCCGAGCCCGGGGAGCTGTTCGGCCCATCGCCAGGTGCCGATCGCAGTTCCGTAGAGCTCGAGCGCGGCGACGACCAGGAAGACCCCCGCGTACGCGGCGCGCGCGGGCGAGCGCCAGAGGAAGGCGAGCAGCAGAGGGATGCAGAGCGCACCTGCGGCATCGAGACGTGGCAGCACCGTCAGTCCGAGAGCGCCCCAGATCGTGACGGCGGCGGCCGCGAAGGCGACGAGCGCGCGTGAATGACGCCGGAGCGCTTCGCTCAACGAGAGGCCCGCCATGAACACCAGTCCGTGAGCCGGGGGGACGAACGTCGGCAGGTTGTGCAGCCGGTACGAGTAGACACCCCACAGGATCGAGCCCGTCACCTCCGCCACCGTCGCCGCGCAGATGACCACCGCGACTTGTGTGCGACGCTCGGCCGGAAGCGGTCGCGCAGCGACGAGGAGCACGATCCACGTCAAGGCTCCAAGTGCGAGCTGGCCGGGCAGCTCGACCTGCGTATCCACCGCCAACAGTGCCGCGAGGAATGCGGCGATAGCTGCTGCGCGGATCAACGCCTGAACTGCAGCTCGTGCCACGAGGGCACGGGGGCAAGCTCGAGCAGCGCGCGGTCGCCGTTCGGGTCGCGATACCCGAAGTCCGCCACGTCCTCGTCCCAGGCGACCTCGAGCAGTCCCTCCTTGACGCGATGGTCGAGCCAGGCGCCGCGGAAGACGAGCTTCTTCAGCCAGTAGACGAGCGACTCGCCGCCGACGAGCGAAACACGCTCCCAGTGGCGGACGAGATATCTGCCGAGCCCGCTGCGAGGCTCGTCGATCCAGTCCCGCTCGACGAGCTCGACGAGATCGGCGGTCTCGTCGTCGTCGAGCTCGTTGTCGCCGACGAGGCCGAGCTTCACCGCCGCCGCCGTGACGCGTTGCTCGAAGTCGGAGCAATTGAAGCCGAAGCGGTAGCCGAGGAACTCGACGACGTAGTCATCGCCCGAGACGTAGTTCGCCTCTGTCACAAGCCGAGCATAGCGTCGCGGTAGGTTTGCCTTATGAGCGTTCGCCTCGCCGCAGCATCAGCCTTCGTCACGGCCCTTGTGGTCGCCACGGTGTGGCTCACCGACCTCTCTTTCGGGCGCGCTGCGCTGCTCGCACCGGTGCTCGTGATCGGCCTCGCAGCGGTCGCCGGCCTCGTCGTTTTCTGGGGCCGAGTGGGCTGGGACTCCCTACGCCGGGCACGCCATCCCCGGCTACTGGCGGCAGCAGCGCTGGCTTTCGTACTGCTGCTCGTCGCGCTCACGCTGCTGGGCGTCCAGCTCCCTCGAGAGTAAGCGCACTCGAGTCCGGAGTAAGCGCACTCGAGTCCGGCGCCGGCTGCGCCGGCCCCTGCGATGGCGCTAGCGGATAGCGAGGTGACCGTACCGGGCAAGCCCGGCGCGGCGGCGGCCGGGGATTAGCCCCCGGTTAGGACGGGGGTTGACCGTACCCAAAGACACCGGTGTCCCCGGTGTCGGGAAAGGCCTCCAACTGCGACGGTGAGGACATGACCGATACGACACTCACAGAGCTTCATCACCGCTCGGCGGACGGCATCGAGGTCTCGCTCCTGTGGAGCCGCATCACGAACGTGCTGACCGTGGCGGTCGAGGACAGCCGCTCCGGCCTGAGCTTCGAGGTCCCGGCTCCTGCGGACAGGGCGCTCGACGTCTTCGAGCATCCCTACGCCTACGCCTAACGCATTCGAGTCCGGCGCCTACTGCGCCATGATGACTCGAATGCGAGGGCGCTAGCGGACGGCCGCAGCGGCCGCACCGAGCAAAGCTCGGAGCGGCGGGGTTTGCACATTGCTCGGCGTAGAGGACAGATCCTTCGGCAGACGGAGCGTGACCATCTGCCCGAAGAACTCGGCGGAGTCTGGTGTAAGCGGCTCGAGGTCGAGCTCATTGCGCGCCCGTCGTGCGAGCTCGTGACAGCGGTCGCGTACCGCTACCCACTCGTGCTCGTCCTGCCACGCGATCGGGCGGCCATCGATGGCACGGTGCCACACCGGGAACCATTCCGCGAAGTTGTCCGCG
>Ga0137403_10009837_pt1 | contig 10611 bp, 12 predicted proteins | sample CZOMad2_1_16fung_FD_122057 | JGI IMG/M metagenome (GOLD analysis project Ga0137403, IMG submission 122057) | Vadose zone soil fungal communities from Angelo Coast Range Reserve, California, USA - CZOMad2_1_16fungal (Hybrid Assembly) | ecosystem: Environmental > Terrestrial > Soil > Vadose zone... | reverse complement strand
CCAACTCGCCAGCGCCACGAATGCCAGCCCGAGAACCGACTCCATCCGGCGCCCGACCGTGGCGACCCGCCTGGGCAGGCTGCTCGGTTCGATCCGCAAGGGCTGGGCTTACTGAGCAGCCCCAAAGCCGGCCGCAGCAGCCGCCCGGCGTTTGCGCTTCCTTGAGGGCGCTTATTCGCCGGAATCGACTTCCGGTTCGGCGTCGATCGCTTGGTCGTAGTCGTTGGCGCCTTCTTCTTTGCGGGCGATCAACGGCTTGTCGAGAGGCCGGCAAACCCGGCGCTGCAGGCGCGCCAGACGGTCGGACCGTTCCAGAGCTTCAAACACCTCGGCCGGATTCATCATCAGGGAAAAGGGGTTGGCAAGAAGTTCAGAGGTCTGCATGTCGGTTCCTTAAAGAACGGGTGGCGATGCATTCACTGTAGGTCTGCCCTTTGGGCGCTGACAGTCGTCTTGGCGCCAGACCGAACGTCAGAAGTTCCCTGACAAGACCTGAGGCCGGAGTCGAATCTTCGACCTCACTTGGCCGCCTTGGCAAGCCGCTCTGCCAGGCCTTCCCGGCCGCCGTTCTGTGCGAAATCGGCGGCGTTGAGCCCCAGGTCGTTGCGCTGCCGGGGGTCGCCGCCCTGCTTCAGCAGCAGCGCAACAGCGTCTTCGCTGCCATAGCCGGCCGCCATCATCAGCGGGGTTGTCTTGTTGGCCGACTCCGCGTTGACCTTGGCGCCGCGGGTCAGCAGAAGCTGCAGCACAGCGAGGTCTGCCTGCGCCGCAGACGCCGCGTAATGCAGCGGCGACCAGCCCGGCTTGTTGATCTGGGCGCCACGGGCGATCAGTTGACGGCACAGCTCGACCTGGCCCTTGATGGCCGCCAGCATCAGCGGTGTCTCGCCGAGTGGGTTGGCCAGATTGACGTCGGTTCGGGGGTAGGAGATCAGCAATTCAGCGACGGCGAAAGAGTCGTTTTGCAGCGCGAACAGCAGGCCGGTCTGCCCCTTGTCATTGGTTGAATTGGGATCGAAACCTTGCTTCAACTGGGCTGCGACGGCTCGAGATTGATCCAACTCGGCCAGTTTGAAGAAATCTTCATTGGGTCCGGCTCTTGCCGAAATAAATCCAATTAAAACAATGAAGTAGAAAATTATTCTAATGTAATACATGACCTAGCTTTAAGTCGACGAAAAACCTCTGGCTGCTCGACGTTTCTGGCTTGAAGGCATAGCGGAATTCATTCTCTTGTAAAAAAATATTCACAATTAAATCAATGGCTTATGAATCTAAATTCAAGTCAAACTTGAAGCCACTTTAAGTGTGCAACGACGTCAGTGGCACGGCAAAAAGGCGTTCAAAGTTTTGCGTCGTGTGCATGGCAATCTCGTCGACGCTGCAGCCCTTCAACTCGGCCATTTGCTGCGCCACATACGGCACATAAGACGGGTTGTTGGTCTTGCCGCGGTAAGGCACCGGCGCCAGGTACGGACTGTCGGTTTCGATCAGGCAGCGGTCCAGCGGTGCAAAGCGTGCCACCTCGCGCAAATCGGCCGCGGTCTTGAAGGTCAGGATGCCGGAGAACGACAGGTAAAAGCCCAGGTCGAGTGCAGCGCGCGCCACCGCCATGGTCTCGGTGAAGCAATGGAACACGCCATGCGATGCGCCCTCGTCGCGCAACATCGCCAGCGTGTCGTCCGAGGCGCTGCGGGTGTGGATGACCAGCGGCAAACCCGTTTGTCGCGCGGCCTGGATGTGCACACGAAAGCGCTCGCGCTGCCATGCCATGTCGGCCACCGAGCGGCCGTTCAAACGGTAGTAGTCGAGGCCGGTTTCCCCGATGCCGACCACCCGAGGGCGTTGGGCCAGGCTCACGAGGTCTGCCAAGCTGGGTTCGCGCACGCCCTCGTTGTCCGGGTGGACACCCACGGTCGACCAGAAATTGCCGTAGCGCAGGGCCAGCGCATGCACGTCGTCGAACTCTTCCAGCGTGGTGCAAATGCACAGTGCGGCGTCGACTTGGCCGCAGCCATCGCGGCACGGATGTCGTCCATCCGGCTGCGCAACTCAGGAAAGTTCAGATGGCAATGGGAATCAACGAACATGCAAAGCCCCCGACCGTGGTGAACTCCCCCGCGGCGCTCAAATCGTCTGGGTGGGCTTTGACGAAGCGATGGCCGTGCCAAGAAATTCTTCGATCTTGACCTTGAGTAGCCGGGTCTTGTCGTCAGCCGGGAATTTGACCCCGACGCCCTGGGTGCGGCCGCCCGATGCGTTGGCCGGCGTGATCCACGCCACTTTGCCAGCCACCGGATAGCGCTGCGGGTCGTCGGGCAACGACAACAACAAGTAGATGTCTTCCCCGAGCCGGTATTCGCGCGTGGTGGGCACAAACAGGCCGCCTTCGATGAACAACGGAATGTAGGCGGCGTACAGCGCGCCCTTTTCGCGAAACACCAGCTGAATGACACTGGGACGTGCTGTCGCGGGCGGTGCGGCAAGACCAGGTCGGCCGGGTGTCAAGGGAGCTTCGCTCATCGAGCCGAGTGTACCGAAAGACCCTGTGCAGCGGCTGGTGTCAAGGCCTGGCGCGCCTGCAGCAGCAGCGACTCGGCCATGACCGGCAGATTCCAGGGGTGCTCGGCATGGCGCAGGGTCCGGCTCAGTTCCTTGGACCAGGCGTTCAATGCGGGCAAGGTCGCGCCTCTGGGCAAGGCCGCCGGTGGAAAGTAGCGCGGCGCCGCACCACAGGCCAGGCACGCAGCGTCGTGGCAAAGCTTGTGCAAAGCGTCCAGCAGGCGCGGCAACGGCCAAGCAGCCAGCGTGCCGACCTCGCCCGCCGCCACCTGCTTGGGCAAGCGGGTCCAGGTCACGGCATCGACGCCTTCACGCGCCCATTCCAGTGCCTCCATCGGCTGTCCGCCAGCGGCTGCCAGCAAGACCTCGGGCTGCGCCACTTTGTGTCCCGCCAGCCAGGCGCTGGCCAGGTGGGTGTCGGGCAGCGCCAGCGGCACGGCATGGCAACGACTGCGAATGGTCGGCAGCAAGGCATCGGGGGCGCCGCAGCTGAGCACGAAACGGGCAAGTCCGGGCGGCTCTTCCAGCGTCTTGAGCAAGGTGTTGGCCGCGATCGCGTTCATGCGTTCGGCCGGATGGACCAACACCACCTTGGCGCGACCGCGTGCCGAGGTGCTTTGCGCAAACCCGACGGCCTTGCGCACGGCCTCGACCTTGATGTCCTTGCTGGGTTTGGCCTTCGACGCCTTGGCTTCGGCATCGGCGCCCTCTTCGCCGCTGTCCCAGCCCAGCGACTCGCGCAAGGCCTCGGGCAGCAGCACCAGCAAATCGGGGTGCGAACGCGCCTGTACCAACCGACAGCTCGCGCAAACGCCGCAGGGCTGGGCGGTCGGCTCGGTCTCGCACAGCCACGCCTGCGCCAGCGTCAACGCCAGTTCGAATTGCCCGATGCCTTGTGGCCCGTGAATCAGCAGCGCGTGTCCGCGCTGGGTGCGCAGGGCGTTCTGCAGTGGTTGGGCCAACCAAGGCAGGGGCAGCAGGCCGTCCGCGCCTACCACCCGCGCTGCTCCAGGTGCCCAGCCATTTGCGCCCACACCTGCTCACGCGGCTGCGACGCATCCAGACGTGCAAAGCGCGAAGGCGTCGCGTCCATGCGCGCCTGGTAGCCCTGGCGCACACGGTTGAAAAAAGCGACATCCTGCTGCTCGAAGCGATCGGGTGAGCGCGCCGCGGCGCGGCGTTGCGCAGCCAGTTCGGCAGGCAGATCGAACCAGAAGGTCAGGTTCGGTTGCAGCCCCTGCTGGACCCAGCCTTCCAGCGTCGTCAAGACACCGGCATCAAAACCGCGCCCGGCACCTTGATAAGCAAAGGTCGCATCGGTGAAGCGATCGCACAACACCGTCTGTCCCTGCGCCAATGCCGGAGCGATCACACGCTGGATGTGGTCGCTGCGCGCGGCAAACACCAGCAGCGCTTCGGTCAGCGCATCCATCGGCGCGTGCAGCACCTGCTCGCGCACATGTTCGGCCAAAGGCGTGCCGCCCGGCTCGCGCGTGCAAACCACCTGCTGCCCCGCAGCGCGCAAACGCGCCGCCAACGCATCGATGTGCGTGGACTTGCCAGCCCCATCGATCCCTTCGAAAGTGATGAACAGTGCCGCCATCAACACGCACCCTGCACCAGCGAAGCGAAGTGCCCATCAAGCAACGCGCAAAGCCCGGGTCTCCCGGGCCGATGCGTGGGTCTTGCAGGCCGCGCCGGTCGAGACGACCGGCCCTGCGCCAGACATATCTCGTCCGCAGGGACGAGATATGTCCGGGCGCAGCCCCCTCGGGGGGCAGTGAACGAAGTGAGCGTGGGGGCCAACATCATCATTTCTGGTATTTATTGACCGCGCGATTATGCTCGGCGAGGGTTTCGCTGAAGTGGCTGCTGCCGTCGCCGCGCGATACGAAAAAGAGCGCCTTGGACGGCTCCGGATGCACCGTCGCCAGCAGTGCCGCCTTGCCGGGCATCGAAATCGGTGTCGGTGGCAAACCGCTGCGCGTGTAGGTGTTGTATGGCGTATCGGCCAGCAGATCGCGCTTGCGCAAGTTGCCGTCGAAGCGTTCGCCCAGCCCATAGATCACCGTCGGATCGGTCTGCAGCGGCATGCCGATGCGCAGGCGATTGATGAACACCGCGGCGACCAGCCCCCGATCGGCCGCCGCGCCGGTTTCCTTTTCGACGATCGACGCCAGCGTCAACAGGTCGTCAACGCCGCGCAGCGGCGTGTTGGCGCCGCGTTCGGCCCATGCAGCGTCCAGGTGGCGCTGCATGGCGCGGTAGGCGCGCTTGAGCACGAGCAGATCACTCGCCCCTTTGCTGAAGGCGTAGGTGTCGGGATAAAAGCGCCCTTCTGCAGCCACGCCGGCTGCGCCGATCGCCTCCATCAACTGCGCGTCCGTCAACCCGGCGGTGGTTTGCTTCAAGTCGGGCGCGCGGGCCAGTTCGGCGCGGAACTGACGCAAGGTCCAGCCTTCGATCAGGTGCACGGTAGCCAGCACTTCGTCGCCGCGCACCATCTTGTCGAGCAGACCGCGCGGCGTGGTGCCACGCTCGATTTCATAGCTGCCGGCGCGGATTCTTCGAGCCTGACCCGACCAGCGAAACCATTCGTACAGCAAGAACGGGTTGGATTGGACACCGGCTTGAACCCACGCCTGGGCCACGACGCGCGGCGACGAGCCAGGTTCGATCGACACTTCCACCGAATCGGCTGTCAGCAGCAACGGCTGCTGCAGCCACCACACGCCGGCGCCTGCCAACGACGCCATGCCGAGCACGGTCAGCGTCAGCCAGCGGCGCAGCAACTTCACAGCCGACAAAGGCTGGCGCAATGGCGCGTTAACCCTGTTCGCAGACGCTTCATGGGCGCTGATGATAATCGGCACATGACAAGTGAACACACTCTCGACGGCTCGGTGGTCTTGACGCATTGGGGCGTGATCGCCGCCCGGGGCGCCGATGCCGCTTCGTTCCTGCACAGCCAGTTGACAAGCAGTTTTTCGCCGCTCGGTTTGTCGCAGGCGCGGCTCGCCGGATATTGCTCGGCCAAAGGCCGCCTGCTGGCGAGCTTTGTCGGCTGGAAGACCTCGCCCGAAGAGATTTTGCTGGCCTGCAGTGCCGACATCCTCGCGCCCACGATGAAGCGCTTGTCGATGTTCGTGCTGCGCTCCAAGTGCAAACTCAGCGATGTCAGCGCCGAGATTCGCCTTGTCGGACTGGCCGGCCCGTCTGCCACCGCCTGGCTGGGCGATGTGGCGCCGGATGCGACCTGGCTCAAAGCCGAACTCAACGCTGCCAGCCTCATCCGCCTGCCCGATGCAGCCGGTGCCGTGCGTTACCTGTGGGCCGCTCCGGCGGACACGGCGCTGCCAGACCTGCCGGCACTCGCGCCGGCCACGTGGAAGGCGGCCGAAGTCGCCAGCGGGGTACCGACCATCGAGGCCGCCACCGTGGACCAGTTCGTACCGCAAATGCTCAACTTCGAATTGCTGGGGGGTGTCGATTTTCAAAAAGGCTGCTACCCGGGCCAGGAGATCGTCGCGCGCAGCCAGTACCGCGGCACCGTGAAACGCCGCACATTCCTGTTCAACGCCGCCGCGCCGGCCGCAGCAGGACAGGAAATCTTTCACAGCGCAGACCCGGGCCAGCCTGCGGGCATGGTGGTCAACGCCGCGCCCGCGCTGCAGCCGGGTGCCGGCAGCAGCTTGCTGGTGGAGTTGAAACTCGCCGCGCTGGACGGCGGGAACCTGCACCTCGGTTCCATCGAAGGCGCCGCGCTGACGCTGGCGCAATTGCCCTATGCGGTGCCCCGCGAGACGGCCTGAAACACAAGGTCGGCGTTCCGCGGCAACAGTTCACACCCCCCGTCACTTGGGACGCAACGTGCGCGAGTTGTTCATCTACTATCGAACCACGCTTGCAGACAGCACGGTTTTGCAAGCCACGGCGCTGGCGATGCAGGCACGACTGCAGGCACAGCACACCGGCCTGAACACACGGCTGTTGCGCCGCCCCGAGGCGGCAAATGGACTGCTGACCTGGATGGAAATTTATGACCTCCCTGCGAGCCCGACCGGCGTCAGCGAGTCACTTCAGCGTGACATCGAAACCGCTGCATTGGCCGCGCTGACACCCTTGCTCGCCGGCCCACGCCACACCGAGGTCTTCGTCACATGTGCCTCGTAGCGATCGCCATCGATCAATCGCGCCGCTTCCCGCTGGTGCTGGCGGCCAACCGCGATGAATTCTTCAAGCGCCCGGCCGCCCGTCTGGGATGGTGGTCCCCCGCTCCCGGCGCGCCCGACATCCTGGGTGGCCGCGATCTGGAAGCCGGCGGCACCTGGCTCGGCCTGACCGCCCAGGGACGCCTGGCCCTGGTCACCAATGTACGCAACCCGGCACGGGTAGACCCCTCTGCGCCGTCGCGCGGCGAAATCGTTCCACGCTGGCTGGCCGGAGACCTGAGCACCGACCGCTTCTGGATGCGCACTGCGTTGGCTGGCCACAATGGCTTCAACCTGATCGCCGCCGATTTCCGCAGCGGAGAATGTTTCTGGGCTTCCAATTGCGACGCCCACCCGACGCGTCTGGAGCGCGGCCTGTATGGCGTGTCCAACGCCTCGCTCGACACGCCCTGGCCCAAGGTCAACGCCCTCAAACAGCATCTGCGCGATGCCACCAACTCGGCTGAATCACTCGATGCACTGACCGCGCAATTGTTCGACGCACTGGCCGACAAGGCGGCCGCGCCCGATGCGCTGCTGCCAGCCACCGGCGTCCCGCGTGAATGGGAAAAAGTCTTGTCTTCAGCCTTCATCCGTTCGCCCGATTCGAGCTATGGCACGCGCTGCTCGACGCTGGTGGTGACCGAGCGCGTCAACAAACGGCTGGTCACGCATGTGCTCGAGCGCAGCTTCAGCGCAGCCGGCGGCATGGCGCTGCTGCGGCGTTCCACGCTCAAGGACTGGCCGCCGCGCTACAGCGAAGATGCCCAGCCTGAAGCTGTGGCACAGCCCGTGGTGACAGAAAGCGAACTGACGTCCGAAGAAGCCGTGCCGGTGCGCAAGACCCGCGTTCGCAGCCTGCTCAAGCCAGAGACGCCGCGGCGCAAGCGCCAGTCTGCCGGCGCGCTCTGACTCTTTGTTCGGCGGCTGAACGGGCCTACAGCGCCCGCACCATCTCGATGTGCGGAATTCCCACTTCTTCGAACATCACGCCGCGCGGCACGAACCCGGCGCGGCTGTAGAACGGGGCGGCCGAGGTCTGTGCGTGCAGCACCGCTTCACGGTAACCGCGTTCGCGAGCGGCTTTCATCAACGCTTCAAGTACCGCACGGCCTACCCCGCTGCTGCGCATGGCTTGGCTGACCGCCATGCGACCGATCTTGGCGACACCCGGAACGTGTTCCAGCATGCGCCCCGTGGCCAGCGGCATTCCGAAACGGTTGTAGGCGACGGCATGGATGCATTGCGGATCGGGATCGGCTTCGTCCCATTCGCGGTCGGTCGGGATGCCTTGCTCCTCGATGAACACCGCGGTGCGGATTTCGTGCGCGTCGGTTCCCAGCGTGTCCCATCCGCCGACGCGGACCTCGACCATCGATTTGCCGGCTTCAAAAGCCTGCAGCAGCTCGCGCAGTTCATGCGGCACCGGCATGGAAGCGCGCCGTTGCGCATCCGCAAACACATAGACCAGTTCGGCGCTCACCAGCACCTGGTCCTGGCGGTAGGCCGCACAGTTGAAGACGATCGACGAGTTGCCCACGCGGCCGCAGCGCACACCCACGTCGAGCACGTCGTCGTACTGCGCAGCGCCTTCGCAGTCCAGCGTGGACTTGCGCACATACAGATCGCCGCCCAGGCGCTGCATGGTTTTTGCGTACGGCGCCGCCATCGCGCGCCAGTAGCCCGACATCGCGGTGTCGAAGTACATCATGTAGTTCGCGTTGAAAACGATCCCGTGGAAATCGACCTCGGACCAGCGCACGCGCAGGCGCTCCATGAACTTGAACTCGCTTCTCTTCATGTGCGGATAAAAATGAGGCTGGCCAGAGGCGGCGGAGACGGATCGATCGGAGTGTGCCAGAGCAGCCCGGAATGTATCCGTCAAGGCCGCGTGCACGACTGCAAAGCTGCTCGCCATGACAAGGTCGGCATTTGCCTTTGCTTGCACGACTTGTCCAACCCGTAAACTCTCATGCCTAGCCAAAGGCATCGGCGCGAACCCCGCGCCGAGCGAGGAGAACCCTGAATGACCGAGAAGACACTGGACGCTTACTGGATGCCGTTCACGGCCAACCGCCAGTTCAAGCAATCGCCCCGCATGCTGGCGCGTGCCGAAGGCATGCATTACTGGACGCCGGAGAACCGGCAGATCCTGGACGGCGTTGCGGGGCTGTGGTGCGTCAACGCCGGGCACGCGGCGCCCAAGGTCGTCCAGGCCATTGCGCAGCAGGCGGCCGAAATGGACTTTGCACCACCGTTCCAGATGGGCCACCCCAAGGCCTTCGAACTGGCCGAGCGCCTGATCCGGCTCACGCCCGCCGGGCTGAACCGGGTCTTTTATACCAACTCGGGCTCCGAATCGGTGGAAACGGCACTGAAGATCGCGCTGGCCTACCACCGTGCACGAGGCGAAGGCCAGCGCACCCGCCTGATCGGCCGCGAGCGCGCCTACCACGGAGTCAATTTCGGCGGCATTTCGGTGGGCGGCATGGTGGCCAACCGCAAGAGCTTCGGCCCGATGCTGGGCGGTGTGGACCACATGCGCCACACGCACGACCCGGCGCGCAACGCCTTCACGCGCGGCCAGCCCGAGCACGGCGCAGAACTGGCCGACGACCTGGAACACCTGGTCACACTGCACGATGCGTCGACCATCGCCGCGGTGATCGTCGAACCCGTGGCCGGTTCCACCGGCGTGCTGCTGCCGCCCAAGGGCTACCTGGAACGGCTGCGTGCCATCTGCGACAAGCACGGCATTCTGTTGATCTTCGACGAGGTCATCACCGGCTTCGGCCGCGTCGGGGCGCCGTTCGCATCGACGCTGTTCGGCATCACACCCGACCTGATGACGGTCGCCAAGGGCCTCACCAACGGTGCGGTGCCGATGGGCGCGGTGTTTGCCAAGCAGGCCGTTCACGACACCTTCATGAACGCGCCGGCCAACGCCATCGAGTTCTTCCATGGCTACACCTATTCCGGCCACCCGCTGGCCTGCGCGGCGGCGCTGGGCACGCTGGAGACTTACGCCGATGACGACTTGCTGACGCGCGGCGCCAGAATGGCCGGCACCTTCGAGAACGCGGTGCATTCGCTGCAGGGGCTGCCGCACGTCATCGACGTGCGCAACGTCGGGCTGGTGGCCGGCATCGAGTTGCAGCCCATCGCCGGCGAGCCGGGCAAGCGCGCGTTCTCGGTGTTTCTGGATTGCTGGGAAAAGGGTCTGCTGATTCGCACCACCGGCGACACGATTGCGTTGTCGCCGCCGCTGATCGTCGAGAACAAGCACATCGATCAGCTCATCGGGATTCTGTCGGAAGCGATCAAACGCGCTGCATGATTTTTCTGGACGCCGACGCCAAGCTGGTACGCGACACGTACGACGCCGTGCCCAGCTACGTGTTGACCGCCCGTGGGCGGTGAACCCATCTTCATCCCTCGGCCGCTCACCAGGCGAGCCTGCTGAGGTTCGTCGCTACTCAAGAGGGCCCATGATCGACGGCGTGAAGTCGACGGCGCCTGCGGGCTTCTCTCCGGCCGCCCATGCCAGCAAGGCGGCGGCGGGCATCGGCTTGGCAAAGAAGTAGCCCTGCAGTTCGTCGCAGCCGAGTGTCAGCAGGATGTCCCGCTGCACGGCGGTCTCCACCCCTTCGGCCACCACTTTCAATCCGAGCGCGTGCGCGAGCCGAATCACGGCGTCGACGATGGCGTGCGCATCGGCGCTCGGCGCGATGTCGCGGATGAAACTGCGGTCGATCTTCAGCTGGCGCGCGGGCAGCTGACGCAAATAGCTCAGGCTCGAATAGCCGGTGCCGAAATCGTCGATCGACAGGTAGACACC
>Ga0137403_10009836_pt1 | contig 10611 bp, 9 predicted proteins | sample CZOMad2_1_16fung_FD_122057 | JGI IMG/M metagenome (GOLD analysis project Ga0137403, IMG submission 122057) | Vadose zone soil fungal communities from Angelo Coast Range Reserve, California, USA - CZOMad2_1_16fungal (Hybrid Assembly) | ecosystem: Environmental > Terrestrial > Soil > Vadose zone... | reverse complement strand
TCATAAATCTGCAGGTCAGTAAAAGTGCCGCCGATGTCAACACCGATCCTGACCGGCGGTACCTCCATCATCGTCACTTGAATTACCCCGGGTATCGATGCACAGCGAACGCCATATGCGATCCTACACCGATCGGATCGTCACGCCAGCACGCGATCAAGGCGTTCTTGTAGGCGCATTGCCCAGTTAGCGAGCATTCGCCGATGCCCAACCAGCCTTGGAGCGCAGGACGAAGCCGATGATCGGCTGGTGCGAAAATTGCAGCAGCGAGTTACGCGATCAGAGGAGAAAGATGTGATAGCTCTACGTCATGGAGTGCTGCCAGCCATTGCCGCATTGTGGCTCGGAACGGCAGCGACTGCCGACGCGCAGCAGAAGCTGACCATCACGGTCGTGACCCAGCCCTTCGGCACACAGCCGCAGTTCACCAAAGTCGATCAGCCGATTCTGCGCGACGGGCTGAAGGCCAAGTCAAACGGACAAATCGACGTCAAGCTTTCGGCTTGGCCGGAGATGGGGCTGAACGGCCCTGAGGTCCTGCGCCTCGTGCGCGCCGGGCAAGTCGACATCGGCGCAGCCCCGCTCTCGACCGTTTCCGGCGACGTGCCGTTCCTCGACGGGATTGATCTCGCTGGCCTGCATCCGGACATCGACCAGGCCCGAAAGACGGCGCTCGTTTTGTTGCCCCTTGCAAACAAAGAACTCGAGAAGTTCGGCAGCCAGATCATCGCGGTTTATCCCTTCCCGGCACAAGTGATCTGGTGTCGCCAGCCGGTCTCGAGCCTTGCCGACCTCAAGGGTCGAAAAATCCGCACCTTCGGCGCCTCGCTCAATGACTTCGTCACCGCCATCGGCGCACAGCCGGTGTCGATCGGGTTTCCCGAGGTCTACAGCGCGCTTGAACGGGGCGTTGCCGATTGCGGCGTGACCGGCACCGGCTCGGGTAATGCAGCAAAGTGGTACGAGGTGACGACCAGCATCTATAATCTTGCGGTCGGATGGGCGGTGGCCGCTTACTACGTCAATATCGCGTGGTGGAACAAGCTCGACCAGCCGACGCGAGACCTGATCTCCGCAACGATGAAGGAGGTCGAGCTTGCGCAATGGAAGCTCGGCGCCGAAGCCACCCAGGACGGCCTCGATTGCAACGCGGGAAAGGCGTCAGGCTGCAAGATCCACACACTTGTCACGGACAAGGCGATGAAGATCGTGGATGCGACGCCGGAGGATAAGGCTGCCCTCAAGAAGATCGTGGAGACCGTGGTCATTCCGGGGTGGGTGAAGCGCTGCGGCCCTCGTTGCGGTGAGATTTACAATGAAACGGTCGCACCGATCACAGGATTGAAATTCACTGCGAACTGAAGACCAGCCCTGGAAGCTCTCCAGGGCCCGTAATGTCGACCGTCGGGTCGAGGCAGCAAGAAGCGGGAGAGTTCCAAGTCGATGTCCAGCGCCGCGCATGAACGTAAATTTCGTGTCACCACGGCTGGAACAGGACTTCCGCGGGCGTTGCGGCGAGCCGCGACTGCCGTGGCGGCATTCATGAACTATGTGGCGGGCTGGAATTACATTCTCTGCGCCGCGTTCATCACGATCGATGTCCTGTGCCGCAACTTCGGCGGCTTCTCCTCCAGCGCCACGACCGAGATTACAAGCTACATGCTCGCCTTCGGCATTGCATGGGGGCTGGCCCATGCGCTGGCGACGCGCTCCCACATTCGCATCGACGTCCTGGTCAATCGCTTGCCCATTGGCCTGCGACAGTATCTCCACGGATTTGCCTTGCTTCTGCTGACCGGATTGTCGTTGTTCATCGCCTGGTGCGCATGGGGCCTTGTCGGCGAGAGCATCCTCTTCAATGCCAAAGACACGAGCGCGTTGGCCATCCCGCTCGTCATACCCCAAGGCCTGTGGACCATCGGCATCACGATGCTGGCGGTTTTTGCGGTTGTCCTGCTGCTGGAGGTGATTTGCCTGCTCGCGACGGGCAACGCCGCCGAGATCGACAGGCTGCTCGGTCCCCGCGGATACCAGGAAGAGACGCAGGAGGTGCTGGAGGCGGTCGGCCTCGCCCCTGCCCGAAGCGCCGATGCAGGGGACGAGCAACTGTGATTGCCATTATTTTCCTGCTCGTCATGCTCGCGATCGCCCTTTTTGCCGCGAGCCAAGGTGCGGCGGCGCTACCGATCGGCGAGATCATGATGCTGGTCGGCCTGTTCCTCGTGTTCTTTGGATCGGGTGTCTATATCGCCGTCGTGCTCGGAGCACTGGCGCTGTTATCGGGTTTCGTCTTCTCCGACCGACCTTTCTGGCTATTCTTGGGCCAAGTGATCTGGGCACCTTCATCGAACTTCGTGCTGGTCGCCGTGCCACTCTTCTTGCTGATGGGCGAGATCCTGTTGCGGTCGGGCCTGTCCGAGCAACTCTATCGCGCGCTCAATGTCTGGATGCGCCGCTGGCCGGGCGGCCTCTTGCATACGAACATAGCGGCTTGTGCGGTATTCTCCGCGATCTCGGGATCGAGTGTGGCAACCGCCGCCACCATGGGGTCGGTCGCATTGCCATACTTCGAGAAGACAGCTTACAGCCAGCGCATGGTGTTGGGCTCGCTGGCCGCGGGTGGTGCACTCGGCAACCTGATTCCGCCCGGAATCACATTCATTGTCTATGGGCTCATGACCGAGACATCGGTCGGCAAGATGTATATTGCCGCTATCGTTCCGAGCGTGCTCGTGTGCCTGTTGTTTTTCGCCGTCATCTTCGTCCATGGCCTGCGCCTGCCGAGCAAAGCGAAGCCTCCACCGGCGACAGCGCGCGAAAGATGGCAGAGCCTCGTCGACCTCCTGCCGACGTCTCTTCTGATCTTGATTGTCCTTGGGACGATCTATGGCGGCATCGCGACGCCGACCGAAGCCGCTGCGCTTGGCGTGGTCGCCTCCATTGTGTTCGCCCTCGTCGCCCGCAAGCTCAGCTTCAAGCTTTTGAACGAGTCGGCGGAAGCAACCGCGCGCAACACCTCGATGCTCGGCCTGATTCTGTTCGGTGCGTACATGCTGAACTTCATCATGACGCAACTGCGCGTGCCGCAGTCGCTGGCGGAAATCGTCAGCACCCTGCCGCTGCCGGCCTGGGCAATCATGTTGGTCATCATCGGGTTTTATCTGGCGCTCGGCACCTTCATGGAAGGCTTCTCCATGATCATCACCACGATTCCGGTGGTCTTCCCCGTCGTAAAGAGCCTCGGCTATGACCCGATCTGGTTCGGCGTGATCGTAACCATGCTGATCGAGATCGCCATGATCAGCCCGCCAGACGGGACCGTCATGTATGTCTTGCAGGGCATGCGGCGCACGCCTGGGCCTATCACGGACGTTTTCAGCGGGGTGATGCCCTTCGTCGGCGTCTACATGCTGGCCCTTCTGATTCTGTTGTGGTTCCCGGGCCTCGCACTTGTGCTCGTGCCGCATTAGATCGCTCGACGGCACGCAGTTTTCTTGGAGCCGAAGGCGAAGGCGGGCCGCGTCCGCGCTCCCAAACTAAAATATCGAAAACAACCCCATGCAAAGTAGCATGATGGTCGCTGGCATGGATGCTTTGAGCGATCCCGCGAAAAACATTTTGACACGTCGGGCAAATCAGGGGCACTACTCGATCATCGCGTCATTTGTAAAACCCCTACGGCCCTACCCGACAACAGGGCCGCCGCCGCGCTTTCATGGCGGCTGCCAGCTGCCCATCAACTACAAGTTCGCGCCGCAACCATCTCCGGCGAGAGCAGATCGAAAGGGCCGACCTGCGAAGGCGGCCTTTCGATCTTGGCAGCTCATTTGTGGGCTGGAACACGGGACTAACGTAAGCGGAAGCGATCCCTGCCGCTTCTCGAAGCTATGTTTGCTGGACAAGCGAATGCAATGCCTTAACGGCGGCCTCCCGGTCCTCCACAGGCACAAACAGACTGACCGAATGCGGCGACAACACGTACATGTCGGGGACAATCCCGTGATGTCCGAGAATCTGCAACGCCCTGAACGGCAATTCCGACGAAACGCCGCCGAAGCAGGTGAGACTCACCGAGCTTGAGGCCTCGCGCTGCTGGCGCAGATCCTTGCTCCGCTGCAGGGTGCGCAACAGGGCGTCGAGCCACTCTGAATCACAGGCCACAGTCATGCTGGTTTTCCCCACGGTGAAGCTCGAAGCGAGGAGCTGTGGCCAGGACAGACTGTTTTCCTTGAGATGCTGCGCGAATTTCTCGAAACCGTCATTGAGATCTTTGGAATCGATTTCCACATGCTCAATGCGAGCCATCGAGTTGACGGCCATAACCTTTCCGTTTTGCATACCTGCAACCTCTTTCATCACTTGCGTGCTGTGTTCAGCGCCACCCCACTGCTTGAGAACCAGAGCCACATCCTGACTTTGCGCCAGCTCCAGGCTGCGAAAATGCAGGATCTTTGCGCCCCAGAAGCACATTTCGGACAGGGATGCGAAGTCCACTTGCCGAAGGGGCTTTGCATCCGGCACGATGCGCGGATCGGCCGAACAAATTCCGTCGACCTCTTTGATGATTTCACAGCGCTCGGCTTTCAGCGCCGCGGCCATCGCAACGGCCGTGGTGTCGCTGCCGCCCCGGCCGAGCGTGGTGATTTCCCTGGTCGCCGGGTTCACGCCCTGAAATCCTGCGAGCACCACAACGCGCCCACGATCAAGTTCCTCACGCACGCGAATGGGCCGTACATCCAGAATGCGTGCGGAGGAATGGGAGTCGTCGGTCATCACGCCGGCCTGGCTGCCGGTGAAGCTGATCGCGGGCACGCCGAGATCGGAAAGCGCCATGCTCATCAGGGACATGCTGATGCGCTCACCGGTCGTTAGCAGCATGTCGAGTTCACGGCGATTGGGAGTCGGGCTTACCTGATAAGCCATCTGGATCAATTGGTCGGTGGTCTTGCCCATGGCCGAGACGATCACCACGACACGATGACCACGGCCATGCAGGTCGGCGAGACTGCGCGCAACTGCGCGAATTTTCGCCGGTGTTTCAAGGCAGACACCGCCATATTTTTGCACGATGATGGGATGGTTGCGCATCTAACCTCGGTGAGAAGCCTCGCCCGTCGAACCGACACCGCCTATCCATGTGCCGACGACTTCAAAGTTCGGATTGAAGGCGACAAGGTCCGCGCGGTATCCGGGCGCGATCCGTCCAAGCTCGGACTCAAGGCCCAGAAATGCCGCGGGCGTCCGAGAGGCCATGATGAGGGCATCGACAAGGGAGATTCCGAGCAGCGCAACAGCGTTGCGCACCGCCTCGATCATGGTGAGGTGAGCGCCCGCGAGTGTGCCATCGGGACCAGTCACGCGATTCTCGTGCAACGTGATCTGCCTTCCTTGCAGCATGAATTGCCGGTCGTTCGTGCCCGCCAATGGCATGGCATCGGTGACCAGCATCAATCGATCGCGTCCCTTGCAGCGGAAGGCAACACGCAAACCGGCGCGGTCAACGTGGATGCCGTCGCAGATGATCCCTGCAAACAGCCGGTCGTCCTCAAGCGCGGCGCCCACCAAGCCCGGCTCCCGGGCGTTCAACTGCGACATGGCATTGAACAGATGGGTCACCCCCGAGACACCGCGATCGACCGCCTGCCCGATTTCGGCTGCGGTGGCGTCGCTGTGGCCGGCCGCGATACGCAATCCGGCGCCGATCAATTCATCGATCATGGACGCGGGCACGCATTCCGGGGCCAAGGTCAGAATGGAGCGGCCGCGGCCCCCAAAACTTTTGATCGCGGCGAGATCGCGCCGATCGGGCACGCGTATCTCGGCTTCCGCATGAATGCCCTTGCGAGACCTGTTGAGGGCCGGTCCTTCCAGATGAAAGCCGAGAACGCCGGGAATCTTCAGACAAGCCTGCGCGACTGCAGCCAATCGCTCGGTGACCTCGCTGCGATCGGTGATGAGGGTCGGCAAGCAGCCCGTGGTCCCCTCCTTGCGGTGCGCCTCAACGATGCGTCGAACGCCAGCCTCCGTTGGCTGGTCGTTGAGAAGAACGCCGCCGCCTCCGTTGACCTGGATGTCGATGAATCCGGGTGCAAGGATCGCGTCTGCGGGAGGGTGGATTGAGGCGCGCGCCTCCGCCTTGCCGAAGGTGATGCTTTCAATCCGCCCCTGCGAGATCCTGACCGACCCCGGCCCGCGCATGTCGGCACCATCAAAGATGTGCTGCGCGGCAATGGTGAGAGAGGAAGAGCTAGCGTGGCCCATCAGTATTGATCCGCAGTCACGAACTCGTGAGGCGAGTCCCGTACAAGACTTCATACACCGGGGTTTTTAGGAGGACCCGGAGCGAAATCTCTGTGTTAACTTTCCATGGGAACAAAGGATACCATGTATCTCGGCATTGATGGCGGCGGAACCCGTTGCCGCGCCCGGATCGAGGACGAAAACGGCAGGGTACTCGGTGCAGCGAGCTCGGGCCCCGCCACGACGCGAATTGGCTTCGAGAAGGCCTGGCGGTCCATCATGGAGGCCACTGAAGCGGCAGCCGCACAGGCCGGACTGGCGGGCGAGGATTTCGCGCGGATGCACGCCGGAATTGGCCTCGCCGGTCTTGGTCGCCGGGGCGCCGAAGCGGCGCTCAACAAGATCGCGCATCCCTTTGCGTCCGTCATCTTCATCAGCGACGGCCTGGCGGCCTGTCTCGGCGCCCATAGCGGCGCGGACGGGGCCATCGTGGTAGCCGGCACAGGCTCGGTGGGTGTCGGCCTGATCGACGGCCGCGAAATCCGTCTCGCCGGTTACGGCTTTCCCGTGTCGGACGAAGGCAGCGGTGCCGACATCGGCCTGCAGGTTGTTCGACTGGCGTTGCGGGCCGCGGATCGCCGCGGCGAGCTGACCCCATTGCTTTCAGAGGTGCTGAGCGCATTCGATCATGATCCTTATCAGGCGGTGGCTTGGTCTGAAGAAGCCAGGGCCACAGACTACGCTGCGTTCGCGCCGATCGTGATGCGGCACGCCAATCAGGGCGATCCGGTCGGCCGTCGCATTGTCGAACGCGCGGCCGATGCCATTGGTGATCTGCTTGATCTGTTCCTGGCGAGAGGAATTGACCGGCTCTCGCTGGTAGGCGGGCTCGCGGATGCCATTACGCCCTGGCTGACGCCTGACCTGCGCGCCCGCCTGAGGTGTCCTGACGCCGACGCGGCGGCCGGCGTGTTACTGGTGGCGCGAGGACGGCTTGACCTGCCCAAGAGGGAAGCTGACCATGACCAGGCTTCAAAGTTCCGCGTTTGATGGCGCATGGATCAACTATATGGCCACCGAAGAAGTCGATCCCCGTTTTGCCGATCTTGATGCATGGTCGCTGACGTCAGCGATGGAAGCTATGTGGGAGGGCCAGCTTGCGGCAGTCGCGGCGATCGGCCATGCCCTTCCCGCGATCGCTGCGGCGACCGAAGCGGCCAACGCGGCGCTGGGTGATCACGGACGCATTGTGTATGTCGGCGCCGGCACTTCGGGCCGCGTGGCGGTCCAGGACGGCGCCGAGCTGATGCCGACCTTCGCCTGGCCCAGCGAGCGCGTCCGCTTCATCGTCGCCGGCGGAGACAGCGCGTTCGTCACCAGCATCGAGGGTGCAGAGGATGATGTCGACGATGCGGTCACGCAGATCAATGCCACGCAGCTCACACCGCACGACGTGGTGATCGCCGTTGCCGCCAGCGGGACAACGCCATTCACGGTCGCCGCCCTGCAGCAGGCAAGCTCTTTCGGTGCAGTGACGATCGGTGTTGCCAACAATCCCGGCACCGCACTGCTGGCGTCGGCAAAGTTTCCGATCTTGATCGAGACCGGCCGCGAGCTGATCGCCGGCTCCACGCGGATGAAGGCGGGCACCGCGCAGAAGGTTGTGCTCAACCTGATCTCCTCAGGGATCATGCTGCGCCTTGGCCGGGTGTACCGCGGCATGATGGTGAACATGCAGCCGACCAATGCCAAGCTGAAGCGGCGCGCCGAGGCCATGGTGGCGCAAATCGCGCACTGTGATACGTCGCACGCGGCACGCTGGCTTGAGCTGGCCGAGGGAGACATCAAGACGGCAGGCCTTCTGGCGTTGGGTGTCGACAGGGTTGATGCCGAGACCATTCTAAAAAACTGTGACGGCAACCTTCGGCGCGTGTTTGCCGAGCTCGCCGGGGATCGTGACCGGCATCCCAAGGGAGCGGCGGCGGCGCGCAAGCAAGGCGGAGCGGTTGAGCCGTGACGACTTCCGCGATGGCGAGCGAAATCGGGGAAAGCGCGGATGTTGTCGCCAAAATTGTTCGTAACCGCCACGCGACGCGCGACATCGCACAGCGAATCGGGATTGGCTCCGCCCCCCTGTGCGTCGTGTGCGGCCGGGGAAGCTCTGGGCATGCCGGGGTTTTCTTAAGATACCTCGTCGAGACGCGGCTTCGCCTTCCCGTTTCAGCCAGCGCTCCTTCGGTGATCACGGCATTTCGCACGCCGTTGATGCTGCGCGATGCGCTGTTCATTGTGATCTCGCAATCCGGGCGCAGCCCGGATCTTATCGCGGCGACCAGGTCGGCGCGCGCCGCGGGCGCCCGCACCATCGCCATCGTCAATGCGACGTCGTCGCCGGTGGCTGACGAAGCGGAGTTCGTCGTTCCGATCGAAGCCGGCAGAGAGCACTCCGTAGCGGCGACCAAGACCGTGATCGGCTCGATGGCCGCTAGCGCCGTACTTGTTGCCGAACTGGCGGAAGATCGTGCGCTGCGGTCAGCCCTCGACAGGCTGCCCGAGCGCCTGCACCGCGCGCTGGCGCTCGACTGGTCCGAGATTGCCGATGATCTCGCCAAGGCGTCAGCTGTGTTTGTGGCTGCGCGGGGCCTGGGCCTAGGCTCGGCGCGAGAGATCGCGCTCAAACTTTCGGAAATCCTGCGCCTGCCTTCCATTGGTCTGAGCGCCGCCGAGTTGCAGCATGGGCCGCGCGCCGCGTTGTCATCGCGCACGCCGGTTGTCATGATGCGTCTCATGGATGAAACGGCGGCCACGGTGGACGCGCTGGCAGAAGAATTGCGCGAGCAAAAGATCGCGCTGCATCTATGCGGCGGACCGCGTGGCTCGCTGCCCTGGTTGGCCGGGGATGACCCCGCCACCGACCCGATCACCATGCTCGTTCCGGCCTATCGTATGATCGAGCAGACGGCGCGCGCCTGCGGATTTGACCCGGATCGTCCCCCTCGCCTGAGCAAGATTACCGAGACGTTTTGACAGCTGACTGTTCGCTGGCTGGCGACCGAAAGCTGGCGCACCGCCGCACCAGTTTCGCACCAGAAACGACCTCGCCAAAACGCAACAAACGCGATCAAAAGCAAACGAAAGCACCGCAAAATCAACGAATCTGGCGGATATCCTCCCGCTCATAACGGTCTGGTTGCAGGTTCGAGTCCTGCCGGGCCCACCAATAAAATCAGTGACTTGTCGATTTTGATATTTTCTACGCCGCCGGAAATTCCGACAGGATCAGGAACGACCTCTGCGCAAATAGCCAAACCATCTCAATGGCACCTACGACAAGCCGGCCGTGCGCGACGGCCTGCTTGCAGGTCTTGCCGACAACGGAAAGTCAGCACGCACGATGTCTGCTTCATTGGACCCAAGCGGACATTCCGAATGCAAAGTGCTTGCCCGCCTACGGGATGCGGTCTTTAGCTCTTTGCTACAGCTTATTTACAATTGCTAGGGCCATCCTCGCGATGAGCTGCTCCTCGGAATAATATCGAGAATGTACGATGTATGGGTCGCTAAGGCTCTTTTGGACAAATTCGGCGACATTCAATGCGGCAGTGTTCCATTCATAAAGGCCATGGACGATTTGCGAACTAGCTTTGGATGCTTTTTGCATCATATCGTCTTCGAGCGAAGTTGGTATTTCAATGTTGGTCGCCTGAAGGATGTTTGGGTCACGAGTTACTAACGTGATGCGTTCGGAGCTTAGATCATCGCCCACAGCGATCGATGCTATCGCATTAAGGCCGATCCTCATGCCGATGAGCCTGACAAGATAAGCCAGCGTGAGAACCGGCACAAAGATCGCGCCGTTCACTGCATAAGTCATTCGGTTCAATAGCCGCACATAGCTTGCATAAATTCTGGTTACCCAGTTAGTACCTTCTCCAGGATTTGGAGCAATGTACCCACCCCATCGGAACAGCCAATATTCCGTATCCGGAAAGACGTTGTACCGTCCAACAAGGCGCCCTGCCAATTCACCGAGATTTTTTCTTACATCAACGGCCGCGGTCAACGCCTTAAACGCTTCATCGTTCTTTGAGCTCATAACGAAACATCGGTAACCACATTCCGTCTGCAAAGAAGCTAGCCGTCTTCTTCTAGCTATTGCATGGAGCGTCTTGACCATGTTCAAGAGAGCAATTCCAAACCATGCGCCCGGAGGAACTACCACCCATGGAAAGCCATCAGATAAACTTAGGCTTTCGATGCCCCCGAGAAAAACACTGATACCTATAATTATCCCCATAATTGGGAGAAGGATCAAAGTCGACGCGAGAAAACTTTTAACTATCCGCGACGTCGTCTCAATAAACGGGCATC
>Ga0137403_10009835_pt1 | contig 10612 bp, 9 predicted proteins | sample CZOMad2_1_16fung_FD_122057 | JGI IMG/M metagenome (GOLD analysis project Ga0137403, IMG submission 122057) | Vadose zone soil fungal communities from Angelo Coast Range Reserve, California, USA - CZOMad2_1_16fungal (Hybrid Assembly) | ecosystem: Environmental > Terrestrial > Soil > Vadose zone... | reverse complement strand
AGGGTAGCGGTGATGGGGAAGGCCCCGCAGGCGGCGCCAGGCTTCGGGCCGTGAGTGGGAAGCCACACGCACCACAGAACTTGGCCCATGGGAGCCCGTCTGCCCCACATTGGGGGCAGCGGGGCTGCAAGGGGGCGCCACACTCGATGCAGAACTTGGCCCCCTCGGGCGTGTCAGCGTCGCAGCGCAGGCATCGCATACGTATGCCCCTCGGCACGGCCGTGCAAGCGGCTGGGGCATAGATGGGTAGGAGTCCCAACCTACGCCTCTGATCGACCTGTAAGGGATGAGGTGTCAGTACTCCACACACAGCCGCGTGTCAAGCGAAAAGCACGAGACGCCTTCGAGAGTGGAGGGGCGAGGTGGTGATACCTCGGGGGGAGCGATCGCCGCGGAGGGTATGGCCGGCTATGGTCTTCTGCTGGAGCCCCTGAGGTCATGAGCCGTGCGGCTAAGGTAGCAAAAACATTGAGATCTAGGACGCCCGCGAAATTATATGTATATGAGACTCTCCTCGAGCGGTTGGCGCAAGACCTCGAGGACCTGGCGGCGGCACTCGGGCCATGCATCCAAGAAGCGCACGCCATGGTGGGCCAGCGACACGTCGCCCGGCATCGGCACGTGGCCCCCGCCGATCAGCCCCGCATCCGAGATGGTGTGGTGGGGGGGCGCGCCACGGGCGGGTCGTGACCCACGCCGTGCGGTCGCCGGTGAGGCCCGCGACGCTATGGATATGCGTGGTCTCAATCGCCTCGGCGAGGGTCATCGCCGGCAGGATGGTGGTGAGCCGCCGAGCCAGCATCGACGTGCCCGCCCCAGGGGGGCCGCGCAAGAGGACATGATGGTCACAACGCCTGCATCGCTTTTACCTTCACACCGAAGCGTGCAGGCGGCCAGTTCGAGTGAGCCAGAAGCTCCCTGCGTGGTGAAACAGCTTGGAAGGACCTATTTACACGTCTCAGGGGATGAGGATCCCGCGGCCTCGCAGGCGACCGCTTTCAAGATCGCTGATCGCGTCGTTCACGGCCGCAAGCGCATAGGTGGCCGTATGCAGGGCGACTTTGCCTTGGGCGGCTAGCGTCATCAGCTCGACCAAGTCGTTGTAGGTGCCGACCAGATTGCCGATGAAGCTGACCTCGGTCGCGATGATATCGATCGTGGGGACGGCCAATGTGCCGCCGTAGCCGATGCTATAGTAGCTGCCAGCGCGGCGCAGCAGCGCGAGACCATCCTCGATCGCGCCCCCCTCACCCACAAAGTCGATCACCGCCTCGGCCCCGCGTCCATCCGTCAGCTCCTTGACCTGTGACACCTGGGTGCCATCGACCAGGACCGTATGATCTGCCCCCCAGGTGCGCGCCAGATCGAGAGCCCCCTGGGAGCGATCGACGACGATGATCTCGGCGGGCGTCAGCGCTTTGAGGCACTGAATCCCAATGTGGCCCAGTCCCCCAGCACCGATGACGACGGCTCTTGACCCCGGATACAGCCGGGCCGCTGCCTTCTTGACAGCGTGATAGGCGGTCAGACCAGCGTCGGCGAGCGCCGCGACGTCCTTGGGGGCCAGGCTGGGGTCGAGCCTGACCACGGCCCGTGCGCCGGTCTTCAGGAACTCGGCGAAACCGCCATCGGTCGAGATACCGGGAAAGGCCGATCGCACACAATGCATATCATCGCCGGCTCGGCAGGCGCGGCAGACACCACAGGTGATGAGCGGATGGACGATCACTGCCTCGCCAACGGCGACATGGTCTACCGCGGATCCCACGGCGTGGACCCAGCCGGCGTTCTCATGGCCTAAGGTATACGGAAGGGTGATACCGGTCTTCTCCCGCCACTGCCCCTCGATGATGTGCAGGTCTGTGCGGCAGAGGCCGGCCCCACCCATCCGCACAATGACATCATGCGGACCGGTGATCGCTGGCTCGGGTACCTCGTCGACCACCAGACGCTCGTGGTATCGGTGCAGGCGGACAGCTTTCATGGGTACACCTCGATGTCCAGCTCCTCTGGCCCGACGAATCGCGACCCAGGGAGCCCCCAGGCGCGGAAGAAGTCGCCGGTGGTTCGGCAAAGCTCGACGTTGATGGCGTTGCCCGACCGGATGAGGGCCACGTTCAGGCGTCGCGCGCGGGCCACACTGGCCCTCGTCGCCGCTGAGCCATCGCCCTGCACCAGCAGCGGGGCCTCACGACCGATGGGCTGGCCAGCGGTGGCACGCCGGGTCAAATCCGCCAGCAGCCCCTGTCGGGCCTGATAGGTCAAGAAGGTGATGCGCTCGCCCGCCCGCCCGCGGCGCGGCGTGTGCTGCACCGCCCAGGGTTCCGCGTCAACCTCTGGGATGATGCGCCCAGCCATGTCCAGCGAGCCGACATCGCCGACTCGCAGCCTGAGCAGTTCGGCCAGGTACAGGCCGCTCCCGATCAGGGCCAGCAGCACGAGGCGATCCAACGCAGCCGGCTCAGCACCCGTCAAAGGTGGTGGCACAGGCACGCCAGGCAAGGGCCGCCATGGCACCATGACGCCGTTCACCCGGAACCAGATCTTGGGCCCCATCGCGAGACCGGCGACCTGGCTCGCGGTCGCGCCGGCGAGGGCCGAGGCAAAGGCGCCGAGGGCACGTTCGGCCGCCGCCGGTTCTGTTCGTGCCCGTTCCAGCAGCGCCTCGAGATCGTGGTGCCCGGTCAGCGTCCGAAAGCGTTCGAGGCTCGCGACCGATGTCCGCACCCACGAGGGCTCGCGGCAGCGCGCCGCCAGCAGCTCAGCCATCCGGCGAACCGATGGCCACGCGAGCCATGCGCGCTCGCGCCGTCCGGCCAGGACGTCTGCGGCGCTCATCGGTGGCCTCGGGCGTTGATGCGCTGTTGGAGCGTGTCGCGCAGGAAGTGATCGCGGAGTACCACCGCACACGATTCCACCCCAGGCACCGCTCGCACCCGCCGTCTGATATCCTGCCCGATGCGGACCGCGAAGACGGATGGACACAGCGGCGACGTCAGGTGGAAATAGACAGTGACGTGATGACCCTCGACCTGCACGTCATCGAGCAGACCTAGCTCGGCAATCGAGCGACGGACTTCCGGGTCGCGCGCCGACCCAGCCGCCTCGCGGACCGCAGCCATGTCGATCGTCATCGCGCTACCGTCCCGGCCACGCCCGTGTCGGTGGCGGGCTTCGAGGCCCCGTATGCGCGCTTGCGCTGGGACCACTCGTCGTGCTCGACGGATTTCAGCTTGGTCGGGATGTCAATGCCATACAGTCGAGCGATGTTGCCGCCGAGGATCTTCTGCTTGACCTCGTCGGTGAGGTCGACGCCATACTCCTGTTGCAGGTCCTCTGGGAGCTGGAACGCCATCAACTCGTCGAGCTGCCAATGCGGGTACCAAATCGGAAAGTCGGTCCCATAGATGATCCGGTCCGGTCCGAGCCAGAAGAGCAGGTTGGCCATGATCTCGGCAAAGTAGCGCGGGCGGCTGTGGATGAACGCCAGTGCCACCGCGAGCGAACCGTAGACGTTCGGGCAGCGCGCGGCGATCCAGCAGAAATCATCGAGCCGCGGCAGGCCGATGTGGTCGACGATGAAGTGGAGCTCGGGGTACAACCAGGCGGGCTCGTCGATGTCGCGAACGTCGAACTTCGCCAGCGACAGCGGCTCGACGGCCGGCCCCTTGTGAAAGTGCATGTTCTTCACCCCGAGCGCGAGGCACTTCTCATACAGCGGGAAGACCATCGGGTCATTGGCGCTCCAGCCGCGCGACGGGCCGCGCCACTCGGCGGTGTACCACTTGAAGCCCTGGACCTCGCAGTCCTGGATCTGGCGCTCGACCTCCTCGAGGGCCCGCGGGTCCCGCGGGTCAACCCCGCCGAGGGAGATCAGCCGCTCCGGGGCGCGGGCACGCAGGCGCGCATTGCTGTCGGCCGTCACGAACCCCTTGTGGTAGAAGTCCATCAGCACCTGGGTCGACAGGATCGCCATATCGGCATCACCCTTGACGAACATTTCGTCGAGAAACCAGTCCGGGTCGACCTTGCGGAACTGTGTCGCGTAGTCCATCTTCCAGCGGGGGTCGGGCGGGTTGAGTCCTTTGTGGAAGGCGTAGAAGGTCTCGATGAAGGCCTCGCCGAAGCGATTCTTGGTGTTCTCCGGACTGGCATCCCACGCACCGGTGTGCGCATCGAGGACAAACGACCCATTCTTCATTGGTCGATCCTTTCACATGCCCGCCAGGTCTACCGGGGGCTGACTGCGCCGTCTCCTCCATCTGCTATGGCCCTATGACCGTGGTGAGCAGAAACCCCACGGGATCGCAGCCAGCATAGCAGGTTGCCACTCCCTGTCAAGTCCAACTCCCATGATGCCAATCCACGGATGGGCCGGGCCCTGTGAGCTCATACGTGCCAAGGACGGCGTGGCGTGTGCCGATGCCTGAGGGGCTCAGGACAGCTCCTCGAGCAGCGCCCTGGCCTCCTGCAGGTCGGCGGTGTCAAAGCCCTCGGTGAACCAGCCATAGATCGGCGCCAGGAGCTCGCGCGCTTCGTCGCGGTTGCCCTGCTGCTGCCATAACCGACTCAGGCTCATCGCCGCTCGTAGTTCCCACGATCTCGCTCGCTGGCGGCGGGCCACGTCCAGGGCCTGCTGAAAACAGGCTTCCGCCTCCGCATGATGCTCCGCAGAGCAAGCTAACAGCAGCTTCCCCTTCAGCCGGTGCAGCTCCGCCTCGCAGAATTGCTCCCCAGTTGTGTGGATGGTCGCCAGTGCCTTGGCCAACACCTTCAGCCCCTCAGCGGCTTGCCCCAACTCTGCATATGCCTCGCCCAGCAGAGCAAGATAATACGGCTGTGCCAGCTCTGCCCCTGTGGCCTGAAAGGCGGCCAAGCCCTGACGTATTTGGGCAATCCCTTCCTCTCCCTGTCCCTGAGCGGTCAGCGCCCAGCCCCACATAATAGTCCCTGTCGCCAAACGTTGCGTAAACCCGTGCTCGCGCGAGAGTGCCATGAGTGCCTGTGCCTGCTCTTGGGTCAGCTGCTCCTCTCTGCGCAACTGATGGATTCGAGCCGCGAAGTCCAGCGCATACGCCAGGCTAAACGAATGAGACAACTCCTGAGGCAGGGCAAATGTCTCGCGGTTCCTCTGTAACGCTTGATCCGGATAGCCAAGCATCCCCAGAGCCCAGGCCACAAAGCCTCGGCACACCACCCCAGGATCCTGTCCGGAGCGAAATGCCAGGGAATGGTGCTCCCGGGGGTCGTAGAGAGCCAACGCGCGCTCGAGATGTGTACGAGCCAGGTCCAGCTCTCCCAGATAGAATAAGGATGTCCCCAGCGCCCGGTGTGCCTCCAGGACGAGGGCCACCTCTTGTGTGCGCTGAGCCAGGCTGAGGAGCTGTTCCCTCAGCTCCTGTGCCGTCTGTAACTGTGCCCGCACCAAATAGAATAACCACAGGCCGTAGAGGACCGGGAAGAGCTGAGGGGGCTCCCCTAACTGCTGGCACAGCTCACGCGCCCGGGCGTAGGTGCGCTCCACCTCCGGGGCGCCCGCGCCCTTGATGGCCACCAACACCGGGCCCAAGGTGGTCTGCACGTCCAGTTCCTGCCGAGTGCGATGGGTGGTATCCGGTAGGGTCTTGAGCACCTCCAACCCTTTCGTGAGGTGGCTAATCGCCTCGACGTTGGCAGAGCGCTCGATGGCGCGCTGACCAGCCCGCTGCCAGTAAGACACGGCCTGCGCCGCTAGCCCCCCTTCTGTGTAGTGATGGGCCAGCAGTTCGGGCTGGGTTTCCACGGTCTCGGGAAACCGCTCGGCCAGTATCCGGGCGATCTGTTGATGATACTGCTGCCGCATACTCTTGAGCAGGGACTGATAGGCAGCTTCTTGGATGAGGACATGCTTGAATACATACGTCGCCTGGGAGGGCAGGCCTCTTTGGTAGAGCAACTCGGTCTCGACCAACTGACCCAGGGCCTGTTGCAACGTCGCCTCGTCCATAGGCCAGATCGCCCGCAGGAGCTCATAGGAAAACTGCCGACCGATGGCCGCTCCCAGTTGCGCCACTGTCTTCGCCGTGTTCAGCCGATCCAGTCGCGCGATCAACGAGTCGTGCAGCGTAACCGGAATGGCCAGTGTTGGCAATGGTCCCGTCAGCTCATACCGATCATCGGCTTCGCTAGAGAGGAAGCTGTGTCAGAGCCCCCTCCAACTTTCTTAGCTTCGCACCGGAAGACTCCTCTCTGCTAAACTGCAGCGCCCGCTGGTACAGATCAATGACAGGATATAGGGGGCTATTCCGATGATACGCCGAACAATGGCATTCCAATCGGGTGTACTGCTCGCCTGCTAAGCGCTCTTTCAGCATCTGCGCCAGGCGAGATTTGCCGATTCCCGCCTCTCCATTGAGGAGGACGACCTGGCCCCTCCCCTCCTTCGCCTGCGCCCAGCGCTCCAGCAGCAATCCCACCTCTCGCTCCCGGCCCACCAATGGTGTCAGCCCGGTGATGCTTCCCACTTCGAGGCGGCTCTGAGCTCCACTCTCTTCGAGGACGCGGTACACGGGCACTGGCGTGGAGAGCCCCTTCAAGGTATGGGGGCCGAGGTCACGGCAGTTGAAAAACCCCTGGATCAGCCGATAGGTGGCGGCACTGATCACGATCGTATCGGGGGCTGCCAGGGCTTGCAGCCGAGCTGCCATGTTCGGCGTATCCCCCAGCGCCAACTGTTCCTGCCGCCCACCACCTCCCATCGCCCCTACGACAACTAGCCCGGTATGGATCCCCATGCGCACCGCCAGCTGCACTCCCCGCTCCTGTGCCAGGTGTTGATTTAGCCGCCCCATCGCCTCGACCATCCCCAGAGCGGCGCGCACCGCGCGCTGGCCATCGTTTTCATGCGCCTGAGGATAACCAAAGTAGACCAGCAGGCCATCACCCAGATACTGGGCGATGTGACCCTCGTAGCGCTGGATCACCTCGGCACACGTCGCTTGATAAGCTCGCACCACCTCACGCCAATCCTCAGGGTCGAGCTGGGCGGCGAGCACGGTTGAATCCACCAAATCGCAGAACAGCACGGTGAGTTGGCGGCGTTCGGCCTCTGGCGTGCGGGGTTCGGGGGGAGCGGTGTCTGGCGGGAGCAGTGGAAAGGACTGGCCCGAGGGTTCCGCAGTCGTGTCAGCCTCTCCGACCCAGGCGAGCACCCGATCTTCCTCATCGCGCGCGACGCGTTCGGCGTAGATGATCTCGTCCTTCAGCGCGGCGAGAGCCTCGTCGTCGAGGTTGAACCGGAGCTTCAAGGCCCGGTACGACACCCGCCCTTGCCGGTGGAGGAGCTGCCGGACCTGGGCTAAGAGGGCATCGAAGTCCATCACCGTCCCTCCACCTGCGCCAGCGCTGCCTCCGCCTCGGGCAGCCAGAAGCTCATGTCCATGGCGCGGTACAGGTCGATGGCTGCAGACAGTTCGGCACGGGCCTGTGCTCGCTGATCTATCTTGGTATACAGTGTGCCAAGGCCGCGGTGGCAGTGGGCTTGGAGCGGGCACATGCCGAGTGCCTCGGCGAGGGCAAGGGCCTGGCGGTAATGGGCGGCGGCCTGGTCGGCATCGAGGGAATCCTGATGAGAGTGAATCTCCCCGAGGAGCCGGAGGGCCCACGCCTCGCATCCCCGTTCCCTGCCGTCACGGGCAAGATCAAGAGCCTGCCGGGCAAGCGGCATCGCGTTCGCCAGGCGACCGGCCAGCATATAGCCCTCGCTCAGCCAGGCGATCCAAAGCGAAGAGAGGTGCCTTCTGCGCCTGGCATCCTGCTCCACTGTCTGCTCCAATAGCGGCAGTGCCTCGGCGAGGCGCCCGGACAGGGCATATGCGTCACCCAATGCGGCGGCGAGCACGAGGAACCAATCCCTGATACTCCAAGTTTGGCAGAGGGCGAGCCCGCGTTCGAGCCTGGCGATGGCTTGGTGGAGGTCCCCTTTGCAGAGGGATACGAAGCCGACACCATAACATGCACGGGCAAGGCTGATCGGATGATTGATCGCCTCGGCTAGCCCGATCCCTTCTTCTCCGAGGATAACTCCTTCGGCAAACGCCCCTACCTCGGCCAGGCAGAGGAGCAATCGGGTACGGGACTCTATAGCGTCAGGGATCGCCATGCCGAAGCGCTCACGCAGCAGCTCGCTTGCGAGGGACGCCATGCTCTGCCTGAAGCAGTCCATTGCCCGCTGATAGCTCCCCAGGCTGTAGTAGATCACCCCTAGGTGTTCATTGGTCATCGCCTGGAGACAGATATCCCCGAGGGCCATCACAAGAGTGAGCGCGCGCTGCCCAGCCACAAGGGCGCGGTCATAGCTGCCGCTGAGCCGGAGATAATCGGCCCTATAGCTGGAGACATAGGCGAGCCGGGACTGATCGCCCAGGACCTCGGCCAGGGTTTCGGCCTCATGCAGGTAGTCGAGCACCCGTTCAAATTCTCCCAGCCGTGCGAGCGGACTGCGTAGGTCGAGCCTGAGATCGATCGCCTGCTCACACACCGCACGACTGTCGGGCAAATGCCGCAGGGCCAGCAGCGCGTGCTCGAAGCACAGCACCGCCTCCTGATTCGCGGAGCGCGCCGCGGCCGTGGTGCCGGCCTGGCGGCAGTAGGTGACCGCCTTCGCCCACACCTCGCCCCGGAAGGCGTGATGGGCGAGCCGGTCGATCTGGTCGCTCAGCCGGTCGGGAGCGAGCGTCTCGAGGGCCTCCACAATACGCGCGTGCAGGGTGCGCCGGCGCTCCTGGAGCAGGCTGCCGTAGGTCACCTCATGGGTGAGGGCGTGCTTAAAGGTGTACTCGTGGTCGGGAAAGAGCCGCGTCTCACAGAGGAACTCGGCCGCCTGCAAGTGCGCGAGCCCACGATGCAGCGCGGCCTCGGGCCGCTCGACAATGGCCTGCAACAGCGGCAAGGGGACCTCCATCCCGATGACGGCGGCGGTCTGGAGGAGACGTTTCTCCTCCGCTGGGAGCCGATCCATGCGCGCTGCCAGCACCGCCTGCACCGTGGCCGGCACCTGCAGGCAGTTGAGGGGTTTACCGAGATGATAGGCACCCGGGGCCCCAATCAGCACCCCAGTCTCGACCAGCGTGTGCACGCTCTCCTCCAGAAAGAAGGGATTGCCTTCGGTGCGAGCGATCATGAGCTGCTTCAGCGGCGCCGACCAGTTCAAAAACCTCGACGGCCTCCGCTAAGCCCTTGACCGGGACTGGTCCCAGGGTGTTGAGCCGCACCAGGCCCTCAACCAGCCGCACGGTCGCGGGCGTCAGCACAATACTCCCAGGGATGGCCAGTTGTTCCATGCGCGCCGCCAAGTGCACCGTCTGGCCAATGGCTGAGTAGTCCATGTGGAGATCGTTGTCGATCGCCCGCACCACCACCTCGCCGGAATTGAGCCCCACCCGGAAGTGCACGGGGAGGCCATGCGTGCGCCGCACCTCGTCACTGTATTGGCGCAGCGCCGCCTGCATTGCTAACGCCGCGTAGCACGCCCGCACGGCATGGTCTTCATGGGCGAGTGGCGCCCCAAACAGAGCCATGATGCCATCGCCCATGACCTGATTGACCGTCCCCTCGTAGCGGTGCACGGCCGCCATCATGCGTTCGAGGACGGGATCGAGGATGGTCCGGGCCTCTTCGGGATCACGATCGGCCAGCAACTCCATGGAGCCTTTCAGATCGGCAAACAGCACCGTGACCTGCTTGCGCTCGCCTTCGAGGGCGGCCTTGGCGGTGAGGATTTTCTCGGCCAAATACCCAGGGGTATACCGCCGCGGTGATGGGGGAGACGCAGACGGTGGCGCTGGGCTCTGCGCCGTGAGCGGTGTGCCGCACGCGCCACAGAACTTGGCCCGTGGGAGTGTGTCCGCCCCACACTGAGGGCAGCGGGGCTGCAGGGGGGTGCCACACTCGATGCAGAATTTGGCCCCATCGGGCGTGTCAGCGTCGCAGCGTGGGCAGCACATAGGTATGCCCTCCGGCATGGCCGTGCGAGCAGGCGGGGGGCGTATGGGCAGAAGCCCAGGCGCCTGTCCCTGATCCAGGTATCTTGGATGGTGTGTCAGTACTCCAGACATGCCCTGGTGTCAAGCGAAAAGCATGAGACGGCTGCAAAGCCGGGAGAAAAGGAAGCGCGCTAACTATTGAGGCGTGGTGACCGTCACAGGGGAAGCAGTCGGCTATCGTGCGCTGCCCGTATCCCTCACGGCCATCACTCTTATGGCTAACCCCGTGAATGTATTAAGATCGAGGAGGCCCGTGAGCTTGTATCTATATGACACTCTCCTCGAGCGGTTGGCGCAAGGCCTCGAGCACATGACGGCGGCACTCGGGCCATGCATCCAAGAAGCGCACGCCATGGTGGGCCAGCGACACGTCGCCCAGTATCGGCACATGCCCGCCGCCGATCAGCCCCGCATCCGAGATGGTGTGGTGGGGGGCGCGCCAAATGGTCGGGTCGTGACCAACGCCGTGCGGTCGCCGGTGAGGCCCGCGACGCGGTGGATCCGCGTGGTCTCAATGGCCTCGGCGAGGGTCATCGCCGGCAGGATGGCGGTGAGCGGCCGTGCCAGCATCGACGTGCCCGCCCCAGGGG
>Ga0137403_10009833_pt1 | contig 10613 bp, 12 predicted proteins | sample CZOMad2_1_16fung_FD_122057 | JGI IMG/M metagenome (GOLD analysis project Ga0137403, IMG submission 122057) | Vadose zone soil fungal communities from Angelo Coast Range Reserve, California, USA - CZOMad2_1_16fungal (Hybrid Assembly) | ecosystem: Environmental > Terrestrial > Soil > Vadose zone... | reverse complement strand
CGAGGTTGCCTGGCACTTGGCTGGAAATATCCTTCACGCTGCGGACTCAAGCCAGATGTCACGCCAAGTGGATCTTCGCCGAGGCGGTTGCTCCGACAGAACTACAGCTTTGCTTCTGAAAGCGGACATCGATCCGAGCCGAGGAGATGTCGGCTTCGTGCCGATTTTGTTGCAGAAGTTTGTTGAGGCGTACGATGAACGGTGATTCCGTGTCTGCGGAACGATTTTCTGCGGAGACGGGCAATGATGGGTCGGCTCAACCAGGATCAAGGGCAGCTTTTCTACTCGTTCTGCCTTGCTGACGCCGTTCCGGACGATCACCCGATCCGCGAGATCGCGGCGGTGCTGAATCTGAAATGGGTCTATGCGGAGCTGGCGCCTCATTACTCCAGGATGGGGCGGCCCTCAGTCGATCCTGTGCTGATGTTGCGGATGCTGCTCATCGGCTACCTGTTTGCGATCCGTTCGGAGCGCGCGCTGTGTCGGGAGGTCAAGGTCAACCTGGCCTATCGCTGGTTCTGCGGCCTAAGCATCGAGGACAAGATTCCTGATCATTCAGCGTTCTGTCGTGCCCGCAATGAACGGTTCCGCGACAGCAACCTGTTCCGCCAGGTCTTCGAGCGGGTGGTTGAAGATTGCATTGCGGCGGGGCTGGTCGGCGGTGAAGGCTTTGCCGTCGATGCCAGCCTGATCGCGGCGGATGCCAACAAGCAGCGTTCCATAGCGGGCCCACAATGGCAGATGCCGGATGATCCCGAGACGGCGAGCCGCGCCGTGAAGGAGTATCTGGCAACCCTCGACGACGCAGCCTTTGGCGCGGCCAGCGAGGTCATGCCGAAGTTCATCTCGCCGTCCGATCCGGCCGCCCAATGGACGGGGGCGATGCGGGGCCCGGCGTTCTTTGCCTATGCCGACAACTATCTCATCGATGTGAAGTTCGGCGTGATCGTCGATGTCGAGGCCTCGCGCGCCATTCGCCAGGCCGAGGTGGGTGCGGCCAAGACGATGATCGACCGCACCGAGGACCGCTTCGGCCTGAAGCCTGCCAGGCTTGCGGCGGACACCGCCTATGGAACAGCCGCCACCCTCGACTGGATCGTCAACACCAAGAAGATTGCCCCGCACATTCCCGTCTTTGACAAGTCCAGACGCGACGACGGCTCATTGAGCCGAGAAGACTTCGCGTTCGACGCCGGTCGCAACGTCTATGTCTGCCCGCAAGGCAAGCTGCTGCACACGACAGGCCGGATCCATGATGGCAGGACGCTTCTCTATCGTGCCAGGACCCCCGATTGTGGCCCTTGCCCGCTCAAGGCACAGTGCTGCCCGAAGGCACCCGAGCGCAAAATCCCGCGCAGCATCTACGAAGACGCTCGCGATGTTGCCCGTGCGCTGGCCGGCACTGAGGCGTTCGAGCAATCGCGCCACGATCGCAAACGGGTCGAGATGCTGTTCGCCCACCTCAAGCGCATTCTCAAGCTGGGTCGCCTTCGGCTTCGTGGCCCGCGCGGCGCTCAGGACGAGTTCACGCTGGCCGCCATTGCACAGAACCTGCGCCGGCTCGCCCGGTTAGTCGTCAGACCACCGCCGACAGTCGATCGCTGCCTTGCCTAGGCAATCACGATGTCACTATCCACCGGGCAACGCCCACCGCCTCAGACACGGCGGCTGAGAAAGACCGTTCCAGAAAATCGGTGGCGTAGCCTCACCATTGCAATCGCCGACTTCTGCAACAAAATCTGCCAGAAGCGGACTCCCACCTGCTTGTGCATTTTGAGGTTGGCCAACGAAGTGGTTTTTAGAACCGACTCACTTCACCTTGCGAACTCGATGAACGCTTGCAACGGTGCCGGCACCTGCCGGCGGCTGGGATAGTAGAGAAAAATCTGTACCGGCGACGGCTGCCAGTCCTCCAGCAATGGCACCAGCCGTTCCGCCGCCACATCCGCGGCGATGTAACCGGAGGCGGTATAGAGCACGCCGACACCGTCCAGCGCGGCGCGCACCGCCAGTGCTTCGCTATTGACCGTCAGCCTGCCGGTGACGGCGACCTCGATCCGCTTCCCCTCCTTCTCGAACTGCCAGGGGAAGATGAGGCCGCTCGGAAAGCGGAAGCGGATGCAGTTGTGGCGCTCGAGATCGGCGGGCACGGCCGGCCGGCCGTGACGCTCCACATACCCGGGCGACGCGACCACGGCCGCTCTCATCTCCATGTCGACGCGGACCGCGATCATGTCGCGCTCCAGCCGCTCGCCGACGCGCATGCCGGCATCGAACCGGCCGGCGACGACGTCGGTCAGCGCCGGATCGACCGAGATCTCCAGCTCGATCTCGGGATACCGCGCGAGAAAGCGCGCGACCAGCGGCTCCAGCATGAAGCTCGAGACCGGCGGCGGCACGGTTAGCCGCAGCAGGCCCGCCGGCTTGTCGCGGAACCTGTTGATCGCATCGAACGCTCCGGCGAGTTCGTCCAGCAGCGGCCGCAGCCTGGCCAGCAGCCGCTCGCCGGCGGCGGTCAGGCCCACGCTGCGCGTCGTGCGGTTCAACAACCGGATGCCCAGCCGCGCCTCGAGCGCGCCGATGGTCTCGCTCAAACCTGATCTCGAGACGCCGAGCTGCAGAGCGCCTTTGGCGAAGCTCTTCTGCTCCGCCACCGCCACGAACGCATTCATCTCGGCGACGCTGGGTTGACGCATTGATCGGCAATTCCGACTAACTCATTCGGATAATCCGGGATTATCGAATGGAAGTCCAGCCGCCATCTTGATGGGCGAAGGCGAAGGGGAGTCCTTCGCCGCCCATAAAAAGGATCTCGGCCATGGCCAGCAATCTTCTGCTCGTCTCCTCCAGCCTCTTCGGCGACGCCTCGCAGTCGCGCACCATTGCCCAGGATTTCGTCGATCGCTGGATCCGGACTCATCCGGGCACCAAGCTCGTGCACCGCGCGCTGAGTGCGGACAGCATTCCGCACCTCACCTTGGCGACCTTCAAGGCGGCGAGCACGCCGGCGGACAAGCGCAATGCCGCCGAAAGCGAGACGGCGGCCCTCGCCGACGCGCTGATCGAGGAGCTCGAAGCCGCCGATGTCATCGTGATCGCGGCACCGATGTACAACCTCTCGATCCCCTCGACCTTGAAGGCCTGGATCGACCACGTGGCGCGCGCCGGCCGCACCTTCCGCTATACCGCTTCGGGTCCCGAGGGCCTGCTGAAGGGCAAGAAGGTCTTCATCGTCACCGGCCGCGGCGGCGTCTACAGCGGCGAGAGTCCGGCCAGGGGCCTCGACTTCCAGGAGCCCTATCTCCGCGCCGCGCTGGGTTTGCTCGGCTTGACCGACGTAGCCTTCATCCATGTTGAGGGCGTGGCGATGGGTCCCGACGCCCCGGCCGCCGCTCATGCCCGCGCACGCGCGACGATCGACGGCCTGCTGCCCGAGGCGGTCGCGGCCTGATCGCTGCAGGACTCCTGCGGTCCGAAACCGCGCGTCCGCGGGTCGATACGGCAGGAAAACAGAGATAGCTGTCCCGAACCAAATGCGAGGTGAAAAAATGCCTGCCGGAACATCCTCCATTGCGGCCCTTGGCCGCCTGCTCCTTGCCGGGATCTTCCTGATCAGCGGTGTCGGCAAGATCCTCGCCCCCGCCATGACCCAGGGCTACATCGCGGGGGCCGGGCTGCCGCTCCCCTTGGCCGCCTATCTGGTCGCGATCGCGGTCGAGGTTGGCGGATCAGTCCTTCTGATCCTCGGCTTTCGGACGAAGCTCGCCGCCCTCGCTCTGGCGATCTTCAGCGTCGCAGCCGCCGTCGGCTTCCACCACGACTTTGCCGATCAGAACCAGCTGATTCATTTCTTGAAGAACATCGCCATGGCCGGAGGCCTGCTGCAGGTCGCCGCCTTTGGCCCGGGCGCCCTGAGCATCGATGCTCGTCGTGGCCTTCGCCCTGCGACGTCGTCCGCGACTGTCTGATCGCACAGCAGGCGTCAGCCTAGCCGATGCATCTGAACAGCCAATCGTGTGTCGCACCCCGTCATTTCCGGAGGATGCCCAAATGAGCCCTCTTGACTCGATCACGCCCGGACCTGTGCGTCAGATTGCGAAACGCACCCGGGGCCAGAACCACGGACCCATAACCCGTCTGATGAGTCCATCCGACTTCGGGGAGCTTCTGAAGCCGTTCGTCTTTCTCGATCTCTTCGACAATGCTGGAACTTCCTTCAGGGGCTTCGGGCTGCATCCCCATTCGGGCATTGCGACCCTGACCTATCTTCTCGAAGGCAGCACCGCCTACGAAGACACGAACGGCGCACGGGGATTGTTGCCGGCCGGCGGTGTGGAATGGATGCAAGCCGGCAGCGGCGTATGGCATGGCGGCGGTGCAGGAGGGGCCGGGCGAACGCGTGGGTTTCAGCTTTGGGTCGCCTTACCACCCAAGCTTGAACTCGGGCCATCCCTCAGCCTCTATCAGGGTCCCGAAGACATACAGCATGAAGGTCCTGCGAGCGTGCTCCTCGGCAGCTATGGGTCCGCGAGGAGCGCCATCGACGCACCGTCGCCAATCAACTACCTCGCCGTGCGGCTGAAGGATGGTGAACGCTGGCGGTACCAGCCGCCCGCCGGACACACCGTGCTCTGGGCCGCGGTGGGTTCAGGGGCTGTTACAGTGCCCGACCAACTTCGGATTGGGGATTTGGCCGCGTTCCAGCCTTCGACCGAAGCGATCGAATTCGAGGCGCAATCCGATGCGGAATTCGTCGTCGGCTCGGCAGCTCCGCACGAACACGATCTCGTCCTCGGCAACTACTCCGTACACACGAGCGCGGCCGCACTGCGCGAGGGTGAGGTGCGCATTGCGGCGATCAGAGTGCGCCTGGCTCAAGAAGGCCGGCTGTAAGCGGGTTGGGGACGGCGCGTCCCACACGACACAAGACACAAGGAGACGATGATGAGCAAGCAAGTGGTAGCGGTAGTTGGCGGAACGGGCCAACAGGGCGGTGGCGTTGTGGATGCGCTCTTGGCCGCGGGCAAGTTCGCAGTACGCGTTGCCAGCCGAAATCCTGCAAGCGACGCGGCGGGCGCGTTGGCGGCGCGCGGGGTCGAGGTGGTGAAGGCCGACCTGCTCGATCCGAGCAGCCTTCGCTCCGCGCTGAAGGAAGCGCATGGAGCCTTCGTTGTCACCAATTCCTGGGATCCTGCGCAGAGGCCGCGCGAGACCGAGATCGGTGCGGCGGCCGTACAAGCCGCTCGCGCCGCTGGAGTCGAACACTTCGTCTGGTCGACGCTGCCTGACGTCGAGAAGCTCACCGGTGGGCGCCTCAGGGTCGCGCACTTCACAGAAAAGGCGCGCGTCGATGCAGCCGTCAAGGCGGCCGGCTTCGCGCGCCACACGTTCGTGATGGCGCCGATGTACTTCCAGAATTTCCTCACGATGATGACGCCCCAGCCGCTACCGAACGGCGGCCGCGGCTGGGCGGTGCCGATCGATCCTGCCGCGCGCGTAATCCACGCCGGTGACGTCACGGAGGTCGGCCGCGCCGTCGCGGCAGCGTTTGCGGCTGGCGACCAATTGTCCGACGGCAGTTACCTCGGCGTGTGTGGTGGCGTGTACTCCTTCAACGACTTTGTCGGCACGCTGAACGCCCAGGGGCACAAGCTGCAGGTGTTGCAGGTGCCCCCGGCCACTTACGATGGGTTCTACCCGGGCGCCCCCGAGGTCCGCGAGATGTTCCATTACTTTGCGGAGCAGACGTACTTTGGTCCCGAGCGTGAGCGGTACATTGCCGCGGCCAGCGCCCACGTCCCGGGCGGATTCACGAACTTCGCCGACTGGGCGCGCGTGCATATGAATGCGGCTTAGCGCAGGCCGGGCTGAGATACCGCAAGTCGGTTAGCGCATTCGCAAAGCCCCGGGGCCTCGCCGCGCGAGCCTCAATGGACGGCGCTCGCGGCCCGGTGCTTCGAACAGGAACACGATCATGTCGGATATCATCGAAACGCTGTTGCTGCGCAATCTCCAGGAGGTCTTCGGCGAGGGCAACCCGGCGCGACGGCGCGCCGCCATTGAAGAACTCTACACCGAGGACTGTGCAGTTCTTCTTCCCATCGGCCGCTATGTCGGTCGCGCGGCACTGGATCAGCTCGCCGGCGAGTTGCGCGCCACTCATCCGAGTTTTGTCTACACGCCGCTTCGCCCGCCGCAAGCCGTTCAGGACGGCGGGCGCCTCGCATGGGGCTCCGGTCCGTCCGGCGAGCCGCCGCGCTACACAGGGCTCGATGTCATTGTCGTCCGAGAAGGTAAGATCGCCGCCCTCTATGTCTTCCTCGATTCGCCGCCTGTATGATGGCGGATACCGCCGCGATACTCATCACGACCATTTCGCCGGCCGGCGCGGAGCGTTCGGCGGCCTCGAAGGTCCCAATAACATCTACGCATCGCGCTTGCGCTGGCGGGGATGTGCTTGGCTTGGCGGCGAAGCGCTCATGACAGTGTCCGTTCCTCCAACCAGTCGACGTAGAGGAGCCGCTCGGCACAAAGCCACGTTCCATCGATCTTTGCGAAAGTGTCAAGATAGCGGAGCGAAGCGATCATCAAGCGCCGCCTTCCACCGTCCATCGTGACGTGGTGCGCTAGGCAATAGGCTTCGCCTGTGGCGCGATTGCCGTTCAGCGTGAGGATGGTGCTCTGTCCGACGAAATGTGTCGTCGCATCGTATCGGTTCAGGTCGGCGAAGATGGGAGCGAGCGCCTCGCGCGAGTTCAGATCCTGCGAGGGCTTGGAATCCTTGGCGTTCATGTACACCACAAAATGGGTGTCTACGGTGAACAAAGCGATCTGGCTTTTTGCATCGCGACGATCGGCGCAGTGGGCATAGGCCTCCACGAGCTCCCGGATGGCAAGGCGATCCGCCGCTTCCTCGGGGGAGATGGCGACGTGTCTGCTCACTGGGGTTCTCCTTTAGGCCTCGAGTATGGAGCATCTGACGTAGCAATCCCCTGAAACCGATACGCCCTTCGGGTTAGTTGTCAACGGCATCACGCTGTGCAGTCGGCTTTCAGAGCATGAGCCATTTGCTCGCTATGGCGCCGATGCCCGAGTTGGGTCAACAGCACGGATCTTAGCATGTCGGCGGGTAGTCTGCTTACGGTGCAAGATCTGCCCTAACTCGGACGTGGCCGGCACCGCTGCTCGTGACCCGGAGCCGCCGTTCTCTCTCCCTCGCTCTCTCTCGCTATTAGACTAATACAATTCGATGTCGACGCCGAAGAAGGCCACCAGGCGGTTACAACGAGGGCCGTTGCCCAGTTGACGTCTCGCGCTCCGCAAAGCGTGCATGATTTCCTTCGCCAGCACGCCGCCACTCGGCAGCCGCGGCATGATCGTTGTAGGGCCTAACGCCGAAAAGCGCAGCCAGCGTGTTGTGATGGGGGTTCCCGACAAGGACCAGAAATCAGCCAAAACGCTTTGGGCCGATCGCACGGCCGTCGACCAAACGGGCGACGAGTTTCAGTCTGCTCCCCAAATTCGGATTGCCCGCCTGATTGATTGCGGCGGCCGGCCATACATGCGGATGAACGCCCGCCTCATGTTTTCCGCACCTTTGAATCCAACGGCCTCTGCGATGCGTTCAACGGATTCGTCGGTCGTCTCGATCCGGCCGCGCGCCAAGTCCGCGCGCGAGCGTTCGACGACGCGCGCGGGTGTATTGCCGGTTTGTGCACGAAACGCGCGGCTGAACTGACGCACGCTCATGCCCGCCGCATCCGCCAGTCTTTCGACGGTGAGCACTTCCGCGATGTTGTCACGAGCATAGCCGAGCGCGGCGGCAATTCGGTCATTCTTTGGCGCCAGATCGACGGACGTCGCGAACTGCGACTGTCCGCCGTGGCGTCGATGGTAGACCACGAGGTGTTGAGCGACGCCTCTGGCGGTGGCAAATCCATGGTCCTCTTCAATCAAAGCCAACGCCAGATCAATGCCGGCGGTGATTCCGGCCGAAGTCCAGGTGTTGCCGTCGTGACAGAAAATTCGATCGGCCTCTACCTTGATGGACGGATATTCTTGCTGAAGACGCGCCGCGTAGCGCCAGTGCGTCGTAGCGCGACGTCCATTCAACAGGCCGGCCGCCGCGAGCGTAAACGCTCCCGTGCAAACGCTCGCAACACGACGCGACCTGCGCGCGGCGACGCGAAGTCGACTTAGACCGTTGGCCGAAGGCAGCCGATCGACCGGCCCGCCGACGACTACAAGCGTATCCAGCGCCGTGTTGTCTAACGCCAAGGCTGGAGTCGCTACGCCGAGGCTGTTGGTCACCATGCCTCTCTGACCGGAAAGGATGCGGATCCGGTAGGTGGACCTTCCAAGCTCGATATTGGCCGCCTCGAAAGCCGCAGCCGGCCCAGCGAGATCAAGCAGTTGAAAGTCTGGGGCGACGTAGAACCCGATCGTTCTCATGGCCGAAACATAGGGAAGTTTGACCTTTAGGTCATCCCCTGGCGGCGGTACTTTGTCCATCGGAGGACGAGAGATGCACAAGAGCGGAGCACCCAATTTCGGCGAAGGGTTGGCCACCGGCAGGGCGCTGGATTTGAAACTGCCCGACACTACGGCAGTCAGCGACGCCTATGCTCAGGCGCACGCCGAGTCTCAGCCTTGGCTTTTCAATCATGTGGTGCGATCGTGGCTGTATGGCGCGAAGCTTGCGCAAAATCGCGCGCTCAAGCCGGATGACGAAGTGCTTGCCGTCGCAGTGCTGCTTCACGATCTGGGTCTAGCGCGCGGCGGCGCCTCTGATCGCCGCTTCGAGGTCGTCGGCGCCGACGCGGGGCGCGCGTTTGCCTTCGAGCATGATATGGGCGAGCGCCGCGCCGAGACGATTTGGGACGCGATCGCGCTCCACACCACGTCGTCGATCGCGCAGTTCAAGGGCGTCGACGTCGCCTGCACCACACTCGGCATTGGATGCGATTTTGGCGGCTTCACGTATCATGAACTCAGCGACGCCGATAAGGACGTCATCCTATCTGCCTATCCTCGCCTTCGCATGAAAGAGGAGCTGACCGCTTGTCTTGCCGGAATTTGTAAAAATCACCCGCACACAACCAGAGACAATTTCGTGGCGGACTTCGGGTTGAAGTTCGTTCCGGGATACACGCGCCCATCGCCGGTTGACCTGCTTCACCAAGCACCCTTCGCTGAATAGTGGGCGCTCGAGCAGGTACCAGCACATAGGTATCGCAACGCGATGCATCTTGCGAGGATCGGGTGAACGAGCGGCGCCAAGTCTGAAGAACCGCGATATTGTTGGGTCGACTCGATAAGGTGGCACTTTGCCTAGCCTGACTTCCGGAGTTGGCACAACCCAGCTGTCGCGCTTTGATGACGCCATGACCGCTTAGGCAGCTGAGCGGACTCCGAGACCTCGGCGGCCAACGGCTGCATCGTGCCAACGGCCGCCGCAGGTGATATGGCGAAATGCGCCTCTGGAAGCTGCAATTTGAGCCAAGATTTCTCGCGATCCGACTACCAGCCTAGGCTGGGGTACTACACCAATGTCGGGCAGCGATCGGCATATCTCGGCCCTGCAGCGCCAACCGCATGCCGACGGCTTGAGCTGGTTCAAGCGAACCTGAAATCCAAAATGTGAAATGCCGTGGTGGCGGCTATAACAGAGCAACGCCAACCAATGGCGATGGTGTCCAGAGATGAAAATCACGAGCGCGCAAATCCGCATATTGTCGGACGCCCTTCCCGGCTGCACAGATGCCCGCAGACGGTCACTACTGCCTCGCATCTTCAAGGAATGGAGCCAGTTCGACCTGGAAGAGCACCTCACGCGCGAGACGACGAACGAGTTTCGGGCTAGGCGCCGTCAAATCGGCAAGGTCGCCAAGCTGGCGCGCGAGCTTGCGCGAGCGCTGTCGGAAATCGACAGCGCTGGACGATTCGACATCGCTAGTCAACAGGCTGAGATGGATGCCGGAGCCCGAGCGGGGCAGCTCAGCTATGACGAGAGATGCCAGTATGAACGTCGGCTCAAAGACGAATCAAAACAGCTAGTGAAGCTAGCTGAGGCGGCCACGCAGGAGGCAAACCGCCTTGCACCTCTGCCCCGGCGGCGATCCACCGTGATTCGCTATCTGGTCCTCCTGGATCTGGCTGCCATCTGCGAGTGGGCCACGCGGCGGCGGGCCGCACGCCGGGTCAGGACCCGTCCCGAAGAGGCGGGCATGACCTACGGGCCGTTTTGGGACTTTGCCTGCGCGGCTTGGCCGATCATTTTTGGATCGATCTCCGGCCTCGAAAACGCCTTCAAGACTTGGGCTGAGGGCAGGCGGCGCCACAGGGACTTCTCGCCGATCATGGCAAATCTCGCCATGAGTCATCCTCAATGGGGGATTTTCGCGACCAGCCGCTCCAAATCCACCATTCGCCAGGGGTGACGAAGCTCCATAAATAGGGGGCCGGCTTTCGTGTTGGAGCTGGCTCAGTGGTCGCAAGCAAAACCCGCAGAATGGTGGCGGCCACCCGCGAATTGGCGGTTGGGTCCGAGCCTTGCGTCGATCACCGGAGCCCTTCCCCGTCGGTCGAACGTTCAGCGCTTGAGATGCTGGTCC
>Ga0137403_10009831_pt1 | contig 10614 bp, 9 predicted proteins | sample CZOMad2_1_16fung_FD_122057 | JGI IMG/M metagenome (GOLD analysis project Ga0137403, IMG submission 122057) | Vadose zone soil fungal communities from Angelo Coast Range Reserve, California, USA - CZOMad2_1_16fungal (Hybrid Assembly) | ecosystem: Environmental > Terrestrial > Soil > Vadose zone... | reverse complement strand
TTTGACGCGATGGCCCGTAAGCGTATGGGACGCTCTGGTATCGGTTACGACCTCCACCGCCTCGAAGCCGGTCGAAAGTTAATGATCGGCGGCGTTCACGTCCCTTTCGACAAAGGGCCTGTCGGCCACTCGGACGGCGACGTCCTGGCGCATGCGATTTGCGACGCGCTGCTCGGCGCTGCTGGAATGGGTGACATCGGCAAGCATTTCCCGGATACAGATCCGAAATGGAAAGGCGCGAACAGCCTAATTTTTCTCGAACATTTGCGTAAGCTTTTCGAGAATCAGGGGCTGCAAATCGTCCACATTGATGCCGTCGTGATCACCGAAAAACCAAAGCTCGGCCCGCATTTTCCAGCGATGCGCGAAGCGCTCGCGAAGGCGCTGGCAATCGAAATCGAGCAAATCAATCTGAAAGCCAAGACCAATGAAGGTGTGGACGCGATTGGCCGAGGCGAGGCCATCGCCGCACATACCGTCGCCACGGTGGCTGGCTGAATTTCTTCCAATGAATGAACCAAGTCCAATCAGCTCTACCGAACCTCGCGAAAATTTATTTTCCGCCGGTGATATTCACACCATTCTTCGCGAGCGCAACTGGCTGAGCGACGCTGCGGCTCGAAGCGAAGCAATCGAACATTGGAGTGAACGCGCTGCATTTCTTCTGGGCTCCCAAGCCAGCGATCGCGTTGCACTAGCAGATTTGCTTTCTCTGGTATTTAGTTACGACGCGCAGGCCATCCTGCAGACAGCGGTCAGTCACGCTGCGCTAATCCGCGAAGGTGCCAGAGAAGTAATTCGCGAACTAGCGCTCACTGTACTGGAAGGTCCCGCGGTAGATTCCGAGCGATTCAAAACAATTATTACGACGATCAAATCGCGCTTGCCTTACAGCGGACGCGAATTGTTTTATCCCATCCGGCTGGCACTGGCCGGACGCGCGGGTAGCGGTGAACTCGACCGCGTAATTCTTCTGCTGGATGACGCAGCGGCAACGCCAGATCTTGCGCCGGTAAAAAATGTGCGCCAGCGCATACTGGAATTCTGCGCCGCAATGGAATAGCGCCGAATTCGGAACCAAGCAGTTTCTGCGAAAGGAAATATGGATCGCCTAACCGGAGTTCATGCCGTCCGCGAAGCATTGGAAAGCGGCCGAGCACTGGAGCGCATCGTCGTCGCGCGCGGACGCCACGGCGATCGCATTGAAGAATTGGTTGCCAGTGCGCGTGAACACAATGTGCCGGTGCGCTTTGAAGAACGCGCGGTCGTGGACCGGCTCGCGGGTACCACACAGCATCAGGGAGTTCTCGCGATGGCCGGAGCGAAGCAAGCGCTCGGCCTGGAAGATTTAATCCGCACCGGCGCGGGCATCTCTCCCGAAACACGCCTTCTCGTCATACTCGATGGCGTCGAAGATCCGCACAACCTCGGCGCTGTAATTCGTTCATCGCTTGCCGCGGGAGCCCAGGGAATTATCCTTCCGGAACGCCGCGCGGCCGGATTGAATGAGACCGTCGCGCGCGCCGCAGCCGGAGCGCTGGAACATTTGCCCGTCGCCAGAGTGGTGAACATCGCGCGCGCAATTGAAGATCTGAAAACCGCGGGCTACTGGATCGTGGGACTGGACGAAAAAGCCAAGCAAAAACATTCCGAAGTGGATTTTACCGGCGCGATTGCGATGGTCTTAGGCGGAGAAGGTTCCGGCTTGCACGACCTCGTAAAAAAACGCTGCGATTTTCTCGTCTCAATTCCTACGACGGGCCCGATTCGTTCGTTGAACGTCAGCGTCGCCGCCGGAATCGTTTTGTTTGAAGCTGTACGCCAGCGCGCAACAAAAAAGCGTTAACTCGAAAACTTCGGCGTCCACAATCTACTTGTCGTATTGCATCAAAGAAAAAACGTCAATTCCCGCCAACTTGCTGCGCCCATTCAAGAAAGTAAGTTCAACGGCAAATGCCGCGCCCACCACTTCTCCACCCAGTTGGCGCACCAGCTTCGCCGTCGCCGCCGCCGTGCCGCCTGTCGCCAGCAAATCATCGCAAATAATCACTCGCTCGCCGCGCACAATGGCATCGTCGTGAATTTCCAGCGTATCCGTTCCGTATTCCAATGCATAGGTGACGCTTGCCGTTTTCCCCGGCAGTTTCTTTGGTTTTCGCACCGGCACAAATCCCGCGTTCAAGCTGTACGCCAGCGCGGGGCCAAAAATAAATCCGCGCGCTTCAATTCCCACCACCGCGTCCACATGCGCGCCGGCATAGTGGGAACAAAGCGCGTCCACCATCGAGCGAAATCCTTTTTTGTCTTTCAGGACGGTCGTAATGTCGTAGAACAATATCCCCGGCTTCGGATAGTCCGGGATTTCGCGGATTAGTTTCTTCAGATCGTTCATGAAGTTTCGTCTCCCGTATTTGCAAAATCACGTTTCGTGTTCGATTGAAAATTCCTTGCCGTACTGCGGCATCATCTCCGCTTCTGCTTCCGCCACTTCTTCCACGCTCGCGAATCGCGGGCCTTTTCTTAGTTCCTCTCGCAGCCCGCGCAAAATCTCTTCTCGCCCAATCGCGTAGACTTCCACGCGCCCATCGCGAAGGTTCTTGACGTACCCACGCACACCCAGCGTATTGGCGGCGCGTTGCGCGAAAAAGCGGTAGCCCACTCCCTGCACGCTGCCGGAAACGTAAAAGCGTTTTGCGACAAGCGAAGTCGTCACGGTCAGCGAGGCATTCTATCAGACGCGCCGCCCAATCAGCGCAGGCCGTATTACACCGCTGCGATTTCGTTCGGGCGCGAAAGCTCGTGTAAAATGCGAATGGGTCACACCTTACCTTGAAACCGCCCCGCGCATCCTGGCAATTCAAGCTGGCGCCACCAATCGTACTGGTCGTGATTGCCCTCGCTTTCGTACTTCCCAGCGGCGCGCAAAAAGCCCTTACTCCGCAGGGTTTACAAATTGTTTCTGTGCAGGGATATCCGGAGTTGCACGTTGATGGCTACGCATTTTTCATCCATGCTGCTGAGTTTTCCTACTATCGCATTCCAAAAGACTTGTGGAACCGCAGTCTGGATCATTTCCGCGAACTTGGAATCAACACAATTGACCTGCGCATTCCCTGGAACTGGCACGAAGTCCGCGACGGTGAATTTGATTTCGATGGCCACACAAATCCGCGGCGCGATCTGCGTGGCCTGTTGCAGATGATCGCTGAAAGAGGTTTTTATCTAATCGCGCGCCCCGGCCCGACTGCCTCCGACGAATGGAAAAACGACGGACTACCGGATTGGATTCTCACGTCAAATAATCCGCTGCCGTACTCGCCGGCCTGGCTCGCTGCGGTCGCTCATGAACTGGCGCCTTACAGTTCTGCGAAATCAGAATCCGCGCCGGCAAAATCTGAAAACCAGTCCGCACCTGAAGTGAAATCTTCAGGCCGCCTGCTTTTTGTGATCCTGAATGGCGCTCCCGCGATTGACGCGTTCGGCCCTTCCAGTCAAAGTTCGCTTCAATCCGCGGGAGCCGTTTGTGATGTCCTCATCAAGGCCGGCGTCAATTCCCATTTCGTCGTGATAGAACCGCACTCTGAAAATGGCGTAAACGACGAGCCGGGAATCCCGGCGGCCGGCGAATGGTTTATGAACCAGTCTGGCCACGCTACGAATATAGATCCGAAAGCCGGTGGCGCGCGAGTGAACGATGATGACGCACAAACGCTGGCATTTGTCGTGCAGTATCTCCGTGGGCAAACGGATTTCCCCGCAATGCTTGCAGGTTTTCAATCAGGTTGGCCAACGGCGCCGGATGACGTCGCTCCTCCGCGCAGTTCTTCCTCGAATACTTTGCTTGCCACGCGCTGGTCAATGGCGCAGGGTGTGACCGGAATTGATTATTCTCCGATTCAAGATTCGCTCACGCCTCCCGGCTTTCAAAACGCGGCTGCGAGTCGTGATTTCCGTTGGAATGCCGCGCTAAGTCTAAACGGTGAAAAACAGGAACACGCGCAAGCCGTCAATCGAAACGGAAAGTTTCTGGAAATGTGGGGAGAGTTTCTCGCTTCATCGCATCCTCGCGCCGGAATCGGACTGGTGGATTGGACAAGCGGGCTTGCCCGGGCGGAAAGGATTTCGCGTGAACAGGAAGCCGACGCGATGCATACGTCCCTACCCATGTTTCAACGCATCGAACGCGTCGCCCTTCTCGCGGGACTTCCCGTAGCACTGGTTTCTCCGGACAAGCAATCCAGCGAGATGCTTCTGCACAATTCTTTCCTGCTGCTCGCGATTCCCGATTCGCTTCGCGGCAAACCTTTCCTTCCAATGGCTTCGCAAAATGCGCTCATCGAATACGTCCGCGCAGGGGGCGTGCTAATTTGCAATCCGGAACGCCCCGCGGGCGACACATTCGATCAAGCCCTGGCCGGCGCCGAATCGCGACCGGCCGGAGACGGCTTTCGCGTCACGAAATTGGGTCGCGGCCGCATTGTGGAATGGAGCAAGGATTTTTATTCCTGGCTCGATCCCGTCGAAACTTTCGGGCACAATTTCCAGCAGCAGGAATCGCATTTCGCGATTTCCGCGCTACAGTCTGCCGCGCAACTCGCGAATCTCCGCGCCCCCGTTGTGCAATCCAATGAAAACCAGGCTACGTTTCTGGTGAGCGAATTGGTCCCAAATGCCGCCGCTGGAATGCTGGCCGGACAAAAATCAGACTGCGAATCACACCCTGCGTGTACCAAAGGACTCTTAAGCGTCACCAACTGGAGTGACACGGAGGAAATTCAGCAGGCACTGAAGTTTTTACCGCCGAATTCGGATCCCCGCATCGCAAACGACGCGGACTTCATTGAACTTCCCGTCGACTTGCCGGCGCGTGAGTCGCTTATGCTGCCGCTGAATTTTCCGCTTTGCTCGCACGACGCTTCCGCGAACAATTGTCCCGACCGAATCGTCGCGGCAGGCGCGGAATTGCTGGCCGCCGCGCGCGAAGGAAAAGCGATCGAGCTGACGCTATACGCGCCGACGGCTGCGACCGTGATTCTGCATCTCCGTGCCGCGCCCGTCAGCGCGGATCTTCCGGTGATGTCACCGCCGCCGCGCGTAGGCCCCTATCGCCCGCCACGACCGCGAAGTCCGATGGACGCGAATGAAGGCTCACCACTTGGCCCTTCGGGTGAGCCAGTCCTGACCATCGGCGATCCCAGTTTTCCGGAGCGAATACTGCACGGCACGTATGAAAAAACCACTGGAATTTTCAAAGTGGTCGTTCCGCGCGGCGCGGCGCCAAATTTCCAACGAGTCCTTAGAGTGCACCTCAGCTACGATCCGGATCTTCCCGAACGGAAGAAACCCGTTAAACAGCACGGCAGGGGATATCGCTACTCGGTTGTAGATGCCATACGCTTTCCGTTAAATGGTGGAAAATCTCTGGTCTCTGATCCGCCGATTGTACTGCTCGATAAAGATCACAACGGCCAATTCTTGATCGAAGCGCAGAATCTGGATGATTCGACGATCGCGCTTCAAGCGAGCGTCAGTGGCGCCGTGCAAGGTTCCGCATCGCTTCACATAGCGGATCAGGAAAGCGATATTCAAACCTTGAAGCTGCGCGCGAATGGTTCCGCGGAATCCGACCGCGATGGGCTTCTGACCGGCACACTCACCGTATCCGGTGGGCACATTCCGGATCGCAGTTCTCCGATTCGTTTTCTGATAGCTGACTCTGAAACGCCCGTGCACTACGAATATGATTTTGAACGGTCAGGTTTCAAGAATTGGGCTCTGGAAAATAAAAGGACGCGGCTGATATTTCTTCCGGCTGCCGGGGGACAGATCTCCGCGCTCGTGGACAAATCAAGCGGCGCAAATTTGACGACGATGTCCGGAGGATTGCGCGATTTAGTTCGCGTCCATAACGCTGGAACAAACTCACCTAGTCGGCTTTTCAACCCGATGCTGGACGTGGCTTACCAAACGGAATGGTCTGCAAGCGATAACAACACGGCCATTCAGATGAAAGAGCAATGGCCGATAGGCGCTCCTGTTACCGGCGACATCACGAAAACGGTCCGTATGCGCGCCAATGACGGAACGGATACCATTGAAGCCGAATACTTGTTTCACTCCGAAAATAAAAATGGCGCCGCTGATTCCGCTCCGACGTCTCGAAATCTAAACGCGTTTGTCGTTTCGGCGTTTTCCGTTCCGGCTGTCGCTGAAAAACCGGATGGTACTCAATTCTGTTGGATGGCTCGCGCCGCGCGACCGTCTGCCGATACCGGTGCAAATCCGGCCGTCGGCATGGAACAATGCTCGGCATTCGTCGCCGGCGGAAATGACGTTGAAATTCCAAGCGAAGCCGCCCGGATTGAAATACGAACTCCTGGCAGGCCGGCACTCGCAATCGAATGGGATGCGGGGCGTGTCACCATTGAGCAGAAGCAGCATTCCGCCCGAATTCTGCTGGAATTTCCCCAGTTCACTTCACAAAGCGGTACAGAAGATGTCCGCCATGTTGTACGATACATCGTAGTCCGAGCGCCGTAGAGAAACCGACGTGAAAGCGAACGCGGAAACAATTTGCGGCATCTAATTGGCATGCGATCCAGACATTCCATTTGGGCAATTGTGGTTTCGGCCGCTGCCGTCCTTGCTGCCTATCCGGCTACGGCGCAAACCCGGCCCGGTCCAATTCCGCCGCCCGCAAACGCGCCACCGCCCGTGGCCATCCCCGCCGAGCCTTCGCCGGAAGCTCCGCCGGTTCCAGTGCCGGAAATCATCAAGCGCTTTAGTGAAAATGAGGAAGCAATGTTTCGTGCGCACGCGGCGTATGGATATCGCAAAGTGGTGCGGGTGGAAGAGCTCGACGAAAATGGAAAGCCGGCAGGAACATTTCAATTCTCCACGGTGCTGACGCAACTTCCCGACGGCCGCACTTACGAACGGGAATTGAAACATCCCGAAACTTCGCTGAATGTGTTGAACCTTGAGCCGGAAAGCCTCACTCCGCTACTGAAGATTCCGCCGCTGCCGTTCACCGTGGCGCAGTTAGGCCACTACGATCTGAAATATCTTGGCACCCAGAAGCTGGACGAATTGAATACGTACATCTTTCGCATCGAGCCGAAGCAGGTGGAGCGGCAACGCGCGTATTTCAAGGGTGTCGTCTGGGTGGACGATCAGGATTTTGTAATCGTGAAAACCATGGGGCACTGGGTTACAGAGTTGGGCGAAATTTCCACGGATAATTTCCCGTTTAAGTTTTTCGATACGTACCGCGAAAACGTGCAGGGCAAGATCTGGTTTCCAAGCTACTTGCGCTCGGACGATTCTGTAAATACGAAAAATGGTTTGGTACACATCCGGCTGATTGTTCGCTGGGAAGATTACAAACCGCGCACAGCAACTCCCGCGGCGGCTTCACAGCCGTAGTTCGGCGATTCAGGCGCGAACGAGCCGTGGCGCCATTAGTTCTTCGCGTTCAAACGTAATTTCATCGAAACTGAACGCCAATGAATGCCAGCCTTGGGAGTCCGGATTTACGCGGACCACCTCAGCTTGCGCGACCAGCCGTACATTTCCACAATGATCGGGACGCTTCACCAGATCCACCTCCAGGTGAATTGGTGTGCCGACAGGAATTTCAAACGGACAAAGCGCACGCAGTCCGCTGGAGCTGATGTCTATTGTGCAGAACTCGTCAAAATCGGTTTCGCGGTGGCCTGCAATTCGCAATATCCTCAATGGCAATTGCAGGTGCGCACGAGAATAGACGCGCCGTTCGTTCGCGACGCGTATCGCGTGCGTGGGAACTCTGTGTATCCCGCGCGGTTCAATCCAGGGAGTCGAAATCGCCGCTGTGCAACTGATATCCGGGGTCGGGATAACTTCCGTTCCCGCAAAAAACGAGGATGCGACTGATTCTTGTTTGGAAACCGATTTCTGAATTCGGGGTTCGCGTGCCGAACGCATAGTTCCACCTTTCAGAAAAAACGCTTCCGGCACCGCGAAAGCAATATGCAATCGGTATGCGGCGGCGTCAATGTCGCTGCCTCCTGAAGTTTCCTGTCAGCCAACCCGAGCCTTTCTGTGCATGGTGCAACGCGATATCACTCCAATATGGTGCTCGACCTCAGCCTGGGAGTTCCCTACTCTCTAACGATCACGATCGAATCTCGCTCCAAATTGAATCAGTACTCGCGTCATCGGAATTTTCCCGGAAGAAATGTGCGAGTATCGGAGAGCAGCAATCATGTTCATGGCCCAGAAAAAAAGTACAACTGAATCGAAACGAGAGATCGCAGATTGAGCCGGCGCGATCACACGTCTCGAAACATCGCTATCTCATTTGCGATGGTCTATCTCTTCTGGGGATCCACTTACATTGCGGTTCGCTTCGGAGTGGAAACGGTTCCGCCGCTGATGCTCGTCGGAGCTCGCCAGTTACTGGCAGGACTCGTGCTGTATCCGCTGGCGCGTTTTCACAGCGGCGAAAAACCCACCGTTCAACACTGGCTTTCCGCTGCACTGATCGGAGGGTTGCTGCTGATTGGCGGCAACGGTTCCATTGCCTGGGCAGAAGCGCAAAAAACTCCCACAAACATTACTGCCGTGCTGGTAGGTGCGGTGCCGGTGTGGATGGCGTTGATGGATTGGCTGCGTCCGGGTGGTCCAAGGCCGACGGGACGAGTGCTGACGGCGCTGGCAATCGGACTGCTTGGCGTGAGTTTGCTCGTAAGCCCTCATGTTCCATTTATGGACAGCGCGGGCGCGGCTGTCAGGCCAATCTGCGCGCTGATTTTATTTCTAGGATCACTGTGCTGGGCGGCGGGATCAATTCTTTCCCGTCATTTGAAACTTCCCCATTCGCCGCTGCTGGCGACTTCGATCTACATGATCGCCGGAGGACTGCTGAACTTTCCCGTTGCGTTGGTAATCGGCGAAACCAAGAACTTTGATGTGCATCAAGTCTCTTTGCGTTCCGGACTTTCGATTTTGTATCTCGCGGTTTTCGGATCCATTCTAGGATTCACGGCATACACATTTCTTCTTCGCAAAGTTCAGGCAGCCCGCGTAGCGACGTATGCATACGTCAATCCAGTGATAGCGGTTTTTCTGGGATGGGCGCTGGGCGGCGAATCGGTTTCAGCACGAATGATGGTTGCGGCGGCGATAATTCTGGCCGCTGTCGTGATAGTGATTACGGCGCCGCACGCGCCTGCTACGGAGGACAGCAGCGGCCAGCCTGTAATGCCCGAATAATTTCCGAGCACTGATTGACACTACGCCGAGTTTACGTGCAAGAATCGGATAGCAGGATTTTCCGGAGATGCGTATTCTTCTTTAAGCAGGATGAACGCAATTCGGAGTGCAGAGCTGCATATGACCACCCAGGCAAATCAATTTCCCGATGCACGCCGTTGGAACGCGGTTCTTTCCAGAGATTCGAGCCAGGATACCTCGTTCGTTTACGCCGTGCGCTCAACGGGAATCTATTGCCGGCCTTCGTGCCCATCACGGCGCCCACATCGTGAGCAGGTTAGATTTTTTTCGCAAGCGCAGATTGCCGAAAAGGCGGGTTTCCGCGCGTGTCTCCGTTGCAAACCCTCGCGTAATGGAAACGCTGCACATTCCGCGGACGTGCGAGCGGTAGCACAACTTTGCCACGAAATTGAAAATCAAATCGCCGCGGAACCGGAGCAATCGTTGAAGCTTGTGGATCTTTCCGCGCGGGCCGGAATCAGTTCACACAGCGTGCATCGAAAATTTCGGCAGGTAATCGGAATTACTCCGCGGCAATTTGCAGATGCATTGCGTCTGCGCCGATTGAAAGGCCGGTTACGCCGCGGCGAAAATGTCACCACCGCCTTGTATGAAGCGGGCTACGGATCGGCGAGCAGGCTGTACGAATATGCGAACGCGCAACTGGGAATGACTCCCGCAACTTATCGTCACGGAGGAAGAGGAATGGAAATCGCTTACACGATTGAAGAATGTCCGCAGGGACGAGTGCTGGTGGCGGCGACAAGCCGCGGAATTTCCGCAGTGTATCTCGGCGATCAAGATCGCCCGCTGGAACGCGCGTTGCACGAAGAATATCCCAATGCCAATATCCGAAAAGGATCATCCACACTGGGACCGTGGGTGCGATCAATCATCAAGCATCTGCGGGGCGGCGAAAAACATTTGAATCTGCCGCTGGATGTTGAGGCGACAGCATTTCAGCGGAAGGTGTGGCAGGAATTGCAGAAAATTCCGTACGGCACAACCAGGACGTACACCCAGGTTGCACAGGCATTGGGACAGCCGACTGCGGCGCGAGCTGTGGCTCGTGCGTGCGCTACCAACCCAGTGTCGATAGTTGTGCCATGCCACCGCGTTGTGCGCTCAGGAGGGCAGCTGGCGGGCTACAGATGGGGATTAGAGCGCAAGAAAGCGCTGATTGAGCAGGAATCCAAGGCGGGGCGGTAGAAGCCACGCATTTTAGTCGTATGCATTATAATACATACGAAGTGCGCTACCTTCGGTGAAAGTGCACTTAAATGCATAAATTCCCGGAAAATTGGAAAATTCGGAATACCGGGATAATTCGAGAAAATCTCAGCCTTGCGGCTTTACGCG
>Ga0137403_10009829_pt1 | contig 10616 bp, 10 predicted proteins | sample CZOMad2_1_16fung_FD_122057 | JGI IMG/M metagenome (GOLD analysis project Ga0137403, IMG submission 122057) | Vadose zone soil fungal communities from Angelo Coast Range Reserve, California, USA - CZOMad2_1_16fungal (Hybrid Assembly) | ecosystem: Environmental > Terrestrial > Soil > Vadose zone... | reverse complement strand
ACGCCGTCGACGTGAACAACACCTTCACCTGGACCGTGACCAACAATTCCAGGATCTCCACCCTCGACGGGGTCTTTCTGGGGAGCCACTGGGGCGACTACTGTGTCAACATCACCGCCACCGGCTTACACCGCTCCCTCACGCCTCCGACGGGCCCGACGCTCATCTCTCTCGCTCCGGGGTGCGGTAGCCAGTCCCCCGCCGACTTTGACGATACACTCTCCCGTTTTGGCATATGGTGCACGCCCAGCAGAGGCGTGACGCTGCTGCCTGGCGCCAGCGTCAGCGGATCGCTCACGGTTCGTCCTGGCACTGGCGGTCCCGCGCTTTACGACGTGTACACAGATCACACCCCCCTTCCAGGACAACCGCCACAAAATGCCACTGCGATCAACTACCGAGGCATGGTCGCCCCGGCGGCAACCGACATTCAGATCACGGGCTCCGCGAGCACCGGCTCTCCGTGCGAGGGGAGCACGAGGAGGTCATCGCCCGTCTCGACTCGCGGCACAAGGTCCAGCGGTTCCTGGTCGGCATCCTCATCGATCAGGGGGGCGTTCCGGAGCCGCGCGCTAGGATCTTCGTGGGGAAGAGCGAAGCGGGGCTCGTGACGAGCGTCGTCCCCAGCCTCGAGATGCGGCGCATCATTGCCCTCGGCTACGTGCGCAACGAGCACAGCGAGCCGGGAACGCGCATCGAGATCCACTCCGGCGGCGCCGTGCTGGGAGCCGCGGTCAGCGCGATTCCTTTCAAGCCCCCCGCCCCCGCCGCGGCCTGAGCGCGCGGGTCCACCGCCCGGTTCAGGCCGGGTGCTTCGCCGTCACGACCGTGTGGATGCCCCCCCTCACGTTGAAGTCGCCGACGACCGTGGCCTCGCGCGGCGCGATCGCGGCGACCAGGTCGTCGAGAATCCTGTTCGTCACCGCCTCGTGGAAGGCCCCCTCGTCGCGGTACGACCAGAGGTAGAGCTTGAGGCTTTTCAGCTCGACGCAGAGCCGATCGGGGACGTACCGGATGCGGATCGTCGCGAAGTCGGGCTGGCCCGTCATCGGGCAGACGCAGGTGAACTCCGGGCAGTCGAAGGCGATCTCGTAGGGGCGATCGGGCTTCGGGTTCGAGAAGGTCTCGAGCTTCTTCGACGGGCTGGAGGCCATGGCTCAGGGCCTCGGCGCCATGAAGACGAGGAGCGTCGCGCGCCCCGGTCCGGGGTTCTCGACGGAGTGCTCTGCCCCCGCGGGGACGTGGGCGATCGCCCCCTCGCCGACCAGCGCGTCCTCCTCGCCGATCCTCACGCGCGCGGTGCCGCTCACGACGCAGTAGATCTTGTCGGCGCCCTCGTGCGTGTGCGGCTTCTGGCTCTGGCCGGGCTCGAGGCCGTAGACGTCGCAGAAGAAGCGCTCGGTCCCGAAGAGGTTGGTCTTCGCCATCTTCTCGCTCGAGAAGCGCGCCTCGGCGGCAATCGTCTTGATGGGCATCGCCGCGCCTACTGCGTCGCCCCCTGGCCGGGGAGCGCCGGCGCGCCGCCCGCCTCCGCCGCCGCGAGCGCGGCGGTACGGGCCCGGTGCCGCCCCCAGCGCGCGTCGATCTCTTCCCGCGACGGGGCGGGACGAAGCGTGTAATTCGTGTCGCGCGGGATCGCGGCGAACCCCGCGTCCTCGATCAGCCGGATCATCTCGGGGAGATCCATCGTGTGCGTCCCGCCGGCGGCCGAGACGACGTTTTCCTCGAGCACGGTCGAGCCGAAATCGTTCACGCCGAACCGGAGCGCGATCTGCGCGACCTTCGGCCCCTGCGTGACCCACGACGCCTGGAAGTTGCGGACGTTGTCGAGGAAGAGCCGCGCGACGGCGTTGGTCCTCAGATAGTCGAACCCCGAGGCGCGCTTCACCGACGAGAGCTCCGTCTGGTCGGGGATGAAGGACCAGGGGATGAACGAGTTGAACCCCCCCGTCTCGTCCTGGAGGTCCCTGACCCTCGCGAGGTGCTCCACGCGCTGCGCCGGCGTCTCGACGCTCCCGTACATCATCGTGGCGGAGGTGCGGACGCCGATCCGGTGGCACGTCCGCATCACCTCGATCCAGTCGTCGCTCGTGTCCTTGAGCGGCGAGATCTCCTTTCGCACCGCGTCGCTGAGGATCTCGCCGCCCGCCCCCGGCAGGGTGTCGAGCCCCGCGTCGCGCAGCTTCGAGAGCGTCTCCTCGAGCGACAGCCCCGAGATCTTCGCGATGTACGTCGCCTCGACGGGGGAGAGGGCGTGGAGGTGGACGTCCCAATTGGTCTTGATCCAGCGAAACGTGTCGAGGTAGTAATCGAGCTTGAGCTGCGGGTTCACCCCGCCCTGGAAGAGGACCTCGCGGCCCCCCACGTCGACGAGGGCCTGGATCTTCTCCCCGAGCTGATCGCGCGTGAGGACGTACCCTTCCGGATCTCCGGGCGGCCGGTAGAACGCGCAGAACTTGCAGCGGACCCAGCAGACGTTCGTGTAGTTCAGATTGCGGCCGACGACGTACGTGACGACCGGCTCCGGATGAATCCGCCACCGGACCATGTCCGCGAGCGCGCCGAGAGCTGGGAGATCGGGGTATTCGAAAAGAAAGAGCGCGTCCTTCGCGTCCAGACGCTGTCGCGCCCGGACTTTGCCCGCGATCTCGAGGAACCGATCGCTCACGCCACCGCCCCTTCGCGCGCGCCGTCGTGGGCGGCCTCGCGCCAGATGATCCGGTACAGCGGATCACGCTCGACCGGCTCGCGGCCGGCCTCCTTGACCAGGTCGACCAGCTCGTTGCGCGTCAGCGCCTGCGGCGTCCGGGCCCCGGCGGCGTGGGTGATCTCCTCCCGCAGGATCGTCCCGTCGATGTCGTCGGCGCCGTACCAGAGCGTGAGCTGCGAGACGGGGGGCGTGACCATGATCCAGAACGACTTCACGTGCTCGAAGTTGTCGAGCATCAGGCGCGAGATCGCGATCTGCTTCAGGTCGAGGAGCCCGGAGGTCGCCGGGAGCTGCGCCATCTCGGTGTTCTCGGGATGGAAGGCCAGCGGGATGAACGTCAAAAAGCCCTTCGTCTCGTCCTGCAGCTCGCGCAGCTTCAGGAGGTGCTCGATGCGCTCCGCCGCCGTCTCGATGTGCCCGTACAGCATCGTCGCGTTGCTCCGGAGCCCCGCGAGGTGCGCCGCGCGCGCCCAGTCGAGCCACTCGGCGGGGGTGAGCTTCAGCGGGAAGATCTCCCGGTGCACGCGATCCGAGAGGACCTCGGCCCCCCCTCCGGGAAGCGATCCGAGCCCCGCCGCCTTCAGCTCCGCGAAGACCTCCTCGCGCGGCTTCCTCGCGACGCGCGCGATCTCGGCCAGCTCGATCATCGTGAAGGCCTTCACCGTCACCGCGGGGCGCGTTTCCTTCACCGCGCGCACGATGTCGAGGTAGTACTCGTAGGGGAGGCGCGGGTTGATCCCGGCGACCATGTGGATCTCGGTGACGGGCTCCTCCATCTGCTCGAGGACGCGCTTCCTGACGTCCTCGGGCCACAGGACGTAGCCGGCCGGATCCTTCGCGCGAACGTAGAAGGCGCAGAAGGAGCAGTCCTTGTTGCAGATGTTGGTGTAGTTGATGTGCTGGTTGCGGACGAAGTAGCAGAGGTTCCCGCTCTTGCGCTCCCGGACGAGATTCGCCATGTACCCCAGCGCGTTCACGTCCTGGCACTCGGCCAGCTTCAGCCCGTCGTCGCCCGTGAGGCGCGTCCCGTCGAGGACCTTCCTGTAGATGGACGAGAGCCCCGCCCGGTCGAGGGCGGCCTCGAAGACGGAAGGGACAGAGTGCGGCGTGGGGGCCATCGCGGGCACCTCGGGACGGGTTCGTATCGGATCGCGTCGAGTCGGAGCGGAAGCCTAACCCACGGTCGGTGAGGCGTCCAGCCTGCCCGTCACGTGGCGATCGAGTCGCCCAAATAGGCGCGCCCTCCCATCTCCCACCGGATCGCGTCGGGCGCCCGCCCCGAGCAGCGGATCTTCCCCTCGTGGAGGAGCCCCAGGTGGTGCCCGACGCACAGAGTCGTCAGGTTCCCCGGGTCATTCAGCGCCCCCCCTTCCGACCGGAACACGATGTGATGCTCCTGGAGCCGCCCCGACCCCATCGACCGGCACGCGGGCGCCGTGCAGCGCCAGCCGTCGCGCTCGATCGTCGGGTTCTCCCGCCGTTGGCGCCGCGTCTCGGCGTTGTCCCATGTCTTCCAGAAGTCGTGGAGGCACAGTGTGAGGACCTCCCACTCCCCAACCGTCGACCCGAGCCGATCCCTCCACCACGCGACGGTCTCCCTCCACATCGTCATGACCCCCGGTTCCACCCGCATGCGGATCCTTGCCCTGGGTTCCGGGAACGGGATCTTTTCACCGTCCGCCTCGAGTGCGCGAACCAGCCTGACGGCCTCGCTCGACGCAGACGCATGCAGCCGGGGAGGAGCCCCCCCCCCTCCGCCCGCGCAATCCACGCCGCCTCGGTCCTCCTCGCCGCGACCGCCCCGATGAGCAGGGCCTGTTTCATCGTGAGCCGTCCCGCGAGGAACGCCGTTCGCACGCCGGGCAGCTCGTCGAGCGTCCGCCCGAGGGCCAGCAAGTAGTAGAGCCGCCTCGGCGACAAGCCGCACCGCTCGCGGGCGTGGGCTTCGAGCGAGGCGAACCCCTCGCGTCGATAACCCCGCTCTCGTCCAACCTGGCGCAAGTGCGCCGCCAGCGCCGCCTCGCGCCGCTGCCGCTCGCACACGAGCCGGCGTAGCTCGCAGTCGAGAGCTCGGGCGTCGTTCGGCAACGCCGATTCGATCGACCGCTCTCGTGACGCAGACGCGTGCAGGTCCCGGACGGCATCGAGGGCTCCCTCGATCGACGCCGCGTCTCCCGTCCACTCCACGCCCGCCCCCGAACCAAATTCCGCCAGCACCATCTCGAGGCACTCGCCGGCGGTCGCCTCGAAATTGAGGAGCTTCCGGGCTATCGAGACGGTGTCGCGCCAGACCGCCGCCACCCAGGCCGGCGCGTCGATCTCCAGGCGGGGCGACCCCGCTTCGCCCGGCGCGGAAGCCGTCGTCGAGTCGGACTCTTCTCCCGCGGCGATCGCGACGGCGCCGGCGAGCTGGCGCACGGCGGACCGTCGAGCGAGTGCGATCCAGAACGTCTCCGTTTCGCGCGTCGCGACCCGCGCGAGGATCCGGACGTGACCGGAGGTGATCTCGCCGCTCTCAAACGCCGCCGCCATCGCGGGGAGTGTCGCGAGAGCGTCCTCGACGCGCATCCACTCCTGCGCGGTGCGGTGGCTGACCCCAAGTCGCTCGGCGACGTAGTCGGCGAGGCGCACGAACCCGAGGGAGCGGTAGTGCCGGCCCGTGTGCAGCCGAATGAGCGCCGCCCCGAGGCGCCGCTCGAGCGATCCGGCGCCCGGAGGTGAACGCCAGGTTGATTCACCATCTGGCTGCTGGATTCCGGCGCGAATCGGATGAGCGGCCCGCGACGGCGCGGTCATGAGGTGCATTTTCCCACGCGATGCTCCCGCGCGGGCTCGGCAGGCAGGCGATCATTATACGAAAGTCGGCGGGCTCGTCAAGGGGAAAGTGAAGTCGCCGTGGGCAGCGTGTCGAGGAGCATCGTGCGGTCGTCGTCCGACATCGCGGCGGGATCGAGGGTGCGCACCCGGTGAAGCTCTTCTCGAAATGTCGCCAGGACGATTGCGCTCCTCGACGAGGATGCGGATTCCGTCAAGCGACAGCCAGGCAGCTTCGGGAGCACGCGCGAAGGCGACGCCTCCCTTGATCGTCCACAGTCCCCATCCGTCGACGTCCCGGCGCTCGCGCAGACGCAGCGTCGCGTCCTGGTGCCAGGCGACGAGCCAGTTCGCCCTGGGTGACTTGTCGAAGAGGGTCGCGGAGAAGGGGTGGGCCGTGGCGCCGAGTGCGTCGCGCGCGATGGCGAGGAACCGAGAGTTTGTATCGAGGCGGCAAGCTGTGGGGACGGTTCACAACGTGGCGGATCCCCGCACGAGGTTCAGGAGATGGGCGCGCCGGCATCTCCGCGGACAGGTGGGCGCACCCGCCGGGAGCAAAGACATCAGCGCGGAGCAGGGGGCCGCGCTCTTCGACATCATGTGCGCAATCGGTGTCGCCGCTACGCAAGGCGGCTACAAGTGCAGAAACGGGCCGGTGTCGACGGTGCGTCCGAGCCCAGTGACGGCAGCATGTGCAGAACTATGCTTCATCGGCCGAGTTTCGTTAGCTTGACGGTCGCAGTCGTCGGAGCTCCCAGGCCAAACGTGGTTGGATTCTTGACAACAAGCTGACCAGTCGAAGTGAACTCGCAGACTGTGGAGAGGGTCTTAGTCTCCCTCGTGCCGGGGCAATTCGGTCCAACCCACTCGACAGACGCCCCGTCGCTGCTGGCGGTCAATTCGAGCTTGTACATCCCAGGCTCGAGTTTGTACGAGATGGATTCGCCATCTTTCAGCGACTCCATCTTGTCCACGACTACCTGATCTCGGGACGTCGCGGACCCGGCGTTCCTGGTGCAGGCCAGGAATGAAAGCGCGAAAACAGTCAACACGAATGTTCGGCAGAGTCGGCCGCGATCGTTTCGCCACACTTGAGGCCTACCTCCCTTCAGCGCAGGTCTGCAGATTGGCATCAAGAATTTTGCTCCCAGCCTGAGCGAAGTTCCGTACCAATCGTTCGGCAGCCTATAAAAATTACAGTTCACCCAGTGGTTCGTAAAAACCACTCGTCAAGTCGAACTAATGCAACTCGAAGGACTGGCTGTATAACCTGTCGTGATTGTGGAAAGTCGTGCACGGGGAAAAACGCAAGTGAGCGCAGTGTGTCACGAGCCAACTCGGACCTGCTTATCGACTCAACGAACTCGACGAGATCATTCACCACATCGATGGCGAACGAGGACGCGAACGTTATCATGGCTTCAGCACGAAGGTGAAGCGGGTACGATCCGGCCTCGCGATTCAGCATCGCATCGAATGCTTCGGCGTCGGCGCCGAATCCTGTGTACTGTGCCTCGTGCCTCATCTCAGCGATCTCTGAGAGGAAATCATCCATTCTTTCCTCGATCGTCCAGGGGATGGCTAGCTGGCCATCGTCATCGCCTTGCATCTGAGTCGCAAGCCGATCGAGCGTCGGCGTGACTTTCCAGCGGCCCCGCCACAAGTACGAGAACAAGACGTCGAATGCCGAAGGTCTGGTGACGTTGTTGGTACGCCAGACGTGGCGAAGTTCCCTCCATCGTGACGAATGACTCAAGGGGATCTTCGTGAACATCCATCGGTCGTTGTCTTCCAGTCGGCCAGCGATCGCAAGAAGTGCGTTGCGCTTGGATGTTTTGAAATCGCCAGTGACACGTGCTCGGTCGATGACTACGCAGCCATTGAGAGCCAGGTAGGCATGAAGACTCTGGAATGCCGATGCGTAGCCCAGGAGGACGGCTGGTGCATTCAGTCGAGAGAGGGAAACGAGACTGGCTGCCGCAAGGAAGTTCGCGCAATTGTGGCTCCACCGAATCGCATGCGCCACAGCGTAGAGACCAAAGCAGTCTGGGGCATCACTCTGAAATCCGCCTTCCACCGTGCAGAACGCTGGGACAAACTGAATATCATTCTGACAGAGGCCGACGTATCGACGACCGGTTTCCAGATTGTTGAGCCCGCGTTCGAATGATTGTCGAACCTGTTCAAGCATCTTTCGCTGCGTTTTTGGACACAGAGTCGCTTCGAGTCCATGAGTTCAAGAACAGATCGTCGGCGGCATGATCCTATACCCCCGCCTTCCCGCAGATCTCCCGCGCCCGTCTCAGGATCTCCTCCGGGTGCTTCAGCACGCCGGGCCACTCCCCGGGGAACCCCTCCTCCTTCGTCTTCCGCGTCGCGTCGATCCCCATCTTGCCGCCGTAGGCGGGGGTCGCGACGGCGAAGTCGAGGACGTCCATCGGCCCCTCGGTCATGAAGACGTCGCGCTTCGGATCGACGTGCGTCCCCGCGCGCCACATCACCTCGCCGGGGCTCTGCACGTCGCAGTCGTCGTCCACCACGACGATCACCTTGCTGAACATCATCTGGCCGAGCCCCCAGAGCGCGTGGGCGACCTTGCGCGCGTGGCCCGGGTAGCGCTTGCGGATCGAGACGAGGACGAGGTTGTGGAAGATCCCCTCGACGGGGAGGTTCATGTCCACGACCTCGGGGAGGACCTTCCGGATCATCGGAAGGAAGAGGCGCACCGTCGCCCTCCCGATCGGGCCGTCTTCCTGGGGAGGAGGCCCGACGATGATCGTGTGGTAGATCGGATCGCGCCGGCGCGTCACGGCGGTCAGGTGGAAGACCGGGTACGGATCCGGGAGCGAGTAGTAGCCCGTGTGATCGCCGAAAGGCCCCTCCATCCGCCTCTCGTGTGGCTCGCAGTAACCCTCGAGCACGATCTGCGAGCTCGCGGGGATCTCGAGGTCGACGGTCGCGGCGCGGCAGACCTCCGCGCTCTCCTTCCTCACGAACCCCGCCAGCATCAGCTCGTCGAGCTCCGGGGGGAGGGGAGCCGACGCGGCGTAGATGACCGACGGCTCAGGGCCGAGGCAGATGGCGACCTCGAGGCGCTTCCCCATCGATTCGGCGACGCGGTAGTGCTCGGCGGCCCCCTTGTGGCGCTGCCAGTGCATGCCGATCGTCCTGTCATCGAAGATCTGGAGGCGGTAGAGGCCGAGGTTCCGGGTCCCGCGCTCGGGGTGCTTCGTCACGACGATGGGGAAGGTGATGTACGGCCCGCCGTCCCCCGGCCAGCACTTGAGGATCGGGATGCCGGCGAGGGTCGGATTCTTCGTCTCGACGATCTCCTGGCAGGGGGCTTTCGAGATCAGCTTCCCTTTCAGCGCCGTCAGGCGCGCGAGGCGGGGGAGGGCCTGGAGTTTCCCCATCATCCCCTCGGGGATCTCCGGCTCGAGGTACGAGGCGATGTCCTGCGCGAGGGCATCGATCGACGGCGTCTCGAGGGCGAGGGCCATCCGCCGGTCGCTCCCGAAGAGATTGATGGCGAGCGGCATCGACGCCCCGCGCACGTTCGTGAAGAGAAGCGCGGGGCCGTTCTGCTTGATGACGCGATCGGTGATCGCCGCGATCTCGAGATCGGGGCTCACCTCGTCGCGAATCTCGCGCAGCTCGCCTTCGCGCCCGAGGCGATCGAGGAACGACTGGAGATCCCTGTAGGCCATGCGGGCGAGGATACACGGGCGGCGGGGGGCAGGCCAGAGCCGGCCGGAGCGCCCGGGCGGCAGCCGCTAGAATGGCGCGCATGGCCGCCGCCCCGCCGTCCGATCGAGTCGACGTCGCCGTCATCGGCGCGGGGGCTGCGGGTCTCATGGCGGCGATCCACGCGGGGCGGGCCGGCGCGGGGCGCGTCGTGCTTCTCGAGAGCGCGAAGAGGCCCGGCGCGAAGATCCTCGTCGCGGGGGGCGGCCGGTGCAACGTCACGCACCACGAGGTGACGGAGCGCGACTTCGCGGGATCGACTCCCGCCGCCATCCGCAAGGTCCTCCGCCGCTTCGACGTTCCGGCCACGCTCGAGTTCTTCCGCGGGATCGGCGTCGAGCTGAAGCGCGAGGAGACGGGGAAGCTCTTCCCTACCACCGACGACGCGGCGACGGTCCTCGAGGCCCTTCTCCGCGCGGCGCGCGAGGCCGGGGCCGGGCTCCGCGCGGGGTGCCGCGTCGAGGAGGTGAGGCGCGACGGCGGCGCGTTCCGCGTCACCGGGGCATGGGGCGTCCTCGAGGCCGGCCGCGTCGTGATCTCCACCGGAGGGAGGAGCCTCCCGAAGTCGGGATCGGACGGGCATGGCTTCGAGATCGCGAGATCCCTCGGCCATTCGATCACCCGTCTCGTGACCCCCGCGCTCGTCCCGCTGACGCTCCCGGGCGGACACTTCGTCACGCAGCTTTCGGGGCTTTCAGCGGAGGCGACCCTCACCCTGAGGAGCGGATCCGGCAAGGAGATCGTCTCCGTCACCGGCTCGACGCTCTGCACTCATTTCGGCCTCTCCGGTCCCGCGGTCCTCGACATCAGCCGGCACTACCTCCACGCGCTCGCCGCCGACCCCGGCGTGGCGATCACCGTGAGCTGGCTCCCGGGGGAGACCGCGAAGTCGGTCGACGCCGGGCTCCTCGCGCTCGGCGCCGCGAGCGCGGGGAGGCATCTCGCCTCGCGCCTTCCCGAGCGCCTCGCGCGCGCACTCTGCGACGCGGCCGGCGTCGATCCGTCGGCGCCCGGGCGCGCCATGACGCGCGAGAGGCGCCGCGCGCTCGCCATCGCGGTGACGGCGACGCCTCTCCCCGTCACCGGCGATCGCGGATACACCCACGCCGAGGCAACGGCCGGCGGCGTCCCCCTCGCCGAGATCCGCCTCGACACGATGGAGTCGCGCGTCTGCCCGGGGCTGCACCTGTGCGGTGAGATCTGCGACGTGGACGGCCGCATCGGCGGCTTCAACTTCCAGTGGGCCTGGTCGAGCGGGTATGTCGCGGGGATCTCCGTTGCGCCCGTCCCCGCTTCTGGGGCACGATGAGGCCGATGTCCGGCGTCGGCGCGATCTTCCGCTTCCATC
>Ga0137403_10009828_pt1 | contig 10616 bp, 12 predicted proteins | sample CZOMad2_1_16fung_FD_122057 | JGI IMG/M metagenome (GOLD analysis project Ga0137403, IMG submission 122057) | Vadose zone soil fungal communities from Angelo Coast Range Reserve, California, USA - CZOMad2_1_16fungal (Hybrid Assembly) | ecosystem: Environmental > Terrestrial > Soil > Vadose zone... | reverse complement strand
ACGTTGAGCACGGTGCGATAGCCATCTTCAATGCTGCGCTCGCGGGCAATGTGCGCAGCAGTCAGATGGCATCTGCCAATTGCGTCGGCATCTTCACTCGAGGCTTCTTTCAATCCACGAATGTGTCTTTTGGGGACGATCAGCACATGCGTCGGCGCCTGGGGATTGATGTCCTCGAATGCAAACGTGTGCTCGTCTTCATAGACTTTCTTTGCGGGAATTTCTCCACTAACAATACGGCAGAAAAGACAATCTTTCATGCGAGGTCCAGTCTTAAGATTTTGCAGTCCTCAGACAACACTGGGCCCAAGCGCTGGGGAAGCGCACGGTTAATATACTCGTTGCTCAGTTTGAACGGTAGTTGCGAACTTGGAGAGTGCATTGGCACCCCCTGCGTGCCGCCGCTGCGGCAGATGGGTTCCGGAATCAAAACCTGTGTCTGCAGGGTTCTGCAAAAAAGGGAAAAAATCTTCCATGAAAAATCTCTTATCGAAGTAATGATGACTTAATTACCAAAGGTCCGCCCCCCTCCGAGGTACTACTTAACTCTTTTCCCTTGTTCAGAGTACATGTGGGTGGAGAAATTAACCAGAAACTCACTTTTCTGTTGCGAACTGCTGCTAAGTCTCTTACCATCTCAGAGTTGCCGGATTTTGGCTGCGGGCTATGGACCAGTGGCAAGTCTCGTGCATCGCAAGTACGTGTAAGCTCCGGGGACGGGCACAAGTGAGAGACAAGAATTTCACCCTCGTTGGTATAGCTATTGCCTTCCTTGTGCTGCTTTCCCAATCGGGGATCGCCGCCAGCGTCAGCACTCATACGCTGAATTCCAAATCTTCCAAGAATCAAAAAGTCAGCGAGAGCGCGCGCACCCGCAGGCGCATGAAGAGGTTAGCGCGTGGCCGCGCACACGGGCGTGTGCTGTACACCAGCCATCATCGCCGCCGGCATCGCTATTACGAACACTTTACTGCCAGCTCGTTTATTGATTCGGATGAGACCACTGGCGACGCGACCGCAGGTGAAGATCCCGTTGTGCGCCAGGCCGCGGCGGACGCGCTCGGCAACATGAACGGCACCGTGCTGGCGATTGAGCCGACCAGTGGCCGGATTTTGGCGATGGTTAACCATAAATTGGCACTCTCTAGTGGCGCTCAGCCCTGCTCGACGATCAAGCTCTCCGTCGCGCTCGCCGCTTTGAGCGAAGATTTGATTACAAAAGACACAGCGATCAAACTTGGCCGCCGTAGCCGCATGAACCTGACTGAAGCCTTAGCGCATTCTAATAATGCCTACTTCGAAGCTCTGGGCCGCCAGCTCGGTTTCGAGAAGGTCAGCTACTACGCCCATCAGTTCGGTCTGGGAGAGCTTGCCGGCTACAACATCCCCGGCGAGCAGCTCGGAACATATCCCGACGAGGAGATTCCTTCCAAACTCGGCGGTGTAGGCAAGATGTGCTCATTCGGTGAAGGCGTCTCAATGACTCCGCTCCAACTGGGGGCGCTGGTTTCGGCGATCGCCAATGGCGGCACGCTATATTACCTGCAGCATCCGACCACGGCTGATGACGTCGCCAACTTCCAGCCGCGCGTGAAACGTCACCTCGATATCGCTTCGCTGATTCCGGAAATTTCAGACGGCATGGCTGGAGCCGTCACCTACGGCACGGCTCGCAGCGTCCGTCTCAACTTTAACGAAGAAGAGATCCTGGGCAAAACCGGAACCTGCTCTAAAGCGGGCACGCGTTACGGCTGGTTCGCGTCTTACGCCAAAACTGATGTCGGACGAATCGTGACCGTGGTCTTCTTGCAAGGTGGCCGCCCGACGTACGGCCCCAAAGCCGCAGAGATTGCCGGACACCTTTATCGTAATCTTTACGACCACGATTTCTTCGTCGTCCGTCCGATCGCGCCGACAAATACGGCAGATGTGAAGACCGTCGGAACGGTCCAATAGCTCTCATTTAGTTCAGGCAAAGGCCTCTCGCAAGAGAGGCTTTTCTTATTCGGCGCGGGCGGCATATGTGGCGCGGGCGCCCTCGCCCGCGAAGATTAGCTCCGATAACTCATCGCCTTCTTGGAGAAGACTGCTTGAGCCGCGCCAGAACCCACTGAGCGTGAGTTGGTATTACACCAGAAGGTCCCGCCAGTTTTGCGATCTGTTCTTCAAATGAAGGGTCGCTAACGGCAGGCGCCAAGCGACAATACCGACGGAATTCGCGCCTCGTCCTTCTCTCCCGGACGCGCAAGAGAATAACCTGCTGCAGCCGCTTCTTTTGATCGTCATTCAGCGGAATTCCCCGGCTGAGATGTTCCAGGAGCTCTTCCTTGATATACCCCGAGCGAAAGAACATGGGGTCTGCCTCAAGAAACTGGACTGCGGACTCAATCGCGACTGGCTCTCTCTCTGTGAGTCGCCGCATGGATTCGCCAAGGCCACCCGGAAAAGCGAGTTGGTCGTAGCACAAGTGGAACTGACGACACGCCTCGCGCCAGGCCTCCATTTGGGAAGCACCCTCGTGACGCACTCTGAACGTGGACTTGACGGCCTCGTTGAGATCGCGCAGCTTTGCGGCGTTGGCTATGATGGAATTTGCTGGGTCCATGGTCTCAGCTACTCCGCTGCTCGCAATGCTAATATTACGACGTAATTTTGAAGTCGGACCGTTGAGTCTTCGCGGGCGAGGGCGCCCGCGCCACACTGACCTGCGGCTGAATCCCTGGCCCTCTTTATGGCATCATCTATCCATGCCCAAGGTCCACATTCCAACCCCGCTACGCCAATACGCCGGCAAGCAGCCCAGCATTGAGGTGCGAGGCTCGACTGTTGGCGAAGCGCTGAACGGACTCGTGGCGAAGCATCCCGACTTGCGCCGGCATCTTTATACCAATGATGGCAAACTGCGAGCGTTTGTAAATGTTTATCTCAACGACGAAGACGTTCGCTACTTGCAGAAGGAAGCCACTGCAGTAAAGGATAGTGATAGCATTTCGATAGTGCCGTCGATCGCTGGAGGGAAGGAAGATTGGGTAATTCGGAAATTTTGTAATTGGGTAATTTAAACCTTTTGCGATCTCCGCGATCGTTTCGGTTAAAGGCTCGGGAAAAGGATCTTAACCGCAAAGTTCGCAAAGGACGCTGAGAAGGCGTCAAATTAAACACAATTACCAAATTGCCCGATTACTAAATTCAACCATGGCCACGCTAACCGAAGTCCAACCCGCCACCGCGACCCTTACTAACGACGAAATCCTGCGCTATTCGCGCCACTTGATCATGCCGGAGGTCGGCATGGAGGGTCAGCAGAAGCTGAAGGCTGCGCGCGTGCTGTGCATCGGCGCGGGCGGATTGGGATCGCCGCTGGCTTTGTACCTGGCGGCAGCAGGTGTAGGTACGCTGGGCATTGTTGACTTCGACGTGGTGGATTACACCAACCTGCAGCGCCAGATTATTCACTCAACCGCAGACGTAGGGCGTAAAAAACTTGACTCTGCGGCCGAGAAGTTGAAAGCCATTAATCCATTCTTAAATATTCGCAAATTCGAAACCCGGCTGAGCAGCGACAACGCCTTGGAACTTTTCCGCGACTTCGAGATCATAGCCGATGGAACGGACAACTTTCCCACCCGCTACCTGGTGAATGACGCATGTGTACTCACCGGAAAGCCAAATGTCTACGGTTCCATCTTTCGTTTCGAGGGGCAAGCCAGCGTGTTTGCGATGAAAGAAGGCCCGTGCTACCGCTGCTTGTATCCCGAGCCGCCACCGCCGGGACTGGTTCCCTCTTGCGCCGAAGGCGGAGTCTTGGGCATTTTGCCCGGCCTCGTCGGCGTGATTCAGGCAACGGAAGCGATCAAGCTAATCCTCGGCAAAGGTGACCCGCTAATCGGGCGCCTGCTGCTGGTGGATGCGCTGGGCATGAAGTTCCGCGAACTCAAGCTGCGCAAAAATCCTGACTGCCCGGTGTGCGGCAAGCATCCGAGCATTACGAAGCTGATCGACTACAATGAATTTTGCGGAATTCGCGGCGAGGAGAAGCCGATGGAAGTAGGTGTCCCGGAAATTCAAGTGGAAGAACTGAAGCGCCGTTTGGATTCGGGCGAGGATGTCTTCGTCCTCGACGTGCGCGAGCCGCACGAATACCAGATATGCAATATCAACGGCTACCTGATCCCTCTGGGCGATTTGCCCAAGCGCGTGCACGAACTCGACTCCAGCCGTGAGATCGTGGCCCACTGCCGCTCTGGCGCCCGCAGCGCTAAAGCGGTGGACTTCCTGCGGCAGGCCGGGTTCAAGAAAGTTCACAATCTCGCCGGAGGGATTCTGGCCTGGGCAGATCGGGTGGACCCCAAAATGCCTAAGTACTAAACGGGCACAGGCCACGTAGGGACAGCCGCCCTCGGCTGTCCGTGCGAGCGCAGCTCGCAGACCTCACCCAACTTCCGGACAACCTTCTTCATTCGCCCCGGTTCCAAGCTGATTAGGAATGTACTTCCTTGATCGCCTGCAGCGATCACCTGCAGCGCACAACGAGGTGAAAGATGAAATCCTTATTGGCGGTCTCCATCGTACTAGGTTGGATCATGTGCGGCGCGGCTGCGGAGAAGCCACGCGTCTTCATTACTGACAGCAAATCCTGGGAAATGTCCGGGGGCGTAGGCGGCACTCAGGACGGCTTTGGAGGCGCCAGCAAGGGTGGTGCCCGTCCGCAAACCGCCGAAATCATCAAGACTTTTGGCGAGCGCTGCCCGACGGTAATCGTCAATAACAAACAGGAGAAGGCCGATTACGTCGTGCTCCTCGATCACGAAGGCGGCAAAGAGCTGATTTCTCACGACAATAAGGTCGTCGTCTTCAATAAAGACGGCGATTCGATCGTGAGCCGCTCAACCCGCATTTTGGGGAACGCCGTCAAAGACGCCTGCGCTGCCATCGCCGAGGATTGGCCAAAGCAGTTGATTAAGGCCAGCAACGCGCCCACAAAATCTGAGATGGCTAGTCCCGCCGTGGCCAAGAGCCAGTAGTAAAGGCGGGGAGGGTTTGCGCCGGCAGAAGGCCTTCAAGTCAATGCCATTCGGCGATCCGCCTATCTTTACGCTTGCTTCCTTCACGAATTTCCGCAATACTTACCCCCCTTCCCGCCCTGTTATCCGGTCCTAAATAGCTTTAAGGAGAGTAGTTATGATCAGAACACTGCTCTTTTCTTCGGTTCTATTGTGTTTTGCGCATTCCGTTCTATTTTCACAGACAGATGAGCCAAAGCCTCCCGCAGCACAAAACGCTGCGGAGCAGCAGGCTCCTGCCGCCAACACTTCGCCGCAACCCGCAGCAGCACCCGTCGCGCCAGCCCAGACACAGACAACAGCAAAAACCCCCAAGGGGTTCGTACTCGAGGATGGAACCCCCGTGCGGCTGAAGACTGGCCGGAGCATATCTTCTGCTGACGCTCACGTCGGAGATACTCTGGATTTTGAGGTGCTCGAGGATGTGCGAGTTGCTGGACTGCTGGTCATCCCAAAAGGTGGAATCGCATTCGCCACCGTAACCGAGGCGCAATCAAAGCGGCGAATGGCACGCGGCGGCAAGCTTAACGTCAATATCGATTCCGTGCGTCTCATCACGCACGAGAAGGCAGCTCTGCGTGCCGTTAAAGAAGTGAAAGGTGGTGGTCACACTGGTGTAATGACCGGGGGAATCGTCGCTACGAGCATTGTATTTTTCCCTGCTGCTCCGTTTTTCTTGTTCATGCATGGCAAGGACATCACCATTCCCAAGGGAACCGAAATCACGGCTTACGTGAACGGCGATGTGCAGCTCGACCGCGCCAAATTCGAAGCCGCCCCGGCACAAGCTGCGGCAGCACCAAGCTCAACTACCCCGCCGACCGCATCACAAGAACAAAGTACAGGGGCGCAGGTGGAGGTTTCTTCGACCCCCGATGCCGCCGACATTGAAATCGATGGCAAATTTGTCGGCAGCACGCCTTCTTCGGTGGGGGTCACCCCGGGGGAACACGATCTCGTGGTAAAGAAGAGCGGTTTCAAGCCCTGGGAAAAGAAAATTGCGGTTTCCAGCGGGCACGTAAAAATCGACGCGCAATTGGAAGCCGAATCGAAGTAATCAGGCGAATCAGATAATCGCGCGTCCCCGGTTGGACAGCTCTGTTAGCGACGCTGTTTTACTTGCTCTCGATCGCTTCCTTCAGATGCTTCGCGCAGGCCTCCGCGGAACTGCGCTTGCCGTGCGTAGAGGCTTCTTCGTGGACGGAGTACGCCCAGACCACTTCTCCGCTTTTGATATTACTGACCGTGATACTGGCCTCTTCCCGCGAATGCCAGTTGCCAAAGATGATTTTTTTCGCTGCCCCAGCCTTCTGGGATTCGGCAGCACCGGTTATTTCGTAATCTGCCTGATCACGAGTGGCCACAAGTTCCACGGGAACTTTTTTCTTGGCGATTGCATCTTTCACGAATGTGTCAAAGCCGTCCGCGATCGGCGCCACAAATACCTTGGCCCCGCTCGGAATCTTTTCAGACGGCGGGGCGTTCTTAGCGTCCTTCGCTTGAGCTCCGAAAACAGCAATGATCATCAGAGTGATCACAATCCCCGCTGCGCTTCTGCGGTAAGACATGAATCACCTCCCTTTCAACTATCCTTGCGATCGATCACTCATCAATCGATCACAACTTGTTTGAGATGTTTGGCACACGCCTCTCCTGCGCTTTGCCGTCCCCGCACGGAGTTCCCCTTGTGCACCGAGTAGCCAAATATGATCGCGCCCGTTTTCAGATCGGATACCTTGATGCTCGCTTGCTCGTTGGACTGCTGCGACCCGATGAACAGCATCTTGGCCCATCCTGCTTTTTCGCTTTCTGAAACACCACTGATTTCATACTCCGCCTTGCTTCGATCAACCATTACCGTTAGCGGCACTTTCTTATTGCGCAATCCGGCGATGATGTAGTTCTCGAAGCCGCCCGGCATAGGAGCGACATAAACTTTGGCGTAGGCAGGTATTTTGGCGTTGTTTACTGTGGCGAGCTGACCTTCATCGGAAGGAGCAGATTTTATATCTGAGGCCGCTTTAGCCTCAGCTTTGCTCTGGTCCTGAGCAGATTTGTCTTCCGCCTGAGACGCCTGCGCCGAATAAGTCGCGAAGGATACGACTAGCGCGATCAAAAGCAGAGACACAAACCGCGTTTTGCTTTGCATACATCCTCCCCGAGCCGATATTATCCACTCAGAAAGGCAAAAAAGCCCGTCATTTCGGCACCATAGTGCCGCCCAAGGCAATTCCAGTACGCAAGACTTTGAAAAATCTGGGCGACCTTGGCACACACCCAAGCAGCTTATTGCGCGATCGCTATATGCCTTCGCCGTGGGGCGACCACGGCTGCGGTGCTCGAAGGAACCCTGATGGCTTGTCTACGTCGATCGGGAGCGATTCGCAAGTAAAGAAATTCTGGGCCATTTACCATCGTGACGCCGGCCAGTACGGCAGGTATCATGAGCTACGGGGCCGGCTTCGAGCGCTGATTGCACCGCCAAAGGAGAAACAGCCCAACGTGTGTATGGCAAAACAGCTGAACGTCCTTATTCATTACACGACAAACGCTCAATGACGTTGGCGTTGAGGTACTAAGCTGTTCTTAGTGTGAGCAATGTGATCTCGGGCGGAACCCCAATCCGGACCGGCATGCCAAAGGTTCCCAGGCCGCGGTTTACGTACAAAAACGCCTTTTTCCCGTTTCCATTCGTTGAACTGCCGTTTCCCATCGGCAGGTGATAAAGCCCTGCGACAAAATCGGTAATCAGGCGCGCTGGGCTGATCGAGTGGTCTACTATCTCAACTTTCACCTGCCCGCCATGCGTGTGCCCCGCCAGGCTGAGTTCCACGCCAAGGTCGGCGGCGCGGTGAAAGGAATTAGGATTGTGTGACAGCAAAATATTGGGCATGTCGCGGCTGACCAGGTGCTCGATATTCTCCAGCATCGGCCCGCGTGGGCCGTGGGTCATATGGTCGCGCTGGTAATCCACGCCGATCAGGTTGAACTTCCCGCCCCGATGTTCGAGCGCTACATTTTCCTGGCGCAGCAGCCTCATGCCGTGGCGCTGAAAGAGCTCCTGCGCGGACTCCTCGGCATCGGCATAGATTTCATGATTGCCATTGCATCCCCATGTGCCCAGCGGCGCACGAAGGCGGCTTAGTTCGCTGATGCAGTCTTCCAGCGGGTCATACTCGCTGCTGATGAAATCGCCGGTCACAACCGCCAGATCGGGGCGCAAGTCATTCGCCATCTGCACCGCCCGCCGCACTTCTTCGCGCGGCATGAAGTCGCCGATGTGAATGTCACTGAGCTGCGCAATTTTCATTCCGTCCAGAGCTTTGGGCAGACCTTCAATCGGCACGTCCACGCGCTCTACCATGTACTTCAAGCGCCCGGTTGCAAAGCCGTAAGTGGCAGCGACAAATGGCAGACTGCCGGCGAGATATGCTGCATAACGAAAGAAATTGCGGCGCGCCGGATCAAACGCAGTCTGTTTCGAGGAGAGGAGCGTTGCGCCCGCGCCAGAAATCCAACCTATGACTCCCACTAACTTCACAGCGAAGAATCCGAAAAACGAGGCCACAAGCCAAATCCGCGTAGCCGCGGTGATCCACTTTCCGCCGGCAATTTTGGAAAGCGCGTGGCCGAGCATGGGATCGAGAAAGCCGGCAAGAATCGTCAGCAACGCTACGCACCACAAAATTTGGAGGCCGCTTCTTAAGTTGCTGCGCTGAATCGAGCCAATCCAATGCCAGGCGCCCACGAACCAAAACCGCTGGGTGAGGTAGATTAAGGCGATGAATCCAAGAAAAATGCCCAGGCGAAGCAGAAACATAGGTTTCAAGAAAAACACTCCTTGGACATTGGATGTACGCCCGTGCTGATTTGATCCTCAGAAGGGCTAATTAACCACGAAGGGCACGAAGGTACACGAAGGAATCAGCGACGAAAACCAATGCAAGTCTGGAAGGTCTCCTTCGTGTTCCTTTGTGTCCTTTGTGGTTTATGAAATGAGATTACGGACGAATGACCACTTCATTCGGCGAGGTCGGAAGCCTAAACCTTACACCGCGCTCCTGATTCAGCTTAAGCGTAGAGGGAACATCCAGATCAGCAATGTGAATTTTTTTGCTCCATTCACCGCTGGTCCAGTAGTCCGATTTCGCGAACATGGTTTGGCCCATGATCGTGTAGCTGCTCACTTCTTCTTTGTGCCCATCGCGGAAGACGAGCACGGCGGGTGGAAGCTCCTGTGGAGGCTGGGCCACTGGTTTGTGTGCTGAAAGGTGCGGAGCAGATTTTTCAGAGTAATCTGCCGGTCCGCGCTGTCGAGAGGAAGCTTCTGTCAGCGTCATCCTGACGAAATGATCGCCCTGCCACTCGATCACGACTGGCTCCGGCGGAACGCTCGCGGCCGTCTGGGCGGGCGCTGCTGAAGGCTGCACAACTACCACTTCTGGCGCTGCGGCTTCATAGACTGGGCGGGAATCGTAATCGGAATACCAGAATGGATCGCCGATGAAGATGGGCTGTCGCGGGAAGCGGTGTTCCACTCTGCCGTGGCCAAAGTCCACTCGGAAACCACGCCCCGGAGCTCCGCCGACAACGCCACGCGACACTCCGGCGCCACGCATTTGTGCCAGCGACGGCGAAACCAAAACCGCCGCTGCAAGCATCGCTATGGCTACCCGGCTATTCATACTTAGTTACCCTGCGCGCCCGGGGGCAGTTGGAAGCTGATGCCCCGGTCATCATTCTCCTTCGCCGTCGCCTTCAGGTCAAGCTCGGCCAGTGCGATTTTGCGGTAATGGCCCGGCGAGAGGTCATAGAGCGTCTGGCCCACTACCGCGTAATTCTGAATCTCCGCCTGATGACCATCCTTGAAAACCAGCACGGTTTGCGGCTGGTCGGATGGAGTTTCGACTGGTTCCGTTGCCGCCGCCGACTCTCTCGGTTCCTCATCCTGCCGCGAACGGTCAGCATAGTCTCGCCGCGGGCGCCGCGCCAATTCCCCAGAGCCGCGACGGTCGAAAATCGTCGGACCGCCCCGGTAATCTTCTTCGTCCATGGAATCATCCGCGGCGGGCTCGACCGCGACCGGGTATGGAACCGGATAAACGGCTACTGGAAAGGATGCGTTGTCGTTGTGATGATGCCGATGGTGGAAAAGCCGCGGCGGGTTAGCGGCGCTCGGAAACAGCGGATTAATGCAGCAATCCGGTGTGGTGAAAAACTGACGCCCCTGAAGCCCGTTAGGTCCCAGAGATGTGACGCTGGCCGGCGGTCCAAAAGTGCGGCCGAACTGCCCGCCGAACCCAAGTGATGTCACCGACGCGGGCGGGCCCGGCGCACGGTCAAAATTCCCGCCAAACCCGATTGATGTTACCGACGCTGGAACTCCGTTGATCTGCGCTGAAGCTGCGGGCAAAAAGATGAAGACCGAAAAAGCAAAAATCGTTGCAGCCGAAATCAGCTGCCTAAGAAAAGAAGAATGCTCTAATTCCGTATCCATGGCGCCGCCCTCCTTGGGGCGGACTACCTCTATTAATTAGAACATCGTGGGGGCGA
>Ga0137403_10009826_pt1 | contig 10616 bp, 10 predicted proteins | sample CZOMad2_1_16fung_FD_122057 | JGI IMG/M metagenome (GOLD analysis project Ga0137403, IMG submission 122057) | Vadose zone soil fungal communities from Angelo Coast Range Reserve, California, USA - CZOMad2_1_16fungal (Hybrid Assembly) | ecosystem: Environmental > Terrestrial > Soil > Vadose zone... | reverse complement strand
CGTTCGTGACTTTGGGCATTGCCGCCCTCGTTGCGCTCGCGGCCTTTTTCTTCGGCATGCCCGAGACTTCTTCGGGGTGGTCTGGGCAGTCTGGAACTGGCGGGACGTCGGCGAGCGGTTCGAGGTGGCCCGGAAGGTCAGGATTATGCTGGTCGGGGCTTCGCGCTGAACCGACGGGGAAATCGGAATGACGGGGAGTTCGGATGACGACATGGGAACAGCCATAGACCGGGTTCATCAGCCTGGGCGCTATGGGCAGCCCGCCGGCTACCCTCTCCCGGTCTACAACCGGTCATGGGCGAAGGCCGACTCGCTCGCCGAGCAGGGCGCCGCCATCGCGGAGCCACCCCGCCCCCTTGTCGCCGGTTGCGACGACGTCCTGACCTGTCTGGTCGACGACGCGGCGGTCGAGGGGGTGTTCCGCGGACCCGACGGGATCCTGGCCGGTGGGCACTCAGGTGCGACCTGGATCGATCCGACCCGCGAGGCCGTCCTCGTGGCGGCGGCGGTATGAGCCTCGGTCCGCTGCCCTCCATCGCGAAGTTGATTCGGGCGCCGGCTAAGGCTTTGGCTGCCTCCGCACCACTGGCGAAGAACGATCCTCTACCATTCGCACTCCTGGCGCTGACGGGTGTCACGGGGCTCGTCGATGCGGTCAGCTTCCTCGGACTCGGCCATGTCTTCACGGCGAACATGACGGGCAACGTCGTCCTTCTCGCCTTCGCCGTGGCCGGAACGCCTGGACTCTCCATGGCCCGGCCATCGACTTCTCTAGCCGCATTTCTGGTCGGCGCAGCTCTCGGCGGTCGTCTCGCGGTGGCAATGGCCGCCGCCAGTCGACGCCGCTGGCTCCTCGCAGTCGCATTGTCCGAAGCCCTGTTGCTCCTTACCGCAGCGATCGCCTCGATCGGATTTGACATCGGCACTGCAGCTCCGCCCGGCCTCCTTTACACCGTGATCGTCCTGACGGCCCTGGCCATGGGCTTGCGCAACGCGACCGTGCGGCGACTCGCCGTCCCCGACCTGACGACCACGGTGCTGACCAGCACACTGACGGGCGTGGCCGCTGACTCTTCTGTCGCCGGCGGCGACAATCCCCGGATCGGGCGTCGTGTCGCTTCGGTCGCGTTGATGTTCGCCGGGGCGGCGGTCGGGACCCAGCTTCTACGGCAAGGGCTCGCGCTCCCGCTCATCGTGGGTGCGGTCGGCGCGCTCGTCGCCACGGTCGCTTACACCGACGTCCCGACGCCACCACCGGCGCTGGCTTCCTAGCCTTCTCATCTCGGCCGAGCCTAGCCAGATCAAGGGGCGGGGCGCGCCTCGGAATCCCTCCGCCGGGAGTGGCCGAACCCCACCAAAGTAGGGTAGCCGCTGGCCCTTGGTCCCACTAAACTGGCCGCTGGGCGACTCCGACTCTCACTGACGAACTGGAGAGAATGCATGGCCGAGCGAAGGACGCAAGTGGTTTGCGTTGTGGACGACGACGAATCACTGCGTCGGTCCGTCAGGAATCTCCTGTCGTCGGTCGGCTTCCGGGTCGAGACGTTCGCCTCCGCGGAAGAGTTCCTGGAGTCCACTCATCGAGCGAGCACCGGCTGTCTTGTGCTCGATCTGCGGATGGCCGGGATGAATGGCCTCGACCTCCTCAGGCATCTGGCCGCCATGGGTTCCCGGATCCCTGTTATCATTTTGACCGCGCACGGCGACGAAGAGGCGCGCCGGCGATCCCTCGAGGCCGGCGCCGTCGCGTTCCTCGGGAAGCCGTTTCGAAGCGACGCTCTGCTCGACGCCGTCAAGACGGCCCTGGGCACGTGAGTCGGCGATGAAGCATGAGCAGCGCCATAGACTCTGGCAGGCAGTCGCCCAATGCTCGTTGGGCGGCCTGGGCCTGGCGTTGGTGACCGCCGCAGTACCTCCTCGACGGTGACGATTACGATGCTGCCTACGGAACCTATAGGAAGCATTCCGAGACCGGCGGCATTGATCGAGGGAGCCCAAGGCCTCCGAGCCCGGCGCATCTCGCAATCGGAACTGGACGCGCTTTACGATTCTGCCGTCCAAGACACAATTCAGCGTCTGGAAGCCACCGGATCGCCGGTCATCACGGATGGCGAACAGGCCAAGCACAGCTTCGCCACCTATTCCATCTATGGCCTGGAGAACCTTTCGCCGGATGGCGTGCCGATTTCATTCGCGGATGGACACATCCGAAACTTTCCCCGACTAACTTCCGGACCGTTCAGGTACAAGACCCCGGCCGATGTTTACCTGGAAATAGCGCAGCGGTACGCGCATGTGCCGATCAAGCAAGCGGTCGTCTCGGCCTCGGCGTTGAGCCTGCTGTATCCGCAAGGCGGCATCCCAGGCTATTCACGAGAAGAATATCTCTATGCGCTGGTTGCTGAGCAGGAGGGCGAAATTCGGCGTTGTCTGAAAAAGGGCGCACACGTGGTTCAGATGGACTTCACGGAAGGACGACTGTCGATCAAGTTGGATCCGACGCGACGCCTCCTACACAGCTTCATCGACCTGAACAATCTGGTGCTGGAGCGCTTTTCCGCCGAGGAGCGGAAGCGCATTGGGGTGCACACCTGCCCAGGCGCCGATCGCCACTCAACCCACAGCGCGGATGTGGACTACGCCGCGCTCCTGCCCCGCTTGTTCGAGTTACAGGCGACCAACTTTTATGTGCAACTGGCGAGCGAGCCTGACCGCAAACGCGTCCTGAAGATGATTCGAGACCATGCCAAGGATGGGCAACGGATCTTCGTGGGAGTGATCGATCCACTCAATCCGCGTGTCGAGACTCCAGAAGAGGTCAGGGACCGTGCCCTCGAGGCCGCCGAATACATCCGGCCTGATCGATTGGGAACGACGGACGACTGCGGATTTGCCCCCTTCAGTGACGACACGTCACGCACTCGGGAAACAGCGTTCGACAAGATTCGGGCCCGTGTCGCTGGGACGGCCCTGGCCAGCACCGTGCTCGGTCTCGGATAGGACGACTGGTGGGCGAATCCTGGTGGGGATCCATACGAGCCGAGCGCCAGTGAGCTGAATGTCGATGCAAGAGCAACGCGACGCCCACGAGGTGATTCTGGACCGGCTCAACCGAAGACTGCGGACGCTGTCTCAGTGCACCAGTACGTTCTTTCAGGCCGAGAGCGAGCAGGACCTACTGCAGTCGACTTGCGAAATTCTCGTGGCAGGCGGCGAGGCTCGGCTGGCCTGGATTGGCTACTGCGAAGATGATGTCGAGAAGACCGTTCGGCCGGTGGCCCAGGCGGGGTCCGGCCTCGATTACCTGGAGCGCGTCAAGACTTCCTGGGGAGACATGGAAGCCGGCCAGGGTCCAGCCGGCATTGCGGTTCGGACCGGCAAAGCTTGTTGGGTCAATGACATCCGGACAGATCCGAGGTTTTCTCCTTGGCGAGTCGCCGCCCTCGCACGCGGCTATGCTTCGTGCATGGCAGTTCCGTTGATCGCCTATAGCAAGCAGAGCGGCGCAGTGGATCTTCGTGGCACGCTCAATCTTTACTCCTCGGAGTGCGACGCCTTTGATGAGAGCACGGCCGAACACTTTACCGGTTTGGCGACGTCCGTGGCATATGCCGTGACGGCGCTCCGCGGCCATCTAGCGGAAGACCTGGCCTACGGGGTGACGGCGCTCCGTGCTCGCGCAGAGCGCAAGCAGAGCGAGGAAGCGCTGCACCAGGCGCGGGAGGAGCTCGCGCACGTCACCCGGGTGACGACGCTGGGCGAGCTCGCCGCCTCCATCGCCCACGAGGTCAACCAGCCGCTGGCCGCCATCATCGCCGATGCCAGCGCCTGCCTCCACTGGCTGGAAGCGGACCGACCCGACCTGGACAGTGTCCGAGAGGCGCTGGCGGCCGTCGTGAAGGACGGCGAACGGGCGGGGGAGGTGATCTCCCGGATTCGCGCCCTTCTGTCGCGATCTTCGGTCGCCCACCGGCCCTGTGACCTCGCCGGTGTCATCCGCGACGTACTTCTCCTGGTCGGTCCCGAGCTCGGGCGACACGGGACAACTCTGGAAATGTCACTGGCGACCGACCTGCCGCCGGTCATGGGCGATCGGGTCCAGCTCCAGCAGGTTCTCCTGAACTTGCTCTTGAATGCCTCTGAGGCCGTCCGAGACGTCCCGCCGGAGCGGCGCCGGCTGGTCGTGCGCTCGACACTCGAACAGCGTGACGATGGCTCCTGGGCGGTCGTCGCGGTGGAGGATGCCGGCGTCGGCTTCCGCGAGGAGCAGGCGGTCCGCCTGTTCGAGGCGTTCTACACGACGAAGCCGGGCGGATTGGGCATGGGGCTGTCGATCAGCCGCTCGATCATGGACAGGCACCGGGGACGACTCTGGGCGACGGCGAACCCGGGTCACGGCGCCACGTTCCACTTCGCCCTGCCGGGGCTGCGATGAGCTCGGCGAGCCGATGAGTCTCAGGTTGCCTAAGCAAAACTATAGATTCTGGCGTGCAGTCGCTCAATATTTGTCCGGCGGCATTGCGCTCGCATTGGTGACCTTTGTCTGCTTCCGTCTCGGGCTCAATCTCGTTACGACTGCGTGTCTGTATCTGATTGTCATCGTTCTACTGTCTCTCCGCGGCAGCTTCCTTCTATCGGCCGTCCTCTCGCTCGTCGGAGTTGGGTGTTTGGCGTACTACTTCGCGCCACCGGATTTCTCTCTCCGGGTAAGCGATCCGCTCGATGCCGCGATCATCATTGTTTTTTTGACAACCTCAGCCGTTATCACTCACCTGGTGTCCAGGGTGCGCAAGTCGGCGGAGACGTCACGAGAGCAAGCGGCACTCCTCGATCTGACGCACGACACGGTCTTCGTGCGCGATGTGAACGAGGTGATCACCTACTGGAACCGGGGCGCGGAGGAATTGTACGGGTGGAAGAGGAACGAGGCCGTCGGCAAGAATTCGCACGACCTGAACCAGACGGTCTTCCCCGCACCGTTGGAAGACATCACGGCTGAGTTGGTTCGCACGGGGCGCTGGGAGGGCGAACTCATTCACACGCGACGGGATGGGACCAAGGTCGTCGCGGCGAGCCGATGGTCGTTGCAGAGGGACGACCACGGGCGACCTGCGGCAACGCTCGAGACCAACAACGACATCACCGAGCGCAAGCGGGCCGAGGAAGCGCTGCAGCAGGCGCAGGCGGAGCTCGCGCATGTCACCCGCGTGACGACGCTGGGCGAGCTCGCGGCCTCTATCGCCCATGAGGTCAACCAGCCGCTGGCGGCCGTCATCGCCGATGCCAACGCCTGCCTCAATTGGCTGGCGGCGGACCGGCCCGACCTCGACAGCGTCCGGGAGGCGCTGGCGGCCATCGTGAAGGACGGCGACCGGGCGGCGGAGGTGATCACCCGGATTCGGGCCCTGCTGTCGCGATCGTCGGTCGCCCACGAGCCGTGCGACCTGGCCCGGGTCATCCGCGAGGTGCATCCCCTCGTCCGGCCCGAACTGGGGCGACACGGGATAACTCTGGAAATGTCCCTCGCGACCGACGTGCCGGCGGTCATGGGCGATCGGATCCAGCTCCAGCAGGTCCTCCTGAACCTGCTGATGAATGCGGCCGAGGCCGTGCGGGAGGTCCCGCCGCAACGGCGCCGGTTGGTCGTGCGCTCGAGCTTGGAAGACCGTGACGATGGCTCGTGGGCAGTCGTCGCGGTCGAGGATGCCGGGGTCGGCTTCGGGGAGGACGAGGCGGCCCGCCTGTTCGAGGCGTTCTATACGACGAAGCCGGACGGATTGGGCATGGGGCTGTCTATCAGCCGCTCGATCATGGATGGGCACAGGGGACGGCTGTGGGCGACGGCGAACCCGGGCCACGGCGCCACGTTCCATTTCGCTCTGCCGGCACTGCGATGAGCTCCGAGGGACCACCGGGCGCTCATACGTTCCGCACTCTCTTCGGCCTGCCGGATGCGCCATGAGAGCGTCACCAAGAGGGATCTGGTGAGTCTGGGCAAGGGCGTTTCCCCTATCTTAGCGGTGGCCGCCGCCGCCATGCCCGCCTCCGCCATGTCCGCCGCCGCCACTTCCACCGAATCCGCCATGCTCACCTTCGCCACCATGCCCAGCGAAGCCGCCATCCTCACCGGACCCGCCATGCTCGTCGAACCCCGCATGCCCATGCGCAAAGCCGTGGCCCCAGCCACCATGATCCCAGTCATAGCGCTCGTCGAAAGCGTATCCGTCGTCGCCGTAGCCAACGGGCCCGTAGCCAATGGGCCCGTAGCCAACGGGCTCCGCCATGCACGCGGACAGGGCAAGACCGACGCCGATCAGCAGCGGTATGGTCCTCGTCAATATTCGGCCGTGATTCATTGTCGCCTCCGTTTTCTGTAGTTTCATCGCGTTCACCCGCGCCCATGTCGCCATCAGGGATCTACATCCTGTCGTAGACGTCGACGTAGTTCATTGTCTGGCCGTTTCCGTCGGTCAGTACGCCTCTGCATGTCATCTGTTGTTGGTCCGCCGAGACGGTGCATGTCTGGGCGTCCGATTGACCGGTCGAGCCTTTGAACGTCGCCTGCAAAGTGTCACCGGTCAGGCGGGCCGACGCGGTCGTATCGCTGCTGATGGGAACAAACTCTTCGTTGGCCGCAGCATCGAACGTCACGACATGCGGTTGGCCGTCTGGGGTGACGATCGTTACCGACCATGTCACGTAGGTTCCATCCGCTCTGGAGATTTCGTTCGTGAGATCGTTCGGCGCCAGCTCGCCGGCTGGCAGAGTGGATTGCGCCGGGTTCCAGTGCCACCGGCCAACGAACGGGCTGCTCTCTGCCCACGCGGAACTGACTGTCAGCGCGGCACAGAGTCCCACCATCACTGTGGTACCCCGAAGTCGATTCATCGTGTTCCCCTCGCTTCTCGCGTGAACCGCGCGTTAGTTGTTGAACAGCTTCGTGAAGAAGTTCTCACGCCCTCTTGTGACGACCGCATCGATCTCCAGTTCCTCCGATGGAACGATTTGCGCAAGAATCCGTTCGTCGAGGACGACCGATGCTTCCCGAGGGGGCTAGCGGATTCCTGCGCAAATCCTCGTCGACCGAGGCTCGGCGTCAATGCCGGCGTCCCAATGGCAGGATGAGGCGGGGCAAGCTTGCTACGTCGTGACCGGTCAAAACGCAACGGAGGCCCTATGACACGTCTTACGGCAGATCAGGTTACAACCGGATTCATCGGTCTAGGCAACATGGGAAGCCGGATCGCACAACGCCTGCTTGATCACGGATACCGCCTCTCCGTCTACGACATGGATCTCGCCAAGGCGGAAGCCATCGCTGCACACGGCGGTGTCGTTGCGAAGAACATTCGTGAACTGGCGCGCACTGCCGATGTGCTCCTCTCCTGCTTGACCAACGATGAAGCAGTTCGGAGCGTTTTTACCGGGCCTGAGGGAATTTTTGCGGGGGCCCGGTCAGGAACCGTCGTGCTAGAGATGAGCACGATCTCTCCAGAAAGCTCACGCGAACTGCACAGGCTCGGCGCCAGAGGTGGCATCGAGGTACTGGATGTCGCCATCTCGGGCAGCACGCCTGCCGCCGAAGAAGGGATCCTCACGCTGCTGGTCGGCTGCAGCCGAGAAGTGTTCGCCGACGCTGAGCCAATATTCCAGGCGGTGGCAAAGCGATACTTTCTCCTGGGTGGTCCTGGCTCTGGAACGGCGATGAAGCTGGTCGTCAACACGCTGTTGGGTGTTGGCATGCAGGCGATCGCCGAGGCCGTGGTCCTTGGGGAGAAAACGGGTCTCGATCGCGAGCGGTTGCTCGAAGTCTTGTCGCAGACTGCCGTGATCGCTCCGGCCCATGTGGGAAAGCTGGCGAGGGTAGCGATCAACGATTACAGTCCGCAGTTTCCACTGCGGCTGATGCACAAAGATTTTCAGTTGATTCTGAAGGCGGCGGCACAAGAGCATCTTCCCATGCCTGTGACGGAAGCGGCGTTTCGCGTGAATTCAGATGAGCTGGCCCACCATGATGAAGAGGACTTCTCGGCCGTCCTGCGGCGAATGGAAGAAGTTGCAGGTATCGCAGCTATTCACTCGGCCCCGGTGACGAGTTGATCAGGAGGGCGGCATGATTCGACCGTCCCTCGTCACCGCGGACCAGAGCGGCGAGGATTCCAACGGCGGCGAGACCAGCGGCGACCGTTAGCGCGGTGCGGAAGCCGGCCAGGAACGTGTGCTGGAGGGCCACGATCTCTGGCGCAGCGACAGGGACGGCGGTCGACGCCGCGACGGCGAGCGCCCGACCTGCCTCCGCACCGCCCAGGGCGGTGAAGATCGCTCCCGCCACGGCGACGCTGAGGCTCTGGCCGAGCACGCGCCCCGTGGTCATCAGACCCGAGGCCTCCCCCCGCTCGTTCCCCGGTGCGGAGTTCATGAGCGCGCGCGTGTTCGGGGACTGAAAGAGCCCCTGGCCGAGGCCGGTCAGCACGAGGCACCCGACGATCTCGCCGACGGTGCTGTTGGTATCCAGTCGGGACAGCCAGAAGAGACCCAGGCAGGCGAGCGCCAGCCCGCTCGACGCGAGCCAGCGCGAACCGAAGCGATCGGCCAGCGATCCGCTCAGGGGTGCGATCACCATGATCGTGAGGGGCAGAGGCGTGAGCAGGAATCCCGATTTCTCGACAGAGAAGCCGCGGAGTTGCTCGAAGTAGAACGGCAGGATGAACGTGACGGCGAACAGCGCCAGCATGGCCAGCGTCAGGCTGACGAGCGACGACGTGAGCACCCGGTTCCGGAACAGGCTGAAGTCGACGATGGGATGAGGGGTCCGGCGCTCGACGAGAACGGCCCCGCCCAGGGCGGCGACGGCGACGGCGACGCATGCCAGCAGCCGGACGGAGGCCCAGCCCCACCCCTGGCCGAGGGACAGGCTTAGGGTGAGGCAGGCGAGTCCCACGGCGAGCAGGGCCGCGCCGGGTCCATCGAGGGGCTCCCGCGAGCGGGTGGCGGAGCCGGGGAGCAGACGCCGCGCAGCGAGCAGGCCCAGCATGCCCAAAGGGACATTCACATAGAAGATCCAGCGCCAGGTGAGATGCGCGGTGATCAGCCCTCCGAGCGTGGGCCCCACGCTCGTGGCGATCGCGATCACCACCGACTTGAGGCCGAGCGCCCGCCCGCGATCGACGGGGGAGAAGGCTTCGGTGATGATCGCGAAGCTGGGGGCGAGGATCAGCGCGCCGCCGAGCCCCTGGAGGGCGCGGGCGACGATGAGCATCGGGAGGGTCCCGGCCGCGCCGCAAAGGACCGAGCCGAGGGTGAAAACCGCGAGGCCCGCTTCCCAGACCGGTTTGCGACCGATGGCATCCGAGAGGCGCCCGAACGTCAGGAGGGTGGCGGCGACGACCGTGAGATAGGCGATGATCACCCACTCGACGGCTCCGCCGATCGGGGTCTGAAACGTTCGGGCGATCGAGGGGAGGCTGATGTTCACGATCGAGGTATCGAGCGTGGTCATGAACGTTCCCAGGGCAACCAGCGCGAGAACGGCCCACCGATTGGGGGGCCCGACACCTCCCGGCCGCTCCCTCCGGGATGGGCCAGCAGCGATCTGAGTCTCGTCGCGCGCGTCGGCCGCGCTCCCGCCGCGCTCGACGGCTGCGGTGTTCATCGCGCGGTCCCCGGGCATCAGGACTTCCCCGGCTGACCGCCCTCCGAGCTCGCGAGCTGATCACCGATGGGCAGGCGGCGGATGCGCTTGCCGGTAGCGGCGAAGATCGCGTTGCACAGCGCCGGCGCGAAGGGGGGTACACCGGGCTCACCGACGCCCAACGGCGGCGCCTCGCTCGGCACGATGTACACGTGGGTCTCTCGCGGAGCCACCTTCATCCTCGCCACCTGGAAGTTGTTGAAGTTCGTCTGCTGGGCCCGGCCGTCGTGGAAGGTCACTTCGCCGTAGAGGGCCGAGCTCAGGGCCATCACGGCCGCCCCCTCCATCTGGGAGTGGATACGGTCCGGGAAGGCGGCGAACCCGCAGTCCACCGCCATATCTACTCGAGGGATGGACAGGGTCCCGTCCTTCCCGATCACCGCCTCCACGACGATGGCGACGTAGCTGACGAAGCTGCGATGGACCGCGATCCCGCGCCCGTGGCCGGCCGGCAGCGGCCGGCCCCAACCCGCTTTCTCGGCCGCCAGTTGAACCACGCCGCGCAGCCGCCCGGTATCGATCGGGTACACGTCGATGGGGTCGCCGTAGTTTCCGTACTGGACACCTTCCTTGCTCAGATCGACGTGCCGCGGCGGCCCCAGCAGCTCGAGCAGATAGTCCTTGGGATCGCGGCCGGCCGCGTGGGCCAGCTCATCCGCGAACGAGCAGACGGCGAAGGCGTGCGGGATATTGGAAACCGACCGGAACCACCCGATGCGAACGTGCGGCTCGGCCTCCCCGTTCTCGCACCGAATGTTGGGAATCGCGTACGGCACATCATCGAATCCCTGGTCCAGCTCGCCCTGACTGCCGTACTTGACGTTGGGCGCGAAGGTCGACTGGATGCTGGGGAACACGGTGCGGGCGAGCCAGCCCGTGGCGCGCCCCTGGGCATCGACCGCTCCCTCGTAGTGCTGGGCCGTGA
>Ga0137403_10009825_pt1 | contig 10617 bp, 4 predicted proteins | sample CZOMad2_1_16fung_FD_122057 | JGI IMG/M metagenome (GOLD analysis project Ga0137403, IMG submission 122057) | Vadose zone soil fungal communities from Angelo Coast Range Reserve, California, USA - CZOMad2_1_16fungal (Hybrid Assembly) | ecosystem: Environmental > Terrestrial > Soil > Vadose zone... | reverse complement strand
AATGATGCGGTCCATCATCAAACGGCTATAAACATCCATGACTGCAATATTCATCGGACGTTCTTCAATGATATTGGGCGTAAGGTCAGTAACCTGGTGCTGCTGATAATTATAGAGGGTATTGCTTGAAATACCTCTGTGCTTTACGGCAAACTTTTCGAATTCTTTTCCAAGGTTCATAAATATATTTTCAGGTTATTTGTGTCGGCAATTTAAGTGTTTGTGTCAAACCAAATACCGTGCTATTTAAAAAAGCAGACATTTTGGCTCCAACCCTTAAAAAATAAGGCATAGGTTTCTGCCAATCAGAACCTATGCCTTTTTTTGTTTAAGGTTTGTAGTTTTAGGTTTGTGGTTGCTGCCGCAGTCTTAACAACAAACTACAAACCAAAAACCACAAACATATCCTAATGATGGTGATGCTGATGCTTTTCCAGTTCCTTCGTAAACTCTTCCACGGTCACAGGAACATCATTTGCATTTGCATGCTCTTCAGCCCAACCCAGCACCTTATCCGTCTGAATACGATGATATGCATCTTCTACAAACTTCCTGTCAGACATCATTCTCGTTACATACTCATTGACCCAGGATTGTTCAGCTCCTGAAGAATCTTCAGGCATTCCCATATAACCAAACAACTGCTGCTTTGCCAGCTGTGCCAGGTCATCCTTGCTAACTTCAATATTATTTTCCCTTACAATTTTATCTGAGATCAGGGTCCATTTCAACTGGCGTCACGTCGATCGGATTTCCAAAATAGAGCAACACCGCGCTACGGAACTTTGTTTTTGAAGTGTAATAGAGTCCTGCGGGAACGATTTTCAGATCTGCAACTTCGCCGGTGGAGACAGCGCCCAGGGCAATGCGCGCAGCGCCGGTCTTGATGGGACGGAGACGAGGTTCGTCGTGCGAAACGCCCTCGGGGCAAATTCCTATGGTGCCGCCGCGCGCAAGTAGAGCGCGAGCAGCCGCAAACATTTCGCGGTTCCGGGAAACGTCTTCGCCTTCATCCTGCCGGCGGTAGACGGGAAGCGAATCCATTGCGCGCACGAGGTAGCCAAGCACCGGCATACGAAACAGCGGCGACTTCGCCAGAAACGAAACTCGGCGCGGTGCCAGTGAAAGAAGAAAAGCTGGATCAACCAGGGCGTTGGGATGATTGAGCACGAAGATGACCGGAGTGTCGTGCGGCACGTGCAGTATGCCAACCACTTCCACATGTCGGAAGTAGACGCGCATCGCGAAGCGAAGAATGGCAACGATGATTCGGCGAGTCATTGACTGTGTCGGAACCGGCGAGATTCTACCTCAAAAACATCTGGCCGCGGATTCACGCGAATGGGCGCGGATCAGAATATCTTAGGTTCAGATCCGCGAATATCTGCGTTCATCCGCGGCTAATTCGAGTGTGCAAACTGTAGGGGCGGCACTCCGTGGCCGCCCCTCGCGACGGTACAACTGCTTCCGAACCCTGTGGCAATCAACGAAGGGGTGGCCACGGAGTGCCACCCCTACAATCTATCGCGGGAAGCGGTCGCGGTATTCACCCGAGACGATGAATGCCTTAACCATCTCCGCCTGTTCAAAGTTGCCGTTGAACTGGTTCAGTTTGTTGAGCCAGAATGCGAAGCCACCCGAGTCCGGGTCACGCCGCAGGTAACCAAAGTATTCCATCATCACAAACGCTTCGTTGCGCTTGGCGCTGACGAACCCGTCGTTCTCAGCAATTTGCCTCAGAACCGCTGCGCGCGTTGAGCTGCCGCTGTTCAGCCCACTCACCAGCGCATTTCGTTCGCTTTGGCTGAAGCTGACTCCGGTGTGGCCGATCAACGTATCCACGTAGTCTTCGTTGGTCAGACCTCCGTAAGCAGCCTGGAAAGCCGAGCGTTGCACCCAGGCGTCGACGAACGCCTGCTTGTTAGCGGCTAACCGCTGTGCCCAGTCGCTATTGCCCACAACCACCCCCTGCGCCACGGTGGCCGTGTCCGGCATGAACTCCGCGAAGCGTGGCGCCCGGCCATAGCTGGCGCGGTAGAGTCCGTCAACCAGTCCTCCAGTTTGCTGGAACTCTATCGACAGGAAGTAGGCTGCCGAGACATTGATGGTCCGCCGTTCCATGCATGCAGTGTCGAAGCCGCATGACAGTATCTGATCGCTCCAGAAGTTGAACCCGCTTTCATCAGGCTCGCGTCCCAGGAAATCAAGGTAGTGTTGCCTAACGAAATATTCCGGCGTGTCTAAAGGATTGACAAACCCGCCCGCCGGAATAGCCGTGAAGGCCGCCTGCGTGCTGTTGCCGATCTGGCTGAACGAACGTTCGGCGGGGCTGAATGAGTAATTCGCCCGGGAAGGTCTGACAATATAGAAGCCCGAGGTCTCAACATTGTCGAAGCGATAGTTTCCGTTCGCGTCGGTGATGAACTTGCGATTCTGCGTGCCGCTAAGATTCACAACGGCGCCGGGGATGGGAACGCCATTTGGATCTATGACTCGTCCGCTTACGACACCGTTGGCGGCGGTAGGCGCAGTCAACGAGAAATAGGCCACCGGCTGATCATGGTCCGAGATGCGTAACTCGTTAGTGCTTTCGTAGTTTTTGACGGCGAAGTCCGAGTCATTGCGCGCGTAAGCGAATCGGCTCAGGATCGCAAGAGCCGGCGGATTCACAATGATATGGTCGAGCGTCTGGGCGTTGCCGTCAAAGTTGTATGAGTACTGTTGGGCTGCCGGAAGTGTGTCGACGAGATCGGTCTGGTTCGGATTAACCAGATCCGCGGAGGCGAGCACCACCTGATCATTTGACGCCGGGGTTCCCAGAATCGTGCCTATCGAATCCACGTATCCGTCGTTTACACGGAAAGCGTTCATATCGCCTACGGTGATGATCTTCTCGTTGGGGTTAGCGGTCTGGCGCCCCTGCATGTAGTTTGCCAGGAACTCTGCCTGCTTGCGGCGCTTTTCCCGTACGCGCGCGCCCACCGTTCCCGATCCGGCAGGAGTGTTATCGTCAACGCCGCTCAGCGAACGCAGGTGATTCACAGTCACTGTAAATCCCAGGATGCCCCCGGCCGTGCGCGGGATGCTGGCAATCAGCACGAGCGGTGGACGGTCGTTGAGAATGTCAACCGATGAGTCGTTCGGGTCAACGAAAGTGTTACATGTCGCCGGTGTGAAATGATCGCAACCGGCCAACTCGATCTGCGTTACGCTATGAACCAACACGCGTGAGGCCTTGACGAGGAAGCCCACGTCGATACCGCCCACATCATTGCCTTCAACAAGGTAGGCCTGGTAGTTCGGATTGACGCCGCTGGCGGCAAACTCGTCGCTATTGATCTGAGCGGCGACTGTCTGCAATGTTGAAAGGTGTTCCATCTCCTCAACGCCGATAACGTCAGGTAGACGCTGGATCGTCCGTACGATCAAAGACGCCTTCGCGACCCGCCTGTTAAAGGCGGCGACCGTAAGAACTGGGTCGGCAACAGGGTTGCCGGGGTCGACGGGAGGATCATCGACCGTGTCGAAGAAGCGTTCCATATTAAACGACGCAACGGTTACTTCGTCTGCGGTCGGCGTCGGCACCGGGACCGAGCCGGGCTGGACGCCGACGGTCGGTGGCGTTGCCGCGTCGGGGTCAATCGTGTAACAGCGGAAGGCATAGTCGAGCGGCCCCGTGATGTCTGTAATGATCGTGCCGGCTGCAACGTCGATCGCAGTCGTTCCCGGCTGCGCATCGCTGTCAACGCGAATCCTTTGAGGATTTTCGTCGAAACGGGGGATCGTAACGGGAGCACCAGCCGGTAGCGGATCTGATATGGCGATGCCTGGCTCGCGGAAGGGTCGCGCTACGCCGGTGACCACGCCGATGAAGACTCCGGATGAGCTGACGGTGGCGGACGGTTCCGTGATGGTTCCCTGCGTGGGGCCTGACACCGTTAGCGACTCGACCGTGACTCGCATTCCCTCATACTCTTCGAGCGAGTCCAATGGGTTCGTCGTCTCCGATGCTTGTGTGGTTTCGGCTCCGGTAATAATGACGGGAGCCGGTAAAGGGTTGCCGGTGGAGAGCAACCCCACGGTCGGCGTTATCAGTTCCGTCGCCGGTGGGCTGGCAGGATCCTGCGAAGGGATAAACTCCTGCACCGTGCCCCCCACCGTAACCGAGTTGCCGATGGCCGCAGCGGCTGGCGGCGCGCTTGAGGTGAAAACGAATATGCCTTCCGAAGTGTTTGGATCGGCGTCAACCGTGGCATCCGGCTCCTGGATAAAGAAGCCGTTGCTTTTCAGACCGGTGACAATGCCGCTAGTAGTCACTGCATTGCCTGACAAGGGCGAAGTACTGCCGCTGCCTTGAATCGTGTGAATAGGAGTCAGCGTAAAATCGTCATTGGTGATCGTGCCCAGGCCCTGCGTGTCGCCTGAATTTGCGCCGACGATGTTCGTAACATTGACGAAGAAAGTTTCATTCGACTCGGGCGTCGTGTCGCCGTTGACCGTGACAGTAAAATTCGCACTCGAATTTCCTGCTGTGATCGTCCTGCCCGTTTCCAACTTCGCAACGTAGTCGTTATCTTCGCCGCCCGGGTTGCCGTCTTGCGCGGTGCCGTCCGCGGTGGCGATGTCGAAGGTTACGCCTGTCACGCCAGCAGGTGACGTAAGGCTGACCGTAAACGTGAAAGTCGTTGTACCCGCGTTGGTTTCAGCTTGCGTGACATCATTAATGTTCAGCGTCGGCGTTACCGGGCCGGTTTGTGGTGTAAGCGAGAAATCATCCACCGACAGGCCATCATCTGCGCCCGATGCGTCCAGGTCAGTCCAGCGAATAAAAAATGACGCTCCGTTGGGTATGCTCAAAGACGAAATCGTGGCTGAAATCGCCGTGCGATCGGCTGCTGCATTTCCGTTCTTAGCTCCAATAGTAACGGTATCGGGCGTGGTGAAATCTAGAGTGTCCACATCCGTGTAAGTTCCCGTTGTGAGGTCCGTGGCGTTAGTGCTGATCTGAAAATCAATTCTGTCTGTGCGGGCAGCGGTACCGAGTCGCCATTCTTCGCCGATGTAGCTGACATCGAGCGAGGTGACTGTCACGCCGGTATTATTGGTGAACTTCGCTCCGAAGAAAGGGATCAGCGTGCCGCTGCGGAGTGCGCCAAGCGCCCGATCAGTACTGGCGGCGGCTCCGTAACTATAGATGTCCCCCGTATTGCTGCCGCCCGTGTCAACCGCATACTGTTCATTGTCTCTGGCACCGCCGCCCTGCTCGGTGATGTACCAACCCGTGGGAAGCGTGGTATTCGTTGTCGATCCCGCTGTATTCGAGAGGGTATCAAGATTCTCAGTGACCGAGGAGCCTATAGTCGTCAAGCTCACACTGCCGGTGCCCGTATCAGCGAGGACCGTTCTCTCTACCAACCGATTAATAAAAGTGCCTGGTGAAAGGACCAATGACAGGACTAGGATAAAAGCAGACACCATCGCAATCCTGGCGCGAGCTGAGACAAGTTGGTTCCTTAACGACATGAAAATTGAGACCTTTCCTGAATCTTAGATTGCGACGAGTAGAGAAATGCACATACAGATAGCGCAACCGACGTCTTGAGCACGTCGAAAATCCCACCTGATCGAAAAAAAGAAACGGATGGAATTAGATCGTTAGTTTACCGAATCTTCATTGACGGATCGCCGAAGAATATCCAGGTGCTGCGCACGTCAAGATCAGTCGTTGAGCCTTTGGCAATCTTGATCGCGTCACCCATGGCAATCGGCTGGGCACCATATATCAAGGTATAAAGCTGCTCGCTCATCTCGTGCTGGCCGCCTGGAAGCGTTAGACCTGAAGACGCAAAGGCTGCCACTGCCCCGCCGTTCGGCGCCTTCACGAGCGCTTCAGAGAGCGATAGCAGCGTCGGATCATGGAAGTAGCCGTTGAGACAATCCATAACCACGACGAAGGAAAGCTTGTTGCCATTCGCTAGCGCGGTTGCATCGCTGGAAGTAAATATCGCGGCGCCGGTCCAAACATCTACATTGCCATGACCCGAGTAGTTAACCAACGCTTTGCCAGCATTGAGCTTCGCGATGACGTCTGCCCGCGCGGTTGCGTCGTCTTGTTTTCCATAGGCACCCGCATAGGTCGAAGTAGCATTGGTTGTGAGAGTCAAGCTTGTAGCGCTCGAAATCGAAGCCACGATCCCCAGACGTTCGCCCGTGGCTTTGGCAATTGCGGTTCCGACCTGAATTTCCGCCGGCGTTGTGAAAAGCGTCCCGGTACCCGTCACGGTACTACTACTGGCGTTTGTGCTGATTGTTCCACTTAGAACCTTGATTTCCAGGCGACGATAAGCCTTCTGCACAGTCAGGCTGGGCGTTACCAACGCCTGAACGTGATCATTGGCATCTTCAAAATTGAAGAAGTAACCGGTCGGATCATCTGCAACCAGCAGTGCCGCTTGCGGCACGTTGGCTGGCGCAAAATTGACTATCTTTGAGATCACCAGGTCTGCTTCAGCCACAGTCCTTACCGGCAAGCGGCCCACCGGGATATTCCCGATCTGGTCGTTGTCAAAGTCAGTGAGCCAATCATCAGAAGCAGTTTCGTTGAACGTTGCATCGACAAGCTTCGTCGGCACAAAATCGAAATTGCCGACGTTCGTGTAGTCGCGCGGGTCGTAGCTGGCATCGCCGGCAAAGATGACGTAGCGCGGCTTGGTGAGCCAGTGGGTCGAGGCATACAACAGAAAATCCCTGATTGCCCGTGGCCCATGTCCGCCATAGCCAAATTCGTCGTATACGTCCTCAACGTCCACCGCGGCGGCGGTCATCGCCTGACTCTGCCTCTGACTCAAAAGCGGCGCGAGACTCGGGATGAAGTTCTTGTGGGAGATGACTAGAAAGTCAGCCCCATTGTTGACTGTTGGGGAAAGAATTCCCTGATTAAGAGTCGCGGGTTGATTCAATGACAACCCAGCCGGCTGATCAAACTGACCGTTCGCGATCGCGTATAGCAGGCGCTGCGGTTTTGACGGCGGGTCGCTGGTCGGCACGGTGATGGCGAATCCGGGACCGCTGGGCGCCGCAGCCAGTTTCGTAATACCAACATTCAAAGGATCGGTGTAATCGATCAAGCGCACCGAAGGCGTGGAGAAGCCATCCACGTTCAGCGATTGTGTGCCGCGAAGATTAAACCTTAAGGCACCAGCGTCGGCACGAAACAAGTGCGGATAAGTGAGCTTAACGTAATTAACGATACTCACGTCGCCACCCGCAGGAAGAATGAACCTGATCGTGTTGGCGCCATCGTGAAGTTGTGAAATGGGAATATTGAAAACCTGAACGGGGTGTCCGCCAGAGGTGGGGTCGAATCCGAAAAATGAGAACGGCGGGCTCAACACGACTCCGTTAAACTCGATACTGATTTGATGGAGGACCTGGTTAACGCCCTGCAACGCTATCTCGAGACGAGCTGTTCCCGCAGCCGTCAGATCCGGGTTAGGTGTATTGATGGTTTGGCTCACGGGATTAGAAGCGTTGAAGGTAATCACCTGGCCAAACCAGTTTTCCGCATCGCCATTCAAGACGGTGACGAAATAAACGGTGCGGTCCTTTCGCTCTGCTGTGTAAGCAAAATTGGCCGGCGCAGCAGCGACACTGGTTGAAACAGTACTGACTGGGGCGTGGTTGCGTTCCCGCTTAAAGGCGCGCCGGAGTTTTCCCCGTTTTCTCTTTTTGGAAACAGCGCTCTTCCGAAACTTGCCTGGCGCTTCTCTCATGACAGAACGAGAAGCGTTAGCAAGCGGCTGCTTTGTCGGCACCGGCAGCATTAGCGACCGGCCGATTGTGTCAGAAACAGGAGCGACGCTGCTCAGGATGTTTCCTTTGGGCGCGGTGTTATTCGCGGTAACTGAGTCCGGGACAGCATCCGCGGAAGGATTAGCGTTCGTCTCTCTGCCCCCGCCGTCAGCACCTGCCGTCTGCTCCTGCGCGGTGGTCTCGCGCTTGATCGGCGCGTTGCCGGAGCTCAGTGATTCTGCCCAGACATTCAAATCGCGCTGCACCCAACCATAAAAGATCGGATCGCGCAGAACGGCACCGGGCGGGGGCGAAACCTGCGGCGCCGGCGGCGGCGGCGGAGTCGATGTCGGATCGCCGTCAAGTTGAACCTGGCCTCGCACGCGCTTGCCGGGAGTTGTACCGGCGATTAAGTAATAAATGTTTGTGTCGGTGGTCGGTGTGTCGAGCCCGCGTCCGTAGAATTCGATGTAGTCACTACTGCCAAACGGCCCGTTATGCTGGCTCGTATTGATCGCGACTTCCTGCGCGTTCACAAAGAGACGCAGATTCCTAATGTCAACGGTGGGATTAAAACCCGCTGCTACCATCTGCGCCTGCGTCACGCGGTACCAGCCATCTTTCTTGATCGCGATCTTCAGAGCCGTCTGCGCCGCAATGGCCCATTGATCTTCAATTGCTCCCGCCGGCGAGTTGATCTCGGTTTCGGCGGCTGGATAATACCTTTCAAACGAGTCGCTGCTCTCGGTCGCGTTCGCGCCATTCAATACCTCTGGTGTTTGCGCAACGCCGGATCCTGACTTGCTTGTCACCGGGCTGAGGGGTTCGTGAGTTTTCGCGATCCCCTGCAAACTGACTGACTCGATGTGGTAGATAGAATCTGTTGTGCCGCCGCGATCAAACCAGGAATAGGAATAGCCGCCGGCCAATTGTGCCAGTGCGCCGGGAGCAAACACAGCGCCCGGAATAATTTCTTTATTGACTCGCGTGCGCTGCCCGGCCTTGAGCCGGTAGACGTTGAAGCCAAGATTGTCTGCCGCGGAGTTGGTGCTCCACTGAAGCAGAACGCCTTCTGCCGTCGCTGTTGCCGTCGCCGAAAGTATTCTCAGTCCGCTCTGCGCAGACTCGGTTTGCCTTTGGCTGGAGTTTGATTTTGTGCTGGAGCCCGCAAGAGACGCGAAGGCAAAGGTATGGGTGGAAAGGAGTACCGCTAGAGAAACGGATAATGCCACCAGACTTTGGGCTGAGCCCAAACGTGCAGAACGGAATCTCATTTCGCGCTTATTTAGAACAGAGACGGTTAGAAGTCTTGCAAAATTCCGCCGGTTCCGGGAGACGGGCTTTTATAACACACTTTCGGGCTGCGGCAGTAGGCGGAACGAAGAGTAGCGGGGTTCAGTTTCACACTGAGATTCTTGCAGCCGTGCCGCCGCACGTGCGGTAAGGCTAAATTAAGCCGCGGATTAACGCGGATGACGCAGATCAGAACTTGTTCTAGTTTCTGATTCGCGTTATCCGCGTTAATCCGCGGCCTATTAATGCTCCTTCGTTACTGCGGAAAGCGGTCGCGGTATTCACCGGAAACGATGAACGCCTTGACCATCTCCGCCTGTTCAAAGTTACCGCCAAACTGGTTGAGTTTGTTGAGCCAGAATTGGAAGCCAGCCGCATCAGCGTCGCGCCTGAGGTAGCCAAAGTATTCCATCATCACAAACGCGTCGTTGAACTTCGCCTCCACGAAACGGCTGTTCTCAGCAATACTTCGCAATGCCTCAGCCCGCGTCATCGTGCCGGTGCCCAAGCCACTTAGCAGCGCATCGCGTTCACCACTGGTAAAGCTCACGCCCGTGTGACTGATCAACGTATCGACAAACAGACTATTGTCCATGTTGCCATAGACTCCTACGAATGATGGGCGATTGACGAAGGCCTCAACAAACGCTTCCTTGTTCGCTTCCAGTTTCGACTCCCATCCTTGCCGGCCCACTACCACTCCCAGCCCTACGGCGCGCGTGTCAGGCACGAACGCGGCGAACTCAGGACGAACCCCGTAGCCCACTCGGTAGAGTCCATCAACCAGTCCACCTGTTTGCTGGAACTCGATCGAGAGGAAGTAGGCAGCCGAGACGTTTTCTCGTCTGCGCTCGATGCAATTCTGGTCAGTGCCACACTCGATTATCTGATCGCTCCAGAAGTTGAAGCCCGCTTCATCCGGCTCACGACCAAGAAAGTCGAGGTAATGCTGAGTGACGTAGAACTGTGAAATCTCTGAGGCGTTCACCGTCGCGGATGAGTTGAAGGTGGCTGACTGGTTCCAGATCGGATTGCCAAAGGTTCTGCTCAGGGGAGTGAAAGGCCCACCGGAAGGTGTAACTGTATGCGTACCCGTCATTGAGATGAAGTTGAAGACAAACCTGCCCAAGGAGTCCGTGACTGCGGTGGCCGACTGTGTGCCCGACAGCGTGACCGTAACTCCCGGGAGTCCCGCGCCATTCGCGTTCACAACTCGGCCTGTGATGCTGACGGAGGTGCGCGGCTCATCGTCGTTAAGAATGCCATTGCCGTCGCGGTCGAGTGCCAACAGCCTGCCCTCGCCTACGGGAACGCCCAGGAAGGTCAGCTCGTTACCTGGAGTGATTGAATTCAGGAGCGTCGTCAACGTGACGGGAGCTTCCGAAAGACTGTCAGGTTGAAACAGTCCATTGCTGAGGCGCTGAAAGCCATGTGGGCTGCCGCCATAGATTCCTCTCACGATGAGGTCGCAGTTGCCTACCTGCGCCTCGGGGACGAGGACGTTGTTGATGCGATTGGTCACGTCAAACGACG
>Ga0137403_10009823_pt1 | contig 10617 bp, 11 predicted proteins | sample CZOMad2_1_16fung_FD_122057 | JGI IMG/M metagenome (GOLD analysis project Ga0137403, IMG submission 122057) | Vadose zone soil fungal communities from Angelo Coast Range Reserve, California, USA - CZOMad2_1_16fungal (Hybrid Assembly) | ecosystem: Environmental > Terrestrial > Soil > Vadose zone... | reverse complement strand
AGCGACGAGGCCGATCATTTTGTGGAGTTCGTGGGCACGGTTATCGATATTACTGAGAGCAAACGCGCCGAAGAAGCATTGCGCGCTTCCGAGCAAGTGGCGCGCGGACAAGTTGAGGCGCTGGCGCAGAGTTTGGATGTCTTGGCGACTGCGCCGGATCCGGAAAAGTTTATTGGGCAAATGCTGAGTACAATTGGTCGCCTCCTCAAGGCGCAAAGCGTGACCTTGTGGTTATTCGGTGAATCGGCTGACTCGCTGGTTTTGCGGTTAATGGCGGAGGGCGGAAAATTGGTCTCGCCTGATCCAGAGCATCCATTCATGAAGGATCGGCTGTTTTGGAAAAAGAACTCAGCCATCCAGGAGCTGCTTTTTACGGCGGGCCCAATAGTTTGCGAAGACATTGACACTGATCCGCGGGTTGACGGCGAGTGGCATGAGTATTTGAAGCGAAAAGGAGCAAAAAGATTTCTGGGGGTCCCGCTTTTGGTAGGTGGGCAGGTCAGAGGTTTTGTCGGAATTCGACATCCCGACAGAGTAGCCTATCGGCCCGAGGAGATTGAATTGACCCAGGCGCTTGCCCATCAAGTCATGCTTGCCATACAACTCAACGAGTTTGCCGAGCAACATCAGCGAGCTGCGGTGTTCGAAGAACGAAATCGAATGGCGCGAGACATCCACGACACGCTCGCACAAGGTTTCACCGGTGTAATTGTGCAATTGGAAGCAGCCGAGGATGCGTTTTCGTGCGGTTGTCGCAAAGAAGCGAACGATCATTTGCATCGCGCCGGCGAACTAGCTCGGCGGAGCCTCAGCGAGGCGCGCAGATCAGTGCACGCGTTGCGACCGCAAGCTTTGCAAGAACACAATTTCTGGGACGCCCTTAAAGGTATTATTAAGAACACCACCTTCGGTACGGCCCTTCACACAAAATTTGAAGCGCAAGGAAAACTGCCGGAGCTTCCCCGGCCCTGGCAGGAAAATCTTCTGCACATAGGACAGGAAGCTTTGACCAACACACTCAAGTACGCCCACGCTCGCAACTTCGAGACGAGACTTAGTTACAAGGCAAAGGAACTTTCTCTGGAGCTTCGTGACGACGGTGACGGCTTCAAAGTGAAAGAGCGACACGACGGTGTCGGCCTCACCGGAATGCGCGAGCGGGTCGAACAGATGGGCGGCGAATTGAAAATCACTAGTTCACGCCGCAAAGGCACGAAGATTACCGTAGTATTGCCCTTTAACGGAGAATCGATGTCATGACATCCAAAAAGAAGGCGGCGTCGAAGTCTAAAAAGTCTGTGAAGTCTGCGGCGAAGAAAGCAGCGAAAGTTGAAGATTCAAAAAAGCCTCGGATCGCCGTGCTCATCGCAGACGATCACAGTGTAGTCCGCGAAGGCTTAGCCTCACTCATCGGTCGCAAGGCAGACATGACCGTCGTCGCAGAGGCGGGCAATGGACGCGAAGCAGTCGAGCTTTGGAAGCAGCATCGCCCTCATGTGACGCTGCTCGACTTGCGAATGCCCGAGCTCGACGGCGTCGGCGCGATCAAAGAGATTCGGGCCAGCGATGACAACGCGCGAATTATCGTGCTGACAACATTCGACGGTGATGAAGATATTTATCGCGCGATTCAGGCTGGCGCCAAAGGTTATCTGCTCAAGGATGTGCCTCGCGAGGCATTAATGGATTGCATTCGCCGCGTACACGCCGGCGAGACCTGTGTCCCGGTCCATCTCGCGGCGAAGCTGGCCGAACGTGTCAGTGGCGAAACTTTGAGCGTGCGAGAGATCGATGTTCTCAAGCTGATGGCTCAAGGAAAAAGCAACAAGGAGATCGGCTCGGCACTTTTCATAAGTGAAGGCACGGTGAAATCCCACGTGAAAGCCATCTTTGCGAAGATGAATGTCATCAGCCGTACTGAAGCCGTTGCCAACGCCACACGCCGCGGTTTGATTCAGCTGTAACGGCGGTCGTGTCGGCTGCGATTGCTCGCGTTCTATCTCAAACGAGGGATAACAGACAACCTCGCCAGTAGTACTGGAAAATCTCGCGAACGCGAAATAGCGGTGTTCTATCGAGCGGCGCCATCTTCAATCATGAAAATGCAAGACTCTGTCTCTGCAACAGGATTCCCGCTCCGCACGCTGATGGTCTGTTTCACAATCTGGCTCATCGCCACCGAGGTCCTCGTTTTCGATCAGCTTAAATTTGACGCTAAGGCGGAGCTGCTCGGCCAAGCCGCGCGAGCGCTTCGCGGGTCACAGCTTACGGTTCCAAGCGAACGGGCGTCCAATCTGCCTGGCGAAGCAAACATGCAGAAATTGTGAATTAAAAAAAACTGCGCCTATGAGCAGACCTATCGAAGCGATCATCTACCACTTTGCATCGACACTTTGGCTCGTCGTCCTATGCAGCGCGATCTTTCTGAGCTCAGGTACGCCGGCTGCGGCGCAGAAGCACGACCTTGACGGAACGTATACCCTGGACGAAGCCGATAGCGACAACATCAGCAAGGCTATCGAGGGGGCGATAGGGAATATGAACTCCCTGACGAAGCCCATCGCCCGAGGGAGGCTGAAGAAACTAAACCCCGCTTACCACCAGGTCGCCATCGCTTCTTCTTCAAATGAACTCAGCGTTGCGGTGGACAACCAACCGGTGTTACGGACACCTGCGAATGGAACGCCCATCATTTGGGTAGGTCCTGACGGAGGGAAGGTGAACGTCAGCATGCAGCTGGCAGGTGGACACCTGGTGCAGATCTTCAAGTCAGCATACGGGCACAGAATTAATGACTATATGCTGAGCCCTGATGGGCGGATGCTGATTATGCAAGTGACAGAAACGAGCCCCCAATTGTCTCAAGCGATCAGGTACAAGCAGGTTTACAGAGGGTTCCCTGAATCCACAGAGATCATGCAACGTCAGCGGAGCGGTCCAACCGTCTGAATCCCAGCGCTCTTTGGTTTTGGGGTGCGAAAGCGCTTTTCTCACAGGCCGCAATTTCAGCAAGTTTATGACAACGTGTGATCGGCCGCCGGTTGAACGTGCCGGTCGTCGCCAAGTCCTCTGGGGAGGCAGCCGACCACTTTAGCTGGTTCGCGCATTTCGCAGCGCTCGACAACCCGGCCTCGAGTCAACGAACTAGGGAACAGCTGGAATGGCATCCAACACAGCCCGGCCTCATTTCCGACCTCGACAGCGCGCACTATTTCAAAACCTTAAAAAGAAACGGCGGCGTTTTCGCTTTAGGTCGGACCTGCTTCTTTCGATTTAATTCGGTCCCTCGAAAGAGAGACTGCAAATCACCTCCGAAGTGTCACCGGAAAATCCTGCGTACGCGAAATCGCGGCGCTTCGATCACCGCCGATGTTTCGAGTGATGAAAACAAATGCTGTTCCGAAGATGACGGACGAGATCCGCTCTTACGCTCAACTTCAGCGAAAGATACATGACGCCTTGCGCGTCGAACATCCCGAATGGGTTGAGCCCAACGGTGATTGTCCGACGTGCGAATCTTACGAATCGCGTCTTGCCGAATTGCTCGGACTGTCTTCGCCGCACAAGAATCAAACGGTCGCCTAATTAGGCACCAGAAAACAACGAAAGAATTGTGAATACGAACACAGAAAGACACACGCGCTGGCGTTTGCGAAGACATGATTCGCTCCCCTTACGAGAGGCGATTCCACTGTGGTTCGCCATCTCCAGCCCATTAATCGGCTTAATCATCGGATTTCTTGGCGCCTGGTTCGTCACCTGGCTGACCACCTAGGAAAGCCAAGGAAAACAACGTGATCGGAAAGATATGAACAAGATAATCGAAGCAGACTTTCTTTCCCCGGAAAGCAATGCTGCTTTGTCCTGGCCCGGTTCAATCGGCGGTTGGGGAATAAAAGAAAGACGGCGCATCCTGATTGTCGATAACGACCGTGACACCACTCACCTGGTGAAAGTTCTACTCGAAAGGACAGGGCAGTATCTGGTTCTCGAAGAAAACGACGCTACCAAGGCTCATCAGAGCGCCGTGAGTTTCCGGCCAGATCTCATCTTGCTCGATATCGTGATGCCAGAGACCGACGGAGGCGAAGTAGCGGCACGGATTCAGTCCGATCCTAAATTGCAAAATACACCGATCATATTTCTTACAGCGCTGGTAACCAGAGCCGAGGCAAAAAGTGGTCTCAATATCCAGGGGCATTCATTTCTTGCGAAGCCCGTCAGCATCCCCGAGTTGATCGATGCGACCGAGGAACATCTTTCGGTGCGGGTAGAGTCTCGCGTTCCCCTCCCGAAGGAGACGCTACACAGTGAGACGGGAAGATCGCCGAACATTGGGACGCCGATTAATTGAGGCTTGCCCGGCATTTCCGGAACACTCTGGCCGGTACAGCGTCCGGTTCCGCTGTCTCAAACGAGGGAGCGCGGATCGCCTCGCGAGTAGTATTGGAAAATCCTTCTCACGCGCAATAGCGGCAAATTCGCTCCAACGAAAACGTCTTGGTCATGACTGAAAGCGATTCTGCACTTAACAGATATCTGCGCGAGATCGGGCGAATTCCTCGCTTGATGCCAGAGGAGGAGATCGAACTCGCAGAAAAGATCAAAAAGGGAAATGCCGAAGCCCGCGAGCGGATGATTATCTCGAACTTACGGCTCGTTGTTACGATTGCGCACGATTACGTCAATCTCGGTTTGCCGCTGCTTGACCTTATCTCAGAGGGAAATATCGGATTGACCAAAGCAGTCGAGCGCTTCGAGCCGGGGAAAGGCGCAAAGCTGAGCACGTATGCGATGTGGTGGATCAAACAATCGATCAAGCGCGCTCTAGCCAATCAAAGTAAGACGATCCGGCTGCCGGTGCATCTCGTCGATAAGATCGCGAAAGTGCGCCGCGTCTCGCTGCAGATGAGCGACGAACTCGGTCGCGAACCGACTAACGACGAACTTGGCGAAGAGCTCGGTATCGCCAGCGAAAAAGTTGCACGATTAAGAAGTATCGCTATCCGCCCGGCCTCTCTCGACGCCCCAATTGGAGACGATGATTCGACCGAGTTTGGCGAAACCGTCGGAGACGAAGAGGCGCAAACACCGTTTGAATTGTTGCGCAACAAAAACTTGCTTCATGAACTGGGCGGGCTGATCGATGTGCTCGACGACCGGGAGAAGAAAATCATCTTTGAGCGTTTCGGTCTCCACGGCGGAAAGCCGAAGACGCTGGAGGACGTCAGCAAGAATTTCGGCATCACACGCGAACGTATTCGCCAATTGCAGAACATGGCGCTGGCGAAGCTGCGCCGCGCGCTTAGCAAGAAAGAGAATCCTCTCGAGACAAAGCTCCTAGTCGAAACTTAAGATAACAATTCATCAAAGCCTTCTGCTGACCATTGCAGGCCGAGTCTATTTCGAAAAGAGAGCGAAGAAGATGAAACAATTTCGAGTGAGCAAAACAAGCTCAGAACTGTCAGGAGATCTTTCCTCGACCAGCTCCGGCATCGTGAGAAGAAACGCCGGACTGAGCGTATTGACCGTCGTCCACTTGGTTGGAGACAAAGTTGGCGAGCCTTCCGCGAGTTAGAATCTCGTGCCCGAGTCGAACCGATTGTCACTCCCCAGAGGATCGATCCGGAAGTAACGATCCAAGACCAGATCCGGACGTTGTGTTAAGCACTCACTCCAAAGAGGGACTCTGAAATCTCGCGGACGCGCAATGGCTAGCACGCAAGACGCGACCGAACGTGAAGCTATGAAAATAAGACGATTAATTAGTTTAATAGTTGGTATCACATCCCTGGCGCTCAGTCCCATAACATGGGCGGCTGGGCACGGGGGTGGAGGAGGAGGATTTGGTGGCGGGGGCGGCGGTGGCGGTCACGGTGCCTTCGGTGGCGGTGGCTTTCATGGCGGCGGCTTTCGCGGCGGTGCTTTCGGTGGCGGCGGGTTTCGCAGCGGCGCCTTCCCTGGCCGTGGTTTTCGCGGCGGCGGGTTTCGCAGCGGCTTTAACGGTAATCGTTTTCGTGGCAGCGGATTTCGCGGCGATCGGTTTCACCATCGCAACTTCAACGATCGGTTCTTCTTTAGCGGTTTTGGAGACCCGTTCCTTTACTATCCCTATTCATACTACGGATACTATCCCTACGACTATTACCCCTATGGCTATTATTCTAACGGCTACTATCCATACGGCTATTATCCTTACGGGTACGGTGGCTTTCCCGGCAGTGGCTTTCGCAGCCACGGTTTTCGCGGGCGTGGCTTTCACAGCGCTAGCTCTCACAGCCGTGGCTCCCGCGGCGGTAGATGATTCGCACAATTGAACCCGTTTACCAAGACAGTGGGGGATAAACCGATGCGGATCCAAGCTGTTGATTTAACCACATCAGCTCGCTGGTTCATGGCTCTCGTTTTACTGACGATTGCCACCCTGGCTCCGGCGGCTTGGTGGGATGACGATTCCCATTATGTCCAGGTTGGACCCCGCACCGGCTACTACATCGTTCGCCCCGACTCACGGTTAAGCTATCAGCTCGGCGTTGGAGCCGCTCCTACGACTGATACCGCCGATCCTTTGCATCACGGATATGGAGCTGATGCGCTTGCCTTCCACTTCAACTACGCTGCCATCCTATCCGCACCGCCAGCTTACATCGTCCAAGCGACGCCGAACGAATTTTACACTGCGCGACTGGGATCTTTAATCCCCGGCCGCACCACCTCACGCGATGTGGAAGCATTGTTTGGCCGACCACAAAGCAGGGAACGCCAATCCGACGGTTTCGTGACCTACTACGCGATTCAGGTCTACAACCCGTTCGAAGATTCTGGTGGAAGGCGATGACATTACTTGGCGCGGGGTACGTTGGGTTAGAGGCCGGCTCCGATTTCGCATCCCGTCAGTGAACCCGGCTAGCGATCCTAAAATAATCGCTCGCTCTGAAGAGGGAGCAATCAATACACCTTCAGTGACATCACAAAACCCCACGGACGCGCAATGGTAGGGAAGCAGCGCAGGACCGAACGTAAACACATGAAAACAAAACAAATAATTACTCTAATAATTGGCATCACATCCGTGGCGTTAAGTCCCATAACATGGGCAGCTGGTCACGGTGGCGGTGGAGGTGGTGGATTTGGAGGTGGCGGTCACGGCGGTGGCAATGGTGGATTTAGTGGTGGAGGTCGCCTTGGAGGTGGCGGTTTCCAAGGTGCCGGGTTTCATGGTGGGGGACACGTTGCAGGCGGAGTTAGCAGCCGCGGAGGCGGAGTGGGCTTTGGCGGCATGCGCTCCCGAGCTGGTGTTCCGAACTTTGAGGGTGCAGGACCTCGCTTTTCTTCGTTTGGGCGTCCATCGCACGCACAGGCTCAGCCGAATGCTTCTCGCGAACAAGCGTCGCGTGCAGCAGTCGCAAGGCAACCGGGTCAGGGCGTCTCCAACGTTCGCAATCACATTGTGGCGCGGCATGATGCAAACTGGCACAACGACTGGGACCGGCGGCATGCCCACTTTGACCATGGTCGCTTCTTTGTCTTCATAGATGGCTTCTGGTGTGGACTAGATGCCGGGTATCCGTGGGATTATCTTCCCTATTACCCTAACGACTACTACCCATATGATTACTACACCGACACTGACCCATACGATAACAACGGGACTGATTACACCGTTGCTCCGGCTGATAGTGCCACGGTCCAGGCTGTCCAAACACGGTTGTTGAACCTTGGCTATTACAATGGCTCTATCGACGGCGTTTTTGGCCCGTCAACTCGTGATGCGCTGGCGAAGTTCCAAATCGCCAATCAACTGAACGTAACCGGAAGTTTATCGACCGATACGCTTCAGTCGCTTGGCTTGCCGCAGCCGACGGCCAGCTGAACGGATTGTGCAAAGCGCTGAACTGAATGCGCAAAGAATTCCCATTAATAAGCGGCAGGCTGGCGGACAGCACTATGCGTGATAACGCCAGCGGGTTGCTCCAGGAGATTGTCAGCGGCGTAAGCCAATTGCGCGCCCTGACGAGCCGGACGGTTTCTCTCTCGAAAGAGATAACGCGCATCATCTCCCGAGTGGCACTGTAAAATCCTGCGGACGCGCAATGGCCGAGGAGCAGATCGGCTCCGAATTTCCTGGTATGAAAAAGATAAAATTAGTCACTTTAACAGGCACTGCTCTCGTAGGGCTTGGTCAGATGGCGTGGGCGGGCCCTCGCGGCGGCGGTAGCGGATTCGGCGGCGGCTTTCGCGCGGCGCCAGCGTTCTCCGGCAGCGGCGCACGGTTTAACGGCCGAAGCATTGGGGCATTAACTCCGGCACCGCAGCGGTTCTCCTACTACAATGGCGCTCGCACCTCTGGGCTCAACCAACACGCGTTTGTCCGACAGCTGGCGAACCGATCCACGACGCCGCATGCCAACAGCAGGCCAATCGTATCCCGTCAACAAAATCGTATCGGGTCCCCAGCAAGGCAAAACACGCGAGTCCCAAACTCGCAAGTCGCAGCGACAAATCGGCAGCCAAATCGTACAGGCGCAATGGCAGGGCGGAACCGGGTTTCGGATCCGCGGACGTCAACGGCAGCAAACCGTCAGTCGTTCGTCAAGAACCACGCGTCCGAGCGGCATGACGCGAACAATTGGCATCGCGATTGGGACAAGCATCGCTCCCACTTTCATCAGGGTCACGTCTTTGTTTTCATTGACGGCTTCTGGTGGGGATTAAGTCCCGCGTATTTCCCTTGGGATTACTATCCTTACGCCTACGACGACTACCCATACGATTATTCCGGTAACCCGTACAATTACTACGACTATTCCCCTTCCGACTACGATGACCAGCCGGTCTCCGGTGATTCGGATCAGTACGGAAGTAATGCGACCGTGAGCGCGGTTCAGTCGGAGCTGGCGAAGCTTGGTTACTATCACGGCGTGATTGATGGAGTTGAGGGAGACGAAACCCAGGCCGCTCTCGCGCGTTATCAAGAAGACCGCGACTTGAGCGTAACAGGGACAGTCACCGCGGCTACCCTTCAATCGCTCGGATTACCGCGGACGGCGAGCTAGGCGAGAACAGCGTTTCGTCACGATGAAGTTTCTCAAACACAACAAATGAAAGGAAACATGATTAAAAACGGAAAAGTTGCATTCGTTACTGGCGCTAATCGTGGTCTTGGCCTTGAGACAGCACGGGAGCTTGGCAAACAGGGCATCATCGTTGTGCTCGGCTCACGCGATTCAAAAAAAGGCGAAGCCGCAGCCGCGAAGCTACGCAACGAAGGTATCAGGGCCGAAAGTCTGGCTTTTGATGTCACCAAATCGCGAGATTATCAAAAGGCTCACGATTACTTTGCTGAAAAGTACGGCCGCCTAGACATTCTGGTTAACAACGCGGGTGTTTTGAAGGAAAGGCAAATTTCGGCGACTGGTTCAGCGCCAAACCCCGTCAGCGCCGTGTCGCCGGAAGTCTTGCGGGAAACATTCGAGACGAATTTCTTTGCGCCTGTTGCGCTGACCCGAAAACTATTGCCGCTCGTACGCAAATCGCCGGCGGGGCGAATTGTTAATGTTTCCAGTATCCTCAGTTCTCTCACGCTACATTCCGATCCGAACTCGCCGATCTACCCGTTCAAGACGTTTGCTTACGACGCCTCGAAGGCCGCGCTAAACGCCTTTACGGTGCATCTCGCCTACGAGTTGCGGGACGACAAAATCAAAGTAAACTCCGCGCATCCGGGCTGGGTGAAGACCGAGATGGGCGGCCCAAACGCGCCGATGGAACCTAGCGAGGGCGGAAAGACGAGCGCGCAACTCGCCACGCTTGCCGATGACGGTCCGAGTGGTGGATTTTTCCATCTCGGCAAACCATTGCCGTGGTAGAATCACAAAAAGAAAGGAGCAAAATGAAAAACGGAAAACTGAACGGAAAAGTGGCGGTGGTAACGGGAGCGTCGAAAGGAATCGGCGCGGGCATTGCAAAGGAGTTCGCGGCGCACGGTGTGTCCGTGGTCGTGAACTATGCTTCTGCGAAACAAGACGCGGATCGCGTGGTCGACGAAATTAGTAAAGGCGGCGGGAAAGCGGTCGCGGTTCGGGGCAATGTCGCGAAGAAGGCAGAAGTCGAGCAGCTCTTTGCTGAAGCGGAGAAGGCCTTTGGCAAGGTCGACATCCTCGTCAATAACGCCGGTGTTTACGAATTTGTGCCGCTCGAAGAAGTCTCCGAGAAACAGTTTCACAGAATGTTCGATGTGAACGTTCTTGGCATGCTTCTCGCCACTCAGGAAGCGCTCAAGCATTTCAATTCCGACGGCGGAAGCATCATCAACATCGGTTCGCTTGCCAGCTCGCTGACTCCGCCTACCGCGGTCGTTTACAATGCGACGAAGGGCGCCGTGGACGCTATCACGCGGACGCTCGCAAAGGAACTTGGCCCGAAGAAAATCCGAGTGAACTCCATCAATCCAGGCATGGTGGTGACTGAAGGAGCCGTAGCTGGCGGTTACACCGAAGGCGATATGCGGACAATGTTTGAGTCGCAGACGCCGCTCGGCCGCGTCGGCCAAACCGAGGACATCGCGCCCGCGGCAGTATTCTTCGCTTCAGATGATTCCAAATGGATCACCGGAGA
>Ga0137403_10009821_pt1 | contig 10618 bp, 8 predicted proteins | sample CZOMad2_1_16fung_FD_122057 | JGI IMG/M metagenome (GOLD analysis project Ga0137403, IMG submission 122057) | Vadose zone soil fungal communities from Angelo Coast Range Reserve, California, USA - CZOMad2_1_16fungal (Hybrid Assembly) | ecosystem: Environmental > Terrestrial > Soil > Vadose zone... | reverse complement strand
TCTTCGAAATCTTTGTTCCGGAATACTGGGAACACAATTACCGCTCCGGCGAGCTCGTCCGCGACAAGATCGTAGTCGTCGGGGCGGAAGGTAAGTGGCAGAAGGATGAATTGATGACGCCGTTTGGCCCGATGCCAGGGGCCGAGGTCCACCTCAACGTTCTCAATGGCCTGCTCCATCGCGAATCGGTCAGCGACCTTTCGCCGTTTGCCAGGGCAGTTGTGACGATACTAACCGCCATCCTCGGATCTGCCCTGTGGCTAAGCATCCGGTCCCCGTGGCTGCGCTTGCTTGCTCTCGGGGGGATTGACGCCGCTACACCATTTTTCGCCCTTTGGTTTTACAACCACCAAAACCTTTATCTTCCCTACCTGGCGCCCCTCCTGGCCCTCAACTCGACCGTTTTCTTCTGCCTGGTTGTGGATTTCACCTTTGAACGTATCGAGAAAGCCAGACTTCAGTCGACATTGCAAACGCGGGATGACCTTACCCATATGATCGTTCATGATCTGCGCTCGCCCCTGAGTTTGGTTACCGGCTACGTCGATATACTGGAACAAATGGCTTCCGATAAACTGAATCCGGATGAAGCCGAGTGTGTCACTGGAGCAAAACGGGGCGCGGATAACATGGGCGACATGATCACTACGCTTCTGGATGTTGGTCGGCTCGAGGCGGGTCAAATGCCACTCCGCTTACAAGATCACGACGTCGCGAAGATCGCGCGCGAGGCTGCGGATCGATTTACCCCTGTCCTACGAGGTCGCACCCTCCGTTGCGAGATGCCGCCCGAGCCAGTGTCAGTCTTTTGCGACGCTGATGTCATCCGGCGGATTCTTGAGAACGTCATCAGCAATGCGCTGAAATTCACAAAATCAGATGGAACAATCCGGATAAATGTTGAGCGCACGGGGGCTGATGTCGCCATTTCTGTCAGCGACAACGGCGAGGGGATACCGCGCGATCAGCACGAACAAATCTTTGAAAAATTTGGACAAACAAATAGTGGCCGCCAACATCGGCATTCGACTGGCCTGGGGCTCGCCTTTTGCCGGCTTGCTGTCGAAGCGCACCAAGGAAAGATTGGCGTTCAAAGCGAACCCGGAAAAGGAAGCACCTTTTGGTTCACGATCCCGACTCGCGATCAGTCCGGGGTAAACTATGCGGGCAATACACAACCGGCTAACTTCAAGCGGATTGGGTAATGCACTCCCTGCCCGCCGTGTGCAGGCGTCTCGCATGTTGTCTTCGGCGTCTCGCCGAACAGGCTGTGCGGAGTGATCGGGAGGACCTGAATGTGCTTCTCCCGACGAGATGTGAATTAAGCGACACACTCAGCCAGTTTTGTAAAACGTTGTATGCGCGAAACACAGGACTGCAAGTCTGTGTTCCTTTCACCTCGCCTCAGCCAGTTTTTTAAAACGGGGATCGTCGCGTAAAGAATCCCACTCTGGTTCTACTCGTAAGGTTCCAGGAGTCGGCCCATTTGGAACACCGACTAGCGATTCCAGTTGCCGAATTGCCAAGTCCTTTTCGCCGAGCTTCGCGCTAACTGCCGCTAGCGTTGTCGCAAGGATCGGTCCGTCGAACGAATCTTTCGCGATAGGCAATAGTTCCCCGGCGCGGGTGGCGGCGCCAAGCGCCTCGTTCTTCTCTCCCACGGCAGCGTGAATTAATGCCAGCATTGCAAGCGTTTTAGCGTCGTTCGGGGATTGCACCAGATCATCTCGCACCGCCCGTTTGGCCTGCTCGAAAGCGGCACGCGCGGACGATTCGTTACCGCGAGCTTGGGCAATTAATCCTGCGTACCAACTTTTCGGGACGGTATAACCGTCAAGTGCCCCGGCGACTCCGCTCAAACCATTGTCATCGAGTTTTTCGTGCGTGCAGGCGGCAAGCACACGATCTGCCTCCTCCACGTCACGTTCCATCAGACTCAGACGGAGCCCGATCGTGCTTGTTGCCCCGCCAGGATCAAAACTGCGCGGGATTTTCCGCAGGGCGGAACGCAGCGGAGCAGTGTCGCCATCGCGAAATAGGGCAATCGCGCTGCGGGCCAGGACAAAAAAGTCCGCGCTGGGCGAAACGGAAAGCGCGTCGTTTACTGTTCCGTCTGCCTTGGTGTATTCATGCAAGGCGAGATAACTTTCGAACAAACTCCACAGCACCGAAAGATTTCTAGGGTCGCGATCCCGCGCCTGCTCCAGAGTACTCGCCGCTTCATTCCATCTTCCGACTCGGCGGGCGATCGCTCCAGCGGTATTGAGCACGTCGGCGTCGTTGGGAATCGCCCGAATTGCATCGGTGACGTGCTTTTGGGCAACATCATATTGCCGGAATCCATAATAATAGTAAAAGGCCTTCGCGAGATGCGCTTCGCCCAGGTCCGGCTGAAGTTTGAGCGCAGCGTCGGCGGCTGCCTTCGCCTTTTCCAAACGCGATGCGCTTTTATCGTAGCCAAACCAAAACAATTCAGAGTGCAGACGCGAGGCCAGGCCGTAGGCCAGCGCAAATTGCGGATCACGCTTAATTGCCTCATCGATCAATCGCAGCGCATCTGCTCCTTTGTCGTAGGAATAGCCGCTCCCGGCCCAATGAAATAGCTCGCGTGCGCGCAGGAAAAGTTCGTAGGCAAGGATGTCGCGGGTGGGATGGGTTTGCAGGTTCGTTTTCTCGCGGGCTGAAAGATTTGCCCGCAACTCCTGGCTGATGCGTTGCGCCAATTCGCTTTGCAGCGCGAACAGATCGGTAATCTCGCGATCGAATGTTTCTCCCCAAAGTTGGGCATCGCTCCGCGCGTCAATCAACTGAGCATTTACCCGGATGCGATTGCCGGCCCGGCGTGCCGTGCCCTCAAGAATATGGGCTACTCCCAGTGCCAGTCCGATTTCACGCAAATTGCGCGTGCCGCTCTTGAATTGCTGTACCGAGGTGCGGCTGATGACCTTAAGGTCGGCGACCTTCGCCAGGTTCGAGAGAATGTCATTGTGTACGCCGGCCGCGAAGTATTCGTTCTCTTTGTCGTCACTCAAATTTTCGAACGGAAGAACGGCGATGCTTTTTTCCGGAATATTGCGGATTGCGGCGGGGCCGACCGGCAACGCGGCCAAACTTCTGTCGCTTTCCTCGGTGCGCCTGATTCCCTGCGGAGTCAGATCGAATATCCACGACAGCGTGAGAGCGATTGGAAAACCCAGCACCAACACGAGCACAATCAGGCGCACCGCCCAATTTGGAATTTCGAAGAACGGAAAAACTTGCGTTGCAATTTGAATGAGCAACCAGGCGGCGACGGCGTAGGCGATGGCAACGCGATGGACCTTGCGGCGCTTCAGTTCGGCAAAAAACGATTTCACGCGATCAGCTCCAGCATTCCGTCATTACAAACTATCGCATCGCCAGCAAGTGAAGGGTTGCGAACTAATAGGATTGATGAAATACGAGCGAGATGGCCAGGTCCGGTGGAGGCGATCCGCAACACACGTCTGCCTTCATCGCTGCAGTTGCATCCTTCGCAACGTGGGGATTGGTGCCAATTTATTGGAAATTGCTTTCGAGGGTCCCAGCCTTGGAAATTCTCGCGCATCGTTTCGTCTGGACCATTGTGTTTCTCGGCCTTCTGCTCAGCTGGCAAGAGCGCTGGCGTGAAGTCATCGGCAGCCTTCGCAGGCGACGGAGCGCACTTTTTTGTTTGGGCAGTGGTATCATGGTTGGCCTGAATTGGCTGCTCTTCATTTGGGCGGTCAACATCGGTCACGTCCTCGAAACCAGCCTCGGCTATTTCATGACCCCAATCGTGAACGTCCTGCTTGGCGCCTTTATTTTGCGCGAGCGACTCAGCGCCTGGCAGATCGCTTCCATTCTTATTGCTTTGGCCGCGGTCTCTATTCTTGCCTTTGGTTACGGCCATTTCCCGTGGATCGCGCTAGGGCTTTGCACCAGTTTCGGCCTCTACGGATTGCTGCGGAAGCAGTCGGGCACCGCTGCCATTCCCGGGCTATTTTTGGAAACGCTCTTTCTCTTGCCGCTGGCCCTGGTTTATCTCGTTCTCCTCGCCAATCGCGGCACGTTGACCTTTAGACCCTCACACCTCTCCCTTTCCGCGATCCTAACGACAAGCGGGATCGTGACCGCCGTCCCGCTGATCTGGTTCGGTTACGCCGCCCGTCATTTGCGATTAGTCACGATTGGTTTTCTTCAGTATCTCTCGCCCAGCATTAGTTTCGTTCTTGGGCTTTTTGTTTATCACGAGACATTCACCCGCCAGCATTTCATTACCTTCCTTCTCATTTGGTTCGCGCTTGTCCTTGTTTCAGCCGAAGCGGTTTTGCGCTGGCGCGCGACTAAACCGCTGGCCGCCGAAGCACCGCCAGATTCGCCGCTAATCGAGCCTGGGATCTGAAGCGAACCTGAATCTGTAGGGGCAGGCGTGCCGCCTGCAAATCTTCAAACGCAGCCACCGCGGCCTTCACGGAAGATAGAATTCCAGCGGATCCCTGGAGAGCGCGTCTTTTGCCGAAAATTTTGTTTGAGAAAAAGAAGTGACGACGGTGGCGGATTTCTGATTCAATTTCATGGTCATGGTCGGCGGCCGAATCACCAGCGAGGAAAGATCGACGCTCAGCACTTACATTGGCGTCGCCATCGCGACTGTGCTCGCTGCCGGGGCCGTTTATTTTTTTATTCTCTCGCACCAGGAAAAAAAGGAGGCCACCGGTTTCGATCCGAACCGGCCGGTGCCGAACGATGCGACTTTGAAAAGGCGATTGAAGCCGGACCAGTATTTTGTCGTGCGCGAGAATGGCACCGAGACCGCCTTCCAGAATGAGTTCTGGGACAACGAGCGTGTCGGCCTTTACGTCGATGTCATCACCGGCGAACCACTCTTTACTTCGCTCGACAAATTCGATGGCGGCACCGGCCGGCCCACGTTTACCAAACCAATCTCTAAAGATCTCGTGGTCGAAAAAGTGGACACCTCGCGGGACATGCAGCGCACTGAGGTCCGTGCCAAACGCAGCGGTGCCCACCTTGGCCATCTCTTTGCCGACCCAACTTCGCCGACAGGGCAACGCTACGCCGTTAACTCGGCCGCTTTCCATTTCATTCCGATAGAACGAATGAAAGATGAAGGCTACGAAGCGTTCCTGGCGCTCGTAGAGAAAAAATAGCGCCTAGTTGGATCGTATAATGAGGCTCTGTCCGATCGACCTTGGTCGGTCGAGAATTCGCTGCCAATTACCACTTCTGGAATTCGCGCCGCCTTCGTCGTATTGTCGCTCGCATAATTTGAAACAGGACGACATCGAATACGCCATTGAGAATACGCAGGTTATTCTCGCGCCGGAACGGCAGATCGCGACATTTGGCAACACCAGCTTTGAATTTCATCTCATTTCCGAGCTGATGGACCGGGTCGATCAGGTCCGCATTCGCACCGGCCGCATCGAAGCCGAGCGTCCGAAGATTCTCAGCCCGGAGTACTTTTGCCGAATGATGCTCGAAGGGTTTGGTGAAAAAGCGCAGAAGTACGTGGACCGGCTGCGCGAGCACGCGCAGCAGATCGCGGTGTTGCGTTACGGGTTTCAATTTCGCAAATCTGGCGTCACGGAAGAAACCGTGAGCGCCTCGTTACAATCGGTCATCGATCGCACTCGGCGGGTAGTGGAGAGCGCCAGTGATCCGAATGGCGCGATCATCCAGGGAGTGGATGAGGCTTGGGAAGTTTGCCTGCTCAAGTTCACCATCGAGATGATCGAGCGCTCGGCCGGCGAAAACATCGGCGACTTCAAGCGCCGCGGTTTGATTTAATCTCGGCAGCGCAGGCGTCTCGCGATCGCGTCCGTCATCCCCGAGACGCGGAGAGGTCGAGGGACCTCAGGAGTGCAGAATGACTGTGCAACCGAGGCTTGCGTGCCCCAGAAACATTGGCGAGGTCCCTCGCTTGCGCTTCGGATGACGGAGCGGGGAAACGCGAAAGAGTTTTGTCACAACTGCGAGTGATTGTGGAGGCGTGCTCTTCTGAATTGTGCAGCCGACACGGCTGCCGCTACAGATTCCGATAGCGCCGCATCAATTTGAAGAAACGCACGGTATCCCGCACCGGATTGATGCTGCTGACTTCGTCGGAATAGACGGTCGTGATCGGAACCGATGCGACGCGATGGCCTTTCCTGCTCGCGATGATGAGCATTTCGGTCTCGTACTCGAACCGGCTGGCGCCGCTCAGAACTTCCGGAATGATATCGCGATGCAGCATGCGAAAGCCACATTGCGTATCCGGAATCTGCTGCCCGCAGACGCGACTGATTTCGCCGCTCATGTACCGGTTCACAATCCGCCGCACCAGCGGCATCGCGCTGGTGTCGTTCATGCGCGAGCCAATGAAAATTTTCGCGTTCGACTCCGACGCGGCGCTGTCTACAAAACGCGAAATCTCTTCCGGCAAATGCTGCCCGTCGGCGTCGAGGAGCACGACGTATTCGCTGCCGCGCTCGAGCCAATAGCGCAGCCCGGTCTTGATCGATTCACCTTTGCCGCGGTTTTGCGGGTGAATAACGACATCGACTCCGCTGGATCGCGCCCGCTCCGCCGTCGTGTCAGTTGATCCGTCATCAACCACGAGAACATTTTCCAACTGCGCCCGCGTCCGCTGCGCTACTTCACCGACGTGTTTTTCCTCTTGATAGGCGGGAATCACCGCCGCGATTCGCGAACGATCGCGTTCCATCACTAACGAACGACGGGATGAAAATCGGCCGCATGATAGGAGCTGCGCACGAGCGGACCTGAGGCGACATGTTCGAATCCTTTTTTGCGTGCAATTTCGCCGAAGAATTCGAATTGAGCGGGCGCGATATATTCAACCACCGGCAGATGTTGCGGAGTCGGGCGAAGGTATTGGCCCATGGTGAGTACCTGCACCCCCACTTCGCGCAAATCATCCATCGTTTGAAATAACTCCGATTCGGTCTCACCCAGTCCAAGCATGACGCCGCTCTTCGTCACCGCTTGTGGCGAAAGCTCTTTCGCGCGTTTCAAAACCCGCAGCGAAGTCCGGTATTTCGCACGCGAACGCACCATCGGCGTCAGACGCTCGACCGTCTCCATGTTGTGATTGTAAATGTCGGGCGCGGCGTCGAGCACGATCTGAATGCACCAGTCCCGGGCATGAAAATCGGGCACCAACACTTCGATCACAATTTTGGGGTCCATTTCGCGAATGGCACCGATGGTCCGAGCGAAGTGATTCGCGCCGCCGTCCTTCAAATCGTCGCGCGCGACCGCGGTGATGACGACATGTTTCAATTTCATTCGCCGCACGGCTTCGGCGACGCGTTGCGGTTCGTCTTCTTCCAGAGCAAACGGTTTCGCCGTTGTGACCGCGCAAAATCCGCAAGCGCGTGTGCAGCGATCACCCGCGATCATCATGGTCGCGGTGCCCTGGCTCCAGCATTCCCAGCGATTCGGGCACTGCGCGCTTTCGCAAACCGTGTGCAATCGCAAATCGGAAATCAGCGCTTTCGTGGAAAAGAAAATGGGATTCGATGGCAGCCGCACTTTGATCCAGGGCGGCTTTTGGGCCTGGTGGAGCGAAGGATCAATTTTCGCGCAGGACATCGAATAAAAGTTACAACGTTAAAATGGTTGCAAAAGTTAAATTGCGGCCGACACGGTTGCTACAGCCTTAGCCATAATAATGGATTTGTTCTGTAGGGGCGGGCGTGCCGCCCGCAAATCTGCGATCGCTGGCTTCATGCGGCCGACACGGCCGGCCACTACAGCGCGGTGGCATTATTTAAAGCTTCGTTCGTCCGGTCAGCGCCTGGTAAAGCGTGAGTTCGTCGGCCGACTCAAGGCCACCACCTGCGGGCAAGCCATGTGCAATCCTTGTTAACTTTACCGGTTTTCCTTTCAGTAACTCGACCAAATAGTTCGTGGTTGCTTCGCCTTCGACATCAGCCGCGAGCGCGAAAATAATTTCCGAGAATTTTTCGTGCTCGATTCGATCGAAGAGCTCTTTGATTCGCAAATCCTCCGGCGCGACGTGATCCAGAGGCGCAATCCGGCCGCCGAGTGCGTGGTAGCGCCCGCGAAAAGCGCTCGTTTTTTCCAGTGGAAGAATATCGGTCGGCTGTTCAACCACGCAGAGCAACTCGTTCGACCGCGAATCGTCGCGGCAAATTTCGCAAAGCTCGTCCGTTGCGAAAAAGCCACAAAGTCTACACGGATGAATCTGGGCGCGCGTTTTTGAAATCGCGGCCGCGATTTGTTCCGGCTGCTCGCGACGTGATTGGACCATCCAGAGGGCAATGCGCTCGGCCGAGCGCGGCCCGACGCCCGGCATTTGCCGTAATTGCGTGATCAAATCACGAAGCGCCTCTGGATACTCGGTCCTTTTCAAAACTCGGATCGGCCAGTCCGACTCGGACCGGCTATTGCGCCGGGGATTCCATTAAATGCAGCGCGAGCGGCTCGAGGCGGCGCAGGTAAAGATTGAGCGGTGCATCTTCCTCGTGGTTCGGTCCGCGCGCCTTTTGGAATTCGCTATAGGCCTCGGCCCAGCGTTGTTCGCGGTAGAGCACGACGCCGTTCCAAAACGAATCGCGTCGCGCTACTAACTCGCTCGGCGCGTCGGCTGTAAAGGCAAGTGGCTCGTAAATTTCATGTCGCTCCTGCGCATTAACGCCGCTGAGAAAATCGATCGGGCGCGCAACAATGGCGTTGTTGGCCAACTCAAAGGTGCGCGGCCCGATCAGTATCCGCGAGCCGTAAAAGCGATTGGCAACGCAAAAGCGTCGGGCTAACTCAATCGGCTCGCCCAGAACAAAAATGTCCTGCTTTTCCTCTGTGGGCGCGGTAATCATCGAGCCGGAGCTGACGCCCACATGCGCGCCGGCAGCGGCGTTCTGGCCGTTGCTGCCGCTTGAGTTCTCCGCGAACGCGCGCGCGAGATCGAAGGCGGCGCGCACCGCTTTCTCGGCGTGATCGTTCAGCGCCCCTGGGAATCCAAACACGGCAACGACCCCTTCGCCATCGGCGGCATGGAGGTAAGCGCCGGCCTCGCGCAACAGTTCAGCCGCGCGCGCGGTGAATTTTTCGCTGGCCTTCGCCACCACACCGGGCTCGTCGGTATCAGCGAGATCGTATTTATTGGCCAAATCGCACACGACCACGCTGGTTTCGAAAGCGCGTGCACCGCCGTCGAATTCCACTTCGCTGGAGCGTAAACGCGAAATTTGCGCCGGCGAAAGTTTGCCATTGAACAGCGACAGGGGAATGCCGGCACGTTTGCGTCCCGCAATTGCAAGATAAGCCAACCCGCCGCCGTAACTGAGAACGACAGCCAGGATGCAGGGCAATGGGGCAAAGAAAATGTGGAAGAGCGATAAAACCCAGGCAAGTGTCACAAGCTCGAGAATTGCGGCGAGAACGAGTACGGCGATGCGGTGCCTGCGGGCGCTCGTAATCGTAATCCATGCCGTGGCGAAACCGAGGAGTGGGGTCAGGCTGTATTGCCAAATGTTGCTGAGATCGCGCGCCGGACCGTTCAATTTCACCATCCAGTTTTTGAGCGGCAGCTCAAGCCCCGCGAACCATCCGGTCGCGTGCGAAATACTGGCCACTGCCGCAACCGCGCCCGCGATGATTAAAGCAAAAAGAAGCGAGCGTTTCATCCAGCTTCGTTGGTTCGGCCTGCCGGATAATAGGATTGCACCACCAAATCGCTAAGAAATTTGTCCGGCGCGTCCACCGCCGAAAATGGCAGGGTAAACTTGTTCTGGCCGGAATTTTTGCGCACCAGATTCATTCCAAAATGGAAATCGCGAAACAGGTGCGCCGTCAAATCCGCCATCGACATTTTTTCAGTTTGCGCCCGTTCGACCAGCCGGCGTCGGGCCGCGTCCTCAAACGCGATCTCGAGATTATGCTGCCGGCGGAATGATTCGGTGAAGACATCGATCTGCTGATCGAGCGCGACCACTTCATGTTTGTGACCTTCCGCCAACAGGCGATCCAAAACGCGTTTCGGTTCGTGCACTAATTCGGCCGTCACCCGCAGTTGGCTGATACCGGAGCCGGCGAGATAAAATTTGAAATCGCGAAAGAGTTTTTCCCATACCGTCAACAAACCGCGCGCGCCAGTTTTCTCGGTCGCCGCAGCCTGCGCCATTAAACGCAGCGCCTCATCTTCGAAACTGATGGCGATACCGTAAGCACGAAAGGCGCGCTCGTATTGTCGGAGCAAACTACCTTCCGAATACTTCATGATACTGAAGAGATCATCCGCGCTTAGTTCTTCGCAAACAACACGCACCGGAAGACGCCCGATGAATTCCGGCTCGAATCCGAATTCGATGAAATCCTGGGTGCCAACGAATTGGAAGAGTTCGTTGTCCATCACTCGAATCGGTTCCGCGCTGAATCCGATCTGTCCTTTGACGCGGCGCGAAACCTGTTCTTTCAGGCGCTCGAATGCCCCGCTAACGACAAATAGGATATGGCGGGTGTTGATGGTTTGTCGGCTCGATTTACCGCGCCTTTGAAATTCCAGTGCCGCCTGGATTTGCCCCTGCAAATCCATCGCGCTGCGCAACGGCACCTCGGTCTCTTCCAT
>Ga0137403_10009820_pt1 | contig 10619 bp, 5 predicted proteins | sample CZOMad2_1_16fung_FD_122057 | JGI IMG/M metagenome (GOLD analysis project Ga0137403, IMG submission 122057) | Vadose zone soil fungal communities from Angelo Coast Range Reserve, California, USA - CZOMad2_1_16fungal (Hybrid Assembly) | ecosystem: Environmental > Terrestrial > Soil > Vadose zone... | reverse complement strand
TACCTTTCACCTTCGACCCAATGACCCCCAATGAACGCCGCATCCTCCATCTCGCGCTTGCCGACGACGATACGGTTACAACAGAAAGCCAGGGCAACGGCGAGAATCGGAAAGTAACGATTCGGCCCACAAAGTAAGTTTCTGGTTTCTGGTTTCTAGTTTCTGGTTCAAACTGTCTGAAAACCAAAAACCACAAAACTCAAACCAGAAACCACCAACCAGAAACCAGAAACTATTCATACCTCAGCGCGACCATCGGATCGACCTTCGCCGCGCGACGAGCTGGCACGAAACAGGCTGCCAGGGCCACTCCTGTAAGCAATAGCGGAATCGCGACGAACGTCAGCGGGTCAGTCGCAGTCACGCTGAACAGCAAGCTGCTCATCAATCGCGTCAGCCCAAATGCCCCCGCCAGTCCGATCGCCACGCCGATGAGCGCCGTGGCCATACCCTGCCCTACAATGAGCCTCAGCACATCGCGAGTTTGCGCGCCCAGCGCCATCCGAATACCAACCTCCTGCGTGCGTTGGGAAACTGTATATGAGATCACGCTGTAGATGCCGGTCACGGTCAGGATCAATCCGGTCGCCCCGAACAACGCGAATAGAAACGTGTAGAATCGCGCCTGGGCTACGGTGTCGGAGATGGCTTGCGTCAACGGCTGGACATTGGTGACCGGCACGGTTCTGTCACGCGACTGGATTTCATTGGTGAAGCTTCTGGTTAAAGACGTGGGTTCGTTCGTGGTGCGAACCAAAAAGTTGCCCCAGCTCCAACTGTTCTGCTGAAAAGGCAAATAGAGTTCGGGCGACGCCGGCTTGGTCAGACTGGAGTGATGCACATCGCCGATGACGCCTACGATCTCCCATTGTTCAGGATCGCCTTCATTCTGATTCGCGCCGATGTGTGTGAGGCGTCTGCCAATCGGGTCTTCGCGCGGAAAGTAGCTGGCGGCAAACTTCTCATTAATGATGGCCACGCCGACCGCGCCGCGTTGATCTTGTTCGGTAAAGTACCGACCTTTCAGCAAAGGGATCTTGATTGCCTGGAAGTACTCCGCTGTGACGCTGCGGTTGTTGGCAAATGGCTCTTGTCCGGGTTCCGGCCTGGGGCGTCCCTCAATCCTGAAATCGCTTCCCACATTGCCCCCGCTGAAAGGCATCGGCGCAACAAACGCGGCGGTCTCGACACCGGGCAGGGCCTTGAGCCTTTCGAGTGTTTGATTGACGTGGCGAATCCGCTCTTCGGTGTTTTCATAGACTGCCCTCGTTAAACTGATCCGCCCCATCAAAACATTCTTCGGATCAAAGCCCGGATTCACATTCACCAAACGCCCAAAGCTGCGAATCATCAAACCCGCGCCGATCAGCAGAACCATGCCCAAGGCAACTTCCGCCACGACCAGCGAGTCACGCCATAAGCGCAACGACCCGCCGCTCGTAGAGTTCTTCGCTCCCGCTTTCAGAACTTCATTAATATCCGGGCGCGCAGCTTTGAAAACAGGAATCACGCTGAACAGCACCGCGGTCAAGACGGACACCGCGAGCGTAACCACGAGAACTCGGGCGTTGATCTGCACTTCATCCAGTCGTGGCAATTGATCTGCACCGTAGTACCTGATCGCGCTCAGCCCCCACGCTGCGATGAGTAGTCCCGCGCCGCCCGAGAGCAACGCAAGCAAGAGACTCTCAGTCAACAAGTGACGAGCGATCCGCCACGTTCCGGCGCCCAACGCGGCACGCAGGGCCAGTTCTCTCTGCCTTCCGCTGGCCCGCACGAGCAGCAAGTTCGTCACGTTGGTGCAAGCGATCAGCAGAATGAACCCCACGGCTCCCAGCAACACCCACAACGCGCCGCGCACATCGCGGCCCACAATCTGTTCATCCACAGCCACCAGGTAAGCAGTGCTCTTCCGGTTGTATTGAGGGTATTGCTGCGCCAAACCTTCGGCGATATTAGTCAAGTCAGCTTGGGCTTGATTAAGACTCACGCCATGTCTCAACCGGCCAATCCCCTTTAGAACCTGCGCGCCGCGTTCGACCAGGTTTGATCCCTCCCCCGCGACGGTGGTAAGGAGTTGAGTCTGTTTCGGCGCCAGGGGGAACTCAAAGGTAGGCGGAAGAATCCCGATCACCGTGAATGGGCTGCCATCCAAAGAAAGCTGCTGACCCAGCGCAGCCTCGTCGCCGCCAAATCTGTTTTGCCAAAAGTCATAGCTGAGAATGACCACCGGTTGAGCGCCGCGCTTCTCTTCCTCAGGCTGAAAATCGCGGCCTCTAAACACCTTGACCCTCACGAGTGACAGGAAGTTTCCGGTGACCCGTATCCCTGCAATGCGTTCGGCGCGATCTGCATTGAGTAGTATGAGTCCGTTCGGTTTATAGCCCGCTATGGACTCAAAACTGTTATTCCGTGCCTGCCAGTCTTGTAACTCGAGGTAGGAGACATATCCTTCTGCGCGCTTATCGATGGGAGTTCTCCATATCGCGGCGACGGCCTCGGCTTCGGAGAAGGACGACGAACTCAAGATCAGCGCATTGATCACGCTGAAGATCGCCGTGTTTGCGCCGATGCCAAGCGCCAGAGTAAACACTGCAATCAGGGTGAAGCCGGGTTTCCTGACCAGAATGCGCGCGCCATAGCGCAGGTCTTGAAAGAGTGTTTGCATGGTTCTCCAAGGATCGGTTTCTGGTTTCTAGTTTCTGGTTTGAGTTATTAGATGAACGCGTCCTCAACACCTCGATTAGACGGAAGACCAACAACCAGAAACTAGAAACCAGAAACCAGCTATTCGCACCTCAATGCAACCATCGGATCCACTCTTGCAGCCCTCCGGGCCGGCAGATAGCAAGCAGCCATCGCTACCATCAGAAGTAGAGAGCCAGTCACAGCGAACGTAATCGGGTCCGTCACGCTGACTTTGAATAGAAGGGTCGACATGAACCGCGTCAATCCGATTGCGCTCGCAATGCCTATCCCAAGCCCGATCAGCGCGGGAGTCATTCCCTGTCCAACCACCAGCTTCAAGACCTCGCGCTCTTCGGCGCCCAGGGCCATGCGAATTCCTATCTCGTGCGTCCGCTGGCTGACTGAGTATGAAATCACACCGTAGATTCCGGCCCCCGCAAGCGCGAGTGCGATGCCCGCAAAGATCGCAAGCAGCAAGGTGCTGAAGCGCTGAACCACCATGGTGTCGGCCAGCACCTGCTCCATCGTCTTAACCCTGGTCACCGGCTGGTTTGCGTCCACGGCCCACACGGCGCTGCGGACGGCGTTCGCAAGGCCGGCAAGACCGGAAGCCGAGCGCACGACCAGATCGATCGATCGAGCGTCGTCGGCCATCAGGTCCCTGAGAGTCATACCGGCCAGCATCTTGATCGGCTCGCCTAGCTGGAGATGAGGCAGGTAGATCGTGGGCTTCGGCGGCGTGTCCAATCCTCGCGTTCGCACGTCACCCACCACTCCCACCACAGTCATCCACGGTGATCCAAATTTCTTATCGCCCCACTTGATTCGATGGCCAAGCGGGTCCTGATCCGGCCAATACCGTTTCGCCAGCGAATCGCTGACTACAATGACAGCCGGTGCGCCATCGATGTCTTGTTCAGTGAATTCGCGGCCCGCCACTAGCGGGATTCCGAGAGCGCGAAAGAAATCGGGGCTCGCTTGCTGCGAAACTAGTGACACCGTTTGGCCGCCAGGTTCCGAAGAGTCAATTGTGTAGCCAAAGCCGGTTGTGGATCCGCCGTAGGGAAGCGCGGTGACTGTGCCGGCGTATTCAATGCCAGGCACGGCCCCGACTTGCTCGAGCAGTTGCCGGTGGAACGCGATCACCTGCTCCGGCTGCGTATATTTCTGCCGGGGAAGGCTTATGTTCATCGTGAGGACTCTCTCGGGCTGCAGCCCGGGATCAACGGCGCGGAGCTTAAGGAAGCTGTTGATCAGCAGTCCAGCGCCGGCCAGCAGCACAAACGCGAGCGCCATTTCCGAAACGACCAACAGACTGCGAGTTCGACTGCGCCGCAGGCTTCCCGAACTGCGCCTGCCCTCTTTGGGCGCGTCGTTAAGATCCGGCTTCGACGCCTGAAGCGCCGGCACTGAACCGAATATCAGACCGGTCACGATCGAAGCGGCAAACGTAAACAACAGCACTCGCCCGTCGAGCCCGATCGATCCCGCCCGCGGCACGGACATTTGACGAGCTGCGGCCGACAGGAACTCGATTCCCCAAAGCGCGAGCAACAGCCCCGCCGCGCCACCCGCAAGCCCAAGCACGACGCTCTCGATCAGCATCTGCCTGACCAGCCTCCATCGGCTGGCGCCAAGGGCTACGCGGACCGCGACTTCACGTTGACGCGCCGCCGCTCGCGCCAGCATCAGGTTGGCCACGTTGGCGCAGGCGATCAGAAGTATGAAAGCAACGGCGCCAAGAAAAATGAGGAGCGGCTTCTTGACGTCTCCGACGATCTCCGCGTGCAGTGCAAACACCGCTGCGCCGGTCCCTTCGTTTGATTTCGGATATTCCGCCCCGAGCTGCGCGGCAAGGTTCGCCATCTCAGCGCTAGCCTGACCCAATGAGGCGCCCGGTTTCAAGCGGCCGAGCACTTTGAGATAGTGGCTGTTGCGCAGCGTGAGTTCATCGGGGGTGAAAACAAGCGGGGTCCAGATCTCCGAGTCCTCGTTCAACGGCAATGCGAACCCCGCCGGCATTATCCCGACCACCGCGTAGTCCTGGTTATTCAGCATTATCGACTGTCCGATAACTTTCGCGTCCCCGCCAAAACGGCTCTTCCATAGATGGTTGCTTATGACTACTACTCGCTGATGCCCCGGCTGATCTTCGTCCGGAAGAAACGTTCGCCCAACTTCGGGGTGGGCGCCGAGCAACGGGAAAAGGCCGGCCGATACGCGCGCGGCGCGAATGCGTTCAGGTTCGGCAAGTCCAGTCAGGTTGACGCTGCCTCCCGCGTGCGCGGACATTTCTTCGAAGACCTGGCTGCGCCTTCTCCAATCGAGATAGTTCGCAGCCATCACCGAGTCGTGATCGTCGCCCTTTGTCAGATCCCGCTCCCACACGGCTACCAGTCGCTCCGGATGGTAAAAGGGAAGGGGCCTGAACAAAACGGCGTCGACTACGCTATAGATCGCGGTGTTCGCGCCGATTCCGAGGGCTAGAGCGAGAATCGCGACTGCGGAGAATCCAGGATTCTTTAACAACAGCCGAATGCCAAAGCGCAGGTCTTGAACCAATGTTTCCATCTTATCCCCTAGTGTGAGGTGCGAGGTGGAAGTCCGAAGTCGGAACATCGGACTGCGCACTTCGGACTTCGCACCCTTTGCTATTCGTACCGCAGAGCCACCATCGGATCGACCTTCGCCGCGCGGTGAGCTGGCACGAAACAGGCTAGCAGAGCCACTCCTGTCAAGATCAACGAAATCATAGCGAAGGTTGTCAGGTCGGTTGGGCTGACCTTGAACAGCAGCTTGTCCATCAAACTCGTCACTCCAAAGGCGGCAATGAACCCAAATGAAAAGGCCGCAACCAATCCTATAACGATGCCCGCAATCACCAATCGCATTCCTTGACCAATGATCATTGCCGACACATTCGTAGTCTTTGCCCCTAACGCTATGCGTATGCCGATTTCGCGCGTCCGCTGCGTAACAGAAAAGGCGAGCACGCCATAGATGCCTATCGCTGCCGCGAGCAACGCAACGCAAGCAAAGATACTGAGCAAAACGGTGTTCAATCTCTGCGGCGCAACCGATTTGGAAATTCGTTCGGACATGGTGCTGACTCTTTGAATCAGAATGTCGCTCTCTGCCGCTTTCAGTTCATTGCGCACAGAGGCAATAGCGTTGGACGGTGGAATCCTGGTTCGCACCAATAAATCCATAGTGCTCCAGGGTCTCTTGGAATGCGGCTCGAAGGTAGCGAGGTCCGGCTCTGCTTCCAAACCCGTATGCTTCACATCACCGACAACGCCGACGACCGTCAGCCAGGGTTCACCTTTGGGCGGCCCTACTTTGATTCGTTCGCCAATAGCCTCTTCAGGTCTTACCCAGAATCTTCTCGCCATTGTTTCATTGATGATGGTGACATCGGGCGTTCCCCCATAGTCGCGCTCATCAAACTCGCGTCCGCTGAGCAAGGGAATGCCCATCGCGCGAAAATAATTTGGCAAGATGCGACGAAAACTTGCGGCAGGGGCTTCGCCGGGATTGAACGGGCGACTCTCAATGGCCAACTCGCCGTTGCTGTCGCCGCCGGTGATCGGCAATGCGTTGACCGCGCTGACGGCGCTAACTCCCGCTATGGCTTCCAGTCTTTCGGGAAGCTGCTTATAGAACTCAACTACCTGCGCTCGCTTCTGATACTTTGACGTCGGTAAAGAGATGCTCATAGTGAGCAGGTTATCGGCTTGAAAACCGGGGTTGACATTGGTCAATCGCCAAAAACTCTTCACCATCAGACCGGCGCCGATTAACAGCACAAATGACAACGCGACTTCGGCGACAATCAATGCGCTGCGAAGGTTGCTGTGCCCGGAGAGAATGCCTTTCCCAGGGCTTCCCTTAAGTGCTTCGTTCACGCCTGCCTTCGAGGCTTTTATGGCAGGGAGTAAACCCGAAACCATACCGGTTACGAGGGAAACCAGCAGCGCGAAACCCAGTACGAATCTATCGACGCCGATCTCCCTTATGCGCGGGAACCCTTCGGGCAAGAGGCTTGTAAGAAGATCCACACCCCACAAGGCAAGCAACACACCGATGGCGCCGCCAAACAAAGCGAGCAAGAAACTCTCCGTCAACAACTGACGAATCAAGCGCCAACGGCTGGCGCCCAGCGCCGTGCGGATCGCCAACTCTTTTTGCCGCGCAGCGGCTCGGGTCAATTGCAGGCTGGCTACATTGGTACAGGCAATCAACAGCAAGAATGCGACGGCGCCAAAGAGAACCAGCAACGCCGGGCGCACATCTCCAACCGTGCGTTCCTGCAAAGTCGTGAGCCGAAAGCCGTGACCAGGATCTTCACCCGGATGCTGTTCCTGAAGGCGATTGCCGAGGGCTTCCATTTCCGCGCGAGCTTCCGCTTTTGAGACATTCGGTTTCAGACGCGCCATCGCCGAAAGAAAATGCACCGAGCGTCGTGTCATAAACGGTTTGTCGGCGAAGCGTCCCACTGGCAGCCACAATTCGGTGCGCTCATCCGGCAGTTGAAAGTCTTTTGGCATGATGCCGATTACGGTGTAGGGTTCGTCATCCAGCGTGATCGTTTTACCTATGAAATCCGCGTCACCGCCGAAGCGTAGCTGCCAGAAACGGTGGCTCACGACAACAACCGCTTCGCCGCCCGGCCGGTCGTCGGAGTCCGCAAACCCGCGCCCATGCGCCACACTCGCGCCGATGACCGAAAACATGTTCGCTGAAACCATCATTAATGGGACGGAGACCGGTTCGTCTTTACCTCTCAGCACCGCTTCATTCATCGCGAAGCCCGCGACCTGCTCGAAGGATTGATTCTGCGCCCGCAGATCCAGCAAATTCGGATAAGAGATCTCATACTCAGGAGTCTTTTCATTCGGGATGCTTTCCCCGACGATGACCAGACGTTCCGGCGCTTGATACGGCAAAGGTCTCAGCAGCACTGCATTGACCACGCTGAAGATGGCCGTGTTTGCGCCGATGCCCAATGCAAGCGTGATGACCGCGGCAATCGTAAATCCGCGCTTCTGGAGGAGAGCGCGAAGGCTGTAGCGAATATCGTTTACCAGAGTTTCCATTTCTCCTCCCACCGGTTATTCGTACCTCAAGGCCACCATCGGATCGACTCTCGTCGCGCGCCTTGCCGGAATATATCCAGCTATCGCGGCCACTACGAGCATTACAAGCACCGCAACACAAATCGAAACCAATGTGTTCATGATGCCTCCAGCCTTTGGGACTCTGGTTCAGGGTTCCGGGTTTCTGGTTTCTGGTTTCTGGTTTCTGGTTCAAACTCCCTGGTAACCAGCAGCCTCGAAACCAGAAACCCGAAACCAGAAACCAGAAACCCGAAACCACGAACCGAAACCACGAACCTATTCGTACCGTAGCGCCTCCATCGGATCTACTTTCGCTGCGCGCTGCGCCGGCACGAAACAGGCTCCCAGAGCCACAATCGTCAGCGCGACTGGAATAATGACAAAGGTCGCCGGATCCGTCGCGCTCACATTGAACAGCAGAGTTTCCATCACCCGAGTCAGGGCAAAAGTGGCGACCAAACCTATGCTGACGCCAGCCAGCGTCATAGTCATTCCCTGACGCACAACCAGATGGATGATGTCTCGACGGCTCGCGCCCAGGGCCATACGCACGCCGATCTCATGCGTTCGTTGCGTCACCGAATAAGAGATGACGCCGTAAATTCCGACGCCCGCAAGCATCAACGCGACCGCGGCAAAGCTCATCAGCAAGAGCGTCGAGAATCGGCGCAGCGATATCGAATCGGCGAGCAGTTGTTCCATTGTGGCGATGTTGTAAACCGCCTGATCTTTGTCCATCTCGGATATCTGGTTGCGCACAGCGGCGATCAGGCCTTTCGGATCAGACGCGGTGTGAATCACAAGAGTCATGACGTTTGTCGGAAACTGCGCTTCCGGAAGATAGATCTGCATCAGGTCTTTTCTGTCGAGCGCGTACTGTTTGACACCGCCGACGATGCCGATAACGGTCCGCCACGGCTGCGGGCTCTTCGCCGACCCCGGGAATTTGAAGCGCTTGCCAATCGGGTCCTGGCCGGGCCACATGTCACTGGCCATCGTTTCGTTGATTAGCGCGACTAAGGGAGTCGTCTCGGAATCCTGCTCGGTGAGCGTGCGACCTTGCAATAGCGGGATTGCCATGGTTTGCAGATAAGGTGGAGTCACGATGTAAAGGTCAACGTCGAACTCTTCGCCGGGCGGTCTGGGATGATCTTCCACCACCAGCGCGCGGCCGTCGAAGTTGGCGCTGAACGGTAGAACGCTTGTTAAGCCCGCCGATTCGACCCCCGGCAGCGCATTGAGGCGCTCGCCAAGTTGATTGTAGAAAGCGATCCACTGCGGAGCTTTTGGATATTTCGCGCTCGGCAGCACAACGTTCATCGTCAAACGGTTTTCAGCCTTGAAGCCGGGATTCACGTTGCGCAAACGCATAACGCTCTTAATCAGCAGGCCCGCCGAAATCAACAGCACCAGCGCCATCGCCACCTCGCTCATCACCAGCACGCCGCGTAGACGATTGCGGCTGGCTTGCGCGCCTGAGCTTCGGCCGGCTTCTTTTAGCGTCTCATTGAGGTCCGGGTTGGAAGCCTGCAAAGCCGGAGCGAGTCCGAAGACGATTCCGGTGAGAATTGAAAGCGCGAACGTGAACCCGAGCACACGCGCATCGATCCTGATGCTCACAGGCAGCGGTGTGACCCCCGAGCCAAGCGTTTCAACGAGACTCGTTCCCCATAAAGACAGCAATAATCCGAGCCCGCCGCCGATAATAGCCAGCAGCACGCTTTCGGTAAGCAGTTGGCGCGCGAGTCGCAGCCGGGCGGCCCCGAGTGCGCGCCGAATGGCGATCTCTTTCTGACGGCCGGTCGCACGCGCGAGCAGCAGATTGCCGACGTTGGCGCAGGCAATCAACAGCACGAAAGCGACCGCCCCGAACAGCGTCAGCAGAGTTTTGCGCAGTCCGCCCACGGTGTCTTCGGGCAATGTCAGCAGCCGCACACCGTAGCCTGTGTTGTCACGGGGATGTTGTTGTTCGAGGCGGCCGGCGATGACATTCATCTCGGCTTGCGCCTGCTCGAGAGTGACGCCCTGTTTGAGCCGGGCGATAGCTCGCAGATGACGCGATGCACGTTCGTTCTCATCGCGCGTCTCGGCGACCGGCCGGTAGAAGTCGCCGCGCGGATTGACAAGGCTCGTCGGCAGCGGCTGAAAATCAGCCGGCAAAACGCCGACCACTGTATAAGGTCTGCCGCTGAGATTGATCTTCTGACCGACGACATTCGGGTCGCCGCCGAAGCGCCCCTGCCATAGGCCGTACCCGAGCACGATGACTGAGTCCTTGCCGTCCTGCTGTTCTTCCGGCAGAAAGGTGCGGCCCAACAGCGGCGTCGCTCTCATGATCGGGAAATACCCATCGCCGACCTGTATGCCCTGGATGCGTTCGGACTCGCCCTCACCGAGCAGCGTCGCGCTCCAGTTGCCGAAGGTGGTGATATCTTCAAACAGCGTGTTCTGCTGCCGCCAATCGTCAACGTCCGTGGCCGAGACTTGACTGCGATCTTTGCCTTCGGCAGGTATGTTGCCCCAGACCAGGACGATGCGCTCCGGGTCATGAAATGGGAGCGCCTTCAAAAGGATGGCATTGATGACGCTGAAGATCACTGTGTTGGCGCCGATGCCAAGGGCCAGCGAGATCACCGCCACCAGGGTGACCATCGGGCTTTTCCGCAGCATGCGAACACCATAGCGCAGGTCTTGTAATAATGTTTCCATCATAACTCCAGGGTTTCTGGTTTGTGGTTTCTGGTTTCTAGTTTGTGCTTACAAAACTCCACGGAAACCACAAACCAGAAACTAGAAACCAGAAACTACTCATAC
>Ga0137403_10009819_pt1 | contig 10619 bp, 4 predicted proteins | sample CZOMad2_1_16fung_FD_122057 | JGI IMG/M metagenome (GOLD analysis project Ga0137403, IMG submission 122057) | Vadose zone soil fungal communities from Angelo Coast Range Reserve, California, USA - CZOMad2_1_16fungal (Hybrid Assembly) | ecosystem: Environmental > Terrestrial > Soil > Vadose zone... | reverse complement strand
TTAATTCGAACTTGATTTACGTCGGTCATGCGTCCTTTTACGACTTCGCCTTTTCCGCCTGCTCGCCTTCGCTATCCGCACTTGCGGGCGCAGCCTCTGCTGCACTGTCTTCCGCACCCGCAGCTTCCTCTGCCGCTTCAGGGGCTTCCGCAGCTTCTGTGGCTTCCGAGGTTTCTGCGGCCTCCACTATCGCTGCTTCGCTCTCTTGGGCCGGAGTCTCGGTACTCGCAGCCGCTTCACCCGTAGCGGCAGCAGCTTCGGTGCCGCCTTCGTAGAAGCGGTTCACCGCTTGATAGATCTTGTCGACCATCTTCTCGCCGATGCCCGGAATTTCCATCAACTGTTCCGGTGTCATTCCCGCGAGCTTCTCGACGGAGGTAATCCCTGCCGCTTCGATCTTCTCGATGGTCTTGGCACCGACGCCCGCCAGCGAAGTCAGCGGCGTCACGGGCGCGGTCAGTGCCGTCATCTGCTCTTCGATTTCCTGGCGCTTCTCTTCCTCGCTCTTGATGTCGATGTCCCAGCCGATCAGCTTGCTCGCCAGCCGGACATTTTGCCCCTTTTTGCCGATAGCCAGCGAAAGCTGCGAATCTTCCACAATCACTTCTAGTTTTTTGTTCTCCGGATCGGTGATCTGCACGCGCGTCACTTTCGCCGGGCTCAGCGCCTTTTGCGCGAACGCCACCGTCTCTTCGCTGTACGGAATGATGTCGATCTTTTCGCCGCGCAGCTCGCGAATGATCGATTGCACGCGCATGCCCTTCATGCCCACGCACGCGCCCACGGGATCCACATCCTTGTCCCGGCTTGCCACCGCCACCTTCGTGCGCTCGCCCGCCTCCCGCGCCGCGAAACGAATTTGTACCGTGCCGTCGTAAATTTCTGGCACTTCCATCTCGAACAATCGCTGCACCAGGCTGGCATCTGCCCGCGAAACAATCACCTGTGGCCCTTTCGCTGCGCGATCCACCACCTTGATCACCACGCGCAACCGCTCGCCAATATTGTAAGTTTCCAGCTTCGATTGCTCGCGCTTCGGCAGCCGCGCTTCCGTTCGCCCCATGTCCACGATCAGGTCCGGCCCTTCGGCGCGTTTCACAATCACCGTCACCAGCTCGCCCACACGGGTGTGATACTCGTTGAAAATCGTGTCGCGCTCGGCTTCGCGCACTTTCTGCAGAATCACTTGCTTCGCCGTCTGCGCCGCAATGCGCCCCAGCACGTCCGTCGGCTTCGCCGCCAGTATTTCCGTCCCGATCTCCGCTGCCGGATTCTTTTTCTTCGCTTCCGCCAGGCTGATTTCCTTTTTCGGGTCGGTCACTTCTTCGACGACCATATGCACCGAGAACACATCCACCTGGCCAGTTTCCTGGTTGAACTTCGCTCGCAAATCCTCTTCCGTCTTGTAATACTTCCGCGCCGCCACCACCATCGCGTCTTCGATCGCCGACACCACCACTTCCGGCTCGATGTGCTTCTCGCGGCTCAGCATCTCAATTTGTTGGTAAAGCAAATTCGCCATATCTCGTTCCTGAAATTCCTTAGAGCCACATCCCGTAAATTCAACTCAAGACTCGCTGCTGTTTTTACTTCTCTGTGGTCCCTGTGTTCTCTGTCTCTAAAACTCCACCACCAGATTCGCTTTGCGGATCATCTCGATCGGCAACTCCACCGTCCGCGCTTCTTTGCCCTTGAGCTCCATGCGGACTTTTCCTCCCCCAAATCCCGCCAGCCGCCCTTCAAAAAACTTTGCCTCGCCCACCGGCTCGCTGGTCGTAATTTTCGCCAGCCGCCCTTTGAACCGCTCGAAATCTGCCGGCTTGTTCAGCGCCCGGTCCATCCCCGGCGAGCTAACTTCCAAGATGTATCCCGGCCCCGGAATCAGCTCCTCGACATCCAGGATCACGCTCAGTTGCTTGCTGACTCGCTCGCAGTCCGCGTGGCTGATCTTCGGGTAGGGGTCATGCGCCACCGTCGGCTCTACCGCTCCCGCGGCATCGCTTATCTCCCCCGTTGACTTCGAAACCCGGTCGATGTACACCCGCAGGAACCGCTGCTTGCCGATTTTCCATTCGACGTCAACGATTTCCAGGCCTTCCGAACGCGCCACTCGCTCGGCGGCTTCCCGGATCTTCTCCAAATCCAAGCAGAGACTCCTCGACCGTAGCCGGTCCGCAGTGCACTCCAACCGGCCCAACAAAAAAGTGGGCTTGCGCCCACTCCTCCGTGCGACCCGCCTCAGAGCGAAACTAAAGTATATTCCGGCTGTACGGCAAAAGCAAGATAAGGGCCTTCCGCGCCCCATCGGGAACGCGCTGCAACTTGTCCCTTACGCGAAACGTCCCGACCGGATCGGAACGTTCACGCAATCTTCGGGCTGAGGTAATTCTCAGCGCATACTGCTACGGCTTCGCCGTGGGCGGTGGCGTTCCCGCAGGTTTCGCGGCAGGCGGATTGGTTGCTGCAGGCTTTGCGGCGGGAGGCTTGGGCTGCGACGCTGCGCCGGCCTTAACTGGGTACGCCTGGTCGTAGAGGCGCACGATTTCCTGCGTCACGTCGACCTGTGGCGAAAAGTTGACGATTGGCGTATTTTGCGCCGAATAATCCAGGAGCAGGATGTACCCGTTCTCCCGCGCGTAGCGGTCCAGGACATCGTTCACTTTGCGGCCTAGACGCTCGAATACCTCGGCCTGCGCTGCGTTCGCGTCTTCCTGCATCTCGTCTTGCTTGCGCTGGAGCTGCTGGGCGAGCCTCTGCCCCTGCGTCGTCAGTCGAGCAATCTCTTCCTGGCTGCACTTGCCTTCGCACGCAGCCAGGCGTTGCCGCAGATCATTAATCTGTTTGTTCATATTCTCCAGTTCCGTCTGCCGGGGAGCAAACTGGGATTGCAGTTCTGCCGAGGCCAGCTTTCCCTCGGCCGTGCTGAGGATGGCCTGGCGCACGTTCAGCACGCCGACCTTTCCGGATGCGGCGGTGCCTGCCGCAGGGGCTCCCTGTGCCAGGGCGGCTCCTGCGCTCAATACGCAGGCTGCGGCCAGAGCAGCCGTTCGAATCGATGCAATTCTGGAATTCACTTTTTTCTCCTTATGTGGCCGTCCCGGCAAAACCGGGACCAACCTGTGCCAAGTCAGCTTGGCTCGAACCTGTTTCCACTCTCCCGGCGGCTTCCGTGGGTGTGCAACAAACCTTGAAGTATAGCCGACGCGCTTTGTCTCCCGCAATCATAAAGCGTGGTTCCACTCGCAATACGCTGTCCTCATTTCGGAACCGGGAATAGCAGCACACGGTTGTTCGCCTGGTCCGCGATGACTGCCAGGTTCGTTAGCGTGTGTATCGCGGTTGAAAAGCGAGAATTGCCCCCAATTCCCAGCGTCGCCTTGGTCCGGAACGTTTGCGAATCCACAATCGAGATGGAATTGCTGAGCGCATTCACCGTCAAGATCGTGCTGCTCTGAAAGTTATAGGCGATCGCCATCGGATTAATCCCCACTTTGATTGACGAAACTCCACCGGTAGTCGGATTGAAAGCCGTAATCTGATTTCCCTGGGTGGACGTCGCGTAGAAAAGCGCCGGCGAAACCGCGGGATCGAACACGATTCCGGTCGGCGTGGACAGCAGCCCTGAAATGGAAGCCGACGAAGATTTGACCGGTACCGTTCCTCCGATGTCAATGGCGTCAAGTGCCCCGAATGGTGTCGAGGCCCCGTTAAGCTGCAGGGTAGTTACGACGGCAAGTCCACGCCCGTTCGTTCCGCGGTCAGGATCGATCGCCACGGCAATGGGATTCTGGTTTACGGCTACGGTAGCAGGTGCGAGAGTGCCAATCGGACTTTTAGTCAAGGGAGTGAGATCGAGGGTCGAAACCGAGTTCGAACCTGTGTTTGCGATCACCGCGAGGTTTGTTTCCGGATTGATGGCCACGCCGCTGGGAGCAGTGCCGACGGTGATGTCGGTCACACCCGTCACAGGCGCTAGACTTGCCAGATCGAGAATCGTAACCGTGTTTGCCGAATTGTTGGTCACCACCGCCACGCCGGAAGCGCCGGCAGCCTGGCCGTTGATCGCGAGCCTCGGCAGAACCGCCACGCCTATAGGAGTCCCGCCGGTCTGAATCGCTTTTAGCACCGTCCCAAAATTGTTTGCGGGGTCCAGGCTGATGGCGGAAACCTGGTGGCACCCGGTGTTGGTCACGAGTGCGATGTTGTGAAGCTCGTCAATCGCAACGCCACCCGGTGCCGCGGCCGTGCCGGAACAATCGGGAATGGGAACTTCCTCCACGACCGTGAAGTCCATAACGTTCGATCCAATTCCCAGGTTGTTCACCACGTCGAGCGCGAAATGCCGGGGTCCCGTGAGAATTCCAATGGGATTCGGACCGCTCGGATTCGGCATCGTCACCGGAATCGTTACATCCAGTTCCTCGCTGCTGATAAAGGTCACGCCTCCCGGCAGCGCCACGCCGTCCAGCCGCACTTGCGAGGGATTGGTAAACCCCGCGCCCAGTATTCGCACCGGCCCCACCGGCGCCGGCACCACGCCGGACGTGATCTTCACGGCCTGAGAGAGTTGCGCGGGAACAGCAATTGTCGGTGCATCAATCGCCGGAGTCAAAACTTGCTGAATGTGTACCGGCTTAATCGTCCCAAGTTTGAAGACGGAGATGTTGCCGCTGCCGGAATTCACCGCGAACGCCAGGTTGTGGACGCTATCCACACCAATCGCTCCCGTCAGAGATACGTTTGTCGGAGGCGGCGTAGTCGACCCGCAATTCGCGGCGCAAACCGAAGCAGCCGCGGACTGATTAGTGTCGATGATCGCCAATCTCTGCAGGGCCGTCGGATCCAGCAGCGAAACCTGGTTGAGCGCAGGATTGAAAGAGACCGCCGTATTGGTGAACGGCTGGAACGCAACGTTCGTCGCGCCCAATTCCGGAGAGCCCGAACTTACTTGGCCGGTGGCGCCGGCAAACACGGTCATCGAGGTGACAGATTGGCTTTGCGGATCGAGAAAAGCGATCTGGCCGAAGGTCGTATTGGTGTCCGCCAAAACCGCCAAACGCGTTATCGGATTGATGGCAATCCCCGCAATCGAGGGCGAGACCGTGTATGTCAAGAAAGGAACTCCCGAACTCGCCAGACATGTCGTGGTGCACGTGGAGACATCGTCTTGCGCGGCCTGGACGTACTGGAAGTTGTTGGCGTCCAGTACAGTGCCTACTGCGAACGAACCATTGAAATTTGTGCTGTTTGTGGTTCCAGGTGGCAATCCGCTGATGAGTACGGTTCCAGGATTGCCTGGGATTAATTTGTGGGGTGCGGCCGTCTTGATCGTGACCACATTGGAAGCTCGCGTCGCGCTGACAATCCCTACACTTCCCGTCGACGGATTGGCGAGATTCACCGCAGAGATAAGCCCCTGACCTCCCGGCGTGACATACGCAAGGCGCGCACCCGCTTCGAATGCAACCTGGGGACTCGAACCCGTAGCCAGAGTTACGTAGGCGATCGGGCAGTACGTCGTCTGCGTTGCAAACGGGAGACAGGCCGGCGTGGCAGTGGGATCTAGGTTGACCACCAAGCCTACGTTTGTGGACGCAAAGGCGACCAGTACGCGGTGTGAGAAGGGATCAACTCCTACGGAATAGGGGAACGGCGGCACGAATGGTGGATTCGTGGGGATCGGATTTGGCGGCGGAATCACGCCGCTGAGGTCGATTGTGGCCACCAGCGCGCCCGACGGAATGGACAGCACGGAAAGAGTTCGGCTCCCGTAATTCACGACCGCAGCCACGTGCAATTGATCGTCAACGGCAACGGCCGTCGCGACATTTCCCCCTGAGGAAGCCAGCACTCCCAGCGCAGGCGTCCCCCCGGCCAAATTGATGAATTGCACATTGTTCTGTGTATTGGTGTTGCCGCCCGAAGTATTCAGGCCGGCAAGCGTTACAATCGCGTACCCGAGCGAGGGATCCAGTGCAATTCCGCTGGGTTTGGACGCTGCGGGGAGCGTAAGCGTTGAGAATAAAGTCGCCCGATTCGACGCGCCGTAATCCGGAATTACCGCAATATTTGTAAAGACAGTGGTGGGAGTCGGAGGGCCAAACGGCCCCGTCGCGGTCGCCGAGTGCTCCACGCTGACAGGAAACAATCCCGCATTAGAAACGGGTCCGAGAGGAACAGGTAGGTTGCCGAGAATACGTCGCGCCGAAGGAACAAGCGTACTGGAGGGGTTGGTGTTGGCCAGAATTAGTTGTCCATTTACTTTGGTGGCGATGAGAGAAGAACTTGGAGGACCAAAGAATCCGCCGTCGATCACGAACGGTACGCCGTTGGTCTGGCCCAGCGTGGACTCCTGAAAATTGTCAGGCGCGGCTCCGACGAGCGTCGGGCGATTGGGTATGATGTCCAGTGGAAATGGTCCACCTGTGACGGTGACCGAAGGGTTGCTGCTTGAAACTTGAATCTGAAAATGGCCCGCGGTCTGCAGGTCCTCCGCTGTCAAGCGAACCCGAGCGCCGATCGAGGCAGTGCTGCTCCCGGCGGGGAAGACCACTTTGATTTGTTCTGGGGCTATAAATAAATTGGTGCTATCCGCAAGGTTGGTGACAGTTACGCCGATCTGTGACGTGGCGTTGGTTGCGGCCAGGAAAATATCCTGCTGAAGCGCTCCCTGCGGCACGATAGAAGGCGAAATGCCGCTAAAAGTTATATTCCCTGCTGCGACAATGGTAATGGCTGCCTGCGCTCCGCGAGTCGGGTCAATCTTGGAGACTGCGAAAATAGTCGCGGTCGCTTGTGTCGGCACGGTGGCCGGCGCGGTGTAAATACCAGTCGCGTTGTCAACCGTGCCGCAGGTCGGCGTGCAGGTCACGCTTTTCGTCGTCGCTGTAGCGTCCGCGGTGACATCCCATTTCAGATCAGTGTTCGGGATCACCACGCCGATCAAATCTTCCGCAAAAAATTGCTTCTTTTCGCCTGTCGCCAGCGTCGCCGTCGTGGGCACCATCTGAATCCGGATGCCCGAATCTATGGTGATGGTGGACTTCCCGGTCTTCTTCGTGTCGGCCTTTGCCGTAGCGGTGATAATCACCTGTAGATTGGGGTACTTGGTCGGATCAGGAAATGTCGCCGGCGCCGTGTACTTGGCGGTGGAATTCGTGGTGGTACTGGTGTTCTGGATATCTCCAAGCGTTCCGACCTCCCCGTTCGCACTTGTGCACGCAGCGGTCGTCGAGGCCTTGGGGTTCGGATCCGCCGTGGTCGCATTGGGTGTCGTAGTAAAGCTGCAGTCAAACGTCGAGGATACATCGGTCGCACCGGTCACGATCGCAGTGAGAGTCACGTCCTGTTTTACCACCAGCGTGCCCCCCGCGGGACTTACCTGGACCACGACCTGATTGGCTTGGTTGCCGCCGCCGCAGGCACTGACCCACAGGCAAGCGGCCGCTGCCGCCAACAGGATGCTCTTTGAAATGTTTCGCCACTTCATAACCACTTTCTCCCCCGCCTTCGCGCGCCTTTCACTTCATTGTCGGACGCTGTATCGCTGAATTCCCAAGGTCTCGCAACTCAAAAAAGCAAACTCTAGAACGTCCGGCTGACCGTAAAGCGAAACGTCCGCTCCGGCTCGAAATAGTTCAGGCGCCCTGGATTGTTCTGCAACTGCAAGATCGTAGGTTTGACCTGGTTGAACCACACATCCGGCGGCAGCGTGCTGGGCAACAATCCTATTTGCGGACAGTTCGGTCCAATCTGATCGCAGATCTCGCTTGGATTGAGGTAGTCCGGCGGCGCGATCACCTGCGTATGCAGCCGGTGGAGATTGTAGGCGTAATACACCCGGAACGGCGCCTGGATGATTGGCAATTGAACCACAAATTCGATCCCCGTCGAGCCCCGCAGCCGGAAGTTCGTTCCCGGTGCAATGGAGAGCCGCTGCGACAATCCCGCCAAACTCTGCGCCTCCGGGAATTGAGTTTTCAGGTTCTCGAAGCCAGTGTTATCCAGCCTCAACGCACCCTTGCGTAGAATGCCGTTGGTTCCGCCATCCAGGAAAAGCCCCATTTGCACGGTAGTGCCGATGATGGGGATGCGATATTCAAAATTCCCGTAGCTCTGCGTGTCGCCGCCGGGGAAGGAAATGGTATAGCCCAGCACTGGTACGTTGAAAGTCCGCTGGGTGGGCTGGCCAAAGGCGTTCAAGCAGGTTCCGCACAGGTAGGTAAATTGTTGCGTGCTGGCGACGGGAATAAACGTCACCGGAGTGATGGAGCGGATGTCGAATCCGCGAATATCACTCTCTCCGCCCATGTAGAACCGGCTGTAGGGCGGTGGCTCTCCGCCCCCGTATCCCGTGGTGAATGCTCCCGTCGCATGGAAGCTCAGGACATTTCGCCTCTTGTTGATCGGATGGAAATACTTCCAATCAAAAACGTTGGTGATGCTCTTGACGTTGCCGCCCAGCGGGCCGCCCGAAAACGCCAGCGAATAGTAATAGCTCTTCCCGCCTGTGGGATTTATCGGATGGTTCACCGTGTTATAGGAAATTGTCGGGGTGATCGTGCTGGAGACGATTCCGTTCAGCGCGCTCGGGCCCGCGATGCTCCGGAATTGCAATTGCGTGAACAATAATTTCGAAGCATCGTTGAACGCCGTGATGTTCGTGCGCGTCAGCCCATAATTGAGGGCCACTCGGGTGAACGACAATTTGCGCAGCGGATAGCTCGCATACACCGTGAACCCCGTGCTGTCCTGGTTGTAGTTCTGGATGAATTGTGGATTGACGCTGACGCTCTGGCCGGTGAAAAGCGCCGCCTGCCGCGCCTGGTCAAACTTGTAACGGCTGGAGAAGATCGTGAAACCCGTCGAGATCGGCCGGTCGAAGAGATACGGCTCTGTGAATCCGAACATGAAGCTGCGCGTCAGATCGCCGAACTGCGCCGAAAACGTGAGCGTCTCGCCAAGTCCCAGGAAATTGTTGGTCTGGTAGGTCAGCCCGAGGAAACTTCCGGCCAGCCCGCTTACCCCGCCCTGCAAGCCGATGGACTGCTTGCCCTTCTCCTTGAGCTTGAGCGTGATGTCCACCGTGCCGTCCTTGGTGTTTTTCTTTAGCTCCGCGGCCTTGTCCGCTTCGATTCTGTCAAAATAGTCGAGTTGATTCAGCCGCAGGATACTCAGTTCCCAGTATCGCTTGTTGAAGAGCTGGCCTTCGTCGATGAGCAGCTCGCGCCGGATGACCTTGTCGCGCGTCGTGGTGTTTCCGCTGAAATCGATCCGCCTCACCGTGTACTGCTTCTGCTCGTCAAACCGCATCGTAAGGTTGATCACTTTGTTGGCTTCGTCGATTTCCGTGTCCGGCTCCGGCGTGAAGTCGATGAATCCGTACTCGCCGTAAATTTTCCCGTAGTTCTCCAGAGCCTTCCGCACTTTTTCGGTGGAGAAGATGTCTCCCTGTTTGAGTGGAAACGCGCTCTTGAGCGCATCTACCTTCAGCGACAGCGCCTTGTCCGGATCGGCGCTCACGATTTTCAGCGTGCCCATCCGGTAGCGCTCGCCTTCTTCGATCTGAATCGTGATGTTGACGGCCTTGCCGTCCGTGCGTCCCAGCACCAGCGGAACTCCCAGGCGGTTGTTGCGCGTGTCGAGGTTTTCGAGAATCGGATCGCCGACGGACACCTTGAAATATCCGTTGTCGCGGTACAGCCCGCGAACACCGACCTCCAGATCCTCGTTCAGTTTCTGGCGATCGTAGGTTTTCGAAAGCACCGGGATATACCAGAAATAAAGTGGAATCGAATACGGCCGGTCATGTCTCATCGCCCGGATGAGTTTGCGGTCGCTGAACGCGTGATTCCCCTTGAACTTGATCTGCCCGACTTTTACCTTGGGCCCTTCCTCGATCTTGAAAACTAGAATCACCGCGTTGCTCGAAGCAATCCGTTCATACTGCGGCGTCACCTTCGCGAACTGCCGCCCGTGCTCTCCGAGCAAATCCTTCAGTACTACTTCCGCCTTCTTGATCCTCGTCGGATCAAACTGGCTTTCGACGCTGAGCCCGACTTTGCGCTCCTTGAACCGGTCCAGAATGTCCGATTCGGAGATGGAGTGGATCCCCTCATAACGGATGCGGCGAATCTGCGGCCGCTCTTTCACGTCGAAAATAATGATTTTCCCGTTGGCGCGGTTCGGCGAATCTTCCACGCGCAGTTTCACGTCCTCAAAAAACTGCGTGTTCCACAGCGCTTGAAAATCGCGTCGCAGCGTCTCTTCGTTGTAATTGTCCCCGTCGCGGCTGAAGATGCGCGCTTTCAGCGTGTCGCTGCGCACCCGGCGATTCCCCACAAAATCGATTCGATCGATCACGTATTGCTGCTGCGCGGCAGGCTGCTGCGCTTCGGCGGAGGCTGCGGTCGAGTGATCCTCAACGACATCATTCCCGGTATTCCAATCGATCGAAGCGGAAAAAAGTATTGCGGGTGTATTGGGTGCAGACGCGTTCGCGGGGAGATTTTCCGGCCTCGCTCCGGGAGATGCAATCGCAAGAAAGAATACGATCGCAATTGCTCCCGTCAGTCGAGCCGCTAAAATCCCAAACGCCGAACAAACTTTCCTGTAAGCGG
>Ga0137403_10009817_pt1 | contig 10620 bp, 6 predicted proteins | sample CZOMad2_1_16fung_FD_122057 | JGI IMG/M metagenome (GOLD analysis project Ga0137403, IMG submission 122057) | Vadose zone soil fungal communities from Angelo Coast Range Reserve, California, USA - CZOMad2_1_16fungal (Hybrid Assembly) | ecosystem: Environmental > Terrestrial > Soil > Vadose zone... | reverse complement strand
CCGGCCGATCTGCTCTTCACGGACAACGAAAGCAACGCGCGCCGGCTCTGGGGCGTCGCCAACGCGACGCCCCACGTGAAGGACGCCTTCCACGACCACGTGGTGCACGGCCGCGCCGACGCGGTGAACCCGGCGTCGGTGGGAACGAAGGCCGCAATGCACCATCGGTGGGCGCTCCGGGCGGGCGAGACGCGCGCCGTCCGTCTGCGGCTGAGCGATGCCGCGCCCGCCGGTGAGCCGTTCGGCCGCGCCTTCGACGCGCTGCTCGAGCGCCGCCGTGGCGAGGCCGACGAATTCTACGCCACCGTCGTGCCGGGGACCTGCTCCGCCGACGCACGCGCGGTGGCGCGGCAGGCCGTCGCGGGGATGCTGTGGAGCAAGCAGTTCTACCATCTCGACGTCAAGCGCTGGCTCGCCGGGGACGCGGGTCAACCGGCGCCGCCGCGCGAGCGCCTGCGCGGCCGCAACGCCCGCTGGACGCATCTCTTCAACGAAGACGTGATCTCGGTCCCCGACAAGTGGGAGTATCCGTGGTACGCCGCGTGGGACCTCGCGTTCCACACCATCGCGCTGGCGCCGATCGACCCGGACTTCGCGAAGTCGCAGCTGATCCTCTTCCTGCGCGAGTGGTACATGCACCCCAACGGCCAGATCCCGGCCTACGAGTGGGCGTTCGGCGACGTCAATCCGCCCGTGCACGCCTGGGCCGTCTGGCGCGTGTACAAGATCGATCGGCGCGTGACCGGCGTGGCCGACCGCGACTTCCTCGAGAAGGCGTTCCAGAAGCTGCTGCTGAACTTCACGTGGTGGGTCAACCGCAAGGACACCGAGGGCAAGAACGTCTTCGAGGGCGGCTTCCTCGGGCTCGACAACATCGGCGTCTTCGACCGCTCGGCGCCGCTGCCCACGGGCGGCCGCATCGAGCAGTCCGACGGCACCTCGTGGATGGGCATGTACTGCCTCAACATGCTGGCCATCGCGCTCGAGCTGTCACAGGCGAACCCGGCGTACGAGGACATCGCCTCCAAGTTCTTCGAGCACTTCGTCTACATCGCCAAGGCGATGAACGACCTCGGCGGCGACGGCATCACGCTCTGGGACGAGCAGGACGGCTTCTACTACGACGTCCTGCACACCGACCGCGAGGCGCGTCAGCTCAAGGTGCGCTCGATGGTCGGGCTGATCCCGCTCTTCGCGGTGGAGACGCTGGAGCCGGACGTGATCGACCGGCTGCCGGGCTTCACGCGCCGCATGCAGTGGTTCATCGACAACCGGCCGGAGTTCCGCGCGAACCTCGACACCGTCAGCGCGTCGGGCGGCGGCGTGCGCCGGCTCCTGTCCATCGTCAACCGCACGCAGCTCACCCGTGTGCTGCGCTACATGCTCGACCGTGACGAGTTCCTGTCACCCCACGGGATCCGCGCGCTCTCGCGCTATCATCGCGAGCATCCGTACACGCTGACGGTGGACGGCGTGGAGCATCGCGTGGACTACGAGCCCGCGGAATCGCGCACGGCGCTCTTCGGGGGCAACTCGAACTGGCGCGGCCCCGTGTGGTTCCCGATGAACTACCTGCTGATCGAGTCGCTGCAGAAGTTCCACCACTTCTACGGCGACGACCTCAAGGTCGAATGCCCGTCCGGCTCGCACCGCCTGCTCAACCTCTGGGACGTCGCGGGTGAGCTGTCGCGCGGGCTCATCCGCCTGTTCCTGCGCGGCCGCGACGGCCGGCGCCCCGTGCACGGCGCCGCCCGGACGTTCCAGATCGATCCGAACTGGCGCGACCTTCTCCTCTTCTACGAGTATTTTCACGGCGACGAGGGCGCCGGCATCGGTGCCAGCCACCAGACGGGCTGGACGGGGCTCGTCGCCAAGCTCATCCAGCAGAGCGGCGAGTGACGTGGCGACCGGCCGGCCGGGCCCCGCGCGGTATGCTGGATGCCTGGTGACCGACGTCCACGCGCAGCGCCGTTAGGAGGGCGCACGTCATGAGCGAACGAGTGAGAGAGATCCTGTCCTGGTACGGCAGCGACAATCCCGGCACGCTGACGAACCTCGCGCGCCTGTTGAACGCGGGCACGCTCGCCGGCACCGGCCGGTTCGTGATCCTGCCGGTGGACCAGGGCGTCGAGCACGGCCCGGCCCGCAGCTTCGCCGTGAACCCGGACGCGTACGATCCGCGTTACCACTTCGAGCTGGCCATCGCGGCCGGCTGCAACGCCTACGCGGCGCCGCTCGGCTTCATCGAGGCCGGCGCGCGTGAGTTCGCGGGCCGCGTGCCGCTCATTCTCAAGACCAACAACCACGACGTGCTGCTCGAGGAGAAGGACCCGAATCAGGCGATCACGGGCTCGGTCAAGGACGCGCTGCGCCTGGGCTGCGTGGCCATCGGCTTCACGATCTATCCCGGCTCGGAGCACCGGCTGGAGATGTACGAGGAGATCCGCGACATGGCCGTCGAGGCGAAGGCCAACGGGCTCGCCGTCGTCATCTGGTCGTACCCGCGCGGCTCCGGGCTCAGCAAGGACGGCGAGACGGCCCTCGACGTCACCGCGTACGCTGCGCACATCGCCGCGCAGCTCGGCGCCCACGTCATCAAGGTGAAGCTGCCCTCGGCGCACCTGGAGCAGGCGGCGGCCAAGAAGGTCTACGAGTCGACGCAGGTGCCGATCGGCACGCTGGCCGAGCGCGTGCGCCACGTAGTCCAGGCCGCCTTCAACGGCCGGCGCATCGTGATCTTCTCGGGCGGCGCCGCCAACAAGGACGAGGCGGTCTTCGACGAGGTGCGCGCCATCCGCGACGGCGGCGGCTTCGGCTCGATCATCGGGCGCAACTCGTTCCAGCGGAAGAAGCCCGAGGCGCTCAAGTTCCTCTCGACGGTCATGGGCATCTACGCAGGGACACAGAAGTAGCGTGATCCTCGCCGGCGACGCCGGTGGCACCAAGACGATGCTCGCGCTGTTCGAGCCGGGCGGCCGCGCGCCCGTGCTCGTGCGCGAGGCCACCGTGCCGAGCCGCGAGTTCGACTCACTCGAAGCCATCGTCGAGCGTTTTCTCGCCGCCGGCCCGCGCGGCGACATCACGGCGGCGTGCGTGGGCATCGCGGGCCCGGTGGTGGACGGCCGGGCCGTGACCCCTAACCTGCCCTGGGTCGTCGACGAGCGGCGGCTTGCCGCCGCGATCCCCGCCCCGCGCGTGCGGTTGCTGAACGACCTGGAGGCCACGGCGCATGGCATCTGGGCGCTCGGCGAGGACGAGCTGGTGTCGCTCCAGCCGGGAGCGCTCCGGAGCGGCAACCTCGCCGTCATCGCTGCCGGCACCGGGCTCGGCGAGGCCATCGTCGTCATCGACGGCGGCCGGCGCACGGTCATCGCCACCGAGGGCGGCCACGCCGATTTTGGCCCGCGCGGCGAGCTGGAGGAGGACCTGCTGCGTTACCTCCGCAAGGAGCTCGGCCGCGTGTCCTACGAGCGCGTGCTCTCGGGCCCGGGCCTCGTGAACGTCTATCGCTTCCTGCGCGACACCGGCGTCGCCGGGGAGTCGTCGCAGACGGCCGAGCGGATGGCCGCGGGCGATCCCGCCGCCGTCATCACCGAGCTCGGCGTGGACGGCGCCGACCGCCTGTGCGCGATGGCGCTGGCGCTCTTCGTCTCCGTCTACGGCGCCGAGGCGGGCAACCTCGCCCTCAAGGCCCTCGCCGTGGGCGGCGTGATCCTGGCGGGCGGGATCGCACCGCGGATCCTGCCGGCGCTCAGAGCGGGGTCCTTCGTCGCCGCCTTCCGCGACAAGGGCCGGCTCGCCTCGCTGATGGAGACCATCCCCGTCTTCGTCACGCTGAATCCGAAGACCGCGCTCCTCGGCGCCGCCCGCGTGGCGGCCAGTCTGTAGACGTGGGGGGCCCCGATATGGCCCCCCACACCCCCCAGCGCTCGGAGCGGCCCGGGGGACCCGGGCCGCCCCTCGATTACCCGGGCCGCTCCTCGATGACCTGGGCCGCTCCTCGATGATCTGGGCCGCTCCTCGATCGCGCCTACCCGCCGCGCTCCGCCGATTCGTCCTCGAGTCGTAGCGGCAGGGCGACGGTGAACGTCGTGCCGCGTCCCACTTCGGTCTCGACCTCGATGGTGCCGCCGTGACTCTGCACGATGCCGAGGCTCACCGACAGCCCGAGCCCGGTGCCGCTGACCTCCGGCTTCGTCGTGAAGAACGGATCGAAGATCCGGTCACGGTGCTCGGGCGCGATGCCGGGGCCGGTGTCCGCGAAGGCGATTCGGACCCCGCCGTTCGCCGTCTCGGTGCGCACGGTCAGCGAGCCCCCGTTCGGCATGACGTAGACGGCGTTGTTGATGATGTTGAGGAACACCTGCTTGATCCGCGACACGTCCAGCTCGACGGCGGGCAGGTCCGGCTCGTAGCGCTCATCGACGGTGATGACGTTGAGGGCGCCCTGGCGGCGCACCATCGCGATGACCTGCTCGAGGACCGTGTTGACGTCGGCGCTCTCGGGCGAGAAGTCGCGCTGCCGGCTGAACTGTAGCAGGTCGCGCACGATGTCGCGCGCCCGCGACGCCTCCTCCTGGATGAGCCCGAGCTCCTCGCGCATCGGATCCGTGGGCGCGATCCGCTCGGCGAGGAACGAGGCAAAGCCCAGCACGGTGGTGAGCGGGTTGTTGATCTCGTGCGCGATGTTGGCGGCCAGCTCGCCGATGGCGGCCAGCTTCGTGGACTGCACGAGCTGGGCCTGCGTGCGCTTGAGCTCGGCCATCTGCTCCTTCACGCCCTCGAACAGGCGAGAGTTCTCGACGGCGAGCGCTCCCTGCAGCGCGATGCCTTCGGCGAGGCGCATCTCGTCGGACGAGAACCGGTGCCGATCCCGGCTCCACAGCACCGTGAAGCCGCCCATGACGTGGCCCTTCCAGAACATCGGCTGGATGAGGATGGACTTGTGGTCGATCAGCCCCGCCATCGGCATGTCGTTCCACTCACCCGACGCGCTGTCGCTCACGGCGAGCGTGCCGTGCGCCCGTAGCCGCTCGAAGAAGGGTGTGTCGCGCCGTAGGGCGAGGCTCGATGCCTTCGCCACCAGGTCCTTGGGTACGTGGTAGCCGACGAGCGGCACCAGTTGCTCGGTGCCCGGTGTCACCAGCCACGCCACGCCGGTGTCGCCACCGAGCGCGCGCACCATCTCGCGCGTCGCGCGGCGCAGCACCTCGCTGAGATCGAGGGTGGCGCCGACCGCCTGGCTCACGGTCACCAGCGTCTCGGTGTGACGCAGGCGCAGCTGCGTCTCCTCGTGCAGCCGCGCGTTGCGGATGCCGACGGCGGCGGAGGTCGCCAGCGCCTGCGCGAGCGCGACGTCGTCCGACGTGAAATCCCGGCGGTGCCGTGTCCAGCAGAGCAGCACGCCGATCGGCACGTCGTCGAGCATGAGCGGCACGCCGACGAACGACAGCAGGCCCTCCGCCTGCGCCCACGCGCGCTCCCGGAAGCGCGGATCGACCTGAAGGTCGGGGATCTGCAGCGGCGTGAGGTGCTCCATGATCCGGCCGACGGCGCCCTCGCCCGGCGCGAACCGCATGTGCGCCAGCTCGGGCTTTTCCGCCAGGCCCGCCTGCGCGGCCAGCCGGTAGTCCGTGTCGTGCTCGTGCAGCCAGATGCGCACGACGTCCACGCGCAGCCGCGTGCGCACGAGCTCGGTGAAGCGCTGCAGCACCTCCTCGACCTTGAGCGTGCTGGCGAGCAGGTGGCCCGCCTCGACGAGACTCTGCTGTTCCGCCGCGCGCCGCAGCACGCCGTCGTAGAGGCGCGAGTTCTCGACGGCGATGGCGACCTGATTGGCGACGATGTTGAGCAGCTGCTCCTCGTCGGCCTTGGCGCCCGGCGGCAGCACCAGGCGCGCGGTCATCTGTCCCACCGCGCGGCCGCGCACGGTCAGCGGCAGCCGCCACTCCGCCTCCATCCAGTCGTCGAGCGGGGCCACGCCGGAGCCGGTCAGCACGCTCCGCGGCCGGTCGGCGGGCGGCGCGCCGGTGACCGCCACGCGCACGTCGGCCTCGGTGATGGTGACGGCCAGCTGCGAGGTGCCGAGGGCGCGCGCCAGGTTGGGCAGCAGCTGTTCGAGCATCGCCTGCACGCCCAGCTCGGAGGTGATGTCCTGGACGGCGCGGTGGAGGTCGGCCAGCTGGGCGGCGCGGCGCACGAAGTGCTGGTTCAGCCGCTTGAGCTCCTCCACCTGGTTCACCAGCCGGTAGACGAGGCGCTGGTTCAGCTCGCGCAGGTAGACGCCCTGCTCGCGCTCCTCCACGTGCTCGCGCTTGCCGTGCAGGAACTCGGCCACCTGGCGCGGGAAGGTGTCCACGTCGATCGGCTTCTGGATGTAGCCGTCGCAGCCCGCCACCAGCGTGCGCTGGCGATCCCCCTCCATGGCGTACGCCGTCACCGCGATGACGGGCGTGGTGGCGAAGGCGGGGAACGACTTGATGATCGACACCACCTCGTAACCGTCCACGGCCGGCAGGTTGACGTCGAGCAGAATGAGCGCCGGCTCCTCGCGGATGGCCGCCTCGATGCCCGTCAGCCCGTCCTCGGCGTCGATGATCGTGTAACCCTCCGCCTCGAGGATGGCGCGGACCAGCATCCGGTTTTCCGGATTGTCCTCCACGTGGAGGATCTTGGCTCGACTGCCGTCCCTGCGAATCGGTGAGGGCATCAATGTCCTTTAGCTGGCCGCCGCGACGAGCGGCAGCGTGAAGTGGAAGGTCGATCCCTGGCTCTCGCGGCTCTCCGCCCAGATGCGGCCCCGGTGCAGCTCGACGAACTTCTTGCTGATGGCCAGTCCGAGTCCCGTGCCGTCGGCCTGCTGCGCGAGCGGGTTGTCGAGGCGCTGGAACGGTTCGAACAGCCGCGTCAGGTCCACGCTCGAGATGCCGATGCCGGTGTCGGCCACCGACACGTGAATCGCCTCGGGCTCGCGCCGCACCTGCACGAGGATCTTGCCGGCCGACGTGAACTTGATCGCGTTCGACATGAGGTTGAGCAGGACCTGCTTGATGCGCGTGCGGTCGGCGGCGACCTCGGGCAGGTCGAGCGGCACGTCCTTCTCGATCTTGAGCCGCTTCTCGCGCACGAGCGACAGCGACGACTCGATGCACTCGTCGACGAGGCTCAGCATGTCGACCTTCTCCGGGCGCATCTCGAACTTGCCGGCCTCGATGCGGGAGAAGTCGAGGATGCCGTTGATCAGCTCCAGCAGGTGGCGGCTCGAGTTGTGAACCGAGCGGATGTAGGCCTCCTGGCGCTCGGTCAGGTCGCCATCGAGGCGGTTCAGCAGCACCTTGGAGAAGCCGATGATCGAGTTCAGCGGCGTCCGCAGCTCGTGCGACATGTTGGCGAGGAACTGGGACTTGAGCCGGCTGGCCTCCATGAGGCGGACGTTCGACGTCGACAGACCCTCGTACAGGCGCGCGTTCTCCAGCGAGATGGCGGCCTGCACGGCCAGCAGCGAGAGCACGTCCAGCTCCTGGCTGTCGAAGATCTCGCCCGAGAGCTTTTCCCCCAGGAGCAGGATGCCGTTGAGCTTGTTCTCGATCTTGAGCGGTACGATGAGGGAGGCCTTGATGGCTTCCAGCTCGCCCTCGGCGGTCTCGAAGTACTTCGCGATGCGCGGGTTGAGCTTGGCCTCTTCCTTGACCAGCAGGCCCTCGGTCCGCGTCAGCCACTGCACGATCGGGCTGTCGGCGCGGATGGACTCGACGCACGAGCCCTCGTCCAGGGTCGTCTCTTCGCGGTACGAGCCGAAGGTGTTGGTGGTGGCGTCGTAGATCATGAGCGTGGCGTGGGTGAGCGGGATGCCGCGCACGAGGCCGTGCACGAGCGTGTCGACCAGCTCGTTGAAGTTCAGGATCGCGCTCATGCGCTTGCTGAGCGAGAGCAGCGTCTCGTAGCAGCCTCGGCGCTTGCTGAACATCAGCCGGTGGATGCGGTCCTCGAGGTGCTGGCCCCACGGCGTCAGCAAGACGGTGATGACGAAGCCGAGCGGCACCACCACCCAGATGGTGTCGAGGTCGGCGAGGTTGAAGGCGCGCTCGACGGTCCGCGTGACGACGTAGAGCACGGCGGTGACCGCGGTGCCCACCACGCCGTACACGGCCGCCTTCTTCACCGCGAGGTCCACCGCGAAGAGGCGGTAGCGGACGATCGACGTGCCGAGCATCAGCGCGAAGATCATGTTCGCGGGGATGCCCATCGGGTAGACCTGGTCGGCGGCCGGGATCGCCTTCGCCACCACGAACCGCGCGTAGTCGATGAAGGCGCCGGCGAGGCTGATGAGGACGCCGAGCATGATCAGGGTGCCGCGGTTGCGCCGGAACGACGAGTCGATGCCCCGGTTGGCCTTCACCAGGTGGCGGAGGCCGTAGATCATGAAGAAGAAGAAGGCGGCGATGAACGGCAGGTACAGCGGGCCCGTCGCCGGCGCCCAGCCCCAGTGCGTCCAGACGACGCCCTTCATGAAGAGCGGCGAGCGGCTGAGGTTCACGAGGGTGTAGACGAGCGAGATCCCGTACGCCAGCGCCAGCGAGGGGCGATGGCGCGTGGTGGCATCCAGGAAGATCAGCACGAAGTGATACCAGAACGCCGGGACGAGGAGCACGCCGATGTGGATCACGACCTCGGAGAACACCGCCGAGGAGGCCTCGGGGCTCGTCCGCAGCATGAACGCGCCGATGTTCCAGAGGGCCATCGCCGACGCGAAGTAGGCAAAGACCCGGTTCAGCCGGCTCCCCGGGTTCCGCAGCAGCGAGAGCCCGGCGAGGGTGACGTTGAGGAAGAACGCTACGAGCGGGAGAAGACTATGTGGGCTCAATCACATTCCCCTCGGGCTCGTCGAGAGGAAGGTAGACCTTGTCCTTCTTGCGCACCGCCTCGATCTCATTCTTGAGGATTCCGAAGACGACCACGTCCCAGTACCGGGTGCCGTCGAAGCCCGCCTGGCGGAGCACGCCCTCCTGCTTGAAGCCGTTGCGCCGCAGCGCGTTCATGCTCAGCACGTTGTACGCGTAGGCCTTGGCCTCGATCCGGCGGACGCCCAGGACGTCCACGCCATAGTAGGAGATCAGCTTGCCCGCCTCGACGCCATAGCCGCGGCGCATCGCGCGCTGGTCGGTGATGATCGTCTCGAGGAACGCGTACCCCTCCAGCAGGTGGATGTTGAAGAGCCGGACCACGCCGACGGGCTTGGTCCAGCCGTCATTCGCCTCCACCATCAGGACGATCTGGGTGGGGTCGTTCATGACGGCGTCGTGGAAGCCCGGCCCCTTGTCCCAGTCGTGCTTGAAGGCGTGCAGGAACTCGCTGCCGACCATCCGCTCGAGAAACGGGTCGTCGACCCATCCAGTGAGCCAGGTGAGATCGCTGCGGGTGAGCGTGCGGAGGTACACGCGGGTGCCGCGCGAGATCACGACGCCCTCGTCCGGGCGCCGGGTGTCGGCCGGCACGTCGAGCGGGGAGTCCTCCGCGATCACGTTGCCCAGGAGTTCAAGCATCGGTTCTCACCGTTCCTCAAACGGCTTCTGCCTCACTCGTTCCCCAGACCCCTCGGAGGGGGCGCGCCCCCCGTCCCGCAGGTGCCTCAGAACGAAATTTCGAACTTGACCGTCGGGTAGCCCAGCGCCTGCTCGTTGGCGAGCACTGGCTCGAAGCTCCCGCTCGCACCCAGGTAGAAGGCCATCCCTGGCGTTCCGACCGGCAGACGGAACGTGCCCGTGAACGGGACGGACCGGCTGCCGTTCAGCCCGACCTCACCGACGACGGTGCCGAGGGGCACGCCGCCGAAGAGCGCCGGCGAGAAGTCCATCTTTCCCGAAAAGTGGCCGCGCCCGATCACGAGCTCGGGGCTGTCGACCGGATTGTCAAACTGCGCGACGACGGTCAACGTCCCCCCGAAGTTGCCGAGGCCCGTCGTCAGGCTGATGTTGTCCGAGCCCGTCGCGTTGACCGTGCAAGCCGGCGCGCCCTGCGCTAGCGCCGTCGGGCACAGCACGGTTCCCACGAGCGCGGTGCCCAGCAGCTGCGAGGTCGCCTTCCGATGGCCGCCCTTCAGCGCCTTCATATTCAGGTTCTCGGTCAACTCGTAAAGCACCGCGCCCGACGTCGGCACGGGCGGTTGTGCAGCAGCATAGCGCGTCGCCCCGAAAGCCACCGCGAACAACAGTAGCAGGAACCCTGTCCCCCTAATTTGCGTGATCATCGCTCCGCCTCCAGGTCGGCTCCCCCGTCTGGGGGGATCCAGTCGCCGTAGATACGGGGACACCTTAGGGGGAGCAATCCAGGTACCAAACCCTCGTACACCGTACAACTACCTGAAACTAAATGATTAAAGGCTCAGTGGTGGGGTCGGTAAGGCCCGAAATCTGAGTGATTTCTATACGATGTGGCCTCCCGGGATGGCACCGGCCGGATGAAAAACATCCAGGGCTAGCGGGAGGCACGGGTCCAGGCGAGGCGGCTGATTCCGGCCAGGAAGGTCTCGCGGATCTCGAGCACTTCGAAGCCCGCGGCGGCCACGGCGGCGCGGAAATCAGGCTCGCTGAGATAGCGGCGGTCGACGTGCCGCAGCGTCTC
>Ga0137403_10009816_pt1 | contig 10621 bp, 4 predicted proteins | sample CZOMad2_1_16fung_FD_122057 | JGI IMG/M metagenome (GOLD analysis project Ga0137403, IMG submission 122057) | Vadose zone soil fungal communities from Angelo Coast Range Reserve, California, USA - CZOMad2_1_16fungal (Hybrid Assembly) | ecosystem: Environmental > Terrestrial > Soil > Vadose zone... | reverse complement strand
GGGGAGGTCGAACTTGATCCGATGCTGCTTCGAATCGATGAGCGGCCTTGCGGTCTCAACCGCGGCGCGGATCAACGACTCGAGATCGACCTCCTCCACTTTCAGGTCGAGGCGGCCCCTGGTGATTCGCGACACCTCGAGCAGATCGTCGAGCAGCAGGGCCATTCGCTGCACTTGACGCGATATGACCTCCCGCGCCCACAGCCGCTGCCGCTCCTCGGCCCGCTCGGACTCCATGAGCTTCACCGCATGGCGGATCGGCGCCAAGGGATTGCGCAGTTCATGCGCGAGCGTCGCCAGAAACTCATCCTTGCGCCGATCGGCTTCGCTCAGCTCCCGGGTGCGAACCTGAACCTCTTCGAGCATCTTGTTGAAGGCATCGACGACCACGCCTATTTCGTCATTGGAGATCTTGGGGGCCCTGAGCGAATAGTCGCGCCCGTTCACGACCGCGCGCGCCACGGCGGCGATGGCGTCGAGCGGCGCGGTGATGCTCTTCTGCATGCGATGGGAGAGTACGAATGCAACGCCCATGCTCAGGAACCCGGCGATGGCAAAGATTCCCGCGTATGCCTCGATTCTGCGCCACACGTCGAATCGAGCCCTCAAGTAGATGGTGCCCAATCTCTGGCCGTCGCGCTCCACGGGCTGCGCAAGCTCCACGTTCTCGCCATGGGCCGACAGACCGTCGCGCGGCGACTGCACCGGCGGCGGCGTCTCTCCTTGTCGCACGAAGGACGCGAATATCTTTCCGTTCGGCAAATACAAGGCCGCCACCATCACGCGGCGCCGCGTCTCGAGCGCGTTCAAATTGCGTTCGGCGGCTGCGTGATCGTCGACCGTCAACGCGGGGACCGCGGACAGCGCCACGATCGCCGCCTCGCTCGAGATGTCGACGGCCCAAGCCGTCCGATAAACATACAGCTCATGCATCAGCATGGCGATGCCGCTGACGGCGAGCGCGAGCGCCGTGGTCAACAGGATCACCCGCATCAGCTTCGCGCGCACCGAGCCTTGAGCGTGAAAATCGCTGGGTAAGGGATTCTGGGTCATGGTGCGGCGGAGTCGATCGCCAACGCCAACGCACCGAGTACGCCCGCCCGATCTCCGAGCCCGGGCGTCACGAGATAGCCCGAGTCGTCCGACAGCACTTCGTTGCGATCGATGTATCCTCCCAACCAGTGCAGCATACGAAGGCGAATGGGGCCCAGCAATTGCGCCTGACTCATGACGCCGCCGCCCAGCACGATCCGCTGCGGCGATAGAGTCAAGACCAATTGGGCGCACAGTTGACCGAGGTAGTCCGCTTCCATTTCCCATTGCACATGCGCGCTGTCGAGGTCGGCAAGCGTCGCACCGCTCCGCGCTTGAATGGCGGGTCCCGATGCCACGCCCTCCATGCAATCCCGGTGGAAGGGGCAGATCCCGGGAAACCCGAGGTCGCGCGGATGCCGCCGCGGATAGATGTGTCCCATCTCCGGGTGCATCGCCCCGTGGAGCGGTTTGCCGTTGACCAACGCGCCGCCGCCGATGCCGGTGCCAACCGTCAAGTAGACGAGGTTTTGCACGTCTTGCGCGGAGCCCCAGCGGTGCTCCGCGAGGGCCGCGGCGTTGACATCGGTATCGAAACCGACGGCGCACGAAAACTCGCGCGCCAGCGCGCCGACGATGTCGGTCCCGCTCCACCCGGGCTTCGGGGTACGGGTAATGTATCCGTAGTGCGCCGACCGCCGGTCGAGTTGCAGCGGCCCGAACGATCCGACGCCGATGGCCGACAGAGCGCCGAATTCTTCGCAGCCGTTGCGCAGGAATAGCTGCATGCGGGCGAGCGTCGACGCGGAGTCCTGCGTCGGGAACCGCTCCTGCTTCAAGACTCTCCCGCTTTCATCGCCGATGGCACACACGAATTTGGTGCCGCCCGCCTCTACGGCACCATATACCCGAGATTGGTTCGTCACTTGATACCGCCCTCGCGTCGCGTCTCAAGCAGGCATCATACTGTGCTTGGCCGGGACGCGCTGTCCGCTACTCGTTTCTCATCAACGCGCTGATGCGAACGGCAAGTTCTTGCACGGCAAACGGCTTGGCCAAAGCTTGCACGCCTTCACCCACGGGGTCGGGTATGCCTCGCAGCATGTGCGGATAACCGGTGATGAACAAGATACGCAGTCCCGGGCGGCATGAGCGCGCAGCCGCGCCCAGTTGCCGGCCATCGATGCCTCCGGGAAGCCCGATATCGGTGATCAGCAAATCGATGCGGCTGCTGGATCGCAGGATCTCCAACGCCTCGACACCGTCCTTGGCCTCGATCGCGCCGTACCCGAGGTCGGTCAAGACCTCGCTCACCAGCATGCGCACCGTCGGTTCGTCGTCTACGACGAGAACGGTCTCGCCATGCGTCGCCCGCCGCGGCGCACTCGCATCCGGAGACGGCAGGGTGGCGTCGTCGTCGCCGTGATGGCGCGGCAGGTATAGGCAGACCGTCGTGCCTCTGCCGACCGTCGAATCGATGTGGACCCGCCCTCCCGATTGACGGGCGAAACCATAGATCATCGAGAGGCCGAGGCCGGTGCCCTCGCCCATGGGCTTGGTCGTGAAAAACGGCTCGAACGCCCGCGCCATGACTTCCGGAGTCATGCCGGTGCCGGTATCGCTCACGGAAAGCGACAGATATTGTCCCGCCGGCAAGTCATATTCCGCAGCGGTTCGTTCGTCGAATCGGTGGGTGTTCGTCGCGATGACCAGATTTCCGCCGTTCGGCATGGCGTCACGCGCGTTGATGCAGAGATTGAGCAGGGCATTTTCCAGCTGATTCGGATCGACCAGGGCCCTCCACGAATCGCCGGCCTCGATGATTGCGATATGAATCATCGGGCCCACCGTCCGGCGGATGAGGTCGTCCATGCCGGCCGCCAGCCTGTTGAGATCGATGGATTTTGCGTCCAAGGTTTGATGGCGCGCGAAGGCAAGCAAACGGTGAACCAACGATGCAGCCCGCTGCGATGCCCCCTGGGCAGCGGCTATATACCGGTCGAACTCATCCAGCCGGCCCTGGTCCTTGCGGATCTTCAACAGCTCCAACGATCCCGAAATGCCCGATAACAGGTTGTTGAAGTCATGCGCGAGGCCGCCGGTGAGTTGACCGACCGCCTCCATCTTCTGTGATTGGCGCAGCTGTTCCTCGAGGTTGCGGCGCTCGGTGACGTCGCGGGCGCTCAGGGCAATCTGGCGGCCGAGGCCCCGAACCGGCGGCAGCGGCGATGCGATGCCTTCGATGATGTTGCCGTCGTAAACGAATTCATATTGCTGGGGGGCGTTGGCCTCGAGACATGCTGTCAGGCGAGCGTTGACCAGGGCGGCCACTTCGGGGCCCAGGCATTCGTCGGTGGTGCGGCCGATGACCTGGTCGCGCGTGGCTTTGTACATCTTCAGGGCGGCGGGATTCATTTCCTCCAAGCGAAACCGGCCGCGCGGAATTTCGGCAACCACGAGATGATACTCGGACGAGTGTTCGTACACGGCCTGGATCAACGCTTCTTTGGCCTGCAGCTGTGCCGATCGCTCGGTGACCAGCCGGCCGAGATCGGCATTCTCCTCGTGCAAGTGCGACTCGCGAATGCGCAGCACCGCCTCCTCGTGGACGCGCGCCGTGACATCCGATCCATGCACGAAGATACCGGTGATCCCGCCGATCCCATCGGTGATGGGCTGAAAGACGAAATCGACGAAGCTCTCGGCGGCGCCGGCTTCCGCCGGCTCTTCCGGCGCAATTCGTACCTCCGCGCGCACCACCCGCTCGCCGGTTATGAACGCATGGTCGAGCAGCGCCTGGAATTCCGGTGCGTCGCGGTCAGGCAACACTTCGTCGATGGATTTACCCACGACATTCCGGTTGCCGACCATTTTCAAGAAGCCGGCATTGGCAAGCTCGATCCGATGTTCCGCTCCGCTCAGCACCGCGATGAAGCTCGGTGCCTGATCGAACATCTGCGCCAGCCGCTTATGGTCGCGCGGCTCCAACACCCTGCCCGGCGGGGCGTCGGTCGTTTCCGAATGGATGCAAAGCAGCCCGACGACCTGGTTTCCATGTCCCCGTATCGGCGTATACGACAACGCGAAATGCGCGTCCGGCGTACCTTCATCGCGATCGAAGGTGATGGAGATATCGTCCAGATCGACGACCATGCTGCCGAATAGCCGGTCGAATAGCGGGCTAAGCTCGTTCTGTGCGTTCGGCCACACCGAGAAGTACGGCTGACCCAACGCGCTCGGATGCTTCGAACCCAGCAAGGGCACATAGGCATCGTTGTACAACAGCGCGCGTGAGGGCCCCCAAACGACGAACATCGGCTTTCCGGAGGCAAAGATCAGGGCCACGATGGACCGCAGGGACTGCGGCCAGGTCGCCGGGGGCCCGAGTTCCGTCGCCGACCAATCCTTGGCAAGTATGGCCTCTTCGAGGGAGAGGTCACCGGTAAACTTGTTAAGCGCAGATTTCATGCATCAACTCGAACATTCAGTTCCATTGACGTTGCCCGAGAGACATTATCAGTTAACGAAAACGAACCCGTCGTTGCAATTGTTGCTGAACCGCGACGCAGGTTTTCCCCGACGCTTGACACCCGAGTCGCGGTTCAACCAAGTCCTGCATTTAGCAGCCGGCCGGGGGAGATGTCGTTGATCGACGTCACCAATTCGATGAGTGCGGGCCCGGAATGCGCCCGCGCCTGCTCGAGGGCGGCGCCAAAATCCGCCGTTGCCGCTACGCGCCAGGCGCCGAGGCCGTACGCCCGGGCGAGAGCGACGAAATCCGGGTTGGCCAGCGCCGTCGCTATCGGGCGCCCTGGGTAACGCGCCTCCTGATGCATCCGGATGGTTCCGTAGGACCCGTTGTTGACGACCAGAAACACGATCCGAAGATCGAGCGCCGCGGCCGTCGCGAGCTCCTGCGAAGACATCAGAAAGCAGCCGTCGCCGGCCACGCAGATGACTTCTTGCCGCGGAAACGCGAGTTTGGCGGCAATCGCGGCCGGAACCGCATAGCCCATTGCACCGCTGCCGGGCGCCACCTGGGTGGGATACTCGTTGTGAGAGAAAAACCGGTGCAGCCATGCGGCGTAATTGCCCGCGCCGTTCGCGATCAGGGCGGACTTCGGCAACTGCGCGCGAAGCTCGCGAAACACCAAGGACAGGTTTACCGCGCCCGTAACCGGCACCGGCTCCATGAACGCCGATTGCTCCGCTCGCGCAGCCCGGGTCCACGGAGACCACGACATCGGGCCGCTGGACGGGGGCTTCCGCTGCGACAGGTCCGCGGCGACTTGACCGGGATGCGCCTGCACCGACATTTGTGCCGGGAAGACGGCGCCAAGAGTTCCGGAGTCCGCGTGAACATGGATGAGGCGTTCGCCGGTGCTCGCGCGGTCCAGCCACTGATAGCCGCCGGTTTCAACGTCACCGAGCGACGCGCCCAGGACCAGAATGGTGTCCGACTCCCGGACGCGTTGAACCAGCGATGTCATGGCGCCGAAGCCGAGTTCACCGGCATAGCAGGCATGATCATTGGGAAACAGATCCTTGCGCCGAAAGCTGGTCACGACCGGCAGATCCCACGCCTCCACGAATCCCCGCACGGCGTCGACTCCCGCGGCGGACCATTGGCCGCCGCCGAGCCAGACCAAGGGACGGTGCGCAGCAGCAAGCCGCGCTGCAATGCCGTCGATGGCCTCGGTGGCGGCCGTAAGAATCAGGGCCTCGGCCGGGGTTCCATCGGCCGCCTCATAGGGTTCTCCCAGTACATCCTCCGGTAAACCAACGATGATGGGACCGGGCCGCCCCGACTGCGCAAGCTGAAATGCACGATCGACCAGTTCGCCCGCGCGGCCCGCAAGATCGATCCGCACCACGCCTTTCGCGAGGTCGGCGAACGTTTGGCTGAGGTCGACTTCTTGGAATGCGCGCCGCCAGCGATCCTCGCGCGCAATCTCGCCGACGAAGAGCACCATGGGCGTTGCGTCCTGCTGCGCCGTGTGGACACCGATGCTGGCATGGGTGAGGCCCGGCCCGCGAGTGACGAAGGCCACGCCGGGACGTCCGGTGAGCTTTGCGGTCGCCTCCGCCATATTGGCGGCGGCGGCTTCATGCCGGCAGGTGACCACATTGAGCGCAGCCCGTGCATCGTAGAGCGCATCGAGCACGTCCAGGTAACTCTCGCCCGCCACGGTAAACACTTGTCGCGTGTCGTGCGCGCGCAGGCGCTCGACGATCGCATCGGCGACACGTTGCATCGTTTTGTTACTCCTGTTCGGAAACGCATACTAACCGATGAGGAAGAACGAGGCGGCGAAGCCCATTTACCCCATGGCCGGTCGGCCGCCGTCCGGGATCAGCTTAATCGGCGCGGTATGCTAAGGTTCCGCACTCCATGCGACCCATCAGCATTGCCGGCAGCTTCCACTTGAGCGTACTCGCGGCATTGACGATCGGCGGGATCGTGTCGCTCCCGTCCGCGGCGCTTTCGCAGGAACTGCAGGAAATTTCTCGCGCCGGCGAGAAAGCGATCCTGGCGACGCCGGGGCTCGAAATGACCGGCGCACGCAATCCCGACCTGACCATCGTCGAGTACTTCGACTACAACTGTCCGTTCTGTAAACGGGTGGTCCCCACGTTCAAGCAGCTGCTGGCCGAGGACAAGAAACTCGCCATCGTCTACAAGGATTGGCCGGTGCTGGGCGAATCCTCGGTGTACGCGGCCCGCTGCGCTTTGGCGGCGGGATGGCAGGACAAGTACTTCATCGCACACGACGCGCTGCTCTCAGGTCCGCGCCTGAGCCGGAACGATCAGATAGAAGCGATCCTGCAGCGCGCGGGAGTCGACCTTGATAAATTGAAGAAGGATCTGGCGGCGCATGCCGGAGAGATCGCCGCGCTCCTCGCGCGCAACGATGCCGAAGCGCACGCGCTGGATCTCGACGGCACACCGGGAATCTTGGTCGGCAGAGAACTCATGCCCGGCGGCGCCGATGTGGATTTTTTTCGGAAGCTGATTGCCGCGGTTCGCAGCGGACCCAGGTAGGAATTCCATGCTATCCAGACGCCGCTCGCACGATCGCTCGACGCTCCGATTTGATCCTTATGCCGCGTCCGCCGTGGCGGCTTCCGCAGCCGGTGCGGGATCGGGGTCGTAGCCCAGGATCGGCGCCAGCCAGCGCTCCGCTTCCGCCACGCGCATGCCCTTGCGCTGCGCGTAGCTTGCCGCCTGGTCGCGGTCGATCTTACCGACGCCGAAGTACTGCGACTGGGGGTGCGAAAAATAGAATCCGCTCACGGCGGCGGTCGGAAACATCGCGAAAGATTCCGTCAAATTGATGCCGGCGGTGCGCTCCGCATCCAGGAGCTTCCACAGGGTTGCCTTCTCGGTGTGATCGGGACAGGCCGGATAGCCCGGCGCGGGACGGATGCCCCGGTACTCTTCGCGAATCAATCCCGTGCTGTCCAGTTGCTCCTGCGCCGCGTAGCCCCAGAATTCGCGGCGCACGCGTTCGTGCATGCGCTCGGCGAACGCCTCCGCAAGGCGGTCGGCCAATGCCTTCAGCATGATGCTGCTGTAGTCGTCGTGTGCGGCCTCGAACCTCGCCACGTGCGCGTCGATCCCGATGCCGGCCGTCACGGCGAAGGCGCCGATGTAGTCGGCGCGGCCGCTTTGCGCCGGCGCCACGAAGTCCGACAGGCACAGTTGCGCTTGGTCCTGCGGCTTGGATTTCTGCTGGCGCAACTGATGCAGGCGGGCGACCGACTTGGTTCGCGTCTCGTCGGCGTACACGTTGATATCATCGTCACCCACCGTGTTGGCCGGAAAGAATCCGACGACCGCGCGCGCCTGCAGCCATCGTTCATCGACGAGGGTCTTGAGCATTCTCTGCGCGTCGGCATATAAATTGGACGCCGCTTCACCGACCACCGGATCGCGCAGGATGTCCGGAAATTTCCCGGCGAATTCCCATGCATTGAAAAACGGCATCCAATCGATATAGGGCACGAGTTCCGCCAACGGATAACTCTCGAAAGTCCGGAGGCCCAGGAAGTTGGGGACCGGCGGCGAGTAGGCCGACCAGTCGAGTTTCAATTTTTTGACGCGTGCCTCGGCCAGCGTCAATTGCGGCGACTTGACGCTCTTGTTGCGGTGCTGTTCGCGGCGGCGCTCATGTTCCGCCTTGATGTTGGCGACGTATTCATCGCGCGTATCCTTGGTGACCAGCTGTTGACAGACGCCCACCGACCGCGACGCATCCTTCACGTAAATCACGGCGCCCTTGTATTGCGGATCGATTTTCACGGCCGTGTGCGCCGGCGACGTCGTGGCGCCGCCGATCAGCAAGGGCTGCGTGTATCCCAGGCGCTGCATCTCCTTGGCCACGTGCACCATTTCGTCCAATGACGGGGTGATGAGCCCGGACAATCCGATGAGATTGGCTCCTTCCCGGGTGGCGGCTTCCAGGATCCTTTCGCAAGAAACCATCACGCCCAGATCCACCACCTCGAAGTTATTGCATTGCAGGACCACGCCGACGATGTTCTTGCCGATGTCGTGCACATCGCCCTTCACGGTCGCCATGACCACCTTGCCGTTGGAGCGGCTCGCGCCCGATTTTTCCTGTTCGATGTAGGGAATCAGCACCGACACGGCTTTCTTCATGACCCGTGCGGACTTCACGACTTGCGGCAGGAACATCTTCCCCGATCCGAATAGATCGCCCACCACGTTCATGCCGTCCATCAGCGGACCCTCGATCACGTCGAGCGGCCGCGTGGCCTTGAGACGAGCTTCTTCCGTGTCGGCCAGCACGAATTCATCGAGGCCCTTGATGAGCGCGTGCTGCAAACGCTCCTCCACCGGCAGCTTGCGCCATTCCAGATCGTCGCCGCGCTTGACGGATCCGCCGCCCTTGAATTGCTCGGCGATCTCGAGGAGCCGCTCCGTTGCATCGTCGCGACGCGCCAGGATCACATCCTCGACACGCTCGCGCAGATCGGCGGGAATCTCCTCGTAGATGCCGAGCTGACCCGCGTTGACGATACCCATGGTCATTCCCGCGCGGATCGCGTGGTACAGGAACACCGAGTGCATGGCCTCCCGCACCGGATCGTTGCCGCGGAACGAGAACGACGCGTTGCTCACGCCCCCGCTCACGTGCACCGCCGGCATCAGCTCCTTGATCTTCGCCGTTGCCTCGATGAAATCCAGGCTGTAGCGATTGTGTTCTTCTATGCCGGTGGCCACCGCAAATATGTTCGGGTCGAAAATAATGTCCTCGGGCGGGAAATCGAGCCGCTCTGTGAGCAGCTTGTAGGCGCGCTCGCTGATCGCAACTTTGCGCTGTATCGTGTCGGCCTGGCCTTTTTCGTCGAACGCCATCACGACGACGGCCGCTCCGTAACGCAGACAGAGGCGCGCGTGCCGGAGGAACGTGTCTTCGCCCTCCTTGAGGCTGATGGAGTTGACGATGGATTTGCCCTGCACGCATTTCAGGCCCGCTTCGATCACGGTCCACTTCGAGGAGTCGATCATCACCGGCACGCGGGCGATATCGGGCTCGCCGGCAATCAGGCTCAGAAACCTCGTCATGGCCGCCTGCGAATCGAGCATGCCCTCGTCCATGTTGACGTCGATGATCTGCGCGCCGTTCGCAACCTGCTGGCGCGCAATATCGACGGCGGCCGCATAGTCGCCGGCCTCGATCAGCTTGCGAAACTTCGCGGACCCCGTGACGTTGGTGCGCTCGCCCACATTGACAAACAGGCTGTCGCCGTCGATGGAGAGCGGCTCCAGGCCGGAGAGGCGGCAGGCGCGCGCGATCGTCGGCACCATGCGGGGCGGTGCGCCGGCAACCGCGTTGGCGATGGCACGGATGTGATCGGGCGTGGTGCCGCAGCATCCGCCAATCAGTTGCACACCGGCGGCCACGAATTTGCGTGTGTAACTCGCCATGTATTCCGGCGAACAAAGATAGATATTCCGTCCTTCGACCGAGCGCGGCATACCGGCGTTCGGCTGTGCGGCCAAGGGAAGGGAAGTCACGGCTCGCACGCGCTCGATGGCATCGAGCATGGCGACCGGTCCGACGCTGCAGTTGATACCGATTACGTCGATATTCCACTCAGCCAGCCGGGCGGCAAAAGCCTCTGGGTCGGCGCCATCGAGGCAGTTGCCGTCTTCATCAATCGTGACTTGCGCGACGATGGGAATCTTCGCATCCACGTCGCGGCACGCGAGCACGGCCTGATGCAACTCCTCGACATAGCCGAAGGTTTCGAGCATCAGCAAATCGACGCCGCCCTCGATGAGAGCTGCCGCCTGGTCGCGAAACGCGGTACGCGCCTCTTCAAACGAGGTCTTGCCTAAAGGCTCGATGCGAACGCCCAACGGGCCCATCGACCCGGCCACCCAAACATCGAAGCTCTTAGCCGCTTCGCGGGCGACGTGAACGCCGGCCTGAGGATGGCCCGGAAGCTGTTGCTCGAGGTTCTCGATCTCGGGCTGCTGGTCGGCTGCGAGTTTCTGGATCCGATCACCCCGCAGTACATCTCGGACACCGTCGCCTGGGGCGCAATCGGAGCCCGC
>Ga0137403_10009815_pt1 | contig 10622 bp, 8 predicted proteins | sample CZOMad2_1_16fung_FD_122057 | JGI IMG/M metagenome (GOLD analysis project Ga0137403, IMG submission 122057) | Vadose zone soil fungal communities from Angelo Coast Range Reserve, California, USA - CZOMad2_1_16fungal (Hybrid Assembly) | ecosystem: Environmental > Terrestrial > Soil > Vadose zone... | reverse complement strand
TGCTTTTTGGCCGAGCAAAGAGGCATCGGCAACCTGGGGGCGGCCTTGGACTGCAGTCGAAATCGGGCCACACCGCGATCTGCTCGGTGATCTCACAGACTCCGTGCGCGCCAAGGGCTTGCGCATGGGAATCTACTATTCGCTCTATGAGTGGTACAACCCGTTGTGGCTTTACGACAAGCCGCGGTACGTGCGCGAACATATGTTCCCGCAGTTTAAGGACGTGGTCAAGAGATATAAGCCGGAAATCATCTTCAGTGACGGCGAGTGGGAAATGACCTCCGCTGAATGGCACAGTCCTGAGTTACTGGCATGGCTATTCAACGACTCAGCGGTGAAAGACAGTGTGGTCGTGGATGACCGTTGGGGTAGCGACACGCGTCATAAACACGGGGGCTATTGGACCACCGAATACACCGCAGGCATGAGCGGTACGGAGCATGCGTGGGAGGAAAGCCGCGGCATGGGAGTGAGCTACGGCTACAACCGCGCTGAGAACATCAGCGTATATCACACCAGTCGTGAATTAGTGATCATACTCATTGATACCGTCAGTCGCGGCGGCAACCTACTGCTGGATATTGGCCCCGGAGCTGACGGCACTATTCCGGTGGTAATGGAAGAGCGGCTCACGCAGATTGGCGATTGGCTGAAGGTCAATGGCGAAGCGATCTACGGCACGAGGCCATGGAAGACTACGCATCAATGGGGCGCCGGCAAAGTCCCTCAGGTGGAGTACAACAAGGAGTATTCGACACCTTATGATGTGACAAAATTGACAGATCAACCGGAGGCGGGCAAAGCGGGAATCGAGGCTTTCTTCACAACAAAGGGCAACGACGTTTACGCAATTTTGCCACACTGGTCCGGTCACAGTGTCATCTTGAAAGACATCACTGGAGTAAAGTCCGTAGGTCTGCTCGGACCAAATATACCGTTGAAGTTCAAAATGTCCCAAGCAGGAGTGACAGTTGAGCTCCCTGAGCTGCCCGAGCAATTGCGTCAGCAACCTGCTTGGACCTTGAAGATCAGCCGTTAGTAATGATGTCATCAGCGACAGGAGAATCTGCAGAAGCAAACGCATGAAACTCATTCGATTTGGTCCAGCAGGAAATGAAAAGCCAGGAGTCATTCTCTCGGACGGGACCCGCATTGATGTTTCCCGGTTCGGCTCCGATTATGACGAAGCCTTCTTCGGTCGCAACGGCTTGAAGGAACTCGAGCGTTGGATCGAAGGAAATGGCGCATCAGCCCCGCGGGTTGCGCCCTCAGTTCGCTTGGGGCCGCCGATCTGTCGTCCCAGCAAAATTGTTTGCATTGGGCTAAACTTTCGCGACCATGCGGTCGAAAGCAAGATGGAGATTCCCAAAGAACCCGTCATCTTCTTCAAATCCACCACCTCGCTGGTAGGTCCCAACGACGCTTTGGTCATCCCGCGGAATGGGAAAAAAGTGGACTGGGAAGTAGAACTCGCCCTGGTCGTCGGGAAAAAGGCGACGTACGTTCCCCGCGAACAGGCGCTCGAATATATTGCTGGGTTTGCTCTGCATAATGATTATTCAGAACGCAGCTTCCAGCTTGAGCGCGGTGGGCAGTGGGTCAAAGGAAAAAGTGCGGACACATTTGCCCCGTTGGGGCCATTTCTCGCCACGCCGGACGAAGTTCCGAACCCGGCGAATTTGAGCATGTGGCTGAAGGTGAACGGTGAACTTCGCCAGAATAGTTCGACTGCAAATATGATCTTCGACTGCGCGGCCCTGGTTTCTTATGTGAGCGAATTCATGACGTTGCTTCCCGGAGACGTGATTAGTACGGGAACGCCTGCCGGAGTTGGTCTGGGGATGAATCCTCCTCAGTACTTGAAGGTCGGCGATATCGTTGAACTTGGAATTCAAGGACTGGGGGAATCCAGCCAGCAAGTGATTCAGCTAAGCTGATCCCGAAATTGCGCGACCGCAACTAGAGTCTTTCCGGTTGATCCTGCGGTGGCTCGCCGTTCGGTTTGTTCCTTGCGCGGGTACCCTTGTTGGAGTTTGTTTGTGGGTCGTTTTGCATTTTTTCCGCCCAAACATCCAATGCCACTTTAAGAAACAGTTCCATGACGTGGATTACAGTTTGTTCGGCAAAATGCGGGGGGCCAGTCCGAATTGCATCCAGAATTTGCCGATGACGCTCGAGATTCAATCGCCACGGACTTCCATCGAAGCCGCCATTCAGCGCCCGCATAAGGGTAAAGTCATAAAGTGGGATAATCAGCCGCCGGCCTTCTTCCGCAAGAAAAGGGTTGCCGGTCTTCTTCAGCAACAGCATGTGAAACCGTTGCATGCATTCGATGATCTGGCGAACGTTATCGGCCTCGACTGCGCTGCGTATTTCCAGGAGGCTAGCTTCCAAGTCCACTAGAGGAACTTTTTGTTCGGATAACAGCCTCGCCGCCAGGCCTTCAAGCACACCCCGCAGCTGATAGAGATGGATGATGTCCTGCTTACTCAAATTCAGAACGCGAGCGCTCCGGCCATGCCCCTTGGTTACAAAACCTTCTGTGATGAGAATATTGAGCGCTTCGCGGACTGAACTCTGCGCGACCCCAAAGTGACGCGCCCAGGTTCCTTCGACGATTTTTGCGCCGGAGGCGATCTTTCCCGCCAGAATGGCTTCGCGGAGTTGCATCGCCAAATTCTGCTTCACCAAACCTTGCGACTGCGAATCTTGCTTGTGCGACATGGTTTAAAACCTTCGCGGATTTTACTATCGAATGCCGCCGTGGTCGAACATGAGCTACTAACTTGGTTTTGGCTCGCGTTTGCTTTTATAACGTTATCAGAGCAATCACGCTAGCGTTGGAATCAGGCGCTTGCGCGGGTAGATCTATCTGAAGCTTGCCTTCTTTCTGACGAAAGCCTAAGGGCTTGACGCCCGCAAGCAGGCGCGCCGAAATTACCTTGGCCTCAATTCCCCCCAATTCCAACGCACCGGATGGCCAGTCGAACACATGCACATAAATTGATTTGCCCTTGGCGGTCGTCCTCACCGACGCGACTCCTTGGACTGGACCGTAAGTGGTTTCGTAAATCGCTTCGCCATTGACTTGCAGCCATTCGCCGATTGCGCGCAGACGTTCCTGGAATTCAGGTTGGATAGTTCCATCCGGTCGTGGCCCCACGTTCAAAAGAAAATTTCCTCCGCGGCTGGCGACTTCCACTAGGCTTCGTATCAGAACCTGCGACGATTTGTATTCATGGTCATTTTGGTTGTACGCCCAGGTGTTGTTGATGGTCATGCAGGTTTCCCATAGCCGGAACTCTTCTACGCTGGGGATCGTAGGTTTCAGTTTTTCCGAAACTTTGGGATCAATGCCTGTGAGCTTGATGCCTTTCGTGGGAATCGCAGTAGGAATGAACTGCTCAGGCGTTTCGTAGTCCGCATCTACACCGAGCCGGTCGTTGACTAACGTTTTCGGTTGCAGCTTCTGAATCAGATTCAGGAAGCGTACCCCGTCATACTTGCTTTGCATGTTCAAGCCGTCGAACCAAATGAGCGCGACCGGGCCGTAGCGCGTGAGCAACTCAGTCAATTGCAACTCCATGTAATCCAGGTAGAGTGGCCACTCGGCACGCCACGGTTCACCGTTCCAGTTGTCCCGCGCCAGTTTGGAAGTATCGCGAAAGCCGGGATGAGTCATGTCCGGCGGCGAATAGTAAAAACCCAGTGGCATCCCCCGCTTTTCGCACGCCTGCGCCAACTGCGCGACGATATCTTTGCCATATGGTGTATTGGTGATCTTGTAATTCGTGTACGCCGAATCGAAATTGCAAAAGCCATCGTGATGCTTGGTGGTGAACACCATGTAGCGCTGTCCGGCGGTGCGCGCCAAATCCACGAAAGCATCAGGATCAAACTTGACCGGATTAAAACGCTTAGGCAATTCCCGGTACTCAGCTTCGCTGATTCCCCATTGCTTGGGAACCATGATCGGCCAAGAGGCTTCTACGCTGGCCAATGAATATGGCCCCCAATGAATAAACATGCCGAATTTGGCTGCCCGATACCAGGCGGTCCGCTCGTCATCTAAATAAGAGGATGCAAAGCTCAGCCTGGACAAAAGTGGAAGCGTGGAAGCTCCTAATGTCAGTCGAAGGAAATCGCGTCGCTGAATAGAATAAGCGCTCATATACGGGCGTGAGCATACTGGCTGGATTTGGCTTCTGTCAATGAAACACTTGTTAATGCCATGATGTCAATCTTTTGAGGGGTATCCCTAAATCCGGGCCGTTGACAGATAAGCGCTTAAATGTGTAAGCTTGCGCCGCATTTAAGACTGCTTCGGATAAGGGAATATCTTTTTTCGGGAACCTTTTAATTTGGTGGGCTGTTCTTACTCTTAATAAAGGATCTGTGATGAAACGGCTCGGAATGACTTTGCGGCTTAAGCCAGGTACTGCGGATTCCTACAGGAAATATCACGAGTCTGTCTGGCCGGAAGTTCTGGACATGATCCGGCAATGCAACATACGCAATTACTCCATCTATTTCAAAGATGATGCTCTGTTCAGTTATTTCGAATACCACGGTACTGACATGAAGAAGGACTGGGAAAAAATGGCCGCTCACAAGAAGACACAGGAATGGTGGGCGATCATGCAACCCATGCAGGACCCTTTGCCCACTCGGAAAGAGGGCGAATGGTGGGCAGAGATGGATGAAGTCTTTCACATGGACTAGTGCATGGCGTCTGATCTTGCCAACAAGGTAATCGTGCTCACAGGTGGTGGCGACGGCATTGGCCGCGAATGTGCACTGGCATATGCGCGTGCGGGAGCCACGGTGGCTATTCTCGACCGGAACATGGCTGCGGCCGAGCGCACCGCTGCCGAACTGGCTGGCGAAAATATCGCCGTTCGGGCCGATGTTTCCGATGGCGCGGCAGTACAAAGCGCGATAGCGACAGTCCTAAAAAAGTTTTCCCGTATCGATGCCATCCACAACAATGCGGGAATCGCCAGTCCGTCAAAACCTTTGCACGAAACCAGCGAAGCAGAATGGGATGACTTGCAGCGGATCAATCTGAAGTCCGTCTATTGGACTACCCGATATGGGTTCGATGCTTTGGCTGCGAGCAAAGGATCCATTCTCAATACCGCAAGCATGGTGGGACTCATGGGGCAGGAAAATCATGCGGCCTACGTTTCCACCAAGGGCGCGATGATCTCGCTCACCAAGGCTATGGCTGCTGACTACGCTCGCTATTCAATCCGGGTGAACGCAATTTGTCCGGCGGGAGTTTGGACTCCAATGCTCGAACGATGGTGCGGCGAGCAGCCCGATCCTTCGAGCATTCGCAAGTACCTCGATGAGATCCATCTTCTTGGCTATTGTCCGCATGGCGATGTGATCGCTGACGCCGCGGTTTTCTTGATTTCTGCAAAGGCGCGATTCATTACCGGGTGCATTCTTCCGGTCAGTGGTGGTGCCGAGTTGGGCTACAAGCGATGACCCTCTGGAGACGGAATGCCAAGCTGCATCATTGAATCTATCGCGAGCCGCGATGTGCGCTTCGCCTTACCGCCGGGAGCGGGCACAGACGCCATCCATACCAATTCGGAATACTGTCTGGCAGTAACGCACCTCAGAAGCAATCAGAACCTTTGCGGCATCGGCATCGCACTTACGCTTGGAGAAGGCAATCGCCTCGTATGTGAAGCTATAGATCTGCTGGCGCGGCCACTCGCCGGGCTGGAGATCGAAGAACTCATGGCTGATTTCGGAGCTATGTCGCGGCGACTGGCGGATGATCCATCTCTACGCTGGCTCGGTCCACACAAAGGCGTGGTGCATCTTGCGCTCGCCTCCATCACCAATGCTTGTTTCGATCTGTGGGCAAAGAGCCGCGGCGTGCCTTTGTGGAAGCTCCTTTTGGATCTCACGCCGGAACAGGTTGTCGCCCTCCTCGACCTCAGTTACGTGGAAGACGTAGTGAGCAGGGAAGATGCCAGAGCATTGTTGTGCGCGAATCTCTCCAGCCGCAGTGCGCGCGAGTCGATTCTGCGCAGCGGCTATCCCGGCTACGATACTTCGGTTGGCTGGATGGCCTACGACGACAACAAAGTCCGCGATTTGTTAGATCGTGCAGTCGGACAGGGCTTTCGCGCATTCAAACTGAAAGTCGGATCGCCGGATGAAAATCGTGATCTACGGCGCGCTGAAATGTTGCGTCAACGAGTGGGAGATGATGGCATCATCATGTTCGACGCCAACCAGAGCTGGAGTCTGCCCGATGCCATTCGTATAGGCCGCGCTCTTGGGCGATTCAAGCCATTGTGGCTGGAAGAGCCTACCCATCCCGACGACATATGCGCGCACGTTGTGTTGGCTCGTGAGATCGCTCCGGTAAAGATTGCGGCCGGGGAGCACGTTCCCAACCGTGTGTTGTTCAAGAATTTTTTACAGGCCGGTGCTCTGAGTTTTGTGCAGGCTGACTGCACGCGTCTGGCGGGAATCAGCGAATTTCTGACAGTAAGCCTGCTGGCGAAAAAATTTGGCTTGCCCGTGCCTCCTCACGTCGGCGACATGGGACAACTGCACCAGCACCTGGTGCTCTTTAATCACATCGCCATGGGGCATGAAGTTTTGTTTCTCGAGCACATTCCACACTTGCGGGAGCATTTCGTTTTTCCGGCGAAGGTGAGCGGCGGCCGCTATGAGACACCAGCAGAGCCAGGCGCGTCGTGTGATCTGAAAACGTAGGCACAAATGCACGAATCACTAGCATTCGGAATTTTCTTGACCTTGATTGCCGGACTGATGTCCGGCAATTGCATGTTGCCGATGAAATTCGTCCGTTCCTGGAAGTGGGAGAACGTCTGGCTGGTTTTCAGCGTGATCTCACTGATCGTGCTGCCCTGGGTGCTCGCGCTTGCCCTGGTTGACAATCTCTTTGCAACTTATAGCGCTCTGTCTATGCGTCAGTTTGTCGTGCCGATTCTTTTCGGAGCGGGATGGGGAGTGGCCCAGGTACTGTTTGGGATTTCTGTAACTCGCCTGGGACTCGGTCTGGCTTACGCCATCATCGTTGGACTCGGCGCTTTACTCGGTACGCTGGTTCCGCTATTCGTGCAGCAACATGAACTGGCAAAGGGCCGTCCCATGATTTTTGTGTTGAGTGGGGTTGCGGTCATGGTGCTCGGAATTATTTTTTCAACCTGGGGAGGACAGGTTCGAGAGCGGGGCAAACCTGGAATTCTTGTGTCTCAGCCAGGCCAGAACTATTTCGCGGCAGTCCTGCTCGCTGTGCTTTGCGGAATCATGGCGCCGATGTTGAATTACTCCTTCGCTTTTGGCCAGAGCATTGCAATCGAAGCGGTGCACCTGGGAACCCCGGAAGTACGCGCTGGATACGCCGTGTGGCCGATCGGATTGGCTGGAGGCTTCGTTCCCAACATCGTTTACAGCTTGTATCTGCTCCGCAAAAACCGGAGTTGGGGAGCATTCCGTCCCGCACGCGCTGTTCTTTGGCCAGTGCTGATGGGCGTGTTGTGGATGGGTGCATTTGCGTTGTACGGCATGGCTGCCATCTACCTTGGATCTTTCGGCACCTCAATTGGCTGGGGGTTGTTGCAGATTTTTATGATTATGACTGCAACCTTGTCCGGAGTGTTGACGGGAGAATGGAAGCAGGCCCCGGCTTCGGCGAAACGACTTTTAAGTTTGGGCTTGAGCTGTTTAGTGGGTGCGACTGTGCTGCTGGCGCTCGGCAACCGATAAGGGCAATTATTTTTTCTCGGAAACGTACGGTTGTTTGCGGATGACGCCTTTGCCCTCCTCAATCGTCACTACTTGACCAGCCCCGATTCCAGCAAACGTTTCCACCTTGCCATCCTGCCAGCGAACCGACACATCGGCCGCGGTTGCTTTCCCCAGTCCGAAGTGTAAGCGCAAATCATTTTGCGAGATAAACGATCCGCCACTTCGCACTTCATCAATCTGCTTACGGCCGTTTGCGGTCACGGTGATGCGTGCTCCAATCGCGTCTCGTCCCGAAGTGACGGCCCGCAGCAGCAGTGAGTTCCCGAGGTGCGGGGCGGAATTTCTGAGCAGCGACGGGCCTTCTCCCATGTTGACGATGACAATTTCCTCGTTGCCATCGTTATCGAGGTCTCCCGTCGCTAAACCGCGAGAAGAGTGCGGCTCAACGATGCTTGGTCCAGCTTGCGAAGAAAGATCAACGAACTGGCCGTCACCCCGGTTCCAATAAAGCAGGCGTGGCTGTTTGAATTTCTCCGCGGTGTTCGCGTTATCCACTTCAGGATAGACGTGCCCATTGGCAGCGATCAGATCTTTCCAGCCGTCGTTGTCAATGTCAATGAACGCCGTGCCCCACCCGAGATATTTAGTATTAACCGCTAGACCGGACCCAATCGTGTCGTCTTCAAAATTATTCCCGCCTGCATTCTTATATAGCGTGTGCGTATCGTCGGCGAAATTCGTTTTGAAGATGTCGAGTAAACCATCGCCATCGAAGTCAGCAGCAGCAGAACCCATACCTGCTTGTTCGCGTCCATCTTCGTTGTAAGCGAGGCCGGCGCGCACGCCGATTTCCTCAAACATTTTCCCGCCCAGATTGTGGTAGTAGAGACTGGCGGTGGAATCACAAGCGATAAAAATGTCGGGCCATCCGTCGTTGTCGAAGTCCCCGGTCAGCGCAGTGAAGCCATAGTAACTTTTTGGCCCGGTGATATGGAGTTGGTCGGAAACATCAGTGAAGTGTCCATGTCCGTCGTTTTGGTAAAACGAGATTGTTTCCGGCGGCAAGCCGCGCGGTCCGCACATGACGGGCCGCCCTTTCCAACGGCATTGTGTCTGCTCACCGGGCTGGGGAGTATGCTCCATGTCAAAATCCACGTAATGCACAACTACCAGATCAAGAAAACCATCGCGGTTGAAATCTATGAACGCGCAGCCTGTGCTCCAGCGCGGCTTCGGCGAAAGCAGCCTGCGTTGTTCGGTCTCATCACGAAAGGTTCCATTACCCAGATTTCGGTAAAGCACATTTTGTCCCCATTGGGTCACGAACAGATCTGGATATCCATGATTATCAATATCTCCGACGCAGACGCCCTGTCCCCAGCCAGTGTGGCGAATGCCTGATTTCTCCGTGACATCCTCAAACTTCAGGCCACCCAGGTTGTGATAGAGAAAGTGATTCGGTTGCGCGGCATCTTTCCCCAATCGACCAGCATTGACGAAAAAAATGTCAGGCAGGCCGTCGTTGTCGTAATCAAAAATGGCCACGCCGTTTCCGGTGGTTTCGACGATGTACTGCTTGGAATTTTCTGGTCCGGAAACATTGATGCCGATCAGACCGGCTTGTGTGGCGATATCTTCGTAATGAATAACCGGGGCCTTCATGCCCGGAGGCAGAGGTCGGGCCGGCATCGCTTTGCCGCCGGTAGCTACACCTTGCGCATATGCACTCTTATTTCTACCAACAATCGTTAGAGCCAGAAGTAAAATCAGGAGAATTGGGCGGAAAATTTTATTGCTTCGTCGCGCGGCCCCATGACACATCATCGGTTCGCCGATCATAACACTTCGATTTCGAGATGGCGGACGGGCAATCGCATGCTGCCTTCTCTGCTACTATGAACGAAGTTTTACAAATTTATTCTCGGGAACCAAAATGGCGGTCTGTAAAACTGTGCGCGACCTTATAGGGGTCGCGTTTTGCGCTTGTGTACTTAGTGCTTCCGTCTGGGGACAAACGGCGAAGACGGGCCCTGCCTGTAAAGGGCCGGCAGAGCTGGAAAACGCCGTCCACGCACACCCTTCCGCAGCGGTCTACGATGCACTGGGTGCATATTTCGGCCAACAGCAGAAATTTTCTTGCGCCATCTCTGCTTTTGAATCCGCCATCCGCCTCGAACCGAATTCCTGGGAAGCACACTTCAACCTTGCCCTTACGTTACTGCAAACTCATCAGGCCGAACGAGCTGCGCATGAATTGAGGGTCGCGATCCAAGCAAAACCGCAAGACCCGCTGGCACACACCGCATTGGGAATGGCGCTCAGTGAATTGAACCGTGATGACGAGGCCATAGGCGAGTTCAAGCTTGCGTTAAAAAGCGATCCCAAGTCGGCGCCAGCTCTCGATGGCTTGGCCAAGGTGTTGATCTCACAGAAGCGTTACTCTGCAGCGATTGCCTATCTCAAAGATGAACACTCCGACTCCAGGCTGCAAAACGATTTAGCAGTCGCTTATTCGAACAGCGGCGACATTGATCAGGCAGTCGAACTGCTTTCGGATTTGGTGAAACAAGACCCGTCCTTGGCGGAGAATCACGCCAATCTGGCGATTGCCTACACCCAACAGCAGCAGTTCCGACAGGCCGTGGATGAATTTCGCGAGTCGCTGCGGCTGGATCCAAAAAATGACGTAGTCAGGCTTTCCTACGTGAAGGCGCTCGTCATTCTCGCGGAGTTCAACACCGCTCTACCCGAAATTAAAAACTACTTCAATCGCAAGCCGCACAGTTTTGACGCACTGTACTTGATGGGAGTCGTGGACCGCGGCCTGGGAAAATATCCGGAAGCAGAGCCGCTGCTGAAGCAGGCAGTGGCGTTGAATG
>Ga0137403_10009814_pt1 | contig 10622 bp, 9 predicted proteins | sample CZOMad2_1_16fung_FD_122057 | JGI IMG/M metagenome (GOLD analysis project Ga0137403, IMG submission 122057) | Vadose zone soil fungal communities from Angelo Coast Range Reserve, California, USA - CZOMad2_1_16fungal (Hybrid Assembly) | ecosystem: Environmental > Terrestrial > Soil > Vadose zone... | reverse complement strand
TTTCGCCTGATTACCGATGCCATACCACAGATGATCACCGTTTTGCACCCGGATGGCCGGATTGTCTATGCAAATCGAGTGATGCAGGACTACACCGGTCTGGCCCCGCAAGACATTCAAGCGGACAACTTTCGCGAGCGCACTTTCCATCCTGAGGACATCCAGAGACTTCAGAAACAACGGCGCGACGGGCTTTCAAACGACGTCCCGTTTGAGAACGAACAGCGATGTCTCCGAAAAGACGGTAAGTATCGCTGGTTCCTGATTCGCTATAACCCGCTATTGAACGAAGACGGGAAGGTTGCTCGCTGGTATGCGACCGGGACCGACATCGAGGATCGCAAACACGCCGAAGACAGAATACGTAACGAAAACGTTGCGTTGCGCGAAGAGATCGAACGCTCTTCGATGTTTGAGGAGGTCGTCGGCTCGTCCGACACAATGCGTCAGGTATTAGGGCAAGTCTCGAAGGTTGCGCCGACGGATTCCACCGTTCTCATCCTCGGTGAGACCGGAACGGGCAAGGAACTGATTGCTCGCGCCATTCACAATCGGTCCAAGCGTTCGAGCCGTGCATTCATTCGAGTGAACTGTGCGGCGATTCCGGCTTCGCTCATCGCGTCCGAACTGTTCGGCCATGAGAAGGGATCATTCACGGGGGCCCTCCAGCGGCGCCTTGGGCGTTTTGAATCGGCAGACGGTGGAACGATTTTCCTCGACGAAGTTGGAGACCTGCCGGCGGAGACACAAGTTGCCCTGCTGCGCGTTCTCCAAGAGCGCGAATTCGAACGAGTGGGCGGGAATCAGACGATTTCGATAGACGTACGCGTGCTCGCGGCCACAAACAGAAACTTAAGTGAAACCGTGGCGGAAGGTTCGTTTCGTCGAGATTTGTTCTACCGTCTGAATGTTTTCCCCATTCGATTACCGGCTCTGCGCGAGCGCGTTGGCGATATTCAGCTGTTGGTTGAATATCTGATCGATCGCTACGCCAAAAAAGCCGGCAAGAAGATTAAAAACATAACCAAACAGACTCTGGCCCTGTTTCAATCTTATGACTGGCCAGGAAACATCCGTGAATTGCAGAACGTCATCGAGCGAGCCGTCATTTTGTGCGACGGGGAAACTCTCGGTGTGGATGAAACATGGCTTAAGCGAGCAGATACGAAGACCGTTGGGGCGAATGTCCCATTGACCGCGGGCCTCGCTATACGTGAAAGAGAAATGATTGAGTCCGCACTCCAGGAATGTAAGGGCCTCATCGCCGGGCCAGGCGGTGCCGCTCTAAAGCTTGGTATTCCCAGGCAAACCCTCATCTCAAAAATCACCAAGCTGGGAATTAATCGACATCTTTTCAAGCCCGCTTAGCGTTGCCGGAGGTACCTGAAGTCGCGGAGAAGTTTAGTGTTGTGGTCGATTCAATGGACTCGACTTTCTCGAAATTGTTTTTTCTGAAGTAACCCCCATTCCCCGCCGCGATAAGAGTCGCATGCGCATCGGTTCGCAGCATGTCGGTCCGTGCCGATGGTTCAGCAAACGCCCGAAACGTGTCCTGCTCCCGATGTCTAACTGTCTCTGATTCAACAGATTCGAAGTGGTGCTGACATTGCACTCAGTGAGCCTAGAGCGCGCAACCGGCTTTGGAGACAGTCTGCAGCGTGAAGCACAACTCGTTGAAATCTGAATCCGCTACCAGGTAATGCGAGTTGAACGGACAGAGACGAACTAACAAGGAGGCAGCGAGATGAATCGGCTCTTGAACAAAGTGGCGGTGGTGACCGGGGCGTCCAAGGGCATTGGGGTTTCGATCGCGATGCATCTGGCAGCTGAAGGTGCCAGCGTTGTCGTGAACTACCTGACCGGAAAAGATGGAGCGGACAAGGTTGTGGCAGAGATTGCTGCGGCGGGCGGCAAGGCGATCGCCGTGCGCGCGGACGTGTCCAGCAGTCAAGGTATCGCCAAACTGTTCGGCGAAACCAAAGCGGCGTTCGGTAGGGTGGATATTCTTGTCAACAACGCCGGTGTATACGCCTTTGGTCCACTGGAATCTGTCACAGCAGAAGCGTGGCACCGAGAATTCAATCTCAACGTGTTGGGTCTGCTGCTTACGACGCAAGCGGCACTTGGGCTTTTCCCGGAGACAGGCGGGAGTGTGATCAATATTGGCTCTCGCGTGAGCACCGTTGCCCCTGCCGGCTCATCGGTGTCCGCCGCAAGCAAAGCCGCAGTGGACGCAATCACGAAATCTCTTTCCAAGGAACTCGGGCCGCGCAAAATTCGCGTGAACTCTGTCAACCCGGGAGTGGTCATGACGGAAGGATTCATTTCCGCAGGTCTTGCCGACAGTCCCATGGAGAAAAATAACGTCGCGCTGACTCCACTTGGACGTATGGGTCGACCGGATGATATCGGGCCCCCAGTGGTTTTCCTTGCTTCGGAAGAGGCGCGCTGGATTACGGGCGAAACGATGATCGTCTCTGGTGGTGAATGAGCGATGGGCCACAACAGCCGGATGGAAGGACAAAGATTTGCTCGCGATCAGAAAACTGTTCCTCATTGCACTGCTGCTCTCTTTTCCTGCCTCGGCGGCAGCGCAGTGTCAGAAGCAGCAACCTATTCTTCGACCTCTTCGCTATGACGAGGAGTGGGCCCTCCTCGCTGATCAGGATTGCAAAAAAGAATCAATCGACCATATCAAGTACATCCCGCTGGGCCGAAGCGGATGGTATCTCTCCATTGGAGGAGAGATACGGTACAAATACGAGAACTACGAGAATCCGGGCTTCGGCAGCGATCCCGCGACACCCGACGGCTACATCTTGCAGCGCTACCTTCTCCATGCAGACTGGCATTTTGGAAATCACTTTCGACTTTTCACACAATTTCAGAGCGGCCTTGAAGAAGGACGCGACGGAGGGCCTCGCCTCACCGACGAGGACGCTGCCGATCTGCACCAGGCGTTTTTCGATATCACGGACTCCTCTCAAAACGTTCGGCTTCGTGTCGGCCGGCAGGAAATCGAATTTGGTGCGGGCCATCTAATTGGCGACAGCGAGGGTTTGAATATCCGTCGCGCTTTTGACGGATTCCGATTCACGTTCAAGCACGGCAGGTGGAGTTTCAACACCACGCTCACCCACCCCGTGCTATTGCGGCCGGATACCTTCGCAATCCCGAATCACAACCAAACTGAATCGGGCGCCGGATTTACTCGCGCACAGGAACACGGAGGCTGGTCAGCCTACTACTTCGGACTCAACCGCAAGGTTGACTCTTTCAACGGAAAAACAGGCCACGAAGTCCGCCAAACAATGGGCAGCCGGATCTGGAATCGCGGTGAAATGTTCGACTACGATACGGAGGCTATCTTTCAGACGGGGAGCTTCGGTCATGGCCACATTCTGGCCGGCGCCATTTCCAGCAACGACGGCGTAACCCTCCGAAACCTTAGATTCCAACCCCGCATTGGAGTGCGTTTCGATTTCACGAGCGGTGATTCCGATCCGAACAGCAAGAATGTCAACACCTTCAATCCACTGTTTCCCAATCCAACCTACTCCAGCTTTTCCGCTCTCCTTGGCCCATCCAACCTCACGGACCTCGGCCCGACCGTTCGTCTCAGGCTCAATGCGAAAACGGCGATCACACCAGAAATGCCGTTCTATTGGCGCAGCTCGACTCGAGACGGGATCTACAACTTCGCCGGGATTATGATTCGTCCCCGGAATCTCAGTTCAGCTCGATTCATAGGATTTCAACCGGGCGTCGTTCTTGAGCGAACTTTCTCAACGCACCTCTCGACTACGGCCGGATACTTCCATCTCTTCAGTGCGGAATTCCTCAAGCAAACGCCGCCAGGCAAGAACGTAGGTTATTTCTACGTGACAACAACGTTTCGATTCTGACCTTCCTGTTCCTACTCTAGATGCGCGGTGGCGACCTTTGTCCGAGATGTATAGATCGTTCGCTACTTAGAAAGCAGATTGATCAACTTGTGTGAGTAACGACGGGTCAAGCGGCCGTCTTTTGCGTGTTTTCCCAGTTCGCAACAGCCAAATATTTCGCAAGCTTCGGGCCGATGGTTCAGCAAACGCCCGATAAGCGTCCCATCCTTAACACGTAACTGTCGCTGTTTCAGCAAAGTGAAGGTGGCGCTGGCATTGCATTGAATGAACGTGTGGAAAGAGAGCGACCTGCTCTCTACCTGCCCCAAAGGCTCAGCTTGCCTTACGAACCAAACGGAGGAACTACATGGAAACAAGAACTTACGAACGGGAACGGACGGCCCTTCTCATCGTTGACCCATACAACGATTTCATGACGGAGGGCGGCAGTATGTATGCAACGACCAAAGAAACCGCGGACTCAGTCGGTTACTACGAGAACATGCGAAAACTCGTGCCGGCTGTGCGTGCAGCGGGGATCCAGGTATTCATCGTTCCCCACCACCGGACACGGAAAGATGATTTTGACAATTGGGCGCACGTGAACCCTATTCAGCTCGAGACGAAGGAACGGAACGCCTTCGGCGTCGGCACTTGGGGCGGAGAATGGAATCCGGAATTTGGACCGAAAGCCGGAGACATCATCGTTCTGGAGCATTGGGCTCAGAACGGGTTCGCTGGCACAGACCTGGATGCGCAATTGAAGCAGCACAGCATTCAAAGGATCGTTCTCGTCGGATTTATCGCGAACTCCTGTGTCGAGGCGACAGGGCGCTACGGGATGGAACTGGGCTACCACGTGACCTTAATTAAGGATGCGACAGCAGCGTTCAACCCCGAGGGCATGACAGCCGCAGGCGTCAACGCTCTTATGTTCGCCCATGCCATCCTCACCACGAAAGAATGGTTGGCCACGCTTCCCAACTCGCTCGTCAAGGCCGCGCATTGATTGCGACCAATGACGAATGCTTGAAGCTCGATGTGCCGTAAAAGGCGAAGATGACACTAAAGATCGAAAGGGTTTCTGACGGGCACAAAACGACGATCCGACTGATCGGGCGGATGCGCGCGGAGCACTTGGACGAACTGCACACGCAGATCAAGAGCAGCGCGCCGCCGCCGTCGTTGGACCTCGAAGAAGTAAGTCTGGTGGATCGGGAAGTAGTTCGCTTCCTGGCGACGTGTCAAACGGACGGCGTCAAACTGCTTCACTGTTCGGCATACATAAGGGACTGGATCGCAGAAGAGGAAAGCAGGCCTGAATAACGTTTCCGGGACGTGTGCGGCTAGCGCGAACCGGAGCGCGCAGAAGGCAGAGGAGAACGATGATTCGGCCGGATGAACTCAAGGCATTTCCGATATTCGCGTGTTTGACGGACGGGCAGCGGGAGCGCATCGCGCAAAATGCCGCTGAACTGTTTGTACAACCGGGTGAGTGGCTGATCCACGAAGGCGAGGTGCCCTGGTTTTTCGTTCTCCTTGAGGGCGCCCTCGAAGTGCAGAAAGAGTTCGGCGGATCACTGCGCGGGGTCACCATCCGCTACCAGCCTGGGGAATTTTATGGCGAAATACCAATTCTGCTCGACTCAACGACCATCGCATCTTTGCGCGCGCATGAATCCTCGCGGGTCATTCGCTTGGATCGCACGCAGTTCAAAGAGCTAATCGATTGTTCCCCTGAGTGCAGTCGGCTCATCATGCAGGTCATGACGAAGCGGGTCACCATGATCCGGGATCACATGCGAGAGAATAATCCCCTGCGGGTAGTCGTGGTTGGCTCACAGTACGACACTGAATGTCGCGACATCCGATCGTTCCTGTCATTAAACCGGCTCCCTTACGAGTGGGTGGATCGGACGCACGGTACGGACCGTCTCCCTTTCTGCATGCCGGCGGACGCTTTGGGACCGTTCGTTGTGGTGGATCAATCCATCTGCGTGGAACAACCGATCACCGTACGCAAAGTCGCTGAAGCTCTCGGCATAAGCACAACTCCAGCAAAGAACAGCTATGACGTAGTGGTTGTCGGTGGCGGGCCCGCAGGCCTGGCCGCTGCCGTATATGGATCGTCCGAAGGCTTGAGCGTTCTGCTTGTAGAAAAAAATGCTGCGGGAGGACAAGCGGGTACCTCGTCGCGCATCGAAAACTATCTCGGCTTTCCAGCGGGCATCTCCGGTGATGAACTAAGCGCGCGCGCGTTGAAGCAAGCCACCCGCTTTGGCGCTGAGATCGTGATGACGCGCACGGTAGAGAAGATTGAACCGATACCAGATGGCTACTGCCTCGAACTCGATGGCGGACCTCGTGTCCAGACGAAGGCCGTGATTCTGGCGACGGGTGTGGATTGGCGCAGGCTTGACGCCGACGGCATCGAGCGACTGATCGGAAAGGGCGTGCTCTACGGCGCCGCACGTACGGAGTCGTCAACAATCGTCGGCAAGGACGTTTTCATAGTAGGCGGTGGCAACTCCGCCGGGCAGGCGGCGATGTTCTTTTCCGGCTATGCAGCGACCGTGACGCTACTGGTGCGCGGGCCGGATGTGGAGCTAACGATGTCGCACTACCTGATCGAGCAAATGGCCCAACGCCACAATATTTCCGTCGAGGTTCACACCAAAGTCGTGTCGGTAAACGGAGCAGACTATTTGGAGTCGATCTGCACTACAACTGACGGCGAAACTCCCCTTCGGCGCAAGGCCGACGCGCTCTTCGTGATGATTGGCGCACGGGCCAAAACGGATTGGCTTCCTAAGGAAATCGACCGCGATGAGAAAGGCTTTGTGGATACGGGCCGTGACCTGCAGGCGTGGTCCCAGGAGCGCGCACCGTTCCTGCTTGAAACAAGTCTGCCCGGAATATTCTGCGCGGGCGATGTCCGTCACGACTCGATCAAGAGGGTGTCGAGCGGCGTGGGCGAGGGAAGCATGGCCATTGCTTTTGTGCATCAATACCTCGCGCTCAGTAGCACGATGGCGGAACAAACTCTTAGTTTGGCTCTTTGAACGCAGATGTGTGGCACAGCAGGACTGCAGCCAACCCAAGTACCACTTTAAGAGAAGTTGAACTGCGCAATTTCAAATGAGATGAAGGAGAACCGAATGAGCGCTTACCTCATGTTCACTAAAGAAAAGACGCTGGATGCAGCAGAACTGGCGATCTACCAGCAAAAGATAGTTCCGACGCTCGGAACGCACGGCCTCAAGACTCTGGTTGCCTACGGACACCATGAAGTCCTGGAGGGTGCGGCCACAGAAGGCGTGGTAATCGTCGAGTTCCCAAACACTACTGAAGCCAAAGCCTGGTACAACAGCCCGGAATACAACGAAGCTCGAGAGCACCGTTTCAAGGGAGCTGAGTTTCGGTGTGTTCTCGTTGAAGGCATTTAGCTGGTAAGCAAACGGTGCCCTTATCCGACAACAGGTAGACGCCAAGCCAGCAATGGGAAGAATCAACGGGGAGCGCTGAGGCCTACCTTCGCCAATGAGATTCTAAAACACGTAACTTCCGAGGGAAAAATGAACAAGCTGACCAACAAAGTAGCGATCGTAACAGGAGCTTCAAAGGGTATCGGAGCCGGTATCGCAAAAGCTCTTGCTGCGGAGGGTGCATCCGTCGTCGTCAATTACGCTTCAAGCAAAGAAGGCGCGGATAAAGTCGTCGCCGATATTGCCGCCGCTGGTGGCAAAGCTATCGCGGTGCACGGCGACGTTTCAAATGCCTCTGAGGCGCAAGGCATTATTGACGCAGCTATCCAGAAGTTCGGTCGTCTCGACATTCTGGTCAACAACTCGGGCATCTACGAATTCGCTCCGTTGAATGACATCACTGAACAAGCTTTTCATAAAAGCTTCAACATCAACGTGCTGGGCCTTCTTCTTGTCACTCAAGCGGCGGTCAAACATCTTGGCGAGGGTGGCAGCATCATAAATATCGGTTCGACCGCGCCGCTCCTCAGGTCAGTGGGCACTACCGTTTATACCGCGACCAAAGCGGCAGTCGACGGCGTAACCGGTGTACTGGCCAAGGAACTGGGGAGTAAGAAAATCCGGATCAACTCGCTCAATCCCGGTTTCACGGTAACGGAGGGCACCGGTAGCTACGTCGGCTCCGACTTTGAGAAGGGTCTCGTTGCGCAAATACCTCTTGGCCGCGCCGGTCAACCACATGAAATCGCGTCCGTTGCCGTGTTCCTAGCTTCGGACGATTCCGGATGGCTGACAGGGGAATTGATCAATGCCGGCGGTGGTCTCCGCTGAGCACATGTTTCCCGATTCCTCCGTATCCGCAAAAAGATGGAGTCGATCCTAGGAAACCTTCGTGGTCATTGCGCTCTTGTTTCGCCAGTGGAAGTTCTTTCCGCAAGACGGAATCGGAACTGAGAGAAGAAATTAAAACTCCTCCTCTCAGCAAGAAATCGGGGCCGATAATCAGATCGAACTGAAAACGGCCCTAATTACGACTAAAAGGAAGATATAAGTGATTAACGTTGCCATCATATATTCATCGGGACGTGGGCATACCCGCACCGTTGCGGAACACATTAAACGCGGTGCTGACGCCTTCCCTGAAACCCGAACCGACCTCATCGAGGTCACATCTAAACAACTTGGTGAAGACGGCAGATGGCATGACGCGGACATTATGAATCGACTTGCTGCGGCCGACGCCATTGTCTTCGGTTCGCCGAGTTACATGGGCTCAGCTCACGGTCTCTTCAAACTTTTCCTCGAGACTGGCGTTACGCCCTGGCTCGATCAGGTATGGAAGGACAAGATAGCCGCGGGCTTTACCAATTCCGGGTCGCGATCCGGCGACAAGCTCATCGCGCTTGAACAGATGGCGGTTTTCGCTGCGCAAATGAGCATGGTGTGGATTGGAGTCGGCGATCAGCCAGGTGGCAATTACTCGGCAAGCCGCTTCACCGATGTTAACGTCAATGGCTCTTGGCTGGGACTGATGACGCAAAGCATCGCAGACGGCACCCCGGAAACGGCACCGCATCCGGGCGACCTGCTGACCGCTGAGCGATTCGGCCGACGCATAGCGCGCACGACGGCACGTTGGACGATGGGCGCGGACAGGTTTCCTCCACAAAGGATAAGTGAGAGTGAATCGCGGAGGCGAAATGTCGCCGGGCCGGAAGAGTGGCGGAAGTTTGAAGACTGAATTATTCGCGAGCAATCCAACAGCCGAGGAACTTAGCAGCTTCCCAATGCGCTCCGAGCGAAATTTAAAGGCAACATGAGAACGCCTTCCGACGAAACCGTAATTCAATCAGCGGTTGTCGGCGTTCCATGTGCTCGACAATCAAGAACATGGATACTCGTCGCAACGATTCTCGGTTCCAGCATGGCTTTCATCGATAGCACGGTCGTCAATGTCGCCCTGCCTTCGCTTCAATCCAGTTTTCGCGCAACGGTGGTGGACCTGCAATGGATCGTCGAGTCTTATGGATTGCTTCTTGCTGCGCTGATTCTGGTCGGCGGATCTTTCGGCGACCGCTTTGGCCGTCGTTTGATCTTTTTGTTAGGCGTGTCGATTTTCGCCGTGGCTTCCGCAGGTTGTGGCTTCGCGGAGAATATTCATCAGTTGATCATCGCGAGGAGCATTCAAGGAATCGGAGCTGCACTTCTTGTGCCCGGCAGTCTTGCCATTATTAGTACGTCTTTCGATGAGCAGAGTCGTGGCGCGGCGATCGGCACTTGGTCCGGTTTTACGGCGATTACCAGTGCCGTGGGGCCGGTTCTCGGTGGCTGGTTGGTTGAGCACGCCTCCTGGCGATGGGTATTCTTCATTAACTTTCCGATTGCGGCGGCCGTACTCGCGATCTCCGTATGGCGGATTCCGGAAAGCCGCAGCGCCAACATGCGGCATGTCGACTGGTTAGGAGCGATTCTAGCCACCGCTGCCCTTGGAGGCTTGATCGCTGGATTCGTCGAATCGGTTGGCTTGGGTTGGAGAAATCCTTTCGTTATTGGAAGCTTGATTGGTGGCGTTGGCTGTTTCATGGCGTTCGTATTTGTCGAGACTAATGCCACTGAGCCAACGGTCCCGCTCGGTCTATTTAAATCCCGCAGCTTCGGCGGGGCGAACCTGCTCACGCTTTTTCTGTATTCCGCTATTGGGATTTTCTTTTTCTTGTTCCCCATGAACCTGATTCAAGTCCAGAGATACTCCTCCACCGCAGCGGGTGCTGCTGTCCTTCCCCTGATTCTGCTCATGTTCGTGCTCTCCCGCTGGTCGGGCGGACTCGTCGCCCGCTATGGCGCAAGGGGCCCGCTGATCCTTGGCCCTCTTATTGTCGGATTGGGTTTCGTTCTCTTCGCCGTGCCCTCTGTCGGCGGAAGTTATTGGAAGGAATTCTTTCCCGCGCTCATTGTGCTGGGGTTCGGGATGGCAGTCACCGTCGCTCCGCTTACCACGGTGGTGATGAGTTCAGTCGATCAGGAACATGCCGGCACTGCGTCGGGAATCAACAATGCGGTCGCTCGAGTCGCGGGAGTTTTGGCGATCGCAGTCTTGGGGATCGTGATGGTCGCTGCTTTTAGTGCTCATCTGAATAACAGCCTGGATCGGCTTTCGCTGCCGTCCGGAATTCTCGTTGGGTTGCGCAGAGAAGAGGTGAAACTTGCGGGACTGCAAGTGCCTGCGGGGCTTGATCTCGCTACGACGGTTGCC
>Ga0137403_10009813_pt1 | contig 10622 bp, 9 predicted proteins | sample CZOMad2_1_16fung_FD_122057 | JGI IMG/M metagenome (GOLD analysis project Ga0137403, IMG submission 122057) | Vadose zone soil fungal communities from Angelo Coast Range Reserve, California, USA - CZOMad2_1_16fungal (Hybrid Assembly) | ecosystem: Environmental > Terrestrial > Soil > Vadose zone... | reverse complement strand
GGCTAACTAAAAGCAAACCTTTGGCCATAGGCAAGCCCTGCCTAACGCGGCGAATTTATTGGGGTTACCGGCCTTTTCCGAAGCATTTCCACCGAAGTGGCCGGGAAGGGTTGGGCAACAATGCGAAAGAATTTGCGCTATCCGGGAAACTTCTGGGCATAGCCAAACGGGCCACCACGTCGGGCACGAACGTACGCCGCCTGAGGTAACTAGCTGAGTAATGCTCCCGCCGTTACTCTCGGCGGAGGTTTCGAATTTCCCGGAAAGGCTCAATTCCCGTGCACTTTTCACGTCCTCTGGCCCGCTCGCTTGCCCTCGGCTTTGCCGCGACTTTTTCCCTTGCCGCATCTTTCTCCGGCGATGCTTTCGGCGGCGACCCCACGCTCACTTACACAGCGCAACGCGGCGACAGCATTCCTTTAGTAGCCCGACATTATCTCTCAAAGACCTCGTATCTGACATCAGCTGAGTTGGGCGACGCGATTCGGCATGCCAATGGGGACCGCAAAGGCATTTTCCTCAAGGCGGGCGAAACGCTGACGATTCCGGGAGGGATCTCTGCGCCGATCGTCGAGAAGTCGATGCCAGTGACAAAAGATTTTGAGGTGCGCGCGATTTATCTGACGGGGTTGATGGCCGGGAGCGAGCGCGGCCGGAAGATCATGCGCCGCTGGCGCGATGTCGGTGGCAACGCCGTGGTCTTTGACATTAAGGATAGCGACGGGCTGATTACGATTCCGTTCGACCACGAGCTAGCCGGTGCGCAGAAGTCGCATCCGATTCCAGAGCTGCCCAAGTTTACGCGTTACGTGCACTCGCTGGGACTGCATGCGATTGCGCGCGTGGCCATCTTCCGCGATGAGCATCTGGTAAAAGCGCACCCCGAGTTGGCTGTGCACTCGCGTGCCACGGGAAATCCCTGGAAGGAGAATGGCAAGCTGGTGTGGACCGACCCCTCGCAGCCGAAAGTCCAGGCTTATGACATTGCTCTAGCGAAGCGTGCTGCTGAAGGCGGCGCGGATGAAATCCAATTTGACTACGTGCGTTTCCCGGCTGAAGGCAACCAAAAAGATGCGGAGTTTTATTTCCAGAAAGAACATCCCAAGTGGCAACGCTCCGACGTTATTGCTGACTTCCTCAAGAGAGCCTATGCCGAGCTCCACCCGGCCGGCGTCCTGCTCTCGCTCGATGTCTTCGGAGTCATGGCCTGGCAGCGTAACGTTGACCTGGCCCACACCGGGCAAGACATTGTAAAGATGGCGCAGCATTGCGATGTGCTCTCGCCCATGATCTATCCCTCACACTTCTTCGGCATGGACGGGATCAAACGCCCCGGCGATGCCCCCGAGCACTTCATAGGCGAGTCCATGCAGCGCTTTGAGCTGATTACCAAAAACAGTGGTGTCGTCCTCCGACCCTGGCTGCAAGCCTTCGCCTGGCGCACGCATACCTACTCGGCTGAATACATTCTGACCCAGGTGAAAGCTGCGAAGGAAAAGGGCGGCGATGGATTCCTATTCTGGAATGCCAATAACGACTACTCCAAGCCCTACGCCGCGATGACGCAGGTTGCCGCCAACCACAAGAATTACTTCCGCGGGGATGAAGTGGCTACAGCGGCCCTCAACTCGGCCGCCAGCGCCGCGGCCGCGCGTCCGGTCCAATCGGCGCCTTCACCCGAGCCCGCCCTCAAGACGGTGTCAGCCCAGAACCGCAGGTTCTAGGCAAGACTGCGTGACGCGGGCGAGGGCGCCCGCGCCACACAATTCTTTCATTGCCGACCAAGCCTTTAGTTGCAACGAGGGGAAGTGGGATGCGCCTTGCAATACGCGGTGCAGACGTAGCACAACTGAGTCTTGGTCGTCGCTTTCAGGACCGAGGTTGTGGAGCCGGCATCCTTCGCGCCCATGGTGCCCACCAGGCCGAAGACTGCCGTCAGCAGCAAATAGCGAGAGATTTTCATAAGGGATAGCCTCCGGGGCGGAATTATGCACTATCCGATCCCGGGATGCCATACCCGATCCAAAACTCCTGGGACCGGAAGCCGTTTCGGGGGGCCGAACGCTTGTATGCCAAGCAAGGCGACAATTCCGCGGTAAGCCTGCACGGCGAACAGTCACGGATGGGCGCCACGCGACGACCCCTAACGGGCGCCTAGTACAGCAGGGAACCGGTCTTGCCCCCATTCGATTTGCTTGAAGCCAGCTTACTGGGGCTCGGTTTTCCCGAAGCATTCTGAATCGTTCCCGCGGCCGTGCCTCCCAGCGCCGAGGTTGTCTTCGAAGAAATCTCCTGCGCATTCTTCAAATGCTCCTTAAGCGTGGGCAGAGTCTGGGTGGCAAAACTTTTCACTAGAGGATCGCGGGCCACATTACTTTCTTTTTGAAAGGCCGCAACGTCTTCCTTATGGTCCGTTACCATGTCGGTCATATAGGCCTTGTCGAAAGCGGCGCCACTCAGGCTCGCCAAATGCCGCTTCAGGTTTTGATTCTTCGCGCTGGGAGTTTGTGGAAGATCGACGCCCTTGCGTTTCGCCAATTCCCGCAGCTCGTCGTTGGCCTTGCTATGATCGTCGACCATTCGCTGACCGAACTTTTTCACGCTCTCATCAGAAGCCTTTTGCATGGCGAGTTTTCCTAACTCCACTTCCGCCATGCTTCCATCGGCCGCTTCGCTCAAAAACTTACGATCCCCCGCCGACAACGTCGAGGCCGCCGATGCGGCCGTAGGATTCATCTGCGCCCCGGCGATCGCGGGAGCCACGGCTACGGGAGCCACCACCAGGACCACACAGAGTCCAGCCTGTTCCAATATTTTCGTGAAGTGCGATTTGACGTCCTCCGACATAATTCCTCCTGAGGGAGGCGGCTGCGCTCGCCGCAATCAACCCAAGAACGAAGTGGCTGACGTAAGTGGCATGTCGAGAGGCTAACCGTCGCCTGACCTTGGAGAAATCAGGCATTGGCGGTAGGCCGCGTAAGGTGGTGCTGTACTTCCGGGCAAGCAATTGGAGGAGGTTGTCGTGCCGATTCAGAAGAACAGGGACTGATTCAGAAGGCCAGAAACAAAAAAGGCCAAGGCGCACAAACGGTTCGCACCTTGGCCTGCGCTCTAAAAGGTAGTTCTAAATATGCAATTGCCGAGCTTATTGCGGACCCTCCGCCGCCTTCTTCTTCGCCGCTGGAGGTCCTGCAGCCTTCGGCTTCCAGAAGTCCGGATCCGCCTTGACCCACTCGTCCCGCGGATAGCTCATCTTGGGATTGAAGGCGAACAGGTTTGTTTGCGACTCTTGAATCGCCGCCGACGACAACTCGCCCAGCTTCTTGAGCCCGTCTGCGCCGAGGGCCGCTTCGAACTCTTTCCCTTCCGTTAGCCCCTGGTCCATCTCCTCGCCGGACTTCAAGGTCGTGAAGTACACGTAGGTGCTGTTCGTGGCGCCGTAGATTTCGGAATACATGGCCCAATGCTGCGGTTGAATCTTCTCGTACGCGCCTTTGACGAGCTTCATGATCTCCGCCCAGTCGCCATCATGCCCAGGCTTCAATACAAATCTTCCAACTTCGAAATAACGGCAGTGAGCGATATCCACATTGGGCCGTAGACTGTATTCTTCATTGAACTGGAAGGTCCCGCCGTCGGTATCGCTGAGCAGTTCACCGTCCCCTGCCCAGGCGCGCGCGATATCGGCCGAGAACGCTGTATTCTTTTGCCCGGCCATCTGATCTTTCTCCCAGTCGGCAAAGGAGTCGTAGCCGGTCAGAAACAGCGCCCGCGACTTGCCCGAAAGCGATTCCACTGCCAGATAGTGCGTCGGCCACTTTGCCTTCACCATTGCCTGCACGAAAGCGCTCTCCGTCTTTTCGTGCGCCGCCCCGGCTTTTCCGGGCTTGGTGTATTCCCGCGTGATAGTCAGAATTTTGGGCGGAGGCATCGCCCCGGACTTCTCCTGTCCAACAGCAATCCTCACTCCTCCCGTGGCCAGTACAAACAACAGCATCCATGCAGCAATTCGCTTCATCGTGGACCTCCTGAGTCGCACAAAGGTAGACAGTGGCGCAGAGTTCGCGTTATGGAATTCGGCGGGAGGAGGAGCCCAAGCACAGACGGTTTCGTTATCCACGCCGAATACCGCAAAAGTACTTGACGGCTGGAAACTATATACCCATCCGGGGAAGTCCGTCGCATCTATTTTTTTCTGCGGAAGGAGGGTTGAGACGCAAAAAAGCCGCTCTAAGAGCGGCTCTTTTTCGACTCCTTCGACCTTCCCCGACTACGCTGCCTGAACTTCCGTATCCGCGCTGGGGCCATAAATGCTTGGAACCTTCGACCCCATGGGCCGCAGGTATACAACCAACTCGCCGCGGTGATGCACGCTGTGCCCATACAAGAAGTTGAGATACATCGCCGCCGGAAAATTGAACATGCCAAAAAAGTCCACTGGCGTTAGCAGTTGTTCCGCTGTCATCGCCTGCACGCGCGCCATCGCCCGCGGGACGTTCGTGTCATACCAGGTTACGATTTCGGCCGTAGTCGCCGGCGCCGGACCGGCCTTGGTGTTGAACGCCAGATTGGCGATGCCGTCGAGAAACTTCACGTCTTCCGCCGCCAGGTGCCAGGCTAATTCCTTCGCCGATCGCGCCTTCGGGTCCGGCCGGTAGTCGTGGCCGGAATCGGGCACAGCCGCAAGGACCTTCTTGGTGGTCTGCGTTTCCATCTGCATGCCTTGCAGCATCATGTCGCGGAAAGTGAGGACGAATTCTGGGGTGAAATTGGGCTGGACATCTGCCATGAGGAACTCCTTTTTTGCGAAACGAGATTGAAGCACATTTCTGTGCCCCGGAATCTTACCAGTTTCGCGAAGGTCGCGTGGCCGGTCATCCTAATACCTGAACAAATACGAGATCTTCACGAAAAACTGCCGGCCATCGTTAATAAAGTGGTCCTGCGTCCGATTGATATTCCCGTTCGGATCGAGCCCCAGCCGCGGATCGAGATTCTGCAGGTTGCTGTTATACCCCACATACACCGCCGTGCCCGGATGCACGAAATAAGTAAACAGAATGTCCGCGTTAAAGTTCTTCGTCGATTGCAGGGAACTGTTCAGCGGATTCGATAGCACCGATGAATACTGCCCGATAAACCGCAGCGAAAACTCGCGCGTGAACTGGTAGTTCCATTTCGAGCGAATGATGTTGTTGTTGAAGGCGCTGTGCCCGTTCTGTTTGTCCAGCAGCCGCGAGAGCAAATACGAAGTGTCAATGGTCAGCCCCTTAACCGGCCGCAAGGTGGCAAGAATCTGCGCGTAGTTCGACCGGCCCAGCCGCGGGGGACAAAGCGCCGAATCCGTCGTGACGACACCATCAATACACACGTACCGAGTTCCGGCCAGTGTGGGCAACGCGGTGCTGTAATTTGTCGACTGCCCCCACCCGACTTCTCCGCCGATGGAAAGCGGTTTGAAATAAGCGAAGTCGAAGAAGACTCCGCGCGTATTGTGGGCGTAGTCCTGATTTGCCAGCAGCGTGTCATAATCTTTGGGCCGCAGCCGCTCATGGCTGATGTTGGCGAAGACGCCAACATCCGATTGCCGCGGAAGAATAAAGCGATAGTTGGTGTTCGCGAACCACTCCAGCCGCGTGCCTCTGTGATCCCAATTGTTGTAGGTGAACAGCCCGGGCCCGTGCCACTGCAGCCATTTTTTCTCTGTGCGGAAGCGGACAAGATCGAAAGTGCTGATGCGGCGAATATCTGGCCGCTGAAAAAATCCCGTCGCCGTCTCAAAGTTTTCTGCGTTATCCAGATACAGAACATTATGCTCGATTTTTCGCGAGCTGTATTCCTCGTAAACGCTATATGCCGGCCCGCCCTTATGTGTACCGTCGTTGAATTTTGTGTACCCGGTTACAGCTTGCGCGGAAATGCTGAACTTCGACGTGAGCTTGAATTTCCCGTCAATGCCGCCAATCCGGTTGGCTCCGATAATGCAAGGATCATCCGTGCACAGCGTCGTTGCCGGATTCGCGGTGTGCATCTCCCGATCCGTATAGAGCAGTCCAATCGACGATTCCTTCCCAATGTCGTGACTAACGCGAAGTATCCCGTAGTAAGCCTTGGTCCCTGCCAGTGGGTCCGATGCGGGTACGCTCCGGCCAGGTGCCTTATCGTCCGTAAACAACCCGCCGATCGCCCATGGCCCCATCTTGCCCGTCAGCCTCACCCCATACTCCGGGTCGATGATGCGCCGCGTGAACAGCAAATTGATTGGTGTGTTGAAGAATGTCGAGTTCTCCAAAAAGAACGGACGCTTCTCCGGGAAAAACACCTCAAAGCGCTGGTTGGTTGTGATCTGCGGATCGTCCGACTCCACCTGCGCAAAGTCCGGATTGAGAGTGGCGTCCAGCACCAGCGAGTTCTTGATCACGCCTTTCGCGTCCAGCCCCAACCGCGGCTCAATGTGTTTTCCGTGAAAGTGGGGGTGGTTGGGGTCGCGATCGTCTAACTCGCGGAAGGTTCGCGTGGAAGCGTAGGGAATAAACTGCAAATTCCGCCCCGGAGAAATCTTTTGGATGCCGTCCATCTGCGTTTCCTGGCTGAGAAAACCCTGCGCGTTGCTGGAAATGTGCGGATAGAAGGCAAATTCGTTGTTACGCCGGATATCGCGCTCGAAGAAAATTCCCCAAGTTTGGTTCTCCTGCGGCGAGAAGCGCAGCGACTTAAATGGAACCTCAAACCACACCACATAACCCTGCGGCGTGATTTTCGCGTCTGATTTCCAAACCATATCGAAGGAGAAATCCGGCTGGTTGTCTTCGTCCCAAATTCCGTCCTGCTGCACACCCATGGGATTCAGGTAAAAGAACACCGCATGTTTCTTGTCGCGAAACGTATCCAGCACAAACCCAAACTGATCGTCGTCGTTGATCAATTCGCGACGGGAAAGGCGCGCCCGAATGTTGCGCAGCTCCGTATCGAAGCAAATCGCCACAACGTAGAGATTCTTGTCGGTGTAGCCCAGATACGCTTCCGTCTTCTGCGAGATGGGCGCTCCATCTTTCGGATCGCGTTGCTGAAATCCCTCCACCTTCAGCATCTTCCCCTCAATCTCCGGCGAGGCCTGCATCCCCAGAAAATCGTTCAGCGTCGGGCCCTTCGCCAGATGCGGAATGTGCAGCGGCGCGAAAGGAGGATGGGCCTGCACAGCGTTCGGCGCCTGGCTCTTTGCCTGCGCGGGCGTAGGCATCAGAAGAGCGACAGCGGCGATCCTCCATATCATTTTCATGTACCACTCGATGTTCCGCTGGCGCCCGGGCAGGCTGTTTCCGACACCTCTTAGACCTGTGACCCGAGGAATCGTTAGAGGGATTTTTCCCACAGGAACTCCAGGGTCACCACCCCTGCGGAGTCGTAAACTGGAGCCGTATGAATTGGGAACGACGCAATCAGGTTTTCCTGCTGGGCGCGCCGCTCGCCGTAGTTCCGGCAGTCGCCTTCTTGCCGGCATTTGTCTTTGTCTTCCTAAGGTATCCCATCGTCAGGGCGTTGCCCGGCTTTCAGTTGTGGTTCGCTTTTCCGCTGCTGGTATTCGCTCAGGTGCTCGGCTCCGTCCTGGTGGGCTTCGCTGGATTCCGGCCGCGCATCGGCTACATCAGCCTTCTGGCCGTGGCCACCTCGGTGTTCCTGTTGGTCGTGGCCGCATATACTGGCCTATTTTTCGCCATCTTTGCCGGGCCGAACTGAGCGGGGCAGATCATCTGATCAACATTTAGGCGGGTGAGCTGGCAAGGTATCCTCAATAACATGGAGCGCGATACTGGTACATTGAACGATCTGCCCGCGACCCAGCCCCAGGGAAAGCCATTGCGGGATTTCTCGCACGCCTGGCGCGCCCTGCGCCACAGAAACTTCCGCCTCTTTTTTGGTGGACAGAGCATTTCCCTGATTGGCACGTGGATGACGCGCGTCGCCACCTCGTGGCTGGTTTACCGCCTCACCAAATCGTCGCTCATGCTGGGCACGGTTGGGTTTGTGGGACAGATTCCCACTTTCCTGCTGGCCCCGCTCGCGGGCGTCATCGTCGACCGCATCAACCGCCACTCCGTGCTGGTCTGGACGCAGACGATTGCGATGCTTCAATCGCTCACGCTGGCTGTGCTGACCCTCACTCACCACATCAACATTGGCGAAGTGCTCGCGCTAAGCGTGCTGCAAGGCGTCGTCAATGCGTTCGACATGCCCGCGCGCCAGTCCTTCATGCTCGAGATGGTGGAGGAGCAAGCCGACCTCTCGAACGCCATCGCCATTAATTCTTCGATGGTCAATCTGGCACGCCTGGCCGGTCCGGCGTTGGCGGGAATCCTGATTGCGGCTACTAACGAGGGCTGGTGCTTTGCCATCGATGGCGTCAGCTACATCGCGGTCATCATCTCGCTTCTGCTGATGCACGTGAAGCCCGCCGCACTGGCAAAAACTTCGACGTCCATGCTGGACCAACTGCTCGAGGGCTGGAACTATGTGATGAACTTTTCCCCGGTACGCACGATTCTGCTGCTCTTCGCCGTGCTCAGCCTGATGGGATTCCCCTTCATGGTGCTGATGCCGGTTTTCGCTGCGCAGGTCTTGCACGGCGGCCCTCATACGCTGGGCTTCCTCATGGGCGCCGTCGGCGTCGGGTCACTCGCATCCGGACTGTCGCTGGTTTTGCGCCGATCGGTGCGCGGGCTGACGGGCGTGCTTCCTGTAGCAGCCGCACTGTTTGGCTCCGGCCTTATTCTGTTCGGACTCTCTCATGCCCTATGGTTTTCGATCCTCATGATGCTGGTCACTGGATTTGGCATGATGCAGGGGACGACCGTCAGCAACACCATCATTCAAACACTGGTCGACGGAAAGATGCGGGGCCGGGTTATGAGTTTTTATATGATGGCGTTCGTCGGGATGGCCCCGTTTGGCAGTCTTTTAGCGGGCGCGCTCGCCCACGCGTTCGGCGCGCAGCGCACAGTAATTTTCAGCGGCGCCATGTGCATCGCTGGCGCTATTTGGTTTAGCACCCAGCGCAACGCCATTCGCAAAGAGATGAGGCCCATTTACGAGCGCCTTGGCATCGTACCGCAACGCGTCGCCGACCCGGAGACGCTTTCGCCGGAACTGCAGTGACGCACTTTACTCAAACTGCAACATGACAATTTCCGGATTCGATCCCAGCCGCAACGGGGGTCCCCAGGTTCCTGCTCCGCTCGAAGTGAAAACCTGCATCTTCCCGATCCGGCTCAGCCCATACACGAACTGCCGGTAGATCCGCCGCGCCATCCAGCTCCAGGGCACAAACTGCCCCAGGTGCGTGTGACCGGAAAGCTGGAGAGAAACTCCCGCGGCCTCCGCAATTTCCGGATGATCGGGAGCATGCAGCAGCAGAATGCTGGCGCGCTCGCGATCCAGACCCATGCTGTCGAGCGCCGACGCCAGCTTGCCACCCGCGGCGTTCCGGTAGGGCACGCCAAGAATCTGCAATCCGTCTACCTCCACCTTCTCACTGCTCAGCACGCGCACGCCGGCCGCCGAGATAGCGTGGAGATATTTAGCGTCGTCCCCAAATTGCTCGTGATTTCCCGCGACAAAATATACCCCGTGAGGCGCGGTCAGTTTGTTCAGGGGCTCGGCTGCTTGTCCGGCGTCGATAGCCGTTCCGTCATACAAATCTCCCGCGATAAAAATCGCGTCCGGCGCTTCCAGTAAAATCTTCGCCACCAGACGCCGCAGAAAATTGCCGTTGCGCACGTGACCCAAGTGCAGATCACTGATCAGGGCCACTGTTCTTCCGCGCCATGCCTCCGGCAAGTTCGCCAGCCGAACCGTTGTTCGCGTGATGCGTGTCCAGCTTGCGTTGAAAACGCCGTACAGTCCGACGATTGACCCAATTCCGAACAGCAACTCCGCCGTCCGATGGAAGTTCACATGAATGCCAGCGAGCCGCGCCACTCCGAAGACAATCCACGAGGAAACCGCCGCCAGGAAAAGAAAACTCAGCAAACCCAGCCAGGTCGCAGCCGCTCTGTAAAACACTCGCACCGCGGCATTCGTATAGCGAAAGGCCAGCACCGAGGCGGTGACGAAGCTCACCGATAAAAGGCCGAGAGCCAGACCGGCCCATCGCGTGTCAGGAGAATCACTGCCAGCTGGCGAATAGGTCCACGTCTGATAAAGGAAAAAGTGCGCCAGGAAAAGAACGGATTGAACAATTGCAACGAATCGGATGAAACGCCTACGCATTCGCATGAGAAATTAGATTCGCCAGGGGGTCGTTTGGATTGTTCCTATTTTGGCCCGTAAATCAGGCGGAATTCTCTCAGCGAATCCTGTCAGCCCCTCAGCAGTTTCCTGGCCAAGGCGCGCGCAATGGTTGCGGGATGAGTCACTAGAGTCGTGATCCGCCCCAACACGCTCTGCGGTTCGTGGAAAACACCTAATTGCCGCAGCACCGTGCCCCGGTCGTAGTAGATTTTCTCCCCGGCAAGCCGATCCTCGGCGTCAAACGTGTAGACACCGCAAAGTGGAAACTCCACCCGCCGTCCTGTCGGCGGAAGCCCCCTCCATCCGCCCAGATGCGTGCCGCGAATCACCACCTC
>Ga0137403_10009812_pt1 | contig 10622 bp, 12 predicted proteins | sample CZOMad2_1_16fung_FD_122057 | JGI IMG/M metagenome (GOLD analysis project Ga0137403, IMG submission 122057) | Vadose zone soil fungal communities from Angelo Coast Range Reserve, California, USA - CZOMad2_1_16fungal (Hybrid Assembly) | ecosystem: Environmental > Terrestrial > Soil > Vadose zone... | reverse complement strand
GTCCAGCGGTTATTTTCGGTCAATGCCGAAGCCGTTCCGACACCAGCCCCGGACCAATTCGCCGTCGTTCGCGATCCTGTGCCCCCGCACCAGAACCCGCCGCTCCTTGCCGTCAATCCGGAAGGGCCAGTCGCGATCGGTCGTCAGGCCGTAACGCATGACGAGGCATTCGTGATGAATGAGATCATCGGGGTGTTGCGGAGTTCCCCTTGTCTCCAGATAGGCTGGGGATGCGCACACGATCCGCCGGTTCTCGACGAGGCGCTTGACGCGCAACGTGCTGTCCGCCAGCTCGCCATACCGGATGGCAAAATCCTGTCCTTGCCCCACGAGGTCAACATAACCGTCCGTCAGGTTGAGATCGATGGCCACTTCCGGGTGTCCGGCCAGAAACGCATCCAGGATCGAGACGATATGGCTGCGGCCGAGATCGATCGGCGCGCTCAGCCTGATCGGCCCCGATATCTTGTCCACTCCCAGCCGAATCTGAGCGTCCAGTTCGTCGGCTTCGGCCAACAGGCGTCTTGCTCCCTCGACCAGCAGTCGCCCTTCGTCGGTCAGGCTGATGGCGCGCGTCGTGCGGTGCAACAGCGCGGCGCCATAGTATTTTTCCAGCGCGACCAGGCGCTCGGAAACGGAGGCGGCCGAGAGGCCAAGTTCCCGTCCGGCGGCCGCCAAGCCACCTTTCTCCACAATACGAAGGAACAAGGCCAGGTTATCGAGGATCATCATCCGGAAAGTCCGAATAGTATTTTCGGAACTTAGCCGATTATACGGGAGATGTGAATGCTCTAGCTGTGACTGCGAAAGGAGCCATCACATGAACCTCGATCACGTCACCATTCGCACCCGGGATTTGCAGGCGACACGGACCTTCTTCCTGAAGGTCTTTGATCTGGAAGAAGGCGAGCGACCGCGCGCCATACAACGCATTCCCGGCCACTGGCTTTATTCCGAGGGCCATCCGCTCGTCCACATCATCGGCTCGCAAGGATACGGCATCGATCGCGCAGCCGAAGCGATCGATCACGTCGGGTTGCGAATGAAAGGCTACGCCGACTTTCGCGACAAACTCGATCGGCTCGGCATCCGCTACTCAACAATGGACCTCGCCGACCTCCAAGAGCGGCGGCTGTTCTTTCGCGCGCCCGGTGGTCCGCTGCTGGAAGCCGTCTTTTCCGAACCCGTTCCTCAGAACAACTGAACCGTGGAAGAATCCTGATCATGTCACTCAAGTCGAAAATGCCTTTTCAGGTATGGTTACTCACACTCTCCGCCTTCGCCATCGGCATGGCCGAATTCGTCATCGCCGGCGTCTTGCCCCAGGTGGCAGCGTCGCTCCGGGTCACCGAGGGCCAGGCGGGCGGTCTGATCACCGCCTACGCCCTGGCGATCGTCATCGGCGGTCCGATGCTGACCCTTTGGCTCGCTCGTTTCGAGAAACGTGCGGTGCTTATTGGCCTCATGGCGTTGTTCATCGCGGGCAACCTCATCGCCGCCCTTACAAGCAACTACAGCGTCCTACTCGTCAGCCGTGTGATCGCGGGCCTGACACAGGGGCCGTTTTTCGGGATCGGCGCCGTTGTGGCGATGAAGCTCGTTCCCGACAAGCTCGCCGGGCAGGCCGTTGGGCAGATGTTTGCCGGCCTGACTCTGGCGAACGTGCTCGGTGTCCCGGCTGGAACGTGGATCGGCAACAATTTTGGTTGGAACATGACGTTCCTCTTCATCAGCGGGCTCGGCGTGCTGACAGCCATGGCCATCGCCGCCTTCGTTCCCGTTCAGGGACGGGACGGTGCGGCGTCGAGCATCCGCAGACAGCTTGGTGCCTTTAGAGATCGTAATCTCGTCGCCAGCCTTGCGATCACCGCGCTCAGCTGGGTCGGCTTCATGACCTTCTACGGCTATTTCGCGCCGGTCGCCGAACGGGTCGCGGATTTCAGCGCCTCCGATCTGACCTGGGTGCTGGTCATCGTCGGTTTGGGCCTCCTCGCCGGCAACACGCTCGGCGGCCGGACGGCCGACGCAAACCTCCGCCTCTCGCTCATCCTCTGGCCGGCGGCGATGATCGTCTCCCTGATCGTCGTCGGGCTCGTCGCACCATTCAAATGGCCGTTCCTGGCCGCCGCCTTCGCCTTCGGCATCGCGTCCTTCGCCAATGTGCCGCCGATGCAGATGAGGGTCATGAAATACGGAAAAGCCGCGCCTGAACTCGCCGCGACCGCGAACATCTCGGCCTTCAACCTCGCGAATGCGCTGGGCGGCATGATTGGCGGGTTTGTGGTGGACAGCGCGTTCGGAGCGGGCGCCATCCCCTTCGCCGCCGCGGTCCTTCCCCTGGCCGCGCTCATTTTCATCCTGACACAAGAGCGCGGTAGCAGACCCGTCGCTGTCGAGAGAGCCACACATCGCTCGGTTAGTTTGAAAAGACTCGGTGAGGAGCAGCTATCGCCTTCATCCTGCTGAAAGCACCAGGGTCGCCTGCGCCATTTGTAATTGGCCTAACAACATCGTGATCCGCAGTAACTTTGGGTCGCTGCGTGCGAATTAGCAGGCACGGCAGGCGTCACCTTTTGACGCAGGAAATTTAGCGACGGAGTTTGATCGATGACAAAATTGCGGATACTTGCGGCGATGGCCGTTGGCGCGCTCACAGCAACGCTCGGCGGATTTGGGGCGCACGCCCAAACGGCCTCGCCGGTCGAGGCGCGCAACGTCGTGCTGGTGCATGGGGCGTGGGCGGACGGCTCCAGTTGGGCCGAAGTGATCCCGCTCCTTCAGGCCGCCGGCCTGAAAGTGACCGCCGTGCAAAATCCGCTGACTTCGCTTGCAGAATCTGTCGCCGCGACACGCCGCGCATTGGCGCTTCAGGATGGCCCGACCGTGCTGGTTGCCCATTCCTGGGGTGGCACTGTCATCAGCGAAGCAGGGATCGACCCGAAGGTCTCCGCGCTTGTCTATGTCGCGGCGCGGGCTCCAGATGCCGGCGAAGATTTTGTCGCGCTTTCCGGAAAGTTTCCTACCGGACCGGTGCGGGCTGGCATCCAGCAACACGACGGCTTCACCACAATTTCAGAGGAGCCGTTCCTTCGATCCTTCGCAAACGGTGTCGTCCACACGAAAGCTGAAGTGCTTTATGCCGTGCAGGAGCCCACGGCCGCCGCTCTGTTTGGCGAACGAACCACGGCTGCTGCTTGGCACTCAAAGCCGTCATGGTATGCCGTGTCGAAACTCGACCAGACGATCAATCCCGACCTGGAGCGATTTCTGGCAAAACGCATGAATGCGACCACTGTTGAGTTGGAGGCAGGTCACCTGTCTCTGGTGTCTCATCCCAGGGAGATCGCCGATGTGATCTTGGCTGCCGCAGGTAGGAAAAACTAAGGGCTCGCGACTCGTGGCGGGTGGTCGAACTGGTGCCACCGGCCACTCAAGAAGAGCATCGGATCGGCCGACTTCATGCGGCCCTTGCTAAAGGTGACGACGCCATGACCAAAATTTCTGCGAAGAGCGGTGTGATCCCTGATTAATGTGTTCATGTGTTCATAGTTGAGCCGGCAAACCAGCAACGGCTCATTGAACTTCTGACCGAAGCCACAGAGGTTTCAGTCTGTCGGGGCGCCAGGCTTTGTTTCTGCCAGTCTCCATCGCGGTACAGACGGCACTAAGGTCACGATGTATGCGCAGTGGCGGAGCATCGATCATTATCAGGCCATGCGTCAGGACCCTGTCCCACTTCCGTTTCTTCAAGAAGCGCTGACAATCGCCAAGTTTGAACCGGGCATCTGTGAAGTCGTACGAACCTTCGCGCCCCTCGGCGAGCCGGACTGAGAGCCCAATATTTCTCACTCTTGAGAAAGTTGTTGAGCGCTATCGCGGGCACGTCAGCGAGGGGACCCCGCGCAGTGTTGACTAGGCCCCGACGCTTGGTCGGCTCGAAACGTTCTCGTACCAACGCTTCAGTGCGGCGTGCTCACCGGGCGCCGAAAAACCCATGGCTTTGGTCGCAAAATCGACAGTGACCAGCGCGGTAATGTCTGCCGCGGAGAACGTGTTGCCGGCGACAAAGGGGACTTCTGCCAGACGGGTATCGAGATCGGCGTAGAAGTTTTTTACCCGAAGCTTGCTGCGCTCGGCTAGCGCCGGAATTTGATCATAATCGTGGGGCCCAGCAATCGCGCGCCCTTTGAGCCGTTCCGCCGCGTTGCGAACTCCTTCCATCACGGCCGCGAAGCCCTCGAGTTCGGCGCGCCGTTCCCACATGGTAACCAGCGCCTTGTCTTTCGGCGTCGATCCCAGCAAAGGCGGCGTCGGATAGACCTCTTCGAGATAGCGCCAAATTGCCAGAACCTCACCGATCGCAGTGCCATCATCCAAAACGAGTGTGGGCACGACCCGTCGCGGATTGATCGCGCGGTAGGCATCGGAGCGTTGCTCGCCCTGGGCGAGATCAACCGGTGCAAGAGGGATAGCGATGCCTTTCTCAGCCAGGAAGATCCGAACCCGCCGAGAGTTTGGCGACGCGGCGGAATGGTAGAGTTTCAGTTCATTCGACATAAGGAGCCTTATCTTCTTTTCTTGCCGGTACGACGGTCGGTGGCAAGAGCCGACTGGACTGCGAATCTTGCCGTTCGACCTCGTGACTCACCTGTTTGCGTCATGCGGGAAAGCGGTCGCCGAACATGGGTAATCCACTCTTCGATTCGGCTTGGGTCGCCTCGTCCTGGAGTACGTCCCAATGTTCGGCGAGAACGCCGTTCTCGATCCTGACTACATCGGCGGCCACCCATGCCGCGGGTCCTCCGTGACCCGAAAAGCGGCCGTGGACGATGACGTAGTCGCCTTCTGCGAGGATGAGACCGTGCTCGTAGCGCAGGCTGTCGGGAAGGCTGCGGATAAGCCCGAACAGCCCTTCGCGACCGGGTTCGATGTGGGCGCTGTGCTGAATGTACTGGTCGGACCAGAAGCGGGATGCCGCATCGTAGTCACGTTTATTGAACAGCGTGTCGAATGCTTCGAGCACGAGTGCCTTGTTTTGCTCCGGTGTGGTCCTGATCATGTGTTGTCCTTCGCTTTTCGACGGAATAGCAATCTGGATCGATCCGGCGCGGGTCATCGCGACCAAAGCGACTGTGATCACGCTGAACAGGGAGATCACGCCCGCGCCGAGGTTGACGGCGAAACCGAGCCCGTGCGCGGTCGCCACCGCACCGAGAAGCAGCGAGACGGCACCCAACGACACATAAGCCAGCAAATAGATTGCCGAGAGCACGCCGCCGCGGTGCTCGGCCGGCGCCGCGCTGTTGATCGTCTGCAGGCCGCCGAAAAACAGCAGACTATATCCGGCGCCGGAGATCGCCGTAGCGGCGAGGAAGACTGGCAAATGATGATGAGCGACCGCCGCCGCCAGCAGCACCATGCCTAGTGCGGATGCGGCGGTGCCACCGGTCATCGCGGCCCGAGGTTGCAGCCTCCTCGCGCCAATCCCGACCACGGCCGAGGCGATCGCGAATAGGGAAAGAGCCGCGCCGTTCACGAGCGCGTTGGGCGATCCAACGAGATCGCGGGCAACCTGACTTCCGAGCGACAGGATCAGTACGCCGTGCGTGTAGGCAGTAGTTACCGCCGCCGTCGCGACCGCGAAAACGTTGCGCAAACGTTTCGGTATGAAGGGGGTTTTGGGACGCCAGCGGCCATGGGCTTCGCTGCCGGTACGGCGCGGCAGGAACCATGCCGCGGCAAACAGCGCGGCCAGGACGGCGGACAGCACCCAAAAGTTCAGCCGCGTGGGCAGTGGAGCATATTGAATGAGGGCGCCGCCGAGCAGCAGGGCCGCGGCGAAACCGACGGCTTGGGCGGCAGTTGTGATCGTGGCGGCGCGCTTGATCGCTCCCTGGCCGCTGAATTCCACCATCGCGGCGGTCGACGGGCCCGCCGTGAGGCCAACGCCGATGCCCATGAAGGCGCGCCCCGCAAACAGCCAGAGCACATCGGGCGCCAGCGCGAACAGCAGGGTGCCAAAGAGCGAAGCGCCGACACCCCACAGGATTGCGGCGCGACGGCCGACATAATCGGACACATCGCCGAAGCCGACCAGAACGGCGGCTACGACAATGGGATAGATGGCGAAGACCCCGGTCGTAACCGTGTGGGTGAGATGCCACTCCTCGGCAAACAGCGGATAGGTCATCGCCGGCGCAGCGCTGGTCCACAAGGTGTGCGCGACCACGCCGGCCGCAACCCAGAAGCTTGTGCGTTGCCCAAGCTCGTACGGTGCGGAGTTCCGCTGGGTACAGCAGCCGGGTTGGTGAGGCCCGCAAGCGGCTGGAGACAGAAGGGGACCCTTGATCATCGCTTTACTCCCGGCGCTCCCGGCGTTCCAACTTCAGAGGTTCGAGCCGCCATCGACGCGGATGATATCGCCGGTGATCCATCGGGCATCTTCGGATGCCAGGAAGGCGATAACCCCGCCGATGTCGTCGGGCTGCGCGAGGCGCTTCAGTGCCTGAATGCCCAGCGCGAAGTCGCGGCCCGCGTCTGTCCTGGTGAAGTTCAACATGTCCGTCTCGACGACACCGGGCGCGACGGCATTGACGCGGATACCGCGCGCGCCAAGCATCGAGGCGAAATGCTTCACCAGGGTGTCGATAGCGCCTTTGGTTGCCGCATATGCGGGTTCCGTTCCAACAACGGCGCGCGCCGCGAGCGATGAGAGTAAAACGATGCTACTTCCCTTGCACATGATCGGAAGCAGCTGCTGCACAAGAAAGAACGGTGCGCGGACGTTGACTGCGAACAGCCTGTCGAAATCCTCGACCGTTGTTTCCTCGATGGTCGCCGCTTTCAAGATCCCTGCATTGGCAACAAGGATGTCGAGGCGACCTCCGACAATGCTGCGGGTCTGCCTGGCAAGCTTGCTGGCGCCGTCCGGGGCGGCAAGGTCCGCCGCTATGACATCCGCTGTGCCACCGGCTTTGCGTATCTCTGCGACAACACCGTCGGCTTCCTTCGCGCCGCGGCCGTAATGCACGAGAACCTGGGCGCCGGCGGCGGCGAGCGCCAGTGCACTAGCGCGGCCGATGCCGCGCGAAGCGCCGGTAACGAGAGCGGTTTTGCCGGCCAGAATAGCCATGATCATCGTCCTTGTAGTTGCTGCGGCGGATAGCGTGACCGCTTTCGATCCTCACACGCCTCGGCGCTCGTCCGCCGACAGGAACATCGAGACATGACGGACGAAGAGTTCGGGATACTGGTACTGCGAGCCGTGATTGGCGTCGGGGTAGAGGATGAGTTGGGCGTTCGGCAGGTGCTGCTGCAGGATGAACGAGTTCACGGAGTAGACGATGACGTCGTTGCCGCCGTTCACCACCAGCGTCGGCTGTCGAATCGACTTGAGGTAGTCGTACGCCCTATCGAACTGAATGCCCCATTTGCCCAAGGCTTCGAGTTGGGCGGGCGCCACCTTTTCGTTGACCTCGGGGTCCCGGTTCTCCTTGCGCAGGCGGAATCGCTTGAGAAAGCCGCGGCCAGCCGCCTGGCTTGCTTGCGACCTGGTAAAATGGACGGCGAGCCAGAGGTGGTCGGGTTCTTCGTAGCTTGCGCCGAAAATCTGTTGCGCTTCGGGCGTCAGACTGGCCATACCCTCGCCCCCGCGTGGTCCGGTCCCGACGAGGACCAGTTTGCGAACGAGGCCCGGCGCCTGCCCGGCGATCTCCTGAGCAACGAAACCCCCGATGGAGAAACCCAGCACGTCGACCTTCGCAAGACCCAGCGCGCCGATGAAGGCGATGGCGTTGCCGGCCATACCCTCGATCGAAGTTGGCACTTGCCCTGAACTGCTGGAGATGCCGGCGTTGTTGAACAGGATGACTTCGCGCTCCCTGGCGAAACCGTCGGTCACCGCCGGATCCCAATGGTCCATCGTCCCGGTGAAGTGCTGGTTGAAGACGAGCGGCACGCCGACAACCTTGCCGAACCGGCGATAGGCGAAGCGGATGCCGTTGGCTTCAACGAACTGCGTCGGCGCGGTCTGGTGAGTGTGCTGGGTCATCATTTGCGGACCACCAGGTTGGTGTAGTCGAGAATGAAAGATGTACGCCCTGACAGGACGGGACCCTCCGGCGTGCGCCTCACAACGCGCCGCAAAGTCGGAAAGACGAGTCCGTCTATCGTTACCTGGTCATAACAGTAGTGCGCTGCAACGCCGCCGAGCACGTCGGTGACGTAGTCGAGCCGTCTCAGCATGAAGTCGTCGCCGAAATAGAGCTTTTGCACCTTCGTATGCGCGGGCACGTCTTCTGGGTAAGTTACTTCGAGGACGCGCCAGGTCTCGCGACCTTCGACATGAGCCTCCAGCTCTCGCGTGGCGAAGCCCGTCCGAGCAATGAGGAAGGGCGTTGTGAGATAGTTCCAGAGCGCGTAGCCGAGAAAATACGTTAGGTGCAGACGATCCCAAGGCGTTTCGCGTACATGCCCCGCAAAAGCCGCGCGCGGATCGGAGCGCTCCTCGACGATCGTACCGTCACGGCGCTCGATCCAAACTCGGTTTGCGGTGAAGATCCAGCGGTCATCGGACTCATCGCCTAGCCTCTGAAAGACCGTTCGAGGTGTCGCAGCGTCCACTGATGCCGAAGGCCGGCGATGACCCGGATATCCCTTAAGATCCAGCAGCCCTCCGGAGAAGTTGAACGTCACATCGATCGCGCGAACGGTGTGCCAGCGGTCGAGGCCGCCATGTGCTGCGATAACGGAACTAAGGAGATCGGTCATGATTCGCTACTCCTTCAATCTCGCGTCCGGTGTACCGGTGAAGTCCAACGTCATGGAAAGTCATGCGTCCAGGAACATCTCGGCGTGCGCCACGAAGAGCTCCGGAACCTGGAATAACGCGCCATGGCCCGCATCTGGATAGATGATCAATTGGGCGTCTGGGATGTTCTGAGATAGCGTGAAGGAGTTGATGGTCGGGACCATGATGTCGTTATCGCCGTTCACAACAAGGGTCGGCTGTTTGATGGCCTTGAGTTCGGCAAAACGTTCGCCGCGAGGTTGACGCCACTCGATGATAGCCGCCCGCTGCGCCGCCATTGTTTGCGCCGATGTGGGCGGGTCGACGTCTTCCTTTCGCACATGCCGTCGCGCCCAGAAGGCCCTTGCAGCTGCCAGGCTCGTTTCGGACGGGCGGAAGAACAGATAAAGAAACGCCTCGATCGGGACTTTGCCGCTCTCCGCATCGGTCAAGGCAGCGTACTCGCCGTATTTCGGATCCTGTGGCGGCTCACCAGCGCGCGGGCCGGTGCCAGCGAGTATGAGACGGCGGATCAACTCGGGACGGCGGAGCGCAAGGGTCTGCGCGATGTATCCCCCGATTGAGAAGCCCAGCAGATCGATTTGTGCAAGTCCGAGGGCGCCGATGAAATCGGCGGCGTGGTCGGCCATCGCATCGATCGTGTCCGGGGTCTCTCCGGTCGACGCGGCGACCCCCGCATTATCGAACAGGATGATGGGCCGATGTTCCGCAAATCCGTCGGTGACCGTGGGATCCCAGTGATCCATTCCGCCACGAAAATGCTGCATGAAGACGAGCGGCACGCCGCCGGCCTTGCCGAATCGGCGATAAGCTAAGCGGATGCCGTTCGCTTCGACGAACTGCGTCGGCGCGGTCTGGTGGGTGTGAACCATCTGGTCGGGCCTTTTCACTCAGTGGGTACCGCATCCGGTAGGAGCGCTAGGGCTGCTCTCGCGCAATCGATGTCGTTCTGCACCATGGGCGCTCCGCTCACCCCGATCGCCCCGACAACCTCGCCGTTCACCTTGATGGGAAACCCGCCACCCCACGCCGCTACACGCGCAAGCGTGGGGATGCCGGCCAAAAGCGACGGGTCGCCCTGGATAAAGTTGAAAAAGTCCTGAGTGGAGACGCCGAATAGAGCGGTGTACGCCTTCTTCTGCGCAATCTCGATGGTAGGCATCGAGGCCCCATCCATCCGGCTAAAGGCCTTGAGATTGCCGCCGTCATCGAGGATCGCCACGTTCTCGCTAACGCCAAGTTCTCTGGCTTTTGCCACTGCTGCATCCACCATTTTCTGTGCCAGCTCAGAAGAGATGCTGTGTTTCTTCACAACGTTAGCCATTGGGCTCACTCCTCACTTGATATGCACTGCATATGCACTGCGTGTTGATCGGGTGTAGGTCGCAATGAATCGACTCTCTTGCGTATCCCTGGTGGTTGTCGGTGGTCATGATCGGGCTCCGAAGATCTGAAGATGAAAATCCCGGCAGCATCAGCTTGCCGCGAGCGATCACATGGCGGTTTTGCCGCCGTTGATCCTGATTATCTGGCCGGTGACGAAGGACGCTTTGTCTGAAGCGAGGAACACGACAGCGTCGGCTATCTCTTCCGGCTTCGCACCGCGCTTAAGCGGTATGGCAGCATAGAACGCCGCTTTTTTGTCGGGCGTCCCGGTCAGACGATCGAGCATCGCAGTCTCGGTCGGACCAGGCGCGACTGCATTGACGCGGATGCCCAAAGGAGCGGCTTCGAGGGCGGCGGATTTCGTGAGACCTTCCACCGCGTGCTTGCTTGCGGTGTAGAGCGCTAAATTCGCCGCACCGCGCTCGCC
>Ga0137403_10009811_pt1 | contig 10623 bp, 15 predicted proteins | sample CZOMad2_1_16fung_FD_122057 | JGI IMG/M metagenome (GOLD analysis project Ga0137403, IMG submission 122057) | Vadose zone soil fungal communities from Angelo Coast Range Reserve, California, USA - CZOMad2_1_16fungal (Hybrid Assembly) | ecosystem: Environmental > Terrestrial > Soil > Vadose zone... | reverse complement strand
ATCGGCATGGGCTTCGTCATCGCCGCCGCGGTGGTGCATCCCGACAAGCCGATCATCTCGGTCTCGGGCGACTCGGCCATCGGCTTCTCCGGCATGGAGATCGAGACGGCCTGCCGCTATCAGCTGCCGGTCAAGATCGTCGTCTTCAACAACGGCGGCATCGGCCCAGGACACGACAAGATGCCGGACAACCCGCTCCAGAACCTGAGGCCGAACGCGCTGATCTATGGCGCCCGCTACGACAAGATGATGGAGGCGTTCGGCGGCAAGGGCTGGTTCATCGAGGAGCCGAAGGACCTGAAGGGCGCCTTGCAGGCGGCGATGGACTTCCGCGGCCCGGCGCTCGTCAACGTCCGGATTTCCCAAGAGTCCGCCCGCAAGCCGCAACAGTTCCGCTGGCACAGCTGATCCGCTGAGACCTCACGGCAAGGGGCCGCTCCGCACGGGGCGGCCCGTTTCCCCGAGGCGGCGAAGCCCTATACGAGACCGGACGAAAGGATGATCCACACAAGCGTCACCGGCGGTTCCCGTGGAATGGCGCCAGCCACGCGCGTGGCTTCGTCGCCGAGGGCGCGAACGTCGTGATCGCCGACGTGCTCGAGCAGGAGGGGCGAACGCTCGCCGACGAACTCGGCGGTCAGTCCCATGCTAGGAGGCTCCGTGTTTTGTAGCCTCGAGGACGGCGTCCGCACGGCGACTGAACACTAGGCTGGTGACGCCGCCCGCCACCGTCCGTCGCGTGATGGCCGTGTGCCGGGCGAGCATGCGGAGCGCGCGGCGATTGTCCGTCAGCACGTCGGCGCTGAACTGATGGTTGCCGCGCTGCTCTCCCGCATGAAGTATCTCTTCCAGGAGGAGCGTGCCGAGGCCGAGTCCCTGCCAGGCGTCCGCCACGACGAGCCCGATGTCGGCTGTCCCTTCTTCGGAAGGGCCGTACCGGGCCACTCCGACCAGCTCGGGCTCATGTCCGTCGTCGACTTCGGCGACGACCGCCATCCGCTGGCCATAGTCGACGTTGGCGAAGGCGTGCGCTTCCTCGGGAAGGAGCCGACGAAAAGAGAAGAATCGCTGATACAGCGTGCCTGAGCTCAACCCGCGGCACAGCGCCATCAGACGAGGCGCGTCGTCGGGACGGATCGCGCGGACGCGCACGGAGGCGCCGTTGCGCAGTGTCACGCTCTGTTCCATGTCGATGCTGTTGCAGCTCGCGCGTTCACGACGCTCTGCAGTACGGCCCTGGACGCCGCACCGAGGACCCGGTCGACGACCGCCCCCTCCTTGAAGAACAGGACCGTCGGGATCGACTGGATGCCGTAGCGAGCCGCCAACCCGTGATTCTCGTCGACGTTGACCTTCATCAGGGTGACCCGGCCTTCCGAGGCCGCGGCCAGCTCCTCGAGGACCGGCGCGATCGCCCGGCATGGTCCGCACCATTCGGCCCAGAAGTCGACCATCACGAGACCCTCGGTCGCGACCAGCACCTCGTCGAAGTTCGTATCGGTCAGGTGGATCGTCTCGGCCACCTCGCGATTCGGGCTCTGACTCATCTTGATTCCTCCTCCCTCCTAAGACGTCGGTCCGAACCGGCAGGATTCGCGAGTCGGATGTAGATGCATGTATAACGTTCTTTCTTATGTCAGCCGTGACTCGAGGAGGCACCAAGCTGACGACCGGACAGGAGCGTGGACGGCTGTCGCCGTGCGTGTGCAACACGCTCCGCATGGTCACCCGCGTGGTGACGCAGCTCTACGACGATTGCCTGCGACCGAGCGGTCTCCGGGTGACGCAGTTCAGTATTCTTGCAGCGATCGCACGCCTGGGTGAGGCGAGTTTGAAGCAGCTGGAGGACGAGCTCGCCATCGACCAGACGACGCTGACGCGCAGCCTTAGCCTCTTGGAGCGCGGCGGCGTGATCGAGCGGGCGTCGCACCCCGACGGGCGGATCAAGGCGATGCGGCTCACAGCGAGGGGCAGACGGGCCCTGGCGGAGGCGTGGCCCATGTGGGCCCAGGCGCAAGGGAAAGTCCTGCGCGCGTTGGGCACCAAGGCGTGGGCTGACGCGCAACGGCGGCTGACCCGCCTGCACCAAAGTCGCCGTCAGGAAGCGACGACTAGGCCGCGAGAGAAGGCGCTCATCGCTGGCTAAAGTTTGATTGTGCGCTTCGCGTTCCCGCGGTTCCTTCTGAGAAGGCTGCTTCGCGCCATCTGAGCACGAAGCAGCTTCGTGCGACCAGGGAGCTAATCGAGGAAGTCCGGGGCTGGCGGAGCTTCGGCCCCTGTACCGCGCCAAGGCCGATCTCGCCTACCGGAAGGGCCCTCAGCGCGCGGCCCTGAGCCGCGAATGCGTCCGGATCTCAGCCGCGATATCGCGGCTGACGCTGGCAAGGAGCCGACTCTGCGCGGCTATCAGCCCAGGGTGCGTCGGCTCCGTGGCCGCCTCGCTGAGGTTCACCACTCTCCGGACCAGCTCCTTACCGCTTCCGTCGAGGAGACGCCAGCGGGCATTGAGGACCGCCGGCCCACCGAGCGGCCCGTCGAAACGGAGAATCTCAACGGTCAGCCGGTATTCCACGGTCCAGGGCGTGCGCCACGGGAAGATGGCCACCGCGTTCGTGGGAATCATGGCGGACAGATTCTCGGCGAGCACCCGCGACACACCATCGCGGAGCGGCTCGGCCCAGTGGTGCTCGCCGGAGAGCCTGACCTCGTCGCCACCCGCACGCACCACGATGGATGATCGGTTGAGATAGGCGGGGATTGCCACAGGCCCCACCCCGACGATGGGTCCCGCCGCGGGGCTTGGCCCCACCCCGACCACAGATCCCGCGAGGGCGCCGGACGAGACGGGTGGGGTCGTCGCGGAGAGCAGATAGGATCTCGGCGGCTCGGATGCCGAGAGACACGCCCCCGCTCCCAGGAGGGCAAGGAGCGCGAGGACGGCGACGCGCGCGACGGAGGGCGTCACCTGTTCTTGTCCTCGCCCCGGCCGAACAGCAGCATGTTGGGTTGGCGCTCGACGTCCTCGCTGAGCACCCGCAGGGACCCGGCCATCCGGCCCAACTGCTCGAGCGCCTCGGCGAGCTGGAAGCCGAGCGGTGAGTTGCCGTCGAGGACGCCATCCACCTGGCTCAGCGTGGTCTCGGCCCTGCGCATGGTGTCGCTCGTGGCATCGGCCGCTCGGCGAACGGCCACCATCGTGGGCTCGATCTGCTCGTCGAGGCGGCGCAGGGTTTGCTGCGCGTCCTGCATTAGCACTCGGGCGGAGTCCGAGGTGGCGCCGAAGTTCGTGGCCAGCGGCCCGACCCGGCCATCGATATCCTGGACCAACTGGCTCACGTTTCGCCCGACCTCGTCGATTGTCCGCCGGGCCTGATCGAGCGTCCGCTGCAGCGAGCCGACCGTGGGGTCGACCTTGGCGTTGAGGTTGCTGACGAGCTCCTGGGCCTCCCGCATGGTGATGTCGACGGCGGTGAGAGTACGGCGGATTTCGGGCGAGGCGACGATCTTCTCGATCTCGTCAATGGTTCGCGCCGCCGCCTCAAAGATCCGTTTGAGGGGTAGTTCGTCCAGCGTCGCCATGATCCTCATCATCCGGTCCTGCACCTGGGCAAGCGTGGGCGTGGTGGGGATGGTGGGAATCTCGCAATAGTCCTTGTCGACGCCAGTGAGCCTGACGGGCGCGTCGGGATGGTAATCGAGCCCCACGTAAAGCTGGCCCGTGACCATGCTCTGCACCTGGAGCTGAGCCCGGAGCCCTTTCTGAACATTGTCCTGGATGGCCTCCTCGACCCGAGCGCGGGTGAAGTCGCGAGGGATGCCTTGGACACGTGAGGGAACGATCTGGACGAAGACGACAATGAGGCTCGTGTTGTCACGCACTTGGATGCTCGAGACCGTGCCGAGCGGGACGCCGCGGAAGCTCACGGGAGACCCCACGGTCAGCCCCGCCACGCTGCCGTCGAACGCCATCACGCACGTGACGGTGTGCTTGAACCATTGACGCCCGCCGAACAGGAGGATCGCTCCCACGGCGAGGGCGATGCCGCCCAGGACGAACGCGCCGATCAGCGCTGGGCTCGCACGCTTGGCCATACCTCGTGTCCTCTCCCCTCACCGCGCCGTGGCCGGCAGCCGCCCGCGCGTGAGAAAGGCCTGCACCCTTGGATCGGTCGACTCGGCGAGGAGGGTCTTCGGGTTCCCGCGGGCGGCCATGGTGCGGGTCTCGGCATCCAGGAACACCGAGTCGTCGCCGATGGCGAAGATGCTCGCCAGCTCGTGGGTGACCAGCACCACCGTGCAGCCCAGGCTTTCACGCAGCTCGAGGATCAGATCGTCCAGAAGTCGCGAACTGATCGGATCGAGCCCCGCCGACGGCTCGTCCAGGAACAGGATGTCGGGATCGAGCGCCATCGCTCGCGCCAGCGCCGCCCGCTTCTGCATGCCGCCGCTGATCTGCGAGGGATAAAACTCCTCGAAGCCCGCCAGGCCCACCAGGGCCAGCTTCAAGGCGGCTACTTCGCGGATCTGGACCTCCGTGAGATCGGTGAACTCGCCGAGTGGCAAGCTCACATTCTCGGACAGGGTCATGGAGCTCCACAGCGCCCCGCCCTGGTAGAGCACGCCGAAGCGCCGCATGAGCCGTTCGCGCTCGGCGTCGTCGGCCCGCCAGAGGCTGACGCCGCCGAAGAGCACGTCACCCCGCAGAGGTGGCAGCAGCGTGATCATCACGCGAAGGACTGAGCTCTTTCCGCTGCCGCTGCCGCCCATGATGACGAAGATCTTGCCGCGCGCTACCTCGAAGTCCAGGTTGCGCTGGACGACGAAGGTGCCGTAGCCGACGTCCATGTCCCGCACGGCGATGGCCGCGGTCGAGGGTGGCATGTCAGATTCCGAGCGCATCGAGCACCACGGCGAACACGCCCTCCGCCAGGACGATCAGCACGATGGCCGTCACCACGGCCGAGGTGGTGGCCAGGCCCACGGCGGCCGCGCTGCGCCCGGACTGCATCCCGCGCAGGCAGCCCGACAGGGCCACCAGGACGCCGAACACCGAGCCCTTGATGATCCCGAGCAAGAAGTTCGTGAGCGTGAGGGCCTGCCTGGTGCGATCGAGGTACTGCACGAAGCCGAGGTCGAGCATGGTCACGCCGACGAAGGCGCCGCCGAGGATGACCAGAAGGTCCGAATAGATGGTGAGGAGCGGCATCATGACGATGAGCGCCAGCATCCGCGGCAGGACCAGGAAGTCCATCGGCGGGATGGCCATGGTGAGGAGGGCGTCGATCTCCTCGTTGACGCGCATGGTGCCCAGCTGGGCCGCGAAGGCGGCGCCGGTGCGGCCGGCCATGATGATGCCCGTCATCAAGCAGCCCATCTCCCGTGTGGCAGCGATGGCCACCAGGTCGGCCACAAACACCTGCGCGCCGAAATTCCTGAGTTGCGCCGCGCCCATGAAGGCGAGGATGAGACCAACAAGGAAGCTGATGAGGGACACGATGGGCAGTGCGTGGGGCCCGCACTCCTGGATCACGCCGAAGAAATCCACCCAGCGGAAGTTGGCCTTGGCACGACCAAGTCTGACAAAGGCCAGCGTCGCGTCGCCCACGAAGCGTATGAACGCGAGCGTGGCTGTCCACAGGGCAAGGAAGGAGAGGCCGAGCTGCCCGAGCCACGGATCAGGCGCCGCGGTTGTCCCCGTCTGTTTCTCAGGTACGACGGTGGCCAGCGCAATGAGTCGGTTGACCCCTCGAGGCAGCGATTCGCGGTCCACCGCGATCCCCTTGTCGTCGCAGCGCTGGAGAACTTTCATGATGAAGGAAACGAATCCGGTGTCCCAGGCGCGAACGTCACGCGCATCGAGCACGACCTGGCGTAGGGCGATTGTGTCGGCAAGGGCGCCGTCGACCGCGTCTGGCGGCGGAAGCCGGTCTTGAAGCCGCCATGTGCCCGCTAGACGAATCCGAACGGTGTCCGAGACGGAACGGTCGAGACTCAGCTCCCAGTCACGGCCCGTAGGGGACATAGACACCAGGTCCGCCTCCAGCGATCGAGATGGAGAAGTTGCCATTGAGACGGCGCCCGGAGCGTAGAAGGTTGCACCCGCATCGATTGTCGAGGCGCTGCTGCCTCGGCCCTAGCGCGTGGGCGCGCGCGGGCATGCGAAAACGGCAGCCTGTGCAACCGGCGCCCGGAAGGCGGCGTCTGAAAGGTTAACCGCGGGCTTTTGGTTGAGGGCGGCGGATACGCCCGAGAAGCTCGCGCATCCTCAACAACACACCCAAAGGAGGTCTCTCATGCGGCGTGCAATGATTGGACTGCTAACACTCGGAAGCCTGGTGTCGATCCTGGCCGGGCTGGCCCTGGCCCGGCCCACGCCCGACGCGACTCTGACCCTGTCCGAGGGTTCGGTGGCGGCCGGCGTCGGGTTCAGCTTTGGCAAGGGGATGCTCTCGTATCAGGGAAAGACTTATCCCGTCACGGTCGAGGGACTCTCGGTAGGAGAGCTGGGCATCACCCGTGCGACAGCGACGGGGAAGGTTTACAACTTGAAGAACCTCGCGGACTTTGACGGGAACTACGCGGCGGCAGGGGCGGGCGCCACGGCCGCCGGAGGCGCCGGACTATCCGCGATGGTAAATCAGAACGGGGTCGTCATCGAGTTGATGACCACGACTCAGGGCGTCAACCTCAAGCTGGCGGTCACGGGCCTCAACGTGAGCGTCCAGAAGTAGCGATGATCGGGGCTCGAGAGTGCTACTCTCGAGCCCCGATCGGTCTATCTCCAGAGTTCCCCTTCGAAGCAACGGATTCCAGCCATCTCGGCGCGAGGCCTCACTGGTATCAACGGGGAGGAGTCACGCTGTTCGCGAGGTGTGCGAGGGCTCGTTCGACCCGCTCGCGCCCGACTCGCGTGTCTCGCCCGGATGTCTTTCGGGCTCAGGTGGAGCTCGGCGACCGGAGCGCCACGACCACGCGAAATCGGAAGGGCGATCTCGGGCCGCCGGCCACGACCTCGTTCTCTCCGACGGCAAGTGGCATGGTGGCAACGTGACGGTGACCGCCGATCTGTACCCTGTTCACGATGGTACCGACGTAACTGCCACGGTCGCGCACTTGAACGCCGTCGGGCACGCGCTCGATGGCGAAATGGTTCCGGGAAACGTTGAACGGCTTGGTATCCGAGAGCTGGAGGTCGTTGATTTCCATAGGCTGGGCTTCCCCCGCGACGGGGAGGCGCCCAACGCGAAATGGCAGACGAGCGAGCCGGAGGGCCCGGGCGGGAAAGAAGACTGCCGCCGCCGCGGGGGTGAGCCCGAATAGCACGACGTCGAAGGCCCGGCCCTCCGTGAACTCCACTGCACGCGGCGACTGAACGGCGAGGACGTTGGCAGCGGGCCGCAGCTCGAAGAGCATCTTCAGGTACCGAAAGGTTTCCTCGGGACGCTGAAGCAGCAGGTCCATTGGCACGTCCCGCGTCACGTGCTGAGCCGCCCGGCGCCGACGGCGCCCGCCAAGAGTGAAGAGCGACCGTTCGACACCCAGTCCCACGCAGACGTCGGCAATGGCTTGAAAAGTGCGAGCCGTACGGCTGAGAGCATCGATCCGGCGTTCGTGGTCATGGTGCCTGCCTTTCGTTGTCAGGTGGTCGGACACCGGCAGGGAAGTTGATGATGTCGCCGTTCGGGGTTCGACCGACCAGCGGCGGCGTGTACACCTCGTGGTCGGAGAGCCTGCGCTCCCAGTGCCCGGGCACGGAAACAGGACCGTCGGTCCCCGGGACTTGAACGGAGCGCTCCGGTACCCATGTCGCCGCGGGCTTCGGCACCGTTGGCGCCGGTACCTGCGGCACCGGGCGCGTCGTCGCGCCGTGGAGGGGGTCGAAGATCGCGCCCCCCGGCGTCGTGCCGCCCGATCGTGACCTCATCTGGGCCGACGCGTCCTGAGGCACGGCGACATTCAAGATTACCGCGAGGCCCAGAAGCACCTTTCCCAATCGCATGACCGCGCTCCTTCCGTCTGAGATCTCATTGCGCATATCGATCCTCTCGCCAGCTACCGGCGCAGGATGTCGTGCAGACCGCGCGACTGAACGCCCTGCACTACGTCTGGATCGAGGTTGGGACGACGTGATGGAACCGCTTCGATCCGGTGATCTGTTTGCTTGCGGGCCTCGATCTCCTCGGCAGCTTGGGCGGCGTCCTTCTCCACCTCGGAGGCGGGAGGGAGAACGGCGGGAGCCCGCCGTTTGTACTCGAGTTCGAGCGGTGCCGCTTTCTGCTGCGCGAAGGCGGCGGGCGTCGAGACGGTGCACACCCCAGCAAAAAGCAGGGCCAGCGCGAAAGCAGGTCTGATCATCAGGACCATCACCTCCAACCCAAGGCGTTCTACCGCTCCCGACACGACTCCTCACATCTGTTTGATGGCCGTACTGGGCGCGGGTTGCAGCGTGCCCAGCTGGACTTGCGCATTCTTGCGAGAAACTTCGCTGACGAACGACGGGTCCTCACGGGCATCAAAAGAAGTAAGAAACCTCGAGTGAGTTTGGCGCATCAAGAGGAGGTAGGGGCATGGATACGCAGGAGGCTCTGTGACCCACCGGCTGATTCTTTCGGCGGTTCTCATCGTCGTCACGATGGTCATTCTCGAGTGGTTCGAGTCGGGGCGCGCGCGAATGGCCCTCGCGCGTCGACAGCGCCGCGAAGAGCTGGGCACGGGATCCGCGATGCGCCTCCCGGAGCATATTCCAACGCGGCATCACCGCCGCCCCCGCGAAGAGGGAGACAGCATGAAGAGCCTGCTCGCCGCGATCACCGGCCTTGTTCTCGCGGTATTCGCGAATCCCGCGTCCGCGTACGTGGTCGAGATCACCACATCGATCCCGACTGCGAGCGCCCTAGACAAGGCGCAGCTCAGAGACGCGCTCCGCTCGGCGATCGACGACGTGCTCCGCCACGCGATCGCGTTCACCCCGACCATCGTGACGCTGCAGAGCGCGCGAGTCGTCGGTGATCGGATCTACATCCTGTTGCTGATCGCAGATGGCGACGGCGAAGAGACGATGAAGAGGCTCTCGCCCGAGGAGCCCGCCGCGAACGACTCGTCGCGCGAGTCGTTGCCTCCGGGCGGCGGGTACAGATACTGACTCAGTCCGCCTGCTGCCGCGGCGCCGCGGGGATCGAGGCCCCGCCGCCGCTACCGAAGTAGTCAATGTACCGGTCGATCGATCGCGGATGATCGGCGAGAAGTGTCATTAGATAGACCGCATCGACGAGATCGGCCGCTGAGATCTTCGGCACCATCCTGACCTCCTCGGATCTACGGCGCGCCCTGCTCCGGCGCATCTCCTGCCACTTAGATGCTTGCCGTGACGCGGGGGATACGGTGCTCGGGGTTTCTTCAGGGCTCGTACGAATCTTGCTCAAATCGAGGGCCCGCGCCAACGAACGCGCCTGCATCAGCATCTGAAGAGCGTGAGTGCGCTTCAAGATAGAAGGGGCTTGACGTTGTGCGGGTCGAGATGCCGAGCCGTCGCGCTCGGGACACTGGTGATCCTGGTGCTCTCGGTCTGCGCGGAGGTGAGCCAGAATCCGAAGACCACGATCGGCGCACTGGGCGGCGCAGCGGTGGGCGCCTTGATAGCCGGCGCAGCCGGCGGCAGCGGTGCGGGGATCGCGGCCGGCGTCATCGGTGGCTGGCTGCTGGGTGGTCTCGTCGGCAACGTGTTGGACGAACGGGATCGTCGGCTCGCAGTACGGGCGGGCATGCCGGCAGCCGGACAGCAGCGGGCAGATTGCTCAATGAGCACGGCGTTCGTCACCGCCGCTACCGGCGGAGTTGCCTCGCAGCAAACCATCAGCAACTTCGGATTCTGGCCCCTTCCGATACTCTCCGCGCGACAAACGGGTCCTAATACCGTGGCCATTTCGTGGCCAGCCTCCATCGGCGGCTATGTCCTTCAATCCCAGTCTAACGTGGAAGGCGCAGCCTGGACTGACGTCCCGAACCCAGTCAGTGTAGTGGGTAGTCTAAACCAGGTTGTGGTCTCTTACCCACCGCCCCAGCGCCAGTTCTTCCGCTTGAAGCTGACGCTGCAATGAAATGCGGCACAGAATCATTGCATCATCAAAATCGTTGATTCACACGCACGATCGACTTATGCAAACACACTTGATGCCGCCTCCGTATGGAATCCCCAGGGCGGAGGCGTTCCCGCGCCTGGCGCATCGAATCCGCCATTTGGGATTTGGAGTTTGGTTCTTCTCCGGATGTTGGATGTTGCTGGTTGGAGCTTCATTGCTCCAGTTTAGCGCCCTCGGCGCCACGTTCACCCCCATCGCCGTTACCGGCTACAACCAGGACATGGTGGTCGAAGCCAGCGCTGCTCCGGGCGCGCTGACCGGCTTTACTACGGCCACCATGGCCTCTGGCACGGCCAATACTTCCAACACTTGGTACGAAGTCGAATATGATCCGACGGACCCCGCCACCGGTTTGCCCGCCGCGGGCTCGACCTTTGTCAGCCAGACCGCGCCGGACCATACCTACAAAATGGCGCCGAGCTATGCCACCAACAACGCCGTGTTCGTCCAAACGAACACCTTAAACGGCCCGATCCCAATGACA
>Ga0137403_10009810_pt1 | contig 10623 bp, 9 predicted proteins | sample CZOMad2_1_16fung_FD_122057 | JGI IMG/M metagenome (GOLD analysis project Ga0137403, IMG submission 122057) | Vadose zone soil fungal communities from Angelo Coast Range Reserve, California, USA - CZOMad2_1_16fungal (Hybrid Assembly) | ecosystem: Environmental > Terrestrial > Soil > Vadose zone... | reverse complement strand
CTCGCAAACCACCATAGGAAGCTCATCCCGACCTACACGGAACGGCTCGTGTGGGGAAATGGTGATGGCCGCGGGCTGGAAGCCGTGTCCACGTCTGTTGGACGCATAGGCGGATTGATTTGCTGGGAGCATTGGATGCCGCTCGCACGCATGGCCATGCACAATTCCGGCGAGCACATCCACGTCGCTGTGTGGCCGACAGTTCACGAATTACATCAACTGGCCAGCAGACACTACGCCTTTGAAGGCAGGTGCTTTGTGTTGGCGGTCGGTTTAATTATGCCCGCCGCTGACCTACCTCGGGAGCTTCCACGCACCGTCCCACTAACGTCAGGTGACGACCAATGGATAGAGCGCGGGGGCAGCGCGATTATCGGGCCCGATTCGCATTACGTTGTTGAGCCCGTGTTCAATCGTGAAGAACTCATCGTGGCGGATCTTGATTTCATGCAGATTGACCGTGAGGCCATGACCCTCGACGTCTCAGGTCACTATGCCCGACCGGACCTGTTTCGCTTCGAGAAGAAAGAATTAGTGTAGAGAGCGTTTGTAAGTTCACAGCGGAAACGGGGCCGACGCGGCGAGCGAACAACTTTGATTGCAGAAAAGGAAAGAGAGAAACGAATGGAATTGAACTTTGCGGGCAAGAAACTGATTGTCATCGGAGGCACAAGCGGAATCGGGAAGGCCGTCGCGTCACTCGTGCTCAGCAATGGTGGCAGCGCTCTGCTGGTCGGCCGCCGCGAGGCCAAGACGCGGGAGGCGGTCCAGGAATTGGGTTCATGTGGCGAGGTTTCCGGATGGAGTGTGGACATAACGAGCAGTGCCGGACGCGCCACTTTGATCGACCATCTACATGCAAAGCACGCGGACGCTACCTTGCTTGTGAATGCCGCAGGTGTTTTCGCTCCCAAGCCGTTTCTCGATCATACCGAACCCGACTATGACCGCTATCTTGAAATCAACAGGGCCCTCTTCTTCATCACGCAATGCGTTGCCAAAAACATGGTCGCCGGTAAGCGCGGCGGCTCGATCGTGAATATCGGATCGATGTGGGCCCGGCAGGCCGTGCAGGCTACTCCCTCCTCAGCCTATTCCATGGCGAAAGCGGGGCTGCACGCCTTAACGCAGCATCTCGCGCTGGAACTCGCAACTGCCGGCATTCGCGTCAATGCCGTGTCGCCCGCGGTAGTGAATACGCCAATTTTCGAAGGTTTCCTGCCGAAGGAACAGGTTCCCTCGGTTCTTCAGAGTTTCAACGCTTTCCACCCACTCGGCCGCATCGGGAGGCCCGAAGATGTCGCGGAAATCGTCGCCACGCTACTGTCCGGCAAATCCTCCTGGGTCACGGGCGCGATTTGGGATGTCGATGGAGGCGTTATGGCGGGACGCAATCAATACGTTTCGTGACGCCAATGCCAATCGACGGAGCTTAAAGTTCATGGTCTTCGAGGCAAGGAACAATGCGATTCGACTTGCGAGCAAGATTCCAAGGTTGCTCTCAGTTCGAATCACGATCCTGACATTCATCAGTATTCTGATGACGCCATCGGCGATGCTCGCAGATTGCCAGGTTGGCTTTGAATCAGCGTCCCATCTCGATGCCGGTTTTCAATCCCTATACGACCTGAACTTCGACGCAGCCCAGTTCCAATTTTCGGATTGGAAAGCCCGCTATCCGGACGATCCCCTCGGCCCTGCTGCAGCCGCCAGCGGTTACCTATTTCGGGAATTCGATCGACTCGGAGTTCTGCAAAGCGAACTCTTTCGCGACGACCAAACTTTTCAGCAGCGCAAGAAATTGACGCCGGACCCGGGCTTGAAGGCTTTATTTGATTCCGAACTCACGTTGTCCGAAATGCTGGCAGCGAAACAGTTGACGATAGATCCTGCGTCTGTTAACGCACTTTTGGCGATGACCATGACAAATGGGCTACGCGCGGACTACGCCGCCCTCATCGAGCGGAAGGATGGTGCGTCGCTCTCTTATACAAAGAAAGGACGAAAATTGGCCGAAAAACTTCTCATGATCGACTCGCGCTGTTACGACGCTTACCTGGCTCTGGGCGTGGAAAACTATCTTTTGGGAACTAAGCCGGCGCCGGTGCGCTGGCTATTAAGGGCCGGAGGTGCCAACACGAATCGGGGCGAAGGACTGCGCGAACTCCAACTGACGGCCGAAAGAGGGCATTTTCTCAAGCCGTTCGCGAAATTGTTGCTCGCCGTAGCGGCCCTGCGAAGGCACGATGACCAAAACGCGAAGCTCATCTTGAGCGAACTGCATCGGGAGTTTCCTCACAATCTCCTGTACGAGCGTGAACTCGCTCGCCTTCAAACGGAAAGAGGGGACTGAATGTCGTAGGGTTCTCATCATATTCAGTATACGTAAGATTCTGAATGTTACTTGAAGCGCAGGAAGTCCGAGCCTCGCCCTAATCCAAGGTGCCCGACTTACGGGCTGTCAAGGCCGCATGTATACCGATAGGTACGTCAGTCTTTATCAGCACCTACGAAATACCCTCCATTGAGTCGTGGAAGGATTCGGAATTGCGCGCGTAGTGGCCTTTAGAGTTGTAAGAACATCACTCCGAAAATCGCCGTGAAACCTTCGTTGGGTCTGATCATCTCACTTGGCATGATCCGCTGGAAATGAACGGTGGGAAATCACTGTGCGCGCATCGTCCGTTTCGAGAACTTTCACGTGGATCTTCACGCCAGGGAGTTGTATAGGAACGGCGTGCGTATCAAGGCCGAAGAAAAGCCATTGAAGGTTTTGGAGCTGCTGCTGAAGAATCCCGGCGATGTGGTCGGCCGAAAAGCGCTCCGCGGGAAACTTTGGCCGAACACCACCGTAGCCTACGAGCAAAACCTCAATACCGCAGTAAACAAGCTACGGGTACTGCTGCGAGATTCAGCACGAAGGCCCCGATTCATAGAGACTCTGCCAGGCCGCGGATACCGCTTCGTCGCATCCGTGGATAGGCCGCGGCGAGCGTCTTCAGCCAAGAAGAAAACGATATTGGTTGTTCTTCCTTTCGAGAATTTCGGGGACCGTGCCGATCAAAAATATTTTGCCGAGGGCTTAATTGTGGATCTTATCTCTCAGCTCGCGCAACTGAACCCCAAACGCCTCGGGGTAATCGCCAGAACGTCTGCCATTCAGTACATGGGCAGAAAGAAATCCATCCGCGAGATCTCGAGGGAATTGAAAGCCCACTATGTCATCGAAGGAAGTGTTCGGCGCGAACGAAAGTGCATCCGCATCACGGTACACTTGATCAGGGCAAAAGACGAGACTCACCTTTGGTCGGCAACCTACGATCGAGTGCTGGGCGACATCCTCAACGTGCAACACCACGTTTCCCGGCGAATTGCAAGGGCGCTGGCGTCTGAATTGCCGCTCTGATTGTAGATCGAGTCTCATCACGCGTCACTCGATGGACCACGGTTTAACTTCATACTACCTGCTCTGCTCGCTGCTCAGGAAGGAGACGATCAACCAATTCGAGCAGGTACCGCGCTATAGGTTCGCGGGATTTGTTCTTGACAACATCTTGATTTGACGCTTCGTCACCGCAACTTTACCGTCCTTATATTGTCCGGGGAGCATTGTCGTATGGATTTTCCCGGTGCGAGCCCGGATTTCACGTAGGCCTGGAGCAGAGAGAAATGAAGACGATTCGCGCTTTGATGCACTCTGCAGAGCCCGGAAATCGACAAGGAGAGACTCCGTCGAAGCCGGTCGACCGCCATCGGTTCCTGAAGCTGGTGACCGGTGCCTTACCCATTTTCTTCCTTCTGTACAGCGGAGTCGTCCCCGCTCAGGACGACAGCTCAGAAAATAGCCCCACCCAGTTGCGCCGGTTCATCGACGAGCAGGTCGGCGGAATTCAAAAGTTGATGGTGCCGGACAATGACCACCTTCCCCAGGCGCGGCTGCCTGACGGAACTCTGACGTCCGACCCGCGTTTCCAGACCACCGAGGCCAAGCGCTATCTCGGGAAATTGACCTTCTTCGATCCCGTTACAACGGCCCGCATTATCCCGTCGTTCGGCGGTGTCCTCGCCACCAGGCAGACTGGCTCCTGCGGGAGCTGTCACCTGGGCGAGGTGGCGGGGAAATCGGGCACGCTCATCAACCTCAATGTGGGCGGCGAGGGGCGGAGCTACACGGACGCCTCGGGGAACCTCATTCCACGCCGGCGGCCCCGGGTCGACATCCTCCCACGCCTGCGGGACACCCCTCTTTTCCCTGGTGACGCGCTGGTGGACGCGCTCCCCACGCTCACGGACGTCTACCTGGTGCCCCCCCCACCGGGTCACGTTGAGGTGGACGATCCAGCCCGCGGCGAAAAGCTGCCGACTCCTCTTCAGCTACTAGCGACCGGTCGACTCGATGCTTTGGACAGCGTAGGGCGAAATGTACCAAATATGGTCGGGGTCGCCTTTAACAACCGCCAATTGCTGGGCGGATTCGCCGGCGAGATCGACGCGTTACCCGGCGCCCTCAACCCGTTCAATTTTCCAGCGCAGGAAAATGTGGCGCAATTATTACTCGACGCTCACCGGATGCAGGATTTTGAGGGCGCCGAACTGCAGAAGGTCCCGGCCCTCGTGAAGCTGTTCCGGGACGCGTTTCCTGAAGAGGCGGCCCAAGCCGACGCCGCGGGCAACATGAATCTGCTGGTCAACGACAACACCGTCTTGCGAGCGAGGGCGACCTTCATGCGAACCCTGGTCACTCGGAACACGCCCTTTGACAAGTTCCTGGCCGGCGATAACAGCGCCCTCACCGCCAGCCAGCGGCGTGGTGCCAAGCTCTTCTTCACGGCCGCGACCAATGGCGGCGCAGGTTGCTTCTCCTGCCACAGCGGCCCCATGCTCAACAAGCAGCCGAACGACCCTGACGTGACCGGGACCGGCCAGTTCGTGGAAGAGAACTTCTTCAACATCGGGCTGTCAGACCACCCGGTCCAAGCCTTGAACAGGTTGGCGAGAAATGACGCTAACTTCATCGATAATGGACGGCGGGAGATTACGGGCCGTGACAGCGACGTCTTCAAGTTCCGCGCCACGACGATGCGGCAGCTCAAGGGCAGCAGGTTCTTCTTCCATAACGGCTCCTTCACCAGTGTGAGAGACGTGGTGGAATACTTCAACGCCGGTGTGCCGCAGAACCCTGTGACCGGCGCCGCCAGTACGCTGACGCCTCGCTTTACCAACCCGCGCGGACCAGGTTCCCCTCGCGGTTTGGGGCTCACCGAGGATGAAGTAAACGCTATCACCGATTTCCTGGAGAACGCCCTTTTCGATCCCGCATTCGTCAACTTCGATCCGAACTCAACCACAGATACGATGCAGCCGAACGCGCGAGACCTGACCTACTCGGTCTATCGGCCGGACCTTGCGGCGCTGGGGGCGAAGGATGGGTTCATGCCGAGCGGACGCCCCATATCAAACAATGACCCTCTTTCACGGCGTGATGCAGGTCTTGAGTTCCTGGACGTGACCTCCCAGGCGAGAACTGAACTGACCGGCTCTACCAGAACCGGCAATCGGCAGCAGGACGTCTATACGATCACCAACACCAACTCGGCAACCTTTAATTCGGCCGCAAACACCGCCTCGTTAGGTGTTATCGACACACACCTCCTGATAATAGTCCAAGGTCTCTCCAGTCAGTTCCGTCTGGAGAATGCCAGCGGGACCACGAGCGGCGGCGATCCCTATATCCGCGTGTTTCTGCCCCATGGTGTCCTGCTTCCAGGCCAGAGCATCTCCCAGACCTTGCTCTTCACCCGGCACCATGGCTCGCCGCCCACTGCTGGGCCGGTACCGGTAATTCTCAATCTCCTGTCGGGACAGGGAAACCCATAAGTCGTCCCACACTCATCAGAAAGTGTGCAACACCGGGGCGGGTCCGGTTGGGCCCGCCTTGAATCATCCCACTGACGGAAAGGCAAGAACTCAAATTGGTAAAACATGCACCAGGGTACTTGGTCCGGTCGAGGACTGGCGCCGTGCCGTCGCTTCGGCCTAGGTGTTGCTCCCTGTTTCCTCTAGGTTGGGATATGAGTTCGGGCGCGCCGGCCTTGACGGTGGAGGGTTACCCGTCCTCGCCCCCTCGGTCTGCGAGGAGGTCGCAACTCCACCAACGCTAAGAAATCTTCTGAGCGCGCGACTTCTGCTGAACTCTGGGTGGAAAGATCTGATTGCTTGCGATTTGCCCAATGAGCGAAATGGGCCTGCTTGGACAAGCAAACGCTCAGGTACCGTCGCTTCGAGCGGGCAATCCTGCAGCGGACACGTGCCTTCGAACCAATTCCTCCAGTTCCCCAAGATGCGAATAAGGTGCTAGTACGCAATTTGCGTGCGTGTTTCCGGTGATCAGGAGAGAAATCCTGCGCTCAGCGTCCCGCTCGAAAAAAAGGATGGTCTTCTTGGCGGTCGCTCCAAGCAGATAGCCAGTCTCAAAACCCAGGCCGAACGAGGAGCCGGTCACCTCGGCGACGAACAGGTCGCACTGGGCGAGCCAGTTCATATCGCGCGCAAATATTTTCTGAGGAGACACGCTCCGGTCGGCCTCCCAAGCATCGTCGCTGACCAAGTGGCTTGTGAGCACTTCATGACCCAGAGATTGCAGAACCTCTAGAATTTTCTTGGCTGCCTCAATCGAGGAACGACTCCCGGCAACGGTGAAGCCCAAATAGATTTTCATACGGCAACAGAATACTTGATGCGCCAATGCCCGCCGCGCGGTTAATGAGATTCGCGACATCGCGAAAAGTTTCCAGAGCCAACACGAGATAGCTCACTGCAAGCTGCCTAAATAAATTTGTTAACGCTTTAAAGGGAACGCAGAACTTCCGAGCGGCGGAGAAGCAACCACGTATCGCGCCCCAAGGCATGAACTGCGGGGCCGACCAGGTTTGGAAACTTCGTCGCGACATGCACATCTCATCGTTTGTAAGCATTGCGAGGGAAATCGTCCGTATAAGCCAAGGTGGATGCGATGCAAGGAATCCTGCGAAGAATGATGAGACCAGCCGTCCTGGGCGCGTTGACACTGGGTACCGCCCTAGCGCAAAGCCCCCCGCCGACGCCAGACCCACCAAAAGCGGAAGGTTCGTCTGGGCAGTTACAGGAAAGGGAGCAGCAACCCGTCGAGCAACAGGACACCGTCCACCCGAAGAATTCCAAAGATGATGTCGAGGCGATCGGGAACCGGAAGGTGGGCAAGGGTCCGAACTTCTACTCGTTGGAAAAGGAAATTGCACTCGGTAAGCAGTTGGCGCAAGAGGTCGAGCGCTCGTCCAAGCTTATCGACGACCCGATCGTCACGGAATATGTAAATCGCGTCGGACAAAATCTCGCGCGCAATTCGGATGCGCGAGTACCATTCACGATCAAGGTGATCGATTCCGACGAGGTCAATGCCTTCGCGCTGCCGGGAGGATTCTTTTACGTGAATAGCGGGTTGATTCTACGCGCGCAAGAAGAGTCTGAGCTCGCGGGTGTCATGGCCCACGAAATATCGCACGTGGCCGCGCGGCATGGGACGAAAAATGCGACCAAGGGCCAGATACTGCAACTCGCCACGATTCCCTTGATACTCCTGGGTCCTGCCGGACTGGCCGGGTACGGACTCTATGAAGGTCTGAACGTCGCGCTTCCGGTGACGTTCCTGAAGTTCAGTCGCGACGCGGAGCGCGAAGCGGACTTCCTGGGTTTGCAATATATGTACAAAGCCGGGTACGACCCGAACGCGTATGTCACTTTCTTCGAGAGGATTCAGGCTGATGAGAAGCGCCGGCCAGGCACCATCCCGAAAGTGTTTTCGACCCATCCACCGACGCCTGAACGCATCGCAAATGCGCAGAAAGAGATCGCGCGGATTTTGCCGAACCGGCCAGAATATATCGTCACAACTTCAGAATTTAACAATGTTAAGGAACGGCTGCGGAACATCACGTTGGCCCGGAAGGCGCAGGACAACGGTCCCGGTAAGCCAACTCTGCGTACACGGACAGAACAAAAGCAAAAAGGACAAACGCAGGGGACCACCGACACCACCGATGATGATCGGCCCACCTTGAAGCGCCGCCCGGATTCTCCCTGAGCTGATATTGCAGTTGTCAATCGGCATGCGGGAACCAGCCACTCATTTACCTGTTTAGCTGAAACCTTTGGGTTGACAGTGAATCCAATTTTTGACTTGGGCCAGACCCAAACTTTACATCCCGGGCGCCAGGGGGCCGGCCAAATCCAAAGCCAGGAGCTTACTCACATGAATTGGGCTGCATATAGGCCGCCCCCGGGCGTGAAAATCACTGGCGTTCCGTCGAATAGGGGAGGGAATGGGTCGTGACAGTGTGGGATTCTAACCAACGACAGGGCAGCGTTCTAACCAACTGAACTTCGCGGATTCGTCGGCGCTGGCGGGAGAGAGTTGCTCCAATCTTCGAGCCTGAAGCAGAATCACTCAAACCGTACAACGGTTACAACCCCTGAACAAGATTCTTCCGACCTGCTCGGACATAACCCTCCATATCTCTTTGCCATTGGCGTAAGTAAGGATAAGGAAGGGAGGTATTTCCCTGCCGAGATTTGCACCAGAGCGCAGCGTAATCCACCAAGCGTACATGGCGTGGGTGGATCCCTGCTTGGCGGAGAACGCAGTCAAGCCAGTCTTCCTTTTTCGCATGCGACAGAACATGACCCCTGCCCCAGTTGAACAGGCGCTGCCAACTCCTCGATTTGTCTTTGTAAGCGGCTGAAGTCTCTCTACTCACAAATTCAAGCAAGCTGGGAGATTCCTGACGCAATTCAAGGGCGACATGCGGCGGCAATTGGACCTTCGCCCCTCTAAAGAGTGGGCGCAACCAGTAAACGAGTGCCTCAAAGTCGAGGTACTTCTCGACAGCCTTCACTACCGCCGCACAACTGACATCACCATGGAGTTTCCATCTCAAGGCTGAACACCTCCACTGCACAAAGGTGGGAAATGACGCTGGCCGTCGTTTCTTCCATTCGCTTTCGCAATGCTCCCAATACGTCCAGTATGCTTGCGCGCGGATGTCTCGGAATCCATAGAAGACGAGCGCATCAAGCCAGCCCTCCTCTTTTACAAAACCGAAAGCTTGATTGTGAACCCAGGGAAGCAGCTTGAGACCAAGCAGTTCTGGCTTGCTTGAACGATCCACTTCTTTCGCAAAGCCGAGACAACGCCTTCGCAGAATTGCTTTGAGCCAGGAAGGAGCAAAGCCTTCCGATTCAACGACGGCGCGTGCCCAAAGCACGAATGCCTGCCAGCGGATGTATTCCTCGTACGCTTTGTGGAAGCGATCCCAGGGAACCTGCATCAGCTGCCGGCGGGCTCGGCGCTTGGTAATTTGCCCGACTCTTCTTTCGAGCTTGGAATACTTCGCTGTCTTCATTTGATGATTTGCACTTTGCGCCAGCTGCTCTGGAAAGATCGCAAAGAACGGCGTGAACTTTCCGAGGCTACAGAGAATCGATCATAGGTTCAAGTGGGTCAAAATGGCGCGTCGCGGCGAAACTGGCAAATCGAGGATTCATCTGGACCAATGGAGGCCCGCCTCTGTCGCCTACAAAGCTTGGCACAAGAGCAGAGTCGCATTGTATATCGCGTGCATCAGAGTTGATGCCGCGGTGGATCCCGAGTTGACTCGGATCCATCCAAACGCAATCCCCGTGACCAAGAAGCAAAGCCACTGCACGAGTGTACTGATTGGGTGGAGTGTGGCGAAAAGTGCAGCCGTGGCTGCAATCCCGATAGTCGGTCCGGTCGTGCGGGCAACTACAGGAAGCAAGCAGCCGCGAAAAAAGGATTCTTCGATGATTGGTCCGAGCAATGCGTCGAGAAGAATCAAGTTCCAGAAGTGGATCACATGAGTGGTTGAAGTCGTGGCATGGGCAATGATGTCGACGCCAATTCCAAGGCCGATTCCGCCCAGCAAGGCGGCAACAAGATGAATTCGCGAGGGCCAAATCCATCCTAGAAGCCTCCAGACACCGCCTCCATGTCGGAGCCGTATGATCGCGTACAACGAGCCGATTAGAGACAAGGAAATCGTGATCTGGAAAGCAAGAGTCGGATTGTCGAGTCTGGTCTGACTGAGTACAAGCAGGTGAACTCCAATGCGGAACATCATGGCTAGGAAAAAGACAAAAACGAAAAAGAAGCCGGTGTCCGCGTAACTCAAAGCAGCGCTTCCTTCGAGCGTGGACGGAAGCCTCGAGCGAGTGCGCTTTTCGAGGACGACCTTCGCTTGTTCAGAACCGCTGATTCCATCATTTTCTGCAGCAAGTGCCACGGCCCGCGAAGAACAGTCCATTGCTTTCTTTGTCGTGACTTTCATGTCAGGAATCTCGTTGGGTGGAACCTGTCACGCGTAGGTGCTGAAATTCCGGCACCATCTCAAAAGGATTGGCTGGCGCGCAGACCACCTCTGCGAGTTGGTCGATTCGCTCGGGAGAGGCGTTGCCGAGAAACTGCGCTCCAATTCGGATGTGCGTGATTCGGGTCGGGTCAAGTCCCATCAGCCTCGCACAGGTGGCATCCGCCGCCACCGGATCATCGGCCAGGACAATTCGGTTGAG
>Ga0137403_10009809_pt1 | contig 10624 bp, 13 predicted proteins | sample CZOMad2_1_16fung_FD_122057 | JGI IMG/M metagenome (GOLD analysis project Ga0137403, IMG submission 122057) | Vadose zone soil fungal communities from Angelo Coast Range Reserve, California, USA - CZOMad2_1_16fungal (Hybrid Assembly) | ecosystem: Environmental > Terrestrial > Soil > Vadose zone... | reverse complement strand
GGCGATCGCATTCGTCATATTGAAATTGATGGTGAAAAGAAGGGAGTGAGGTGTCGTGGAGATGCTAGCGCCATGTTTCGCAAGTTCTTGCGGCCACGATCGGTTCACACGGTTTGGCACCCACCCGGCAGGAGGTGACCAAGGCGGATGTCGGTCAGACTGGGAACGGAGTTGCCTTGCATTGAGACCGACCGCAGCCTCCTATTCGAGCCGTTTTCGGCGAGGCGCCGGCGGAGATCACGCCATGACGCGCCATAGCCGACATCTTTCCTGCCCCAGTCGGAAATCGAGATCAGCGTGCAGCTTATCGGCAACCAGCCCGATCCGACTGGCCTTCGGCAAGCGCGGGCGTACAGCGCCGATCCAATCGCCGAGCGTTTGCGTCCAGGTCCCCTCGACCTAGCTGGAGCTCAACGCGCCTATCACGGCGACGAAGATTTGCGCTTGGCATACCTCGCCGGTCAGCCGACGATCACCGGCGCCGTGTCGCCGGCGTAATCGCCGAACAGCTTGTCACCGCCCACATGGGCTTGGCGCATGGTGACCGAGCGCTTGCTTTCCCGTAGGCGGTAGAGCTTGCAGGAGCGGGAGTAGCGGCAGCCCTCAGGAACGATGACACGTCTGGAAGGGTCGCTCTGGTGGGACTGTTGGCCCAGTATCGGCATAGAGCTCTTCGCAAACTCTCCATTCAGCGGCGCAAGCCTCGTGTACAATGGAACGGATCGTGCGCGGCGGATGCTCTCCCGGTATTCCCTCCTCGAGGTCAGCACGCTACCCGCGCCAGCGCGCTCTCGCGCGAAACCGACCACAGTCGGGTGCCGGCGCCACCGCACATGACCACGGGAGCGATTTGAGCTGCCGTGACGGACCCTCGACGACGCAGTTCAAATCGTCGTGACGCCGGACGTCACCATAGATTTCATGGGCGTGAAAGACGCGCGGGTGCTTTCCACGCCGAACATGATCCTGGGACTCGAGCGCACGTCACGCAACGCGGTATTGCCGCTGCTCGATCCGGGCTATGACACCGTCGGCACGCACGTGAATGTGTATCATCTGGCGGCCACGCCCATTGGCATGACCGTAACCTTCCGGACCGAGGTGACATCGGTAGAAGACCGCCGCGTGAATTTCAAGGTCGAAGCCTTCGACGCAAAGGAGAAGATTGCAGAAGGCACGCACCAGCGATTCATTGTGAACGTCTCGCGGTTCGCGGTCAGAGTTCAGGAGAAGGGGAAGTAAGTTCGGCCGCGTGCGTTGTCATTTGGCGGCGTGTGCCATCACGGTTCGAACTTGCCCTGGTAGTCCACGTAGAACGACTGCGCGAATTGAAGCCGTCCCATCTGCGCGTCGAATTCGATCCGTTTGCCTTGCCGCGTGATTACCTTCGGCCGGGGAAACAAGGCCCGCTCACGTCGCTCGTAGAGCCTCCGCAAATGGCCGTTGATTGGCCTTCCCGGCATTGCCCGATAGAGTCTCTCCTCACTATGGGTTATCAATGCGTCACTAGGTATTGCGTTCCAGGTCTAAAAAGTTCCCACCCGGCTGACTTTTTCTGAGATCAGCTATCTTCGAGTCAAATACCGGGAATTGTCTGGTTCGTGGAGGCAATCGTTAACGTGATGCGAAACGCCAGGCGCTCGAAGAGAGAAATAAGATCTTGTCGCCCTTAACAGTAACCCCAGGACACAGCAGAGCACCTTACTAGAATGTCGCCTTGTTCGACAGCGTTTCCATTCACGTAAGTTGAAACCGAACGTGCGGTAAGTACGTCGTAACTCGTACCAAAGCACAGTATGTGACGCTGCTACCTTCCATTCGAGGGGAATCAACTCAAGGGAGCCACTGTTGCTTTGCGCTATGCCACAAAAGGAGAGTTCTGACGTGAGACGAATGTATCGTTATCTTCCCTTGCTTGCTCTGCCGCTTTACTTTGCATCATATGCGAGCGCGCAGAGTTCATTCGATGTTAATATCGGTTTCGGAACTGCCCGAGTCGGATCCAACGGCTCTGGCATCGACAATGCTTCATCAAGCAACGCTTTTGGCAGCTGCGTGCCTTCATCGGGGGACACGTTTTGCCAAAAGACAACCGGCCTAGGCGGATTCTTCTTGAGCTTAGGCGGAGACGTGATGCTCCGGAAGCATTTCGGTATCGGAGCGGAGGTCAACCTGCAGCCCGCCAAGAACGACTATGGCCCGTTGCAATACCGGCAAACGTTTTACGATTTCAATGGTATTTACGCACCGATAAACGAGAAGCGTGTCACCCTTCAGTTACAGGGTGGAACTGGTGTGGCGAGAACCGGTTTTTCTTTCTTACAGGATTCTTGTGTAGGGACCGCCGTGTGCTCCAGCGTGTCCCAACCTGTAGGGAATTCTAACCATTTTCAAGTGCATACGGGTGTCGGGGTCCAGTTCTTTCTTACGCAGCATCTGTTCATCCGTCCGCAGTTCGACCTGCACTACGTGCCCAATCTTACGCAGCAGTTCGGCAGCAACGCAGTGCCAGAGGGCACGATTTGGGTCGGCTACAGTTTCGGCGAACGCTAGAGGCAGCCGTGAATCGTGCGCGCCCCTGCCTCCAAGAGATAGGCTAGTTAGTCTCGGACGCACGTGAATGTTTACCATCTGGCGGCCACGCCGGCCGGCATGACCGCCAGGTTCCACACTAAGGTGACATCGGTCGAAGACCGGCGCGTGAATGGCAAGGTCCAAGCCTTCGACGCAAAGGAGAAGATTGCAGAAGGCGCGCACCCGCGGTTCATTGTGAACGTCGCGCGGTTCGCGGTAAGAGTTCAGGAGAAAGGGAAGTAAGTACGACCCTTGCCTCGCCTAAGAAGCGAGGCGCATCAAACGCCCGCGCGTTGATAGATGGGCTTTCGGGCGTCCAGAACTTCTCGTACCTTGGCGAGTAGTTCCGTTGGCGAAAACGGCTTCTGGATGAGGACCGTTCCCGGCGCCAGCGTGCCATGATAAGCGAGCACATCATCGGCGTAACCCGACATATAGATCACCTCCATGTTTGGCGCAACGGCCGTCAGGTGCTTGGCCAGCTCGCGCCCGTTGAGCAAGGGCATCACGACGTCAGTCAGCAACAGATCGATAGAGGATGCCTGCTGATCCCATTTGCTAAGCGCGTCGGCGCCATCGCTGGCTTCGAGTACGAGATAGCCCGCGTGCGAGAGCGATTCGCGCAGCATTTTGCGTAGTGGAGCCTCATCTTCCACCAGCAGGATAGTTTCGTTCCCGCGGTGTATACCGTTAGGCTTTGCCTCGGTGTGCACCACCTCAGCCGGCTCACGGAGCAGCGGCAGGTAGATGCGGAATGCAGCGCCGCTGCCACGCTCACTCCACACTACGATGCCGCCTCCGTTTTGCCGTACACTGCCGTACACGCTGGAAAGGCCTAGTCCCGTGCCTTTCCCTCGTTCCTTGGTGGTGAAAAAGGGCTCGAAAAGATGGCTTCTGGTTTCCGCGTCCATGCCCTCGCCGGTATCGGAAACCGTAATCTCGACATAAGAGCCGGACGGAAGATCGCCGCCTTCACAGCTCAGAACTTCGTTCAGCCTTACGTTCTGCGTGGCGATGGTGAGGACTCCGCCATGCGGCATGGCATCGCGCGCGTTAGCCACGAGATTGATCAGCACCTGCTCCATCTGGTTGGGATCGGCCTTGACGGGATTGAGAGCCGGGCTCAATAGCGTGTAAAGCGCAATGTCCTCGCCGATCACGCGCCGCAGCATTTTCTCGAGATTGGTGATGACGTGGTTCAGATCCACCGGCTTGGGTTGGATCATCTGCCTGCGGCTGAAAGCCAGCAACTGGGTAGTCAGGGCGGCTGCCTGATTGCCTGCCTTCAGAATCTGCTCGGCGTGCGACCGCAGGCGATCCCCCGCGTGCAGTGAACTGAGCATCATGTGTCCGTAGCCGTTGATGATGGTGAGCAAGTTATTGAAGTCGTGTGCCACTCCGCCCGCCAGACGGCCCACGGCTTCCATCTTTTGTGAATGACGGAGCTGTTCTTCCAGTTTCTTCCGCTCGCTGATGTCGGCAATGGCCATGACGATGCCGGCCACGGATCCTGCGGCATCACGCAGGGGCGCCGCCCAGATGGCCACATCGACCGAGCTTCCGTCCTTGCAGCGGCGCTTCCGTTCGAGATTGGCGATCAGCTCGCCGCGGCCCGCGCGCTCAATTTTTTCCCGGTACTCCTCCATGTGCGCACTCGTAACGAAAGGCGGAGGCTGGTCGATGACTTCGTCCACGGTCCACCCGAATGTGCGTTCGGCGGCCGCATTCCAGCTCTTGACGTTGCCGGCTAGGTCCGTTGCGACGATGGCGAACGGAGAGGCCTGGATCACGGTTCCCAGCCGCTCATTAGATTCCCGCAGGTCTTCCTGCTGGGACGCCATCTGGTGCCGGGCCCATTCTACGGTGCGGGCTCTGCGCCGTGCGACCACCGCCAAGGCGCCGCTCGTGTAAATCAGCAGCCCGATCACCAGGCTGAGAGCGAACAGGATGTTGCGCGATTGCGTCCACTCGTCGGGCGTCGGCCAGACGCGCACCACCCAGGGCATCCCGTAGAAATTCATACTGGCTTCGGACAGGTGCTGGGTCGCGCGGAACTCGGCGGCGGGATCGCGCATGTAAAGCTGCGCCCCCCGATGCCAGATAGAGGCGGCATACCCTCTCGGAACTTCCGAATCCACCACCGAATGTAGCCAAGCCTCGGTTCCCAGCGTGGCGATCACGCATCCGTTGTAGCGCTCATTCCGGAAAATGGGGATGAGTACCAGGAGCGGCTTGCTGCCGTCGCTCGTGCTGCCCGCCGGCGCGACAGTGGTCTTATGGCTTTCGCGCGCGGCGTCCATAGCCGAGCGCACCGATTCCGGGTGAACCAGCGGTGACGGGATACCCCAGCGCTCGCTGTAGGAGCCATCCACCCAGTTGATCGACTCCAGGGCCGGATACCTTTGTTGAAGTTGTCTTGCTTCGGATTTCCACTCAGGTTCCCAGGGATCGGCATCGGCTCCCCATCGTGCCACCAAAGCTTCGAGGGGCGCGACATGCGTGCTTATACTCGATGTGATCTTGCTTTGGATATTGCGCGTAGCCAGCGCCGCCGTTTGCGTCACCTGCACGCTTTCTCGCGAAAGCATGACGCGGCATAACAATAAAGTTGTGCACCAACCGCAGACCGCGACGATCAGCGGAAGCAGGTTCCATGGCCCGCGTCCGAGACGCTGGTGCACCGCGCCGTTCCGCGCCTCATACGCCGTACGAGAACAGTTATGGTACTTCTCTACCACGCCCCAATTATAAGGATGAGAATTGAGAACGTTAATACTGTAAGTGGTTAATAAGATAGCCTAACTATTGGTCAGTTTACTTTGGATAACTACAATCCGTGGAGCTTGCGTTTTAAGTGATTCGCGAGTTATCTCTGCCGATTGGTGATCTACCCTCGATGATGTCTTCGGCGATCTGGCCGGACCCGCGCAGCCCTATATCACGCACACCATCGATGTGACGGCCCCATGGCGGCTGTTGGCACGGGTGCCGGATGGAGCGCATCACGCGGCTAGATTGGCTAGAACGATTAGGCTCCAATCACCAGCCGTGTCGCTTCGAATCGCCGCCCCAATAGCGCTATCCCCATTCTCAAGCGGCGTCAACGAATGCAGGGGCTTCCGCAAAGATCCGTTTCATGCGAGTTCTCAGCATGGGCAACACTTGCGTTTTGCGGGACCACGCGCCAAACTCCGAAGAGAGATGGCATTCACATCCAACCAGCGCGTCCGCCTCAACCTGGCGGGCCTGATGATCGAGGGAGTCACGTTCCATGCCGCGGTCACCGACGCGCTCGCCACCGTCATCAGGCGAACCAGCGAAGATCCACCCGTCTACCTGGTCGAACTGCTGTTTTCCTTCAAGGGCCTCAAGCAGATTGAAGTACCGGAAGAGCGCATTCGACCCGCTTAGAACGCCGCTCAAAGAAATCTCTTGCCTCGTGACACGGCTGCGTTATAATCGTTTCCCGGAACTCAGTGACATCCTGAATTGGACCTCCCTACAATTTAGCTTTAGGAGGCTGACGGTGGCTTACGCGCGTTCGGAAGACATTTTCGCTGACTTTGCTCATCAGCTAAGGCAGCCGCTCAGCGCGTTGGAAGCGTTGACTTCCTACCTCGATCTCATCACCACGCCCGGTGATCTGCGTGTGCGCGAGCAGTTGCTGCGCATGCACAGCGAAATCGTTCATGCCGATCAGATTCTTCAAGAAGGCTTGCGCGCGCTTCGCGGCTACCTTGCGGCGCAGGGGCCCGTATTTGGGACGGAGCCTGCCGTAACGCCGGAGGGCGTTGTGGAGGAACTGAGCCGTCCTTTGACGAATGCCGCCATGGCAGCAGTTACGTACTGAGGCGGCTGGACGCGGAACTGCTTTTTCGACTCCCAGAGCGTGCGAGCAACACCACTCCAAAGGGGTTGTTCACTGCCATGATCGATGACGATCAGGGCGTCGGCGCGGTCCAGATGCACCAGGCTGGTCTGCTTGAAATCCTGGGCGGCGAAATCCATCACGGCAAAGTATAGATCTGGTTTGAAGAACTGCAGAATGCTGTTGGATTCGACGATGATATGTTCGCTGGTCTCGAAAATGCGCCGAATCTCCGGCAGCGCGTAGGCCAGTTGACCCGTCGCCGTGCGTACCCAGTAAGACCGTCGCGCTCCTGCCGCAAGATAGCGGCCGCTGTCCGTTCCGCTACCGCCTTCCGTTTCCCGTGAAACCGCGAAAGGATGCTCAGGATCGGTGACCGCGCACTCGCACGGCTCGCCTTCGCTCGAGCAAACGCCATGGCCGTACTGCGTGATCTTGATAGCCGTCCAGTTCAGCTCCGGTAGCGCCGCGATCAAGCCAGCCACGACCGAGGTCTTTCCGATATTGCGCGTGTGCCCGCCGACCACAACCAGCATCAGGTTTTGGCTTTCTCGATCTCGGCCAGCCGCCGCTTCAGCTCGGCCACGTCGTCCCGCAAATTGGGCAGCCGCGCCAGGTTAGCCAGTTGCTCCAGGTGCTGTTTGAGCGGCCGCGCCGGCGTTCCCCACATCACCTGCCCCGCGTGTACGATCTTCGAAGTCAGAATGCCGCAGCCGGAGCCCAGGACCGCGTGCGATTCGATGCGCGCTTTATCGCCAATTCCCACCTGCCCGCCGATCACCGCGTAATCCTCCACCACCACGCCACCCGAGAAACCGGTTTGCGCCGCCACCACCACGTGCCGCCCAATGTGGCAGTTATGCCCCACATGCACCATATTATCCAGCTTTGTGCCCTCGCCGATATTCGTCGAGCCTAATGCCGCGCGGTCAACGCATGAGTTTGCGCCGATCTCGACGAAGTCGCCGATTTCCACGCGGCCGATCTGCGGGAACTTCTGATAGCGCTCGCCGTCCAGCACAAAACCGAAACCGTCGGCCCCGATCACGCAGCCGGAGTGCAGAATGACGTGGCTGCCGATGTCCACATCGTCGTAAATGGTGACGCGCGCATGCAGAATGCTGCTGTCGCCGATCTGCACGCGCCGTCCGATCGCGCAGCCTGCGCCGATGCGGCAATTGGGTCCGATGCGTGAGCCGTCGCCGATACTGACATGCGGCCCGATCTCGACACCCTCGCCGATTTCCGCTTGCGGGCTGATCGCCGCCGTGGCGTGGATACCCGGCCGATGCGGGACCGGCGGGATCAGCCGGCTCACCGCGCGCGCGAACGCCGTCCGCGGTGCGCTCGCGCGAATCACGGTCCTGCCCGTGGGGAACTCGGCGGGGACGATCAGGCAGCCGGCGGCGGACCACTGGGCTTGCGCTGCTCCCTTCATGCCGGAGACGAACGAAAGGTCTTGCGCGCCGGCGTTTTCAACTGATTTGACCCCGCTGATTTCTCTCTCGCCGTCGCCCTCGAATGTTGCGCCGAGCCACTCGGCCAATTCCCTGACACGCATGTCTACACTCTATCGCGGGGCGGCATCTGCGGTATAAAGAGAGAGTCGTCATGAGCCGTAAGAATCGCAAAAAGCCGGCAGCGCCTGCTACGCGTGTACCAGTGCCGCACGCCAACACAAAGCCGGCGCCCGGTACCATCTCGCATAGCATCGCCGAGTGGACGTTCAACTTTATCATCCTGATCTTCGCCACCGGAACCATTGCGCAACCCTTCGTGATACCGACGTCGTCGATGGAAGATAACCTGCTCGTCGGCGATCATCTCATCGTCGACCGCATGGCATACGCACCCGCCGGACGGCTCTCGCGGCACTTCTTGCCTTACGAACCGGTGAAGCGCGGCGACATTATCGTCTTCCGGTATCCGCTGAACATCAAGGAAGACTACATCAAACGCGCGATCGGTGTTCCGGGCGACCGCATCCGCCTGGTCAACAAGCAGGTCTACCTCAACGGCAAGAAGCTCGATGAGCCGTATAAGTACCACAAGACTTCGTACATTGATTCCTATCGCGACAATTTTCCCGGCATGCCGAATATCGGGTTGCCTCCATCCGCCATGGACATGCTGGAACATCACGTGGTGAACGGTGAGGTGGTAGTGCCGCCGGGCCATTACTTCGCCATGGGCGACAATCGCGACAACTCGGCCGACAGCCGCTACTGGGGCTTCGTGCCCGCCGAAAACATCAAGGGCAAGCCGCTCATGATCTACTGGTCGTACGAAGCGTCCACCGAAGATCTGGTCGATTTCACCATCGGCCATTTCGTCGATCTGGTGCAGCACTTCTTCACGAAGACCCGCTGGCGCCGGACGTTCATGCTGATTCACGGATACCCGATTGGGTAGCCACGTTGCCGCGATGGCAAATGCAATAGAACCCAGCGTCGCGGCACGTCACTTTCCAACTTCCCAGATCTCCGTTTGTGGACAATCGTCGGACCACCAAGGCCACGTTAATGCGTGAACACATTGCGAATCGTGACCTACGAGCGTGTTCGCGATCGCTACTCGAACCGTAACGCGATCGCAGGGTCGACGTTGGCGGCACGGCGTGCGGGCCAGAAGCTCGCGCCCAAACCGACGGCGAAAAGTAGAATAATAACGGCCGCGAACGTCATAGGGTCACCTGGCGAAACATGCCAGAGCTGGCTTGCCAAGGAGCGGGTGAGTGCTGCCGCGGCAAGCAGCCCGATTGCGACGCCGATTGCAATCAGGCGGAGGGCCCGGCTCCCTTGAATTGTCAACTCCGTTTGCTCGCTCGGCAAGGCGAGGAATTGCGGGCCTTTCCAATTGGATGGCCCGAAGCACAATTTCCGGATACTTCAAACGCGCGAACTATCGCGGCGTACATCCTGCTCAAATTGATCGGAGTGGCTTGGACCGGTCTTGCGCTGTCGCTCGGCGGTTCGGCGATCGGCGTGTTCCTGATCCTGCGCCGCATGAGCCTGATGGGTGATGCGCTCGCTCATTCGCTGTTGCCGGGGGCGGCCATGGGCTTCCTGCTGGGCGGCCTCTCCTTGCCGGCGATGAGCCTTGGCGGCTTCGTGGCCGGCATCGCCACCGCCTTCGTCTCGGCCGCCGTCGCGCGCTTCACCGCGATGCGCGAGGACGCAAGCTGTCTCTACGACATTCGACGGCGATCGATCCTGGAGCTTGCGCCCCCAACAGGGCGCGCCTTCCAGGCGCCGGTGCGCCCGGCGACCTGGACGCCTTCGGTCCACGCGAGTCGCGCCTCTTCGCGCTGCTCCAGATTCATCAACGCTGATCCGAGCATTTGATACGCCGAGGTGTATTCCGGGTTGAGCGCAATAGTGCGGCGCAAAGCGTCCGCTGCCTCCTGCCAACGTTCGAGCTTGGCATACTCGTTCGCCAGCCCGTACCAGATCATCACCTCTTCGGGCTGCGCTTCGGCGATTGCGAGCAACGCTTTCAGTCTATCCTCAGCCATATAGTCTCTGTCCCTTGTTTTTCTGGTCTGCGTGCATGCCCTCCGCGCATTGGGTTTAGGCTTGCTTGCGCCATTCCCGCTCCCACCCCACTCAGAAGGGGAAGGGAGAAGACAAACCGCTGGAACGGTTGACCAGTCGGGAACTCTCCCTGATACCTCGCCGAAGCGAAGTGATATTGAGAATGAACCAATCGTCTCAACAGAACACTCAAAGAGCAAGCCAGCAGTGCGCGATTAATGAAATAGGTGGTACGATGAGGCACGATTTTCAGGAGGTGGAGTGATGGCATGGGATGGAGATGACTTGGCCGGTCAGGCGGAAGAGGTCTTTGAACGGCAACAGGCAGCGGCTGATGCCCGGGCACACCGGGGCACTTCTACGGTAGAAGAGCGAGCGCGCAGCGCAAGATTTGAAACATTAAGACTTTCTCGTTCACGTATCATGGGTCAACTGAGTCGAGCCACTAATCCGGCACATCGCGCCATGTTGAAAAAGGCTCTGGCTTCAATCGAAGGTGAAATGGACCTGCTTTAAGGTCCGACGTTCGACGGAGTCGTCGACTTAAGTTTATTCACACGTTCGAGATCTGCGGCCAGATCAGTTGCAACCTTTCGTGCTATATCACTGGCGCGGCCTGCGTATTTGCCGGAAGTATTTCCTTTTCCTA
>Ga0137403_10009808_pt1 | contig 10624 bp, 8 predicted proteins | sample CZOMad2_1_16fung_FD_122057 | JGI IMG/M metagenome (GOLD analysis project Ga0137403, IMG submission 122057) | Vadose zone soil fungal communities from Angelo Coast Range Reserve, California, USA - CZOMad2_1_16fungal (Hybrid Assembly) | ecosystem: Environmental > Terrestrial > Soil > Vadose zone... | reverse complement strand
GCCCGGCCCAAAGGTGACGAACGACGAAAGCCCGCACTCGCTCCATAACCAATCTGCAAGCTGCGCGTACCGCTCCGTAGGCCAGAGCTTGGTCGGCCACCCGCCGCCGGGGTTGATTATCGCGAACGGCCCGGGTTGGTGCTCGATTGCTGCTTCGACGAATCGTTCATCGTCGGTTGAGATGGTGATTGGGAACTCGTAACCCCTGGGAGCGTACGCATCCCTGCCTGCCCGGCGCTGCGCAGAAAAATAGTCGCCACTGGCGGAAAGAGGGAGGCAGGGATCCCTGCGCTCCTGGGCCGCGGCGTTTGGGATGGTGACTGAACCAACGATCGCGGCTCGCGCGAGTGTCAGATTCTTTTCGATGACGTGATTGAATTCTGACGTTTCCACTTGCTCGGTCAGCAGCAGCTTACTGGCTTTCTCCCTCAGATCGCTCGTCGAAAATCCTATTCGCCTGGTCGCCCGCGACGCTAACGCGACGAGACTGGACTTGATCAATCCCTGAAAGTCTATCGCGATGTCAGCGCTCCCTGCGCCGTTTAGGTTGGATTCTCCGCGCAGTTGATTGAGTTGAGCACGCACGTCGCCCGTTGTTGAAGCGGACAGAAAGGCTTTCCGCCACGCTCGCGTGTCAAGCTCGATCAACTCATCAATCACCGGTGAGTCCTTGATTATCGCGCCGGCGCGGCGGTCGACTATCCACGTGATGCGGGCGTGGGGCAGCGCTCGCCGAAGCAGCGCGGCTGCCGGCAGAGTATGTACAACATCGCCAATTGAGCTGAGTTTTACAATGAGAATCCGCATCGGGTTCGATCTAGCAGCAATCTCGCATTATAGCATCCTGCATCAACGGAGCGGGCTCAGAATGACAGTTCTTTGATTAGCCTGACGAGCACGTGCTAGAATGCGCGACCAGGTAGCACAGACTGAAGTCTATGCTGCTTCCCGGACCCTATGAAGAGCGTCAGCATACTTGGATCGACCGGCTCGATCGGACTGAGCACACTTTCCGTTGTTGATTCACTCCCGGACAGGTTTGTTGTTGCTGGTCTTGCTGCGGGCCGCGACCTCGAAGGACTCGCGCGACAAGTCGCACGTTACCGGCCGCGTCTCGTCTCGATAGCCGATGAGCGGGACATTCCGGCGCTGAAAGAGAATCTGCGAGCGTTGGGGGTAGACAAGCTTCCGGAGATTGCTTTCGGGGGCGAAGGGCTCATCGCAGTCGCTTGCATGGACGGAGTCGATACGGTTGTGTCCGCGACGGTTGGTGCGGTTGGATTCCTGCCGACCTACAAGGCTCTGGCGATGGGCCGCCGCGTCTGTCTGGCTAACAAAGAGACGCTGGTTATGGCCGGCGAGCTGATGACCCGGGCAGCTATCGAGTCCGGCGCCGAGCTGCTCCCGGTCGACAGCGAGCACAACGCGCTGCACCAATGCATGCGAGGCGAGCACATGCGCGAGGTCAAGCGCCTGATACTGACCGCATCGGGCGGGCCGTTTCGTCAGACGCCCGTCGAGCGAATGCGCGAAGCGACCGTCGAAGAAGCGCTCGCTCATCCGACCTGGCAGATGGGTTCGAAGATCACGATCGACTCGGCAACCCTGATGAACAAAGGCCTCGAAGTCATCGAAGCAGGCTGGCTGTTTGGCTTCGGGGCTGATCGAATCTCGGTGGCGGTTCATCCGCAGTCGATCGTTCACTCGATGATCGAGATGGTGGACGGCTCGATCATCGCCCAGTTGGGCGTGACCGACATGCGGCTTATGATCCAGTATGCGTTGACCTATCCGGACAGACTGCCGACCGAGCTTCCGGCGCTCGGCTTTGATAAGCTCGCGCGCCTCGAGTTCTTCGAGCCGGATCTGGAACGGTTCCCATGTTTGCGGCTTGCCTACGAAGCGATGCGAGAAGGTGGGACGATGCCGGCGGCATTAAGCGCCGCTAACGAGATCGCGGTCGCGTCGTTTCTCAATCGTCGGACAAAATTCATGGACATCCCTCGCGTGATCGAAGCGACGATGGAAGCCCACCAGACTGTACCTTGCTCCAGCATCGAAGCCGTTTTGGAAGCCGACCGATGGGCGCGCTCGCATGCTGAAAACCTTACGGAAGGCGCCGGTCGTCTGGCAGTTGGATGAGAAACGTGGAAGGTTCCGGGCTTCGCGAGTATCCCAACACTGGCAAATCTCAGTGTATCTTATTTCACTGTGTTGCGTAGATTCGTCGCAACTGTTCCATCGGGTGTCGCAGCGACCGTCTGCGCCTGCGCATGTCCGACCAGAGATCGCCGACATCGGCGATGCGCCGGGCCATCGTCCGCAGCGTGAACGTTCGAGGGCCGACCGCGCCGCTCTCCAGTTCCTCCCACGTGCAGGGCGCGGACACCGGCGCGCCGGGCCTCGCGCGCACCGCGTAGGCCGCGGCGAACGTTGCACTGTAACCGTTGCGTCCCGTGTCGACAAGAATGCGCGTGCCGCGGTCGGCCTTGCTGAACTCCAGCGTGAGGTTCTGCGGATCGCGCTTGACGAGGATCCGGGCGACGTCGTTTGCAAATCTCGAAACCTCACCGAAGCCGGCCTTGCCATCGAGCGGGACGGCGATATGGAAGCCCTTCGAGCCCGATGTCTTTACCCAGCTTGGCAGGCCCAGCTCGGCGAGAATATCCCGAGTCTCCAGGGCTGCGGCGCGAAGCACACTCGGTTCGTCTTCGGACGGGTCGAGGTCGAAGACGCAGATGTCAGGCTGGTACTGGTTCGGCGCGCGGGACGTCCACACGTGCGGTGTGATGCAGTTCTGGTTGGCAAGCCAGAGCAGCGATCGCGTGTCGCGAACGAGTGGATGACGGACAATGCCGCCCTTCTTTGGAACCTCGACGCGCTCAAGCCATTCAGGGAAACCCTTGGAAACGTCCTTCTGCATGAAACCCTTCTCGCCAATGCCGGCCGGGTACCGCTCCATCGTGACCGGGCGATTGCGGATGTGCGGCAGCATGACCGGCGCGATGGCTTCGTAATAGGAGGCGAGCTCGCCCTTGGTGATCCCGTCGTCTGGGAACAGCACCTTCTCTGGATGCGTTATCACGGCGTCTCCCTTAAGACCTCGCGCGCAGACTTGTCGGTGCGGATGCCCAGCAACCGGCTGTGACGAAGCTTGCCGTGTACCGTCCATTCGATGAACGCAACCTGGACGACGACCTCGGGGCGCACCCAGTGAGCGCGGACGCGCGGCAACCCGACGGCTTTTGTGAACGGCGGCTTCGCGATCTCGAGCGCATCCAGTCTCGCACGGAGCTCCAGAAGCAGGTTCGTGTCGAACCCAGTGCCAACCTTTCCGGCAAAGACGAAATCGCCGCCATCGAAGTACCCGACCAACAGCGCGCCAAGGCCGACCCGGGAACCCTGTGGATCGGTGAACCCGCCGACCACGAGTTCCTGCGAAGCTTCGCACTTCATCTTGAGCCATTGCTTTGAGCGGCGGTGCTCGTAGAGGGCGTCGCGCCGCTTTGCAATGACGCCCTCCCATCCCTCGCTGCACGCGCGCTCCCAGGGCTTCTCATCCGTTAGTGACTCCACACGGGAGAGCGGCGATTGGAGCGGCAACTTGCTCAACAATGCGCGACGTGCATCGAGCGGCAGGAGCGTCACGTCGCGGCCATCGAGCCACAGGATGTCGAACACGTGGTAGACGACTTTGCCTCGCTTGCCCCATACGCCGGTGGCCTCGCCGTCGAGGATCACGTCGTGCACCGGCAATTTCGCGATCGCCTCGACGACTGATGGATATGAGCCGTTCTGCCGCAGGCGGTTGCGAGACAGCAGACGGATGTTAGGTCCATCTTTGAATGCGAGCAGGCGGATACCGTCGAGCTTGCGCTCGAAGATCCACTCTGGTCTGGTGAACCGCTCCTGTGTGAGCGTTGCCGCCATCGGCTCGACCCATTCTGGAAAGGAGTTCTCACGACTCATACAAATCCACCGCAGTCTGACCCCGTGCGAACCGTTGTGCAGTCTGCGCGGCTGATTGATTCCCGGTCCGCTTGCGCACGTCGGTGGCCCAGCGGGCGAGACCGATGAGCAACTGGTTGCGGGCGGGATGACCTTCACACAATTTCCACTCGTCAAACACCACGCGCAGGCCGTGCACGAGATTCCAGCCGTTATCGTCTCTGAGAATGGACTGCCCCATCTCCGATAACAGCCGATCACCGGAGAAGCCCGCATTCAGGTACTCTCGGGTTTGCCGCCCGACTTCGCGCACCTGAATCGTCTCGATTGAATCGAGTACCGTCCGGAGAGCCATGTCTTCGTTCGACGCATCCGACTTGGTGGAGCTCAGCGGCTCGGTGAGGGAACGCGGTGTGATGTTGAGCCACCGATCGCTGAAGAACTGCCAGGCGGCGTGATACAGCGCCTTGGCCCCTACCTTAAAGCCGCCGTAGCGCAGGGCGGTTCGAACCGAGGATACGAGTATCAATTCCTGTCTCAGACTTCCCCAGCCGGGATTCAGGTTTACCGGGGTCCTGGCCATTCGGTCCGCGGCCAGGAGTACCATCGTGGTGACGATCCGACCAATGTCCACGCGAGCTCTGAGCGCATCCGAGATGGCGTTGAACGCTTGAGTCAGATCGCCGCTCACCAACCCTTTGGCCAGGGCCTCTTCATCGTACGCGGCGACCTTATCACCCGTTGAGGTCGAGGCCAGTTCCTCGATGAGCGTATGGATGGGTTCGAACATCTTTATCGCCGCCAGCCGGAGTTCTTCCGGCGCGCCGCGTTCCCGGCCGAGAATCTTCGCGGCCAGGTTGCAGACGAGCTCTTCGGCCTGTTCCCATCCGAATTCTTCGAGCAATTCCGCGAGATACCCCAGCAGAGGCAGGTTCTCGCTGTGACCCAGAAAGAACGGCTCGAGTGCGCGTTCATAGAGCATCGGAACGATCCGCTCGTCGTGTCCTCCCAACCGCCTCGCGGTGATCAGACATTTCTCGATCCCTTCCCACGCCTTGTCTGCTGAGAAGACCCGGATCCACCGCTCCAGCTTATCCCAGGTGACCGGCGGCGGCAGCGGCTGCACTGCCGGTCGATCCCCTGCTCGGCCCGACGCGCCCGTCGCCGCCATCATCAGCGGAATGAGCCGATCATCCGGCTCGTAGTGACGCGCGACTTTTACGCCATTGACCATCATCGCGAGCTCGCGGCCGCCTTCGTTGGCTCCGCGTCCGGTAGCGATGTGCCGGCCCAGGTGTTGCACTACCCGGTTCAACGTATCTTGTTCCGACACCCCTCTCGCGAGCGTGATCGCGATCGCTTTCGACAGGGTCCAGTTATCCTCGCTCAACAAGCCCTCTTTCAACAGGAGCAAATGGGCATCCTTGCGCTTTGATCCGCCGCTGCGCACGTCGATGTAGATGGCACTGTCTCGCACCTCGACGGGGAATGTGTCGAGGTCATCGCACCCCCCGGTGAAACAGCCACCACCTTTCATGTCGTAGCTCCACCCGTGCCAGTCGCAGGTCAAGACGCCATTACGGACCCGCCCGCGCGTCAATGGATATCCCATATGCGGGCATTGGTTATCAGTTGCATAGACGCTGCCCTGGTGCTGAAACAGCGCGATGCTCCGTCCTTCGACTTTGACCGCTTTGGGAGTGCCTTCAGGAACGTCTTTGAGGTCAGCCACTTTTACAAAGTTGGATTGTGTTTTCGACATTAGATTGCTCCTCCGCCGACAAACTTCAGTTTGTCGCGATCCTTAATCCGGCGATCAGCTCGCGACAAACTGAAGTTTGTCGGACATCGCCCCCAATTCACCCCTCAAACACCTCGACCGTTGTCTTCCCTTCGGCGAAGCGCATGGCTGTGTTCGTGGCGGATCCGCTGTCCTTATTGGTGCGAATGTCCGTAGCGTAGCGAGCGAGGCCAACGAGAAGCTGATACCGGGCGGGATGTCCGGCGCCCAGCGCAGGGTCTGACCCGCTGCAGCGCTCCCATTCTTCAAACACGGCCGAGAGGGTTGGCAGAACCTGGGTGTTGGTGTCATCCCAGAGCATGACTCGACCCATCTCATGCAGCAACCGATCCCCCGAGTATCCGGCGTTCAAGTACTCCAGCACCTGCCGGCCCACATCCTGCACATTGAGGGACGCGATAGAGTCGAGAATCACTCGCACTCCCGCGTCTTCGTTGGGCACCTCAAGCGTGTCGCCGCCGAGAGGCGCAGTGAGCGGTCGGGCGGGGATGTTGAGCCAGCGATCCGCGAACAACAGCCAGGCCGTATGGTAGAGCCCCTTGGCCGCCACGTGACTGCTGCCGTGCCTCTGCGCGGTGCGCAGTGATGCGGCGAGGTTGAGCTCCATCGTCAATGCACCCCAACCCGCGTCCACGTTCACGGGGGTCCGGGCCATCCGATCCGCGGCGAGGAGCACCAGCGTCGTGATCAGGCGATCCAGCTTCACACCTGCTTTCAGTGCGGCGCTAACGGCTTCAAATGCCTTCTGAATGTTGACGCTCAGCAAGGCGTTGACAAACGCGTCTTCGTCATACTCGATGACGCTGTTCGCCGACGGGTTCGATGCTTCGACGATCGGAACGGCAGACGCCATGAGGCCGAAAGCATCGCGGCGGAAGCGCTCCGGCTCGCCACGCCGCCGCCCGAGCAGTTTGGCGCCCAGGTTGAAGACTAGCTCTGAAGATTGCTCCCAACCGAAGCTCTCGATGACTTCCGCGAGGTAGCCGAGCGCGAGCAGGTTATCGGCAAAGCCGAGGAAGTGGGGCTCGACGGCGCATTCATAGAGGAGCGGCAGGATTTTGTCTTCGGAATGTAGATGGTAGGCGGTGAAGAGGCACCGTTCGATGCGTCCAGACTGCCCATCGTGGGAGAACATCCGCGTCCACCGATCGATGTTGTCCCACGACACGGGTTCGGGCAGCGGCACGACCTCGAGCCGCTCCGCGGCGCCGCCAGCTACCGAGCAGGCAGCGGTGGCGAGTACCATCAGTCGGTCGGCGCCCTGATACTGTCGTCCTACTTTGAGCCCGCTGATCAGCCGGGCCACATCACCGCCACCTTCCACGCCCTCCGAACTGGCGATGTGCCGGCCGAGGTGCCGAAGGATCATCTTCACGATTTCCTCTTCCGGGACATTCCCCTTGAGCAGCAAGGCAATCGCCTTGGAAATCGTCCACCGATCTTCGCTCAGCAACCCTTCCCACAGCAGGCGGAGATGTTCGTCTCGCCGTTTGTACTGGGCATCTGCGAGCTCAATCCAGATCTCATCCTGACGAATGTCAACGGGGAACGTTTGCAGGTCATCGCATTCGTAATTGAAACATCCTCCGCCCTCCAAATCGAAACTCCGGCCGTGCCAGTCGCAGGTGAGAATGCCGTGCCGGACCGCCCCACGAGTCAGCGGATAGCCCATATGAGGACACTGGTTATCGGTCGCGAAAATACGGCCATCGACGTTGAACAGCGCGATGCTGCGCCCTTCTCCGAGCCTGATGGCTTTCGCCTCACCCATTGGAACATCGCTGAACGCCGCCACGCGTATCCACTGCGATGTATGTTTGGACATAACAATCTCTCTCCTTCTGATGAGGTTACACTCACGCGCATCCGCTCGACAGGCACATCGTGGTGCGGGTGACTCAATGCGCTCTCGTCATCGCACAGGTCAACGGCGCCGGTGGCATCGCGCTATACTATGCTTGCTTAGATAACCAAGGCAACCAGCGTGAGTCGTGAACGGGTCCCACGTCCGATCACCAGTAGTTCGCGCGGACAGTGGCAGCAAAGACCGCCATCCCTTCGCGTGTGACGTTGGGCGATCCCCCGACTGTGATCTCGCGCAACCGAGGAAGGCCTGCCAGAAACGCAACGCCCGCATTGGTGATGCGCGAGCACTCATAGAACTCGACACTCTCTAGCGACGATATGCGCTCGAGAATCTGCAGACTGCGATCGGTGATCTGCGTGGCGCCCGCGTAATAGGTCTTCAACCCGGACAAGCGAGCGATGTGCTCAGTGGCTGCGTCGCCGGTGTCGCGGCAGTACATGCACCAAAGGTCCTCCAGCTTCTCGCAGCGGCCAACGTGACGAAAGCCTTCGTCAGGCACGTCCATGGGCACAAGTCCCCGGAGCGCCGGGAAACGCGGAAGCGCGGACAATGCCGAGTCATCCACGTTCTTGCAGCTAACCGCCAGGCCTTTCAGCGAGGGCATTCGCGCCAACGCCGTGAATCCACGACTGCCGAGGTTAGGGCACTCACGGCCCCAGATGTACTCGATAGTCTGCGAACGGCTTAGTGCCGCAAAGCCGTCATCGCTCGCTACCGCTCCCTGGCCCATCAACATTCGAAGCCGGGGGATCGCGGCGATGTGCCGCATCGCCTCATCGTTGCAGAGCTCGTCTTGACAACCTAGAAACCCAAGATTGGGAAGACCCAGAAGCGGCTTGAGACCGTCGGCTGTCAATGCAGAGATGTGCCAAAAAAAGGTAAGCGCGAACAGTCCTTCAAGCCCCGCGATACTCGCGAGTCCCTTGTCGCTGAATGGCCCGTCCAGCAAGAGGTGGTTGGGTTCGGCATCAGGCGACATCAACGAGTACTTGACCTCACCGCCCTGCCAGGTCTTGAACACTGGGAATTGATGGAGGAGCGGGAGTCCGGCATCGGTAACCAGTCTTCCAGTCTTGAACCGTCGCAGCTTTGGCTTCCCGGTGAGGGCTATGATCGCGCCGTCGCCGGTCGGCGTGCCAAGCAGATCCACGCTCTCCAGATTATCGCAGAAACTCAGATTGGCCACTCCGGCATCCGAGATGCCGCTCTGCCAGCACATCTGAAATCTCCTGAGCGCCGGAAGGTGGCGCAGTATTTCGAGCCCGCGATCGGTGATCCGGCCCCCTGGATATTCGCTCAAGTCGAGTTCATGCAGCTGCGGCATGCGTGCGAGGTGCTTGAGTCCGTCATCGCTGAGCCGCTTCGAACCGCCAAGGTTGAGACGCGTCACGTGATCGAGCTGTGGTAGCCGTTCCATTGCGGCGTCGGTCATCTGCCCGTTGGCGTTTAGCCCGTTGATCTGATGCTCGTTCATCACGCCGAAGATCGTGTTCCAATCCTTGGCGGAGAGGGGTGGTCGCAGATCAATCGTGTTTTCCTTCCAATCGATCTTGTAGAACGGGGGCGTCGAGCTAATGCCGAGGGGCGCCGAACGCGTGTCGCTCGGCGGTAGGGTCACGCTCTCCGCGAGTTCAGCCCAGCTCTCGAAGCCGAACCTCCGCGCGACGATTAGCCGCGCGTCGGCTAGCGTGATGTCTTCGATCCGGCTCTCCGGACCGCGCACGACCATCAAGTGCTGTTGGAGCTGCGCGCGTCGATCCGGATAAGGGTAGGTTCTGCCGATGAGGTCAGTGATGCGCTGCAACGCGTCGGCATCGTCGGAACCGCAGATCACGACGATGTCCGCCGCCACCCTCTCGAATGGCTCAAGTTTGGGATGAGGCAGAACCTCGATGTGCTGTTTGAGCCTTGCCCAACTCTCAAACCCATACTCGCACGCGAGCACGAACTGCGCATCAGCAAGGGTCACATCTTCGGTCCGGGCTGGATCGGCAAGTCGCGGGCTGATGGCGCGAAAGCGCGCGGCGGCGGCGGCGTGTCCGGCGTGATAGTCTCGCAGCAATTCTTTGGCTTGTTTGCGAAGTTGCTCGAGCGAAGGACGGGCGGGTAAATGCGAAGGGTGATCAGGCATGACAATCTCCTTTCGATTTTTGCGGCCGGCGAGGCACGCAGCTTTTGGTTTTGGCAAGGCGGGACATTCACGACCAAAAATTCGCCAAAGCTCTTCCAGGCTGCCTCAGCAACGCGCGTGCCCACGCATACCGCGTGCCACGCAACCGATGGTTCGCGTGTCAAGCCCCTGCGTCCATCACTGGAGCGACGACATGCATACCTCCGTCACCGGCGCACGGCGCGTGGCCTTCGCCGTGCGCCCGAAGGCGCCTACGTTCCCTCAAGTCGGAGGCCTTGCGGCGGAACACGTATCGCCTGTTCCAGTCGTCATCTACGCAACCGGTGGAACATGACTCGCGTGTTATGGGGACCCCGCGGTGGCGCAAAGCAGCGATTCGCTCCGCCAGACGCGTCACGCGGACCATGTTGACGGATCTCATAACGTTCTGATGGAGAACCGATTGGGCTGCTGTTCGTCCGATGTCTCCCACACGAGCATGGTACGTCCTTTGCTCGGGCCGAGACGGACGCGCCACTAGGAAGTGTCGTGCCCACGCTCGCGCCAGACTCGCAATCTAGCATCGACCAGGAGGCAACATGACATGGAGCACCCCCACGCTGTTCGAGGTGAACATGAGTGCCGAGATCGGCGCGTACCAGGACGACACTGGCGAACGCCACCCCGGTGCCGCGAGCCGCGAGCCGGATTGGCGTGCCGACCGCCCTCGGCCAGGATCTGAACCTTCGCGAGTCGAAGCGAACCGATGAACCTCGCACCCAATTGGCAGATCCAGCGGGCCGTGCCGAGCTCGGGGCCGAGACCGACACGGCTGTTCAACGGGCAAGACATTTGTGAGCTCGTAGGTTCAATGATCAGAAGATCGGTAGCGGCTGAA
>Ga0137403_10009802_pt1 | contig 10628 bp, 11 predicted proteins | sample CZOMad2_1_16fung_FD_122057 | JGI IMG/M metagenome (GOLD analysis project Ga0137403, IMG submission 122057) | Vadose zone soil fungal communities from Angelo Coast Range Reserve, California, USA - CZOMad2_1_16fungal (Hybrid Assembly) | ecosystem: Environmental > Terrestrial > Soil > Vadose zone... | reverse complement strand
AGTAAAATGGGTGATCTTCTGCTTGTGGCCGTGTTCAAATATCTCGACTTCCTCGGGCTTTAGATCCGTGACGAGCTTGCCATTCTTATCTGTCACCACCGCGTCGACCTGGACCAGATTCGACGTGATGCGCACGACGTCAACGTCTTCAGGCTTTTGAGGTTGCAGAACCGGGGCCGGAGGCGGCGTGCCGACTTGTTGGGCAGACGCGATCGAAACCAGCAGCGAGGCAAGCAGAAGAAGCGACAAGAAGTATTTCATGAGATGAGTATTCAGGGGCAATTGTCCGATCGTAAGTGAGGGCTCGTTTCGCGATTGAAAGCCCCCTATCCTCAACTATTAGACGACTACCATCTGCATCCGGTTTCAAAACTTCCGGCACGATCCACGAACTCACAAGAAGCGTTTTTTCGTGCCCATTTCGGTGTGACTTCGTGGATCGCTCTTGCTCAGGCCAAAGAAACACGAAATTAATCCGGGGCGTTAGCAAGCTCCCATGATTTCAGCGCGGCGCGGACTGTATGATGCGCTCGTAAAACTCAATGTACTGCGGAATGATCTTGTCGGTGCTGTAACGGCTGATCGCGGACTCGCGCGCGCGACGGCCCATCTGCCGGCGCAGCTTCTTGTCAGTCAGCAGACGGACCGCGTCGTCAGCCATCTTATCGACGTCGCCGACCGGGCTGAGGAATCCTGTCTCATCATCATCGACTACTTCGGGCAGACCACCCACGCGCGAGGCGATGATTGGGAGTTCGCAGGCCATCGCTTCCAACGCCGCGAGCCCAAACGATTCCTGCTCAGAGGGCAGCAACAGAATGTCCGAGGCGCAAAGATAATCGACGATGCGGGCTTGTTTGCCAACGAAGATGCATTGGTCGGCTACGCCCAGACATCGCGCGCGATGAATGCAATTGGTGCGTTCGCTGCCGTCGCCAACCATCACCAGACGCGCCTTCGTTTTCTTCAAGACGCGCGCAAAGATTTCCACGCAATCAACCGGGCGCTTCACTGGGCGAAAATTCGAAACATGGACCAGTACGGGCGAGCCGTCGGGAGTCAGATACTCGCGCAAATCGCAATCAATCTTCGCCTTGTATTCATCCGGGCTAACAAAATTCGGAATCACCTCAATCCGATCGAAGGCAAAGTGTTCGATCGTTGCTTCCTTTAAATAATTCGAGATCGCGGTGACGCCGTCTGATTGCTCGAGAGCGTATTTGGTGATTGGCAGATACGAACGATCGGCCCCCACGAGGGTGATGTCCGTCCCATGCAAAGTTGTGATTACCGGCAAGCGGCGATGACTCTTGATTGACTCGCGCGCGAGGATCGCGCTAATCGAATGCGGGATCGCGTAGTGCACGTGCAGCAGATCGAGATTCTCGGTATCTGCCACCGTCGCCATCTTCGTCGCCAGCGCGAGCGTGTACGGCTGATGCTCAAACAACGGATAGGACATCATCTCGACTTCATGAAACCGCACCCGCTCATTCAACTCAGTCAGCCGCGTCGGCAAAGCTGACGAGATGAAATGTACAGTGTGCCCGCGCTCGGCGAGTTCCTTTCCCAGCTCGGAGCCCACAATGCCGCTGCCGCCGTAGGTCGGATAGACTGTGATGCCGATATTCATGAGCGAGTGAAGAGTATGCAGCGGGCGTGGGTCCGAGGCAACGTCAGAAGTGAATTCAAATTCGGTCGGACCAATAAGAGGGTTCGCGATGCCGGCTGGCAACGGCTATTACGACGATTGTCTCTTCATCGATACCGTAAATCAGGGAGTAAGGAAAGCGTGCAAAGTGAAACCTTCTGACATCCGGCTCAATCTGCATTCCCGCGAATGGATAGCGTCTAACGAGCCGCACCACTCGATCTAATTCATCGAGAAATTCACGACTGAGCCCTTCTTCCCTTGCTTCATACCAGTGGACTGCGTCATCGACTTACCGATTGGCCAGGCTGAGGAAGTGGATTTTCATCATCGCCGATACTTGGCCATCACTTCTTCATACGAAACCGTGGGAATGTGCCCAGCTTTGTAGGAGACCCAGCGCTTCCGAGCTTCATCGGCCCAGATACGGTCAATCTCAGGATCGGGCTTATCCAAATCAGCGAGAATCGCATCGACCAGACGCAACTTCTCCGCGTCCGGTAAATCCTTAATTTCTGAAGCCAATTTGTCAGCGGATGTCGACATAATGTTAGCTCCTCGTTTCGATTCGTGGATTATCTCATGGCGAGTCCGTTCTTTCATCTTTCATTTTCACCTTGGAAGCCGAACGCGCCGGGCCAGAATTTCTTTTCACGCTGAAGACGTGAAATTCAATAGCCGTGGGCACCGCCCACGGTTTAGAATCACCCGCCGTTGTCCGGATGAAAAAACATATTCTCATTTATGGCCTCTGCGGTGGACTCCTGATTGTTCTGCTCAAGCTTATTGAGTACCGCTTTCTGGTCGTCGAGCACTCGATCGAAATTTACGGCGGCCTGGTCGCGGCAGTCTTCGCGGGACTGGGGATATGGCTCGGCCTCAAGCTCACAAAAAAGAAAGAGACCGTGATTATAAATGTGGTGAAGGAAGTCCCGGTCGCCGCTGAACCGTTCGCTGTGAATGGGGCGCGCTTGCGCGAACTGGGCATCACCCCGCGCGAACGCGAAATTCTTGAGTTGATCGCCAACGGTTTAAGCAACCGCGAGATCGCCGAAAGACTCTTCGTCAGCGAGAACACTGTCAAGACACATTCAAGCCGCCTGTTTGATAAGCTGAGCGCGAAACGGCGCACGCAAGCCGTGCAGATCGGGAAAGAACTGGGCCTAATTCCATAGTGCTCTCAGACACGGAGGCACGGAGAGTATGAAGAGACTGAAACCGCTGTCGCCTTTGTAATCCCTAATCGGCTTTTCTCAGTGCCTCTGTGGCTAATACTTAAGCATGATTTCTTGGCAAAAACTCAAAATCACCCGAAAGCATGACGACAGACTCGCGCCGGAAATCTATTCTCACTCCGATTTTCAAACCCTTTGCTACCTGAGGAGATTCGAATCATGAAAAAGACAGTTCTGACCTTCGGCCTAATCGGCGGCGCAGTCATCGCGGCATTGACGTTAATCACGCTTCCTTTTTCCCATAAGCTTGGTTTCGACAAAGCTTTGGTCGTTGGCTACACCGTCATGGTGCTGTCGTTTCTGATGGTGTTCTTTGGCATCCGCTCGTATCGCGACAACATCGGCGGCGGCACAATTTCGTTTGGCCGCGCGTTCGCGGTTGGCGCTCTTATCGTGCTCGTCATCAGCGTTTGCTATGTCGTGAACTGGGAGATCATGTACTTCAAGTTCATGCCCAACTTCGTCAATGACTATTCAAGTTACATGGTAGAGAAAATGAAGGCGGCCGGCGCGACTCAACCAGCAATCGACGCGAAGCTGCAAGAGATGAAGGAATTGAAGCAGTTACTGGACAACCCATTCAAGAATGCTGCGATGAGCTTTATCGAGCCGCTTCCAGTCGGACTCATCATCACGCTGATCTCTTCACTGATTCTGAAAAAGAGAGGCAAAGGCCCCTCTCCATCAAACGAACCGGCCAAACAGATGGCGGCGTGACTGAACTATGGCTTTGCCACGCCGATGCGCGGCAAGTCTCCGACTTGCCGTCGTGATCCCTCCTCTCTGCGGGTCTCCGACCCGCCTTGCAAAGTTCCTTCCTTGCCAAGGCAGATATGATGCTGAGTGTGAGACTCACCATCTCTAAAGACGATCCATGTCTATTCATAACGGCAGTAGGCAAAGACCGCTTGCCGGTCTTTCGAACAGAAGCCATCAAATCAATTACCTGCGGAGCGATCGATGAAGCCCGGACTTCATGCGGTTTTCTTTTGTTCGCTTACGTCATAATGCCGGACCATTTTCATGTGATCACTGATAGACCAAGAGAGCCGTCAACGGTGCTGCAATTCATCAAGGGCATCGTTAGTCGTCGCGTGCTGGGTTACTTGAAAGAGATGAAATATGAGGTGTCTCTCAAAAAGCTGGAGCACGACAATTGGAAACGAAATCATCGTTACTCGTTGTGGCAACATGATTCAGATGTCTTTTCGATCGTCAGCGAATCAACATTCATGCAGAAGGTCAATTATGTCCATCAAAATCCCGTGCGCGCGGGCCTGGTAGAGCGAGCGGAGGATTATCGCTGGTCTAGTGCTCGCCTTTGGAAGAACCGCCCAAACGAAGATGAGCCGTTGAAAGTTGATATTGATAAGATCTCTTGGAGGCGGTCATAGACCGCTCGATTTAGAGAGGACTTTTCGGCAAGTCGAATACTTGCCGCGCATCGGCGTGGCAGAGCCAGGGCGGAAGTTTGCTCTTCGGGTTAAAAATGAGACTTGGTGTGCGGTCATAGACCCCTTGATTTAGAAGGGGACGCTCCGGCAAGTCGAAGACTTGCCGCGCATCAGAGTGGCAAAGCCATAACATAAGTCGCTCGCTTCGGGTTGAAGAAGCGAGCTTAGTCAAAGACTGGTCGCGCGCGTGATGCCACCCTTTTGTGCTTCTTTTCGCCAGTCTATCTTTCAGAATTCGCTGGACTTTTATTGCGCATGATTGGTAAATTGACGCTGCTTGCCGCACGGCAAGCGCTTTTGACAGCTCACAGGGTTTTGCGTTGTATGGTTCCCCCGGCACGCCTTCGCTCTCAATCCTAACTGCTTTTGATTACTTAGATTGTTCGCTGCAAGTGACGCTTGCAGTGATATCTCTTTGGAAGGTTTTATGGCTTTTCGTATTAAGAAGTTTGCCGGTCGTTCCCAACGAACGACGTTGATTCTCCTCGCCCTAATCGCTACGGCATTGATAGCAGGTTCGATCTCAGTCATACGTTATCGCCAACCAACGTCGCCGGTTCAGACGATTAATTATTCCGAAGCTTATGCGATTGCCGAGAGTGGTGCGGCCGCATCGGTGCTGGTTGAGAGCGACTCGCTGATCGTGAAGCGCAGCGACGGCACGGTGTTTCAGACTACGGTGACCGGCGAAGCTTTCCGGCAAACGATCGTTGAGCTGTTTCGAAAGAACCGCGTACCTGTTGAGTTCGCTTCGACACAGCCGACTCTCATCGCCACTGTCTTCATCTATTCATGGCCGGTCCTGGTGGTTCTGCTGCTCGGGCTGGTTGGCTGGCGAGTGCACGCAACGGTCAATGGTCGCGGCGGAAGCTTCAGCCTCGCCGATCACAGTGGCAAGCAAGGCGCAACTTTCGCCGACGTCGCCGGCGTTGATGAAGCAAAAGCGGAGCTGTCTGAGACTATCGAATTCCTGCGCGACCCGATCCGCTTTGGACGTCTTGGCGGACGCGCGCCGCGCGGCATTCTGCTATATGGACCACCGGGCACCGGCAAGACTCTGCTTGCGCGCGCGGCTGCCGGTGAAGCGGGGGTGCCCTTTCTTTCGGTCTCCGGCTCGAGCTTTCAGGAGAAATTCGCGGGTGTCGGCGCGGCGCGTGTGCGGCGGCTTTTTGCGCGCGCTCGAAAGCTTTCGCCCTGCATTATTTTCATCGACGAGATTGACGCTTTGGGACGCCAGCGCGGCCGGGGCAACGACTCGGGCTCGGCCGATCAGGACCAGACACTGAATCAGTTGTTGATAGAGATGGACGGCTTCGATCAGTCATCCAGCATCGTTGTCATCGGATCGACTAATCGTCCGGACGTGCTCGATCAAGCATTAACACGGCCCGGACGCTTCGATCGCGAAATCATGGTTAACCTCGCTGACTTGCGAGGTCGCGAAGCAATTCTGAAAGTGCACGCGCGAAATATTCCACTCGACGATGAACTCGATCTCAATTGGATAGCGCGCGGCACGCCGGGTTTTTCGGGGGCCGACCTGGCCAATCTTTTGAACGAAGCCGCCATCGCGGCCACGCGAGACAACTCTGATTCGGTCGCACGCAAACACATTGAGATAGCGCGCGACCGCATCCTGATGGGCGCAGCGCGCGAGGGGTTTATGATGGACGAAGGTGAGCGCTATGCGACGGCAGTTCACGAAGCTGGACACGTCGCCGTCGGGCTGGCGGTGAAAAACGGTGATCCGATTCACAAAGTTTCCATCCTGCCGCGCGGCCGTGCTCTGGGAGTCACACAGTCTCTGCCGGAGCGCGATCGCCTGATGAAGAAGCGCGAGTATCTGGAAGATCAGATCGCGGTGCTGCTGGGCGGACGCGCCGCCGAACAGGTGGTGCTGGACACAATGACCGCCGGAGCATCGAACGACATCGAGCGCGCAGTGGAAATTGCGCGAAAGATGGTCGGCGAATTCGGGATGAGCCCTCTGGGCCCAATCTATCTGGGCGACTCGCAAAGCGAATATCAAAGTCAGAGTCTTCTGGATCGAGCCGACGACGCTTCCAATCAGATCATCAACGCGCAACTCATTAGGGCGCGTGAGGTAGTCACCTCACAGCAGGATTCGATCGCGCGCCTGGTAGAGTTACTACTTGAGCGCGACACCGTGGAAGCGGACGACATTCGGCATTGCTTTGAAAGCCCATCGTTGGCTTTGTCCGCGTGACCAATTCTTCACGCTGAAAGCGTGAGATTGAATAGCCGTGGGCAACGCCCACGGATCAGAAACAGAACATCAAGTCCGACCCCGAAAGGGTCGAACCAATCCGACCCTTTCAAGGTCGATCGAAATCTCGTTACTCGATCCGTGGGTTACACCCGCGGCTATTGAATTCGTCCCCCTTCGGGGACTGTGGCAATCACGACTCACACTTTCGCCGCCTTCGTCCTGACGAACGCATAATTAATCGCCGGCAATGAATTGAAGGTCGCGGCCTTCTGGCCAAACGTCTTCGCCTGACTCGCATCACCCTTCCCTTGATAGGCCTGGCTCAGCCGATAAAGATCGTAAGGGTTCTGCTGGTTGGCTTGTTGCAGCTCGCTCACCGCTTTGTCGTAGTCCTTTTCTTCAAGAGCGATCAGGCCCATCAGTTGATGAGCTTGCTTCATCTGCCCAGGGTTGTTCTTGGCCTCCGTGCCTTTGCGAAAAGCTTCGGCTTCCGTCTTCGCCGTCGCCAGGTCTTTCTTTCCTAACGCGACCCGCGCCAGATTGTAATGATGGAATAGTGCGGCATTGTCTTTGATCTCCTGCGAGAAGTTGCCGTCTTGCGTCATCTTCAGACCTTTCTCATATTGCGTCTTCGCGTCGTCGTACTTGCCCATCTCCAGCAGGACGGTTCCCTTTAGTTGCAGGTCGCCGGTCATTCCGGGAACATCGTTGGTCTTCTCTCCCAAAGCATATTGATCGTCCAGGTCCTTGAGCGCCTTGTCCCACTTGCCGCTGTCGACATCAACCACAGTCAGCGCAAACAGGGCCGTGCGCCTCTCACCATCACTGCGCGCCTTGCCGGTTATCTTTTGAATCTCGGCCGCCGCTTCATCCGCGTTTCCCTTATAGAGCAAAGCCATCCCGATGCCCTGATGCGCGTTGATGAAGTTCTGATCGATCGAGAGCGCCTTGCGATACTGCGTGATCGAATCGTCGAACTTGCCCATTTTCAAAAGCAGTTCTCCGTACGAATCGTAAGGGTTCGGATCGTTGGGAATCAGCTCAATGTATTTTTTGAACGCTGCTTCAGCGTTCGGGTAATCGACATTTTGGCGATACGCATAGCCGAGCAGATTGAATGCCGAAGAGAAGTTTGGCGCCAACTCGGTCGCTTTCTTGTAATACTGAATCGCCTGCGGAAAATCCTGTTGCCCGAAGTAGTAAGCACCCAGCGCAAAGTTAGCGCGCTCATCATTCGGATAAGCCGCAATTAGTTGGTCGAGATACTCCTTCTGCTTCGGGATGTTGCCGTTGTTTCCCGCCTCTGTGCCGAGGATTAAGAGCTTCTCACCGTTGGAAGCCTTGTCGGCGAGACTCACGGCTTTCTTGAGATGATCAAAGAATTCCTTTCCGGTGGGACTTACTGTGGCCCGGCTCAGTTCAGCCGACGCAAAGTTTGGATCGAGCGAGATCGCCTTATCGAAATGCGCAATGGAATCCTGGATCAAAAGCTTCTCGTTGAGATCGCGGCCCTGCAGAAATTCCTTCCGCGCTTCCTCTGAAGAAGTCGTCACGGGAATCTTGCCGCCCGCGTTCGGCTCGGTGTTTGTGGCGATCGCGTTCTTGTTAGGGCTATCGGCTACGTTTGCGCAACCACTCAGGGCAAAGGTTGCGGCAACAATCAGAGAAAGCAAAAGCAGCATGGATCTGTTGCGAGACATGGTTTTCTCCTTCGGTGTGTGCGCAGGAAAGACGAATCACGCCTGGCGTCCGCGATCTGGGGAGATCGGTTTAGATAAATGAATCACTCGAAGCCATAATCAAGCGTCATGGTGTATGGTGGCCGATGCCCTACGCTAAACTTACCCTCTCCGCCTAGGCCGCGGAGGTCTCCAGTCCCGGAGCCCGGCACCACGGATAATGTAGTTTTCGCTACGCCGTCCTCGAAGATGCCGGCATGCTGAAGCACAAAGCTGCCGGAGCGACCGCCAACACTACCAGTTACTCGCTCTAGACCCATGAAGCTTGCCGAGCCGGCAGTACGGTAAATCATCAGGTATTCCAGTTTGCCCTCTCCCTGAATGTCTCCCTGGTACGCCTTGGTGACGCTGGCCCGCGTGAGTTTCGGCGCCCCTTCTAATTCGTCATACGGTTTTTCCTCCCAGGATTTTATCTCGAAGGTGGCCTTTGCCTGTTTCTGCATTTTTGTTGTCTCCCGTGCGACCTGATTCCCTCGATCGGCATCCTTATTCTTCACTTGCGTGAGCGCAAAAGCAGAAGCCGTAACAACCAACACAATAATTGAAATACTTCTCATACCCGCCCACACTACGATGAGGCCAAACAATTCGATCAATGCACCGATCTTTTAAGAATGAGGCGAAGGTATCCAAGGCATGAGTTACGGTCAAGAGGTTGACCGCCGAAATAGTGTTAAGAGTTGTAAATTCTTTGATCGATCAATGAATCATTGAACCAATGAATTAATGGAGCAATGAATCAATCGTTCATTGGAACTCTTCTCAGATCGGTGATATAAGGCGCTCGATGCGTAAGACTATCCTCGTCCTGGCTCTCCTGCTGGCGTGCACCTCAGCATTTGGCCAGGATGCAAACAACCAACCGTTAGGCGGCAAAGTAAACGAGGGCAAAACCACACCTCCCATCAAAAAGTCCGTTCCGAAACCGGCGTCGAATCAAGACAAACCCTTGTATTCGCCGTGCGGGGTTTACTACAAAAACCGTCGAGACATGATAGGCCCATCCAACCTGAGTGATAACTGGTTCTCGATGGGCGAATCAGCCAGCAAGCATTTCTGGTACAACCCGCACAAGACAAACTGCGATACGAAATCCGGCGTACTCAAGACCTGGATAAAGGAAGAACACAAGAACACCGGCGGGGATTTCGCACTCGTGCTGTACGAGTTGAAATGCAGGGCGAGTCAACTGCGAGTCAAGACAGTAATCGAATATGACAAAGCCGGTGCGGTTTTAGAAACGAACGATCGTGGCGAAGACACCTGGCAAGACGTCGCCCCCGGGACCGCCGGGGAAGTCATGCTCAGAACAGTCTGCCGCCGGCCCTAGCGAAATAACAAACCAACCTGACACGGGGCAGTAGCCCGCGCGTAAGCAAGGGCGTTCGTTCGTGTCAGAACCCCGAGCGGTGGCGATGCGGATCGATCGATCGACTTGAGTTCATGATTCGGTCGTTTTCGCTTAATTCCTTTTCAATCGGGTTCATCGTGTAAATCCTGTCCATATTCTCCTCCAATCTCCATTGAACATTTCTCGTTCTCCGTCGTCTTTAATAGATATCCCCTGGAGGAATCACTTATGAATGTGCAGAGATACGCGAGGATTGCCGGTTTCCTGTTCCTGGTCTCGATCGTGGCGGGCGGATTTGGTGAAGCTTACGTGCCATCGAAAATAATCGTGTCGGGCGATGCGGCAGCCACCGCCGCGAACATCACGAACTTCCAGTTTTTGTACCGCCTGGGATTCGCGGCCTTCATGATCGAGTCCCTGTGCGACATCACTTTGGTGCTGATCATGTACGCGCTGCTCAAACCCGTGAGCAGAGAGCTCTCTTTGTTGGCGGCATTCATCGGGCTGGTCGGCACCGCTCTTTTCGCCTTTGCCGAGCTATTTTATTTTGCGCCGCCACTCATCATCGGCGGCGCCGGCTACTTAAAGACTTTTTCGCCCGATCAGCTCAACTCCCTCGCGCTGCTGTCGCTAAAATTCTATGGATATGCGGGAATGATATTCACTGCTTACTATGGCATGAGCTGGATTATCCGCGCCTGCCTGATCTTTCGTTCCGGCTATCTGCCAAAGTTTCTCGGTGTTCGCAGTATCATTAACAACAACAGATTCGTGGTGCGAAACTTCCTGCTGTTCCTCGCGCCGCGTTACGCTTCAGTCGTGCTGCTGATGTTGATGATTCCCGGCGGGCTGTTGTTGGCGATCTGGTTGCTGGTAAAAGGTGTCAACCTTCCGAAATGGAAAGTGAAGCTCAGCGCTACGGCGTGATGAGCAGCGAACGCCGACTGGAGCGCGGCGGCCGAGCCTCC
>Ga0137403_10009800_pt1 | contig 10629 bp, 6 predicted proteins | sample CZOMad2_1_16fung_FD_122057 | JGI IMG/M metagenome (GOLD analysis project Ga0137403, IMG submission 122057) | Vadose zone soil fungal communities from Angelo Coast Range Reserve, California, USA - CZOMad2_1_16fungal (Hybrid Assembly) | ecosystem: Environmental > Terrestrial > Soil > Vadose zone... | reverse complement strand
TCAAGCGACCGCGGCAGGACGAAGACAAACTGTACCCTTTCGACGCGGGCCGTTTGCGCCGGGTAACCGAACTAGCTGCCGGGAAAGCAGGCTGGGGAAAGCGCCGGTTCGGCAAGGGAACCGGAATCGGGATTGCCGCCCATCGCAGCTTTCTGACGTACGTCGCGACGGTCGTGGAAGTCCAAGTCAGCGAGAAAGGCGAGCTTCGCATCCCGGCGGTGCATACCGCAGTGGACGCGGGAACGGTCGTGAACCCTGAAACCGTGCGTGCGCAGTTTGAGGGCGCAGCGGTCTTTGGAACCAGCATCGCCCGCAGCGGTGAGATTACAGCAACCAACGGTGTCATTGATCAGTCGAACTTCCATAACTACCAGGTCGCCCGCATGAACCAGGCGCCCTATCAGACCAGCGTACACATCATCGACGATGGCGCACCCCCGGCCGGAGTCGGTGAACCGGGCGTGCCGCCTTACGTGCCCGCCTTGTGCAACGCCATATTCGCCGCCACCGGCAAGCGCATCCGGGAATTGCCGCTTTCGCGAAGCGGGATTACATAAACATTCCGTCTACCCTTACCGCGCGATCGCGGGCAGGAAAACGTCAAAGCATAGGCGCGTGGTGATCGTGGATCAGGGATGTTCGCGGAAACCGACGATCGAGCCGACGACAACCTTCTTGCGAAAAATAAAGCCGCGAATTCTAGCTAAGATATTTCAGAGACTCCTATGCGGACCAATCCGCCCTGGGCTTTCCTCGGGCTGATTTCATTCTGGACCGTCGGCACGACCCTGTCTCAGAATTTCCCGATCTCTTTCGGAAGTTCCAGTCCGCTGCTTCCTCCCGCGATCAATCAGAATGGACAGACGGTGACTTTCGGTTCCGCCGTTGCCCCGGATGGCACGCCGGAGAACGCGACGGACGTCTGGCAGTTTACCGCAGGCGGCTCGCTGAAGCGCTTGACGAGTTACTTTAGTGGGGCGGGAACGCCTGGCGTAACGGCCCTTTCGCTCTCGCCGGACGGCGCCAAACTGGCATACACGGCCTTGGTCTCGGGCAGCAAGGGGACGGAAGAAGTCCACCTGATCGACATGACTACCGGCACGGACCGCACCAGGGCCACCGACAAACAGGGATGCATCCAGCCGCTGATAGCCTGCCCGAGCATCAGCTGCTTCTTTCCCTGCCTCCACAACCCGCGCGTCACCTCCGACGGCAGTATTCTTTATGCTGTCTCCCGCCAACAGCCGTTCTATCGCATTGGCGCGGACGGGTCAGTAATGAACCTGCCAGTTTATTCCGGATCCCTGTCCCCTGCGCCACAGCGTTTCGTGAGCGGCAACGGCCAGATGGTCTTCACCAGCTCCGCGCCGGCCGGCCCGACGTTCGCCGCAAGCGCCACGAACGTCTACCTGATGAATCTCGACGGTACGAACATCCGTAACATCACTAACTTCTCAGATCCATCCATCTATGCGCAGAACGCCGTGATCAGCGCCGATGCCACGACCGTCGCCTTCGAGAGTAATTACGACCACATGTTCGTAGGCGGGAGCCAGACTATCCGGATCTTCGTAAGCCGCAGCGATGGCTCAGGTTTGCTCGCACTGACGTCCGGTACGGACTCGGCCGCTAACCCCAGCCTCTCGGGCGATGGTTCGCGCCTGGCGTTTGTGCGGGGAGGGCAGATCTACCTGGTGGGCACGGATGGCCAAAGCTCGCCGATCGCCCTAACTCACCTGCGTTTCTCCACGGCGCGGGACCCCGTGTTGAGCGACGATGGCTCGCTGGTGGCTTTCAGCATTGGCCCGTCCAACGGAGGGCGCGGCGCCATTTACGAAGTCGCGGCCGCCGGGGGAGCGCCCGTGCCCGTCTTTTCGCCGGCCGGATTGAACAACGGTGGGGTGGCCGGGGTGGCGGGCAGCGAGCCGCCGTCGCCCGGCTCTCTCGTGAGTGTTTACGGCCTGAACTTCAGCAATGATGAGATGCTGGCCGCCAAGGCGCTCCCGCTGCCTAATACTTTGGGCAATCTCTCGCTGCTGGTGAATGGGCGGCGCGTCCCCTTGTCCTCCATCATGCCCTGGCAGATCAACGCGCAGCTCCCACAGGATACGCCCGCCGGAAAGGCCACTTTCCAGGTTCGCTTGACAAATGGAACAGCCACCAATACCGTCACCGCAGAGGTGCAGGCCAGCGCGCCCGCCGTGTTCTCCTATCTCTCGCCGGGCAGTCAATCCGGGACGGTCTACTGGCAGGCGGCCGCTTTTCACAGGGGGACGGCAACGCCGGCTGACGCGGCCCATCCCGCCGCTCCCGGCGAGTCATTGGAGACATACGGAACCGGCCTCGGCCCGACCAATCCGCCAGTGCCGGCGGGGGCCGCGTCGCCCGCCTCGCCGCCGGCACAGGCCCTGGCCCCACCGGCGCTGACCATCGGATACCAGCCCGCGCAAGTCACTTTCGCCGGTCTGGTCCCCGGGCTAGTCGGCATTTACCAGATCAACGTCATCGTGCCCGCGGGATTGCCGTCCGGTCAGCAGCCACTGGCCTGGGGATCTGATACCCGCGGCGCATCCATCTTTGTCCAGTAGCTGGTGCGGCGTCCGCGACCGTTAGCTCTGGTGCGAACGGAATCCTGGCTGCGAGAATGACTCGAACCGCGATAAAATGCTGTGCACGAATGCGGGCCCTACTTCTACTGGCATCGGCTGCGGCGTTGAGCTTGGCTCATCCTGGGTTGTGCCCCGGCGCAGACCAGGACGGAATCCAGTTCTTCGAGACCAAAATTCGGCCGGTTCTCGCAACGCAATGTTTCGGTTGCCACAGCGCGCAGGCGCCGAAGCTGCAGGGTGGGCTCTCGCTGGACTCACAGTCCGGTATCCGCAAGGGCGGCAATTCAGGAACGGTTATTGAGTCCAGACAACCCGAGCGTAGCCTCCTTTTGCGGGCCATCCGATATCAGGACAAGTCTTTGAAGATGCCCCCGGGTAAAGCGCTTCCGGCGGAAACTGTGGCTGACTTCGAGACCTGGATTCGCGGTGGCGCACCTATGCCAGCCGACGCGGCGCCGCGCGCCAGTGTGCCGGGGCGTTTCTGGTCGCTACAACCGCCTCAGGATGCGCCCATCCCCAAGGTGCAGCACGCCGATCGGCCGCGCAACGCAATTGATCACTTCATCCTTGCGAAACTTGAAGAAAAGGGACTCGCGCTCTCGCCCGATGCCGACAAACGCACATTGATCCGCCGTATCACTTATGACCTGACCGGTCTTCCGCCCACAGCCGCCGAGATCGAGGCATTTCTTGCGGATCAGTCGCCTGACGCTTATGCCCAGGTAGTGGATCGCCTGCTGGCATCGCCGCGATATGGCGAACGTTGGGGCCGCTACTGGTTGGATGTCGCGCGCTACTCGGATGCCCGCAATGTCGGCGAGCGTTTTCCCTTCTCCTACACGTATCGGGATTGGGTGATCCGGGCGCTAAATGAGGACATGCCGTACGACCGGTTCATCACGCTTCAGCTGGCGGCTGATCTTCTGCAGCATACGAAGGATCGCCGCGACCTCGCCGCTCTCGGCTATTTGAGCCTTGGGCGCGAGTTTCCGAAGAGCTTTCCCGAAACAGTCGACGATCGCATCGATGTTGTGGCGCGAGGCATGCTCGGGCTGACCGTAGCTTGCGCCCGCTGCCACGATCATAAATACGATCCCATTCCCACCAAGGACTATTATTCGTGGTATTCGATCTTTTCCAACGTTCGCGAACCCAGGGAACTGCCTCTGCTGAATGCATCCGCGAAGCGGACCGCCCTCGATAGCTTTTGGGAACCACGTCTCGAGCGCATTCGCAAGATCGATCTGGAATATCGCCAGAAGCGGTGCGCTGTGATGATCACGTTTTTCAAGACGCAGATTGCGGACTATCTTCTTGCGGTGCGCGATTCCCGCCAATTGGGTAATACGGAAATCGAGGAACTCGTCCGTGATCGCCAGTTGAACCTGCATCTGCTGCGCCGCTGGCGCCAGCGCCTGGCCGATTCGCTAACAAGCGCCGAACCGGTTTTCAGCCTTTGGCACGTCTTGTCGGCGATCCCGAACGCGGAGTTCGCCGCAAAAGCTAAGCCGGCAATTGAATCGCAAACGGGAGGTAACGCGCAAATTACCGAAGCGTTCCGCAAGTCTCCTCCCGCATCCATTCGTGATGCGGCGAGCCTCTATGCGTCAGTTCTGCTGCGCTATGACAGAGCCGAGAGCTTTACGAATGCCGGCGAAGAAGCCTTGCGGCTGGCGCTGCGCGGCCCCAACGCGGCGGTCAACGTTCCCCTCAGCGAGTTCGAGTTGATCTATACCGAAGGCGACGGTAACAACACGCGTGACTTTAAGGCGCGATATGACACCACGCGCACGCTCTATGCCTACTTAGGCGCCGCACCGCGCGCCATGGCGCTCGAAGATGTACCATCGCCGGTAATTGCTCATGTGTTTGTTCGCGGGAATGCCAATAACCCCGGCGCCGAGACGCCGCCTCATTTTCTCAGTTGCCTATCGGCTGGCAATCCTGCAAGGTTCCATGAAGGAAGCGGACGGCTGGAGTTGGCACATGCCATCGCCGCGAAGGACAATCCGCTGGCTGCGCGAGTGATCGTCAATCGCGTATGGCTGCACCACTTCGGAGCGGGCATTGTGCGCAGCCCAAGTGATTTCGGCGTACGGGGCGATCCGCCAAGTCATCCCGAGTTGCTGGATTATCTGGCGATTCGCTTCATGGAATCGGGCTGGTCTCTCAAGAAACTGCACCGCATGATTCTGTTGTCCGCGACTTACCAGCAAAGCAGTCAGGATCTTCCCGAAGCCCGGCGCCAGGACCCTGAAAATCAATTGCTGTGGCGCATGAACCGCCAGCGGCTGGACATCGAGTCGCTGCGCGATTCGCTCCTCGCCGTGTCCGGTCAACTCGATCTCAGCGCGGGCGGACCGCCGTTTTCGCTCACCGCGATGCCCGCCGTACCGCGCCGCACGCTCTATGGATACATCGAGCGCGGACGCGTGCCCGTCTTCCTGAACAGCTTCGATTTCGCCAGCCCCGACCAGCACGTTCCCATACGCTACAGCACCACCGTTCCGCAGCAGGCCCTGTTTCTTTTGAACAGTACATTCGTCGCGGAACAGGCGAGACGTCTTGCCCAGCGAAGCGAAACGGACACCGATGGCCGTCGCAATCGGGCTACCGCGGACCCTGCGAAACGCATCCAGGCGCTCTACCGGTCGGTCTTCGGCCGGCCTGCGACTCCGCATGAAGTTGGACTCGGCGAGCGATTCGTCGCCTCGCCGTCGCAGGAAGAGCCACTCGCAACGCCAGCCTCTGCATGGCAGTATGGCTTTGGCGAATTCGATGCATCAGCCGGACGCATAAAATCATTTACGCCGTTCAACTACTTCGATGAGTCCTGGCAGGCTGCGCCCACGCTCCCTGATCCCATTGGCGGTAGCGCCCGCTTGCGCGCCGCCGGCGGAGAGCCTGGCGCGGATCCGCAACACGCCGTCATCCGCCGCTGGGTGAGCCCTGTTGCGGGCAAGATCGATATCGAAGGCAATCTAGCTCACGATCAGACCGACCTGCCCACGGGCGACGGCGTGCGCGCCCGGATTGTTTCCGGCCGCCACGGCGAACTGGCCTCCTGGATCGTCAATGGTAGCGGAGCAGAAGCCGCGCTTACGGGTATTACAGTGGAAATAGGCGACGTCATCGACTTCGTCGTTGACGGCCGGGCGGATACTGAGAACGATGCCTTTACCTGGGCGCCGAAGATTCGCCTGGAAGGCGCTGACAAGGAATGGAACGCCAGTGCCGATTTCCGTGGACCCGCGGCGAAGCCCCTCTCGGTTTGGGAGCGATACGCACAGGTGCTGCTCGAAACTAACGAATTCGCTTTTGTGGATTGAACCCTTATGAATTTTCGAGATCGCTTTCTGACGCGCCGTGAATTGTTGCAGCGCAGCGGTATGGGCATGGGCGCCGTGGCGCTCACGGCTCTACTGGGAGAGAGTGGATCGCTGAACGCGGCCACCGTGAGCACAACCGCCATGAATCCCATGGCCCCCAAGCAACCGCCTCTGCCGGCTAAAGCAAAGCGAGTCCTGCACCTCTTCATGAACGGTGGTCCCTCGCACGTCGACACGTTTGATCCCAAGCCTTCGCTCGCCCAATACGGCGGTAAAGCGATTCCCATTACGCTGAAGACAGAGCGGCGCACCGGCGCGGCGTTTCCCTCCCCGTTCGCGTTTAAGAAGTTCGGCAAAAGTGGTATCGAGGTCAGCGAGATTTTCTCGCACGTCGGCGAACAGGTGGATGATCTCTGCATTATTCGCTCCATGTGCAGCGATATCCCCAATCACGAGCCGTCGCTGATGATGATGAATTGCGGCGAAGTGCGGCAGGTCCGGCCGAGCTTCGGTTCGTGGGTGACGTATGGCCTCGGCTCCGAAAACCAGAACCTGCCGGGCTTTATCGTTTTATGTCCGGACGGTCTGCCAACACAGGGCACGCAGAACTGGCGCTCGGCATTTTTGCCCGGCGCCTTTCAGGCGACGCAAATCGACACGCGCCAGACACAGATCGAGAAGCTGATCGAGAACATCAAGAATCGATATTCCTCGCGTGAGGAACAGCGCCATCAACTCGACTTGCTCGCAGAACTGAACCGCGGTTATCAACAGCGCCGCGAAGAGGACGCACTGCTTGAATCGCGCACCCAGTCATTCGAACTCGCGTTTCGCATGCAGATGGAAGCCGACGAAGCGTTCGATCTCACGAAGGAGCCCGAGCATATCCGCAAGATGTACGGCGAAGGCCTGCAAGCCCGGCAAATGATGATCGCCCGGCGCCTGTTGGAACGCGGCGTGCGTTTCGTTCAAGTGTGGCACGGTGCGGGACAGCCCTGGGATAGCCACGACGATATCAAGGGTAACCACGGCCGGTTGGCTCGGGAGTGCGACCAGCCCATCGCCGCTTTGCTGTCGGATTTGAAGCAGCGCGGCATGCTGGACGACACGCTGGTTATTTGGGGTGGTGAATTCGGCCGAACGCCTACCGTCGAGTTGCCGGATGTGGGAGCAAATTCCGGCATGGTCAACGGACGCGACCACAATCCCTACGGTTTCTCGATGTGGATCGCCGGCGCTGGCTGCCGGAAAGGATATGTTCACGGAGCGACGGATGAATTCGGATTCGCCGCCGTCGAAAACAAGGTTCACGTACATGATCTGCACGCAACCCTACTGCGCCTGCTTGGCTTCGACCACGAGAACTTTACCTATCGTTATGCCGGCCGCGACTTTCGACTTACGGACGTACATGGTCGCGTAGTGAACGAGCTGCTATCTTAAGAGGCCCCAGGGGCAGATGAACGGATTATTGGCGACAACCTGCTACGACTCCATCGTGAGTGCTCGCCTGCTTGACAATGAGGCGGCCGGCGCCGCCAGTAGTTCCCAGTACTAAGGTCCTCACAAACTCACCTCGCAGGGACCTGGTGTGTTCGCAGAGAGCCCTGTACCATCTTTGGCACGCGCTTCTTCTCAAGCCAATACGCAGCCGCAGCAAAAACGGCATAGAGCGTAAGCGCAGTGATAGCTGCCGCTCGGTCTGAGTTTGGAGGAGGACCGAAGAACACCACCACTTGAACGCAAGCCATCACAAGCCCGAAGGCGACCATTCCGTAACGACCGCCGCTGCCAACGGCCTCCGTCGTGCGCAGGTAGAGATACATGCCGCCGAATAGGAACGCCAATTCAATCGCCAGCGCCGTGGCCGGAAAATTCCAGAGGCCAAGGCCAATTTTTAGACTGTTGTCGTACAAGGGGAGATCAGGACGGTGAACAATCAGATCCAGTATCCAATGGGAAAAGACAGCGGCCGAAACCACCGCAGCGCCACCCCATCCATCTGCCCTGCGGAACAGCCAATACACAATGCCCGCAGCAAGAGCCCAAACCATCGCTCCGTCCAGGCTGTGCGTGTATGGCATGTAGTAAAGATCCAGTGGGTTCGTTCGGGTGATTCCAGGGACGATTCGAACTTTTTCAATGCCAAGAAGCACGAAGATTGACCAGAACACGTCAAGCAACTGCACGGCGAAAAAGAGGACCCACAAGGGAATCGATTTCTTAAGCGCCTTGCCCGCAAAGCTAGGGGCGTAGTGACCGACGAACATCTCGAAGTCCTTCCCTCATCTGTCGCTTAGATGACCAATGCGGTTCGAAAGTCGCAGTCGGATGAATGGCAGAACGCTACATCTGGAACAACAGGTTACGCCCTGAGATGTCGGGCACTACATTCTCGCCACAGAAAGAAAAGCGACCACCGGAAACTCGCCATCCAGGAATGGTGATGTGGAGAACGAAGCCAAGAGGTCTCCCTCGTGCGGCCGACCTCGCCACCCGCGAACGACCATCTCGTCGAGCTGCCGGCCATGGCCAATGCCTGCCGCAGCGACGAGCATCACAGCGATCGTACCCTCCTTCGGCTATGGCCGGGCCTGCAAGCAGCACTGGCGCCGTGAGCCACCGGCGGGTCTGAAATTCGATATCGTTAGACCAGAATGCCGGATTGGCTTAGTATCCACGAACCCCTCCTGGTCAACACAATCGGGCACTGTGCCGGGGTCGTCATTTTTGGGATGTTGTTGTATTTCTTCCTCTTAAACTGGCGGCGCGCCCGGGAAGAAAGCAGCAGGCTGCCTGCAATTGCCGCGGCGCTTGCGCTGTTATGGAATATCGGGTCCCTCATCGCCCTCGCCACCGGGCCGGCCGGCGGAATGGCCGCCGACATTATTATTGCCGCAAGTTTTTCCGTATTGAGCATACTACCGGCGGTCCTGCTGCACATCTCTCTAGGGTCTCATTACCGCGCATTGTGGATGAGCGGATACGTCCTGAGTCTCACCGCTGTCGCGCTCCACGTCATTGATCTGGTCACGCGGGCGGCGCGTTTCCACTACGCAGCGCTGCTATTGGTGACGCTGGGTTTCGCCTGGCTGACCGTGATTTTCGCCGTCTTGGAGATGCGGCAGCGAAATCGCGCCGCGGCTTCCAGACTGGCTGGTGCGATGGTGCTTTTCTTATTTGCGATCTCGTTCGCCCACTTCAACGCCGAGCACGCACACCAGGCTTGGTCGAAAGAAATAGCCCTCCATCATGCCGGTATCCCGCTCGCGCTATTTGTGCTGCTGCAAGACTATCGTTTCCTGCTGCTGGATGCATTTTTACGATTCGTGGTTAATGCGTCGCTCGCTGCAGCGGCGCTACTGATCTCCATCCGTATAGTCGAATCACCGGACTTCGGCCAGCGTCTCCAGCATCCATTCGATGCAGGGCTGCTTTTTGTGTCGGCATGTCTGCTGCTTACGCTGTTCGTTTACGTTCGAAACCGTGTCCAGGGCTTTCTGACCCGCGTGATCTTTTTGCGCTCGAGTGTCGAGGAAGCGTTGCAAGAGATTCAACTATTGAGCCGTGCTACCCACGCGGAAACCGGCTACATTCGCCAAGCCGCTGAGATAATCGCTCGATTCGTGCGGGCGGCGCGTTTTGACCTGTCCGAAGAAGCCCCGCTCGAAGATGGCGAGCTAGCCGCACCTGTAGCGGTGACGGAGGCAGAAAAAAACTGGAAAGTCCCTCGTTGGGTCCATGCCGTTGTCCCGTTGCGCTTTTCGCGTGGTGACGCCGGCTACCTGCTCCTAGGCCCACGCCACGGCGGCCGGCGTTACTTAAGCGAAGACTTTGCCGTCCTGACCCGGCTGGGCTCGGCTGTGGTCGAGCAGGTTGAACAGCTTCGTGCGATCCAAATGCAGAGTCTCGTGTCGCAGGCGGAGCTACGGGCGCTTCAGGCACAGATCAATCCCCATTTCCTGTTCAATTCACTCAATACGCTCTATGGAACCATCGAGAGAAGCAATACCGAGGCCCGGCGGCTGGTTTTGAATTTGGCTGATGTGTTTCGCTACCTTCTCCGCTCGGATCGCACGTTTATCGAAATTGAAGAAGAATTGAAAATTGTCCGCGCCTACCTGGAAATTGAGCAACTTCGGCTGGGTCCAAAGCTGCAAACCGAGATCCAGGTCGATGACGCCTCACTCCGGGCCATCATTCCCCTGCTCTCGATTCAACCGCTGGTAGAGAATGCGGTAAAACATGGCGTCGTCTCGCGGATGGGAACGAGGTTCGTGCGTCTCAGCATCACAACGCAATCTGACGTCCTATCGGTCACGGTTTCAAACTCCGGCGAATGTGACACGAGAATTCTGACGAACACCCGCACAGAAGCAGGCATTGGTCTGTCCAACGTACGCCGCCGGTTGGAATTGTGCTACGGCGATGAAACGCGCTTCGAGGCACGAGCAACGCAGGGCGTAACCACAGTCGGTTTCTCACTACCATTCAAGCTTGGAGCAGTAATATAACCGAATTGGCAATGTCCGCCCACATCCGGTTACAGACCGCCTGCCAATCCTTATCGCCCGCTGAACTGAAATTCATGCGGCACCGCGACAGCCGCATGCTAAAAGGATCTGAGCACCCGGGCCCAAGCATGCCCTTGAAAACGTTGATAGTGGATGACGAGCCGATAGCCAGAAGAG
>Ga0137403_10009799_pt1 | contig 10629 bp, 8 predicted proteins | sample CZOMad2_1_16fung_FD_122057 | JGI IMG/M metagenome (GOLD analysis project Ga0137403, IMG submission 122057) | Vadose zone soil fungal communities from Angelo Coast Range Reserve, California, USA - CZOMad2_1_16fungal (Hybrid Assembly) | ecosystem: Environmental > Terrestrial > Soil > Vadose zone... | reverse complement strand
GCTTGCGCATCCAGCCCCAGCCGCATCCAGTTGATCACCGTGAGCAGCACCGCCGAAATAATCGTCGGCCCTCCGGGTGAACCTGTTACGAAACTCAATTTTCCGTCACGCAACAAAATCGTCGGCGTCATCGAACTCAGTGGACGGTGTCCGGGAGCGATCGCGTTTGCCTCAGACTGAATCAATCCAAACAGCGCGTTTGGCACTCCGGGCTGTGTCGTGAAGTCGTCCATTTCGTCATTCAACAGAAATCCCGCGCTCGAGGTGACGTGCGAGCCATAGCTGTCGTTCAGCGTGGTGGTGCTCGCGACGGCATTGCCCGCTGCATCCACAACGGAAAAGTGGGTTGTGTGCGGGCCATCATTCAAGCTGATTTCCGCTGGCGCAGCGTTGCTTGCTTCTTCGCCGCAAACATGCGGTTCGCCGGCATGAACCGTCGTGCTGGGCGAAGCGCGCCGCCGATCAATCGTGGCGGCGATTTCTTTGGCGTAGCACGCGCTGATCAGTCCATCCACCGGCACTTTTGCAAAATCTGGATCAGCAAGATACGCCGCGCGGTCCGCGAACACCCGGCGCATCGTCTCCGCAACCACGTGTACACTTTCAAGATCATCCCAGCCCTTCAGCGGTACATTTTTTAACATATTTAAAGCTTCGATCATCGCCACTCCGCCCGAGCTTGGCGGCGGCGATGACAAGACTTCCCAGTTGTGTCCATCGAGTGCGTATTTTGCGCGGAGAACTTCGCGCACCTTCGGCTGGTATTCCGCGAGATCGTCCATCGTGATCAAACCACCGAGCGCGGCCATGTCGCGCACCAGCATGCGTGCTGTTTCGCCGCGATAAAATTCCGAAGCTCCGTTTTTTGCGATGCGCTTCAGTGTCGCAGCAAGTTCAGGCTGGCGAAGAGTTTCACCGGGTTTGTACATTTCTCCGTTCTTCAAAAATATTCTGCTGCTCACTGAGAATTTCTGCAGATCTTTTCGCTCTTCTTTGAATTCTTTGGCAAGTTTTGCGCTGACTGGATAACCGTTTTCGGCTAGCCGAATCGCGGGAGCCATCACCTCGGCGAGTTTCATGCTGCCGTAAGTTTTTAGCGCAAGTTCGAGACCCGCCACCGTACCGGGCACCGCCACCGATTTGTATCCGATCACTGACGCTTCGTTGTCGAGCTTACCGTCCGGCTTGATGTACATGTCGCGCGTAGCGTTACCGGGCGCCACTTCGCGATAATCCAGAAAACTTGTGCGGCCGTCTGCCATGCGCACCAGCATGAATCCGCCGCCGCCGATATTTCCCGCTGCGGGCTCGACCGCGGCTAACGCAAACGCTGTTGCCACTGCGGCATCGACCGCGTTTCCACCCTTCTGCAGAATCTCGACACCCGCGCGGGAAGCCAACTCTTCATCTGTGGCGACCATGCCGTGCGCGCTGCGTACCGCCTCTTTTGGCCAAGATTTTTCCGTCTCGGCGCGCTCTTTGTACTCGGCGGCGTTTTGCGCGCGCAGAGAGAAACAGCAAAGCAGCGTTGCGGCTGCACAGCTTGTACTTTTCCAAATTGTTCGATTTTTCATGTGGCTGCGAAAAATGAGTTCGATTTATTCGCTCAGGAATTCAACTGTGTCCGGGCCGGAGATCACGCCTGCCTGAGTACCGCGGGTAATGAGTTCCTGCACAGCTCGTTTGCCTTTTTCGCCGTAGCCGAGCGTCCACTTGTTCACGTACATGCCGACAAATTGGTCGGCGAGTTCGGTTTCCATATCGCGCGCGAACTGCATGGCGTATTTCAACGCATCTTCGCGGTGTTCGAGCCCGTACTCGACGCTTTCGCGAATCGTTCTGGAAATCAAGCGGCCAACATCCGGGCCAAGTGCTTTGCGCACAGCGTTACCGCCGAGCGGAAGAGGCATTCCTGTTTGCTCATGCCACCAGATGCCGAGATCCAAAACTTTGTGCAGACCCATCTGTGGATAGAGAAGCTGCCCTTCGTGGATCAGAAGCCCGGCATCGACAAGTTCGTCCTGCACGGCGTCGAGAATTTTGTCAAATGGCATGACCACCGCTTCGAAATTCGGCTCGTATAGTTTGAGTGAAAGATACGCGGACGTTTTCAGGCCTGGCACCGCGATGCGCTTGCCTTTAATGTCTTCCTTCTTCATTGACTTGGCTGCGACCACGATGGGGCCGTAGCCTTCGCCGAAGCTCGCGCCGCAATCGAGGAGAACGTATTTGTCGCGGATGGAGGGATACGCTGCAAAGCTGACGGCGGTAACGTCGTAAGTTTCCGTGAGAGCGGCTTCGTTCAGGGTCTGAATGTCCGAGAGAACATGAGTGTATTTGTAACCGGGAGTTTGCAACTTGTGCGTGGCAAGGGCGTAAAACATGAAAGCGTCATCGGAGTCCGGGGAATGAGCAAGTTTGATTTCGACGGTTTGTTCGCTGGGCTTCAGAGTTGCAGTACGTGCTGACATGGGGGTCCCGCTTCCTTTTGCCTCGGCGGAGCCACTGGCGACAGAGACGCCTCTCCCCAAGCAGCCAAGCGAGACACAGGAGGAAGGGGCGACGCAGGGAACTTGCGTGGCGCAGTGCCGGGTCTTTTCTTTGCGGAAAGAAGAGTAACACAGGAGCAATCGAGCGGGCCAGAGGAGGGAACCTACGCCGGAGTCCGAGGGATCGCGCCCTGCGACGGTCGGACGCCAGAGGAGGGAAGGCCCGGGAGCTGAAGGTCTCAAAGGCCGCCGAATGGATTCCGGTTTAGGCCGGCGGCGCAAGGCGTGATTAAATTAGCGGTACAGATGCTGGCGCCCGCCGCGCAAGAATCTATCGTTTCTGCTTAAAGGAGACCAGATGAAAATCGCGGTGTTGATCGCACGCATTTTGATGGGGCTGATTTTTGTAGTGTTTGGGTTGAACGGGTTTTTGCATTTCATTCCGATGGGGCCGATGCCGTCCGGACTGGCGGGCCAGTTCCTGCTAGTATTTTTTCAGTCCCACTGGGTGCTTTTTGTGAGCGCGGTTCAGCTCGTGGGCGGTCTGCTGCTGCTGGTGAACCGGTTTGTGCCGTTGGCGCTGGCGCTGCTTGGCCCGGTGATTGTAAACATTATTTTGTATCACCTTCTGTTGACTCCGGCAGGGGCGCAGTTGGCGGTAGTGGTTACGATTCTGTGGATATTTCTCTTCTATCGTTACCGGCAATATTTTTCCGGGATATTTGTGCAGAAGGCCCTGTAGGAATTCGCCGATCCCAATAGAGCAGCAAAGAGGGCACGATATATCGCGCCTCACCAGCGAGATTCATCGCTCGGCGACGGCGTCTACCTGGGACGACAGAGTTGACTCCGAAGCGCGGTAGACAATCTTGCCGCGAAGCACTGTCAGTTCACAGTGCAAATTTTTGAGGTCATCGGATGGGATGCTGTAGAGGTCGCGATCCCACACTGCGATGTCGGCGTCTTTACCTGGCTCGAGCGAGCCGATGCGTTGTTCGAGAAAGAGTTGGTGTGCGGCCCAGATGGTGTAGGACTTGAGCGCGGTGTGGATGTCGACCGACTCGGCCGTACCGAAGGGCTGCAGACCGTACACGCCGTTCAATGTTTTGCGAACGACCGAGGCCCACAGGCCATATCGCGCAGGATACGGAGTAACGAAATAGTCCGAGCCGCCTGCCCAGATGACGTGCTTCTGAGTGTAAGTTTTGTAAGGCATGAGGCGTTGCTCGCGCTTTGCGCCGAAAGATGCGGCGTAAATGTCGCCAATCCACCACATGAAAGGTGCTTGCGTTTCCGGATAGCCGGAATCGAAATCGCGCTGGAGGCGAGCCATGGTGTCTATCGCGTGGTCGGTGGGGATGTTGCAGTGAATGATGCCGTGACGCAGGCCCTTGGTCGGTTTTTCTTTCAATCGCTCGGCATAGGTATCAACGACCCAGTCGATGGCGCGATCACCCACGGCATGCGTGCTTACATGAATTCCGGCGTCGTGAAACAGTTTGACCATTTCACGATAGACCGGCGGATCGATATTGGGGTAGCCAGTGTTGCCGGTGTCGACTTCCCTGGCTTTCTTGAACCAGGGATCGTAGACCCAGGCGGTGCGCCCGCCGCCGCTTCCGTCCATGTAAAGTTTGACGCCTCCCGAGAGCAACATTCCATCACCGAAAGTTTGTGGAGGCTTGGGTTGAGCTTCTAGGCGCGCAAGCGTGGCGCGAGCGGACTCCATGTCGCGGCCACCATAGAGCAAGGCAAAAATACGGACGGTAGATTTGTTTTGTTGCAGAAGTTCCCGATAGAGGTCCCATCGTTCGCCTTCCGTGCCGGGATCTTTCGCCGCAGTCATGCCTTCGCTGTTGAAATCCGCCATCATTTTCAGCAAGCCGTTGCGCTGTTGATCTCTGGTGTACGGAGGGATGAGTGAAGTAACGAGCGACATGGCTTCTTCTTTTAAAACACCGGTGGGAAAGCCGTTGGCATCGCGATCGATGGTTCCACCTTTGGGATCCTTTGTTTCGGGAGAAATTTTGGCGAGACGAAGCGCGAAAGAGTTTGCCGCGCCGTAGTGCCCAGTGGTGTGGGCGAGCCAGACAGGATGATTGGGAGCGACCTTGTCCAGGTCAGCGGCCGTAATGTAGCGCGACTCGGCGAGTTTTCCTTCGTCCCAACCGGAGCCGGTGATCCATTCGCCGGGTTTTTGAGTGGCTAGTTTTTGGCGGACGAGATCAACGGCCTCGCTGATCTTGGTGATTTTGCTGAGTTCGACGCCATAGATGGCCGACGTCTCGTCAAAATGGCAGTGGCTGTCGATCAGACCTGGAGTCGCGGTGCGGCCATGAAGATCGATAACCCGTGCATTTTTTGGAGAACGCTTGCGGATTTCTTCGTTGCTGCCAACGGCTGCGATTTTTCCTTCGTGAACGGCGAGGGCCTGCGCGATGGAATCGTTCGTGTCGACGGTGATGATTTTGCCGTTGATCAGGATGAGGTCGCCAGATTCAGGATTGCTCTTGGACCAAGACTGACCTGGACACGCTGGGACGGATACGAAAAGTGCGGCAAAGGAACAAAGGAAAAATGCAGAGGTTCGGGCAAACGGTCTAAGGCTGTAATTCATGAGCGCACCTCGATGCGGCGACCGGAGCGGATTTGTGTCAGAGACAAAAAGCGTGGTGTGAGGATAGCACCGCACGAACTTGGTGGGGAACGATAGGGACGCGAGCCTTTCGCGTAACCGTGAGCTTTTTTCACGGGCAGATGTTTTGTGCGGACTGCGATTTTTGGCTACACTGCGGGCTTCGGTCAGAGCGGGAGGTTGAGCATGTGTTCATGTGGAGTTCGCATAGTGCGACAAATCGGCTTCGCCATGGCGATTGCGTGCGTCATGGTTTCCGGAGCGTTTGCGCAGCAGCCGCAAAAGTATGAACCGACGATCGAATCGCTCGATCAGCACGCGCTTCCACAATGGTATGCGGACGCGAAGCTGGGGATTTTCATTCACTGGGGCTTGTATTCCGTTCCCGGCTGGGCGCCCTTGATTCATCCTGAGCATGATTTCAGTTCGCAGGATTACATTACGAGCAATCCCTATGCGGAATGGTATTTGAATACGATGCGGCTGGAAGGCTCGCCGACTCAGAAATACCACCGCGAACATTACGGAGCCGATTACGACTACTACAATTTTGCGCCGGTATTTAACCGCGAAATTCAAAAATGGAATCCGGACGAGTGGGCGAAGGTATTTCGCACGGCTGGAGCGAAGTATGTGGTGCTGACGACGAAGCACCATGACGGATTTACCTTGTGGCCGAGTACAACGAAGAACCCTACGCTGCCGGCCGATCGACAACACTCTTCGCGCGACATTGTTGGGGAGCTTTCTGCAGCCGTGCGCGGACAGGGTCTGCGGATGGGTCTCTATTATTCGGGTGGATACGATTGGACCTTTGTGCCGGGACCAATCCGCGTTGCAGCGGACTACCAGTCTGTGAAACCGCAGAGCGAAGCATATGGGAAATACGCGGATGCCCATATGAGGGAGTTGATTCAGCGCTACCGGCCGGCAGTGCTGTGGAATGATATTGATTATCCGAAGTCCGGACATCCGCTGGAAATCATGGCGGAATATTACAGCGCGGTTCCCGATGGAGTGATTGACAACCGGTTTGGCGTCAAGCATGCGGATTTTGTTACGCCGGAATACGAGACGCTGGACAAGATCAATCCGAAAAAATGGGAAGAGTGCCGTGGGCTTGGACGCTCGTTTGGCTATAACCGGGCCGAAGGAGAAGCAGAAACGATTGCCGCGGCGGACCTCATTCATCTTCTGGCGGACATTGTCAGCAAGAACGGGAATCTTTTACTGGATGTTGGCCCGGAGGCGGACGGAACGATTCCCGCGGTGCAGATGGAACGATTGCAGGAGTTGGGCAACTGGCTGCGCGTAAATGGTGAGGCGATTTACGGAACACGTCCGTGGAAGCGAGCGGAAGGCGCATCCGTTGAGGGAATTTCGGTTCGCTTCACGCAAAAGGACTCGTCGGTTTTCGCGGTGCTGCTCGGGGATGTGAAAACGGCTTCCGTGACGCTGAAGTCGCTGACGCCTGCGCCGGGCGCCAAGATTTATTTGTTGGGCAACGAAAGGCCGCTGAGCTGGTCGCAAGAAGGCGCGGACATCAAGATCGGCCTGCCGTCGCCGCTTACTGGCAAATATGCATATGCGCTGCGATTTGATGGGCCCGTGTCCTAAAACGCGGTACACAAATAACGAGCCGAACCTGAGGGCCGGCCGCTACACGGCAAAAGCGGCGGCGCCGGGAATGTTCGCCTGAATCCGCCTCCACACGGGATCCAAAGTGAGAATCACAAGCTATTGCCACGCTAGCGGCGCGCCGTTTTGTGCGCCGGACTCGAGGTTTCGGCTGAAGGTGCCGGAGCCGCGCAGACGTCTTCGGCGCCGGTGCGTTTCAGGATTGCTTTCACATAACTGATGACATCCGAGTTGCAGCGGATGCCCAAAAGAATCGCACCGCCCTCGAGGCGATCCTCGTAACGTTTGGCTTCCAATTCGGGGACTCCCATGTGGATTAAGGCTTTGGCGACCTCACCTACCGCGCTATCAACGCCGAGGCCAGCCAATCCGGCCTTGAGCGTGCTTTCGCCAACCATTGGTCCCAGGCCTGGAATCGCCAACATTCCAAGTCCGACCAAGACGTCGAGCGTTCCACTTAAAATGCCTCGAGCGGAAGTCGCGCGCCGACCCACGGGCTCGTGGGATTTCCGTTCCAGCTCTGTTTCCGTATGGGTTCCGGCAATGTTTCCAGGCATGAGCGCGCAAATATCCGAAGATGAAAAGCCGGCGCTTACAAGGGCGTCCGCAGCGGTTTCCGCGGAAGCTCGCGCGGAATAAATTCCAAAAACCATGATTTTTTGTGGCATCTTTCACCTCCTTGGTTGTCGGTTGGGGCGAGACGTCAGTGCGATTGCATCAGAGTTTGGCTCACGCATTCGCCAGATGCTGCGGCTTCTGGAAAAACGGATTCTTTCTTCTCCTTACTTTAAACAACGTAAGGACGGTGTACGCCATAAGGCAAAGCGGGTACAAGCAGCGAGACGAAAGCGGTAGGGCTGTTACAGCGCGGAGACCATGTGGGCGATCGAGTCCTCAAACGTAACCCTGCCGTCCAGGTAGGGCTGCCAATATTGCGTGAGGACGCGCAGATAATTTTCCCAGCCCCGTTTATAGAGACCTTCGCGGACCGCATACGGCACATACCCAGAGTAGCCAGCACCCGGGGAAGCACCGGCCGAATCTGCCGTGCTCAGTGCCACCGGCCGGACCACTTCGCCGGTGGTGTAGAAGAGCAGCGCGTGCCAGAGATCGCGCGGGATTGGTTTTTCCCTCTGGCGGCATTCGCGGAAGATAGCATCCTGCACGGAATCGGCGATGCCGTGCGACGCTTCATGAAATAAAACCTCGAGAGCTTCGGCGCCCTGATTACGCGCGTCAATGCTGGAAACGGTGACACGGAGCGGTTCGAGCGTGGTGTATGCGCCGGTCGAGCTGGCGTACGAGGTGACGTCGACGCGAATGCGCTCTTTGGGCCAGTTGGTCTGGTAGATTTCGGCGAGGCGATGAGCGAGGTCGAGTCCGTTACGGCGGACGAGTGGCGCGACCGCGGAAATCCAGCGGCGATTGGCGCGATCGTGCTCCTGCCAAAGGTGAGCGCGATAAACGGGCGCCGCGGCGTCCAGTGTTTCCGTGAGCTTTGCAGGAAGGCCTGCGTCGCAGGATTTTTTCTTGAAGCCCGCGAGATCTTCGCACGTTTCAAAATCGCCCAATTGGTTTTTAATAAGAATCATTTCCAGGCTTACTGTGAGGTCTTTATCGGCGTAAGTCTTTGAGTAAAACGCGGTCGCCGCAGACCAAGCGCGCTGTTCGGCCGCCGTAAGATTTGCGATGCCAGCATTAACCGCGCCGGGATTTGCTGTGGAGTTCGAAGAGCGCTGCGAGCGGGCGATGCGGTACAGCGTGTGGTGCAGATTCAGCCAGAAACCACTGTGAAACTCGTAGACCGGAAGCGGCACCGCGACGGATTCTTCTTGCGCGAAAGAAGTTGAGGCGAAAAAAAGCGGAACCACGCACACAAATGAGAGGAGAGCGCGGCGAATGGAAGTACCCAATGGGCGCATGAGAAGAAGAAAGATGGTAGCGCTAAACGGATAGTGCGGCAAATCCGGCCCGGGAATCCGACGATCGACCTTGCGCCATTTTTGTGCGGGATTGGTTTTGCAGCGAAACGCCGGTGCTTAACCGGCCTCAGATACCCAGCGGTCGAGAACTGCGAGCTGAGCGGGAGACAGATTCTCATCGAAGCGAGCACCCATGCCGAGCCCCGGACTGGCGTAAACGATTCTTGCGGGGAGCTGTAGTTCTTCGCCGGCGTGCTTTAGATGAATGAGGACCACTGTTTTGGCGGGCGTAGGATTCAGCGTGTCAATATAACAACCCGTGCGGCTGAGGTCGCTCGTGCGTGCAGTGAGACAGGTGCCGGAGGCAACTTCGGTTACTTCCGCAACGGCAATCAGTGGTACGCGGAGATCGTTACGTTTATCCTGCATTGTCCTAGCATATCCGCATCTGGAGTCAATCTTGTTGCGTGGCCACACAAGCAGTCAAAAGTCTTGCGTGACTGCAGGCTGTCAACATTCTTGCCCCGACTGATCCGAGAACCTCAAAACGCTGCGGCAGGCTCTTTACGGGACAACGACCCAGCCGATTGTGCGAAAGATTCTCTGCTAAAACAACAAGGAAGGTCCGGATCGTTACGAAAAAGTGACGTCGAAGCCAGTCAGACCACGTCCGGTCAAATTATTCGATGACGGGATCGAGTGAGTGGCCGACCGCGCCTTGGTGGTCGGCTACATGGAACTTGCCCTTGGCATCGCGAAAGAAGGACAACTTGCCGGTGCGGCCGTAGGTGGCGGGAGTCGCCGACAGTTCGTACTGTGCGGGAGCGCCCAAATCATTTGCGCCGACGATGACCATGCGAAATACATAGCCCTCACTTTTACCGGAAATCAGGTCGGTTTCGAGCAGGCCCGCTGCGTCGGGAGAAGTTTTCGACCCCTGTCCCAGCTTCGCCAGTGATTCCGGAAGGCGCGCATACGTCTTGCGGTACGTCTCGACCGCTATTGCAATGGCCTTAAGGCCGGCAAGAGCATCGCGTTCGTTGTTGCCGATTGCGGCCTGGTCCCACTCGACTTCGAGCGATGGAAGATCCAGAAACAACATGCCGAGTGAAAGTACTTTCCAGGAAGAATTCTCGCGCACCATACCCATCAATATGTGGTGAGGATCTCCGGCGTGAAGATCGGAAGCGTCGCGAATGTCGAGCGGAAGAAGAGCAATATTTTCGCGCAGCTCGCTTCCGCCAAGCTGAATCTCCGCTGCGCCGTCGGCAGTCGTGCAGCGAATTTGCGGACGGCCGGACGGATTGGCGGAAATCGTCGGTTTGCCAGGGCCATCGAGAAGCACAAAGCGCTTCATGAGTTCTGTGCGCGCAGTAGGAGCGAGCCGGGAAAATGCTTCCGCGTTGCGCGAGGTGAGAAATTTTTCAAACGATACTTCGTCATGCGCGCATGCCGCCGCAAGGAGGTCGCGAAGCGCGGCAGAGGGCGCGTCCGGCGGGGCGTTAGCCGGAACCGCCCGTGGCGTTGCGGGCGATGCCGAGGGTATTGCCGAGTCGGGGCGCGAACTAGACTCCTGACCATTTGCGGGCCAAGCAGCGCTTAATGATGCGAGGATCGCGGCCGCGGCGATCCAAAGTTCCTTCCTAAACATTCTTTGCCACGATGGATGCAAGAATTTCCGGCAGATTCATGGAGAATTTCGAGCGGGGCAGGATTTCGTCAAAGCCCGCAGCCTTGGCCTCTTCCGCGAGGCCAGTTTGCACATGGGACAAAAATGCAATCACGCGCAGTCGCGGCTGCGCATTGCGTACTTGTTGCATCGCCGCAAGCGGCTGCGAACGCGCGTTCAAATCCACGATTACCAGCTCCGGAGGCGGGTCGATCAATTGCAGCAGGGAATCGGCGGTCGACGCGACTTTCACTTCCACGCCAAGATGCTTCGCCG
>Ga0137403_10009798_pt1 | contig 10630 bp, 8 predicted proteins | sample CZOMad2_1_16fung_FD_122057 | JGI IMG/M metagenome (GOLD analysis project Ga0137403, IMG submission 122057) | Vadose zone soil fungal communities from Angelo Coast Range Reserve, California, USA - CZOMad2_1_16fungal (Hybrid Assembly) | ecosystem: Environmental > Terrestrial > Soil > Vadose zone... | reverse complement strand
ATGCGGATCGCGTCGGTGTAGCTCATGCGCGTGAACGGCGCGTCGACGATGCCCTGCAATTTCGCGACGATGCCCTTCTCGATGCGCTCGTCGAAGAACGCCATGTCGTCGGGCCGCTCGTCGAGGACCGCCTTCAAAATATATTTCAACAGGCGCTCCGCGAGCGTCGCGTCGTCGGAAAGGTCGGCGAAGGCGATCTCCGGCTCGATCATCCAGAATTCGGCGAGGTGGCGGCTGGTGTTGGAGTTCTCGGCGCGAAAGGTCGGGCCGAACGTGTAAATGTTGGAGAGCGCACAGGCGAACGTCTCGCCTTCAAGCTGGCCGCTCACCGTCAAATAGGTGCGCTTGCCAAAAAAGTCTGCTTCCGGTTTTTCGTCCACGTTGCCCTTAAGGGCGGTGACGCGGAACATCTCGCCGGCGCCTTCGCAATCACTTGCAGTTATAATCGGCGTGTGAACATAGATGAAGTCGCGGTCCTGAAAAAATTGGTGCACGGCAAAAGCCAGGCGGCTCCGCACGCGGAAAACCGCGCCAAAGAGATTCGAGCGAGGACGCAGATGCGCTATAGTCCGCAGAAACTCCGGTGTGTGGCCTTTCTTTTGCAGCGGATAACTCGCGTCTGCGGCGCCCACCAATTCGAGTCGGGTCGCTCGCAGCTCCCATTTTTGTCCTGCGGCAGGTGATGCCACCAGCTTCCCCTCAATCACCGCGGAAGCGCCGGTCGTGAAATGAGCGATGTGGTCATAGCCGGGCGTTGCGGCATCCGCGACGACCTGCAAATTGGCCAGGCAGGAGCCATCGTTGAGTTCGAGAAACGAAAACCCCTTCGAATCGCGCCGAGTCCGGACCCAGCCATTGATGGCGATGGCGTCTTTTGGTTCGGTTGCGGCTAGAACGTGTTTGATCAATGTGCGCATGAAAAAAGTGATCCTTTTCAAGCCAGCTTCCACGGCGCCCTCATCGGTTTCGTCATCAAGGCGGTAGCTTCAGCATCGTTTTCAAAATTTTCAGCTTTCGGGTCCCACCTCAGCTTCCGCTTTAGCCGCAGGCAAATGTTCCCCAGATGGCAGACGGTCGAGACCCGATGGCCGATATCCACTGGGAAATAGGGATCTTTACGGCTCTTGACGCATTTGAGGAAGTCATCGTGTTCACCCTCCGGGTTTGTATAGAGATGGACTTCGTTAGGGCCGACCTCCGATTTGAGGATTTCTTCGGAGCTGGCCTGCACTTTGCCGCGCCAACCGGTATTGCCGACCCAACCGTCCGTGCCAATGAATTTGATGCTGGGATTTCCGGGCAGGCACGTCATCGTGACGTCGTTGGCATAACGGTAGATCAAGTTGTAGTCTTTCACCGTGTTGTACAGACCTCCCTCCCAGTGCGTCCCGGTGCCCTCGACCTCGACCGGGCCGCTTCGTTCGGTGTCATTGGCCCATTGCGCGGTATCAAACAAGTGGGCGCCCCAGTCGCAAATAATTCCGCCCGAATAATCCCAGATCCAGCGAAAGTTAAAGTGGACGCGATCCTTTGTGTAAGGTGCATACGGGGCTGGCCCGAGCCACATCTCATAATCCAGATCAGGCGGAACAGGTTGGGGCGTTGGGTCGCCGGCTACAGTTGGCTGTCGAGGCAGGATGACTTCGATTCGTTGCAGTTTTCCGATGCGCCCATTACGAACCAGCTCGGCCATGCGATGATACATCGGCAGCGAACGATCCTCGGTGCTGGTTTGAAATACCCGGGCATTTTTGCGCATGGTCTGGATCAGGATTTTCCCTTCATTGATGGTAAGGGTGGGCTTTTCGCACTGGACATCTTTGCCGGCATCGGCAGCCATGACGCTAATCAATGTGTGCCAGTGATCCGGCGTCGAGATCATCACTGCGTCGATGTCTTTGCGGGCCAGCACCTCGCGGAAATCCTTGGTCATCGCGCAGGCTTCGTTGTCGTACTTCGCATCCACCATCGCTTTGGCTTTGCGCATCCGGTAGCCATCGACATCACAAACGATCAGGACTCTGGCCTCGCTCAATTCCAGATAGCGGTGGAGGTTCCATCCTGTTCCGTGATCGCCAACTCCGATGAATCCGATGGTGATTTTTTTGCTCGGGGCATCGGCTCCCAGGACCGAGGAGGGGATGAATTGCGGCAACACGATGCCCCCCATCGCAGCCGTCCGAAGAAAGTCGCGCCTGGATAGCATCTCAATCCGCCCGCTTAACTTCCTCCGGTCTCGGAGAGTCATTGACAAACTTCAGCGCCTCATCCACCAGGACCTCGCCCGTCCGCTCGCCCAAGCTCGTGCGCGAGACATAGTCGTAGCGCTCGAAACTAAGGTAGTCCTCTTTCGTCAGGATGTACCCGAAGGCGTCGTTCGTGAGGCCGAACAAAAGATTGGATTGCCCATGCATTTTGCGCTTGAGATAAAAGCCGATGTTCGGCAGGGCCTCGCCGGGGATGGTCAGGATCTGGGCATTCCCCAGATTGATCAGGTTAAGCTGTGTCGTTACGCTTTTGGTATCGCCGCCTGGGCTGCCGGGCAATTGCTTGAATAGGGCGCGCATCAGCGGCGAATCCACCGGCAGAGTTAGCGGCCGCGCGGCGCAGTAGAGCTTGGGCGAGGCCTGCTCCGGGGCATCCTGGATAATGCGCAGGACTTCGTCGGCCAACAAACCGCCAATACGAAGACATTCCTCCCACGTCCTGGCATCCTTGCCGCCCTGCTGCCGGTTGTCCGCGGTGACCATCCCACCTTGTGCGCTATTCATAAAAATAGCGGTTCCTCCCCCTTTTTCAGCGATGCGGTCATAAAGCGGCCCGATTAGGTCCGGACTGCAAATTCCGACGCTATTGCCCAATACTTCAGGATGAACGGCATAATTGACCAGTGTCGCGAAGGGCTTGCCGGATGCATCCACTGCCTGGATCACATTGCAGCGGGGGTCGTACAACTGCGGCGCGTAATAGTTGTAAGCAATCTTTCCCTGGGCTTTGCCGGTGGCGATCTTTATTTTGGCCGGCTGAAGCTTCGAAACCGCCTCGCGAATCGCCTCGGCCATTTTCGCACACACGCTTTCTAGATATTTTGGGTCGCTGGCCGTGCCGCCTTTGCCATCGGGGAATCCATAGCAATCTGGCGCACTGTGCGTGTGGGTTGCGCCGATCAAAATATTCTCCGCGGGGATTTCCTTGATGGCGGCGCGCACCTTGTTTCCGAGCGTCGCGGGAAACCCAAGGAAATCAGCGCTAACTATGGCGACACGGGTTTTGTCCTGCTCGAGGACAAGCGCGCGCACGTTCAACTCGCCCTCTTTGCGAGTCACCTTATGGGAGGGGCCCACTCCCCCGCTGACCGGCAGCAGCGGGTCGGGCGTGACAATGCGTACGGCAATGCCGGCACGAAATTCTGCCGAGGAGCTAAAAGCGAAGTTGGTGAGAGAAAGCAGAAGGATGACTAGCTTTGATTTCATGGTCAGGAAACTAACATGAAAGATTGAAAGGATGTAAGCAGGAAAATTTGTGCCTTTTACTTTGGCTTGGGATTTCTCCTACAAATGTTAGCTTGCCGTCATGTTGTCAGAAAAGCCGTGGAACCTGGAGGCCATCGTGCGCTTGTTGCTGGGCATCTTCATTTGCCTCTGTCTCGGCTCGACGGTGGTGAGTGGTCTCCATTATGCCGGCCACGCAGGAAGGGAGCGGCTGGCTTTCTTCGGCATGATGGCCGGGGCGGTGGTCCTCCTGGCAACTGCGCTGGTGGTCGTGAGCCGGCGTTGGACCGTTGAAAAGCTGCTGCAACGTCTGTGGATAATGCTCGTCTGCCTGTCCGTCGGATTGTCCTTTGCAGCCGGGGCGCAGAAGCTGGCTGGTCGCCCCTCTGAAGCGAGCTCCGGTGAGCAGATGGTTGTGGCAGAAACCGCCGTGCTCTTGTTTTTCATAAATTTCCTGCGGTCGCACCGGCTCAAATGGTCTGATGCTTTCGGGCTGGCCAATCGCCGGCGACACGCTTTTCTGCTCGGGGTGGCCGTAGCTTGCATCTTCTTGCCAATCGGGGAGCGGTTGCAGTGGATATCAGCGCAGGCCATGACGCATTTCCGGATGGAACCACAGGAGCAACAGGCTGTGCATGCGCTGCGCGTCACGAACGAGTTGTCCAGCAGGGTTCTGCTGGGCGTCCTGGCGATATTGCTGGCGCCGATGGCCGAGGAACTCTTCTTTCGCGGAATGCTTTATCCAGCTATCAAGCAAGCGGGTCACCCACGTTTGGCGCTGTGGGGCGTTTCCCTTGTGTTCGCGTGCATACATTTTAACCTAGCCACTTTTGTGCCTCTGTTCGTTCTGGCGATTCTGTTAACGGCGTTGTACGAACGCACCGATAATTTACTCGCATCCATCACCGCGCATGCACTGTTCAACACGTTCAATTTCGTTCGGCTTTACCTCTTGGATTGGCAACTGGGAAAATGAACGAGTTCGAGCTGATTGAGAGGTTGACGCGGTCGTTGCCCAGCAACAACAGCGTCGTTATTGGGCCAGGCGATGATTGCGCGGTGCTGGATTTCAGAATCCCTGACCGTCTGCTCCTGTTCAAGACCGATGCCGTGGTCGAAGGGATTCACTTTACGTCTGAGACCGTTCCGGAGAAAATTGGCCATAAGGCTCTAGCGCGATGCCTGAGCGACATTGCGGCCATGGCCGGCACGCCCGTGGCCGCATTGGCCACCATCGCCTTGCCGCGAGATTTTGATGCCGATTTCGTAGCAGCCATTTACGACGGCATGAATGCACTGGCCCGCCGCAATGGTGCAGCCATTGTCGGCGGCGAAACAACGAGCAATCCAGGCGGCATGCTCATCTCGATTTCATTGCTCGGATGGGTCACTCGAGGTAAAGCCGTCCTGCGCTCAGGAGCGGAAGTCGGTGACGCTATTTTTGTGACCGGCGAGCTCGGCGGCTCTTTGGCGGCCAGGCACCTCGAATTCGAGCCCCGCCTCGCCGAAGCAAGGTGGCTGGCGCAGCACTATTCGGTGCATGCGATGATTGACCTGAGCGACGGGTTGGCCGGCGATCTGAGACACATCCTGAAAGCCAGCCGCGTCGGGGCGGAGCTGCTCTCCTCGGCGATTCCCATCAGCCGCGCCGCACGGCTTGCGGCAAAAGGCGGGGTTTCAGCAAAACCGCCTTTGTTGGCCGCGTTGACTGACGGAGAGGATTTTGAGCTTCTCTTTACCATTGGTAGCCGGGCTGCAGTGCCTCTGCTCGATGCCTGGAAAAAACAGTTTCCCAAACTCCAGTTGAGTTGCATCGGCAAAATCACGGCTGGCGAGGGGATCACCATCAAAGACAACCATGGCGCGCGACGATTGACCGCAAATGGCTACATGCATTTCGCATAGCCCCGCTGAAACCGAGGCGCTCGGGGAAACCTGGGGGCGCGCGGCCCAGAGCGGGCTGGTGATCGGGTTGTGCGGCGACCTGGGCGCAGGGAAAACACAACTGGTGAAAGGCCTCGCCCGCGGCCTGGGCATCACCGCACGCGTCCATTCACCCACTTTCGCCCTCGTGAACATTTACCCCGGCGGCCGGCTGACGTTGTTTCATTTGGATTTGTATCGGTTGGAAACGCGTGAACAAATCCTGGCGACCGGACTGGCAGAATATTTGGAACCAACTGGCGTGACCGTGATCGAATGGGCGGAAAGGTGGTTTGGCGAAGTGCGAAGTGAAAGCGGCCAAGGCGCAGACCAGACGTCACAACTCAAGAAATCAGATCAAGCGGCCCGCCTGGAGTCTCCAGCAAAATGCCTTCGTTGGGTACACTTCGATACCCTGAGTGAAACGGAGCGGCGCATCACCTATGAAGATATTAGCCCTTGAATTCTCATCGGTTCAACGGAGCGTGGCAGTAGTGGAGTCTATCGGCCATGGTTCTTCATTGCCCTCCCCGGGGGCACTCAGTGAGGTCATCGAAACCGGTTCCCTCGCTGTAAATGCGATCGGAATGATCGACGCCGCTCTACGCCAGGCACAAATTGAAAGAGAGCAGATCGAATGCGTGGTGGTCGGCCTCGGACCCGGCTCATATCATGGCATCCGGCTGGCGATATCGGTGGCGCAAGGCTGGCAATTGGCTATCGGCCAGGCGCAAGTGCGGCTCCTGGGCATCAGCAGCGCCGAATGCATTGTGTCACAAGCACGCGACGAGCGACTCCTGGGCCAAGTGAGTGTCATCATTGATGCGCAACGTGGCGAGTTCTACCTGGCCACTTATGACGTCACCCCGCAGGCATGGCGCGAAATCGAGCCGCTCCACATAGCCACCCACCAGGAGCTGCTGCGACGCCAGAAGGCAGGCGGGCGCCTCGTAGGGCCGGAAGCATCCACACGGTTTGACTCGGGCCAGTTGGTTTTTCCGCGCGCTACGAATTTAGGGCATCTGGCCCTGGCCCGAACCGATTTTGTTCCCGGCGAGAAGTTGGAGCCGATTTATCTGAGAGAAACCAAATTCGTCAAAACTCCGCCTTCACGAAGATTGCCCGGGGTTTGACTTTTCGCAACTGGGCCCTTCGAGACAAAACGAACCCTCCAAGCCAGGTTAATGATATTGAGGAAGATACGCCCGGATACCGCCCGTTTGAAATAACCGGACTTGACAGCCATTAATGGGATCATGAGGATTATAGCAAGATACGGGCTGGAAACCCGGGAATTTCAATTCTTATCGTCCGCTTGGGGCTTTGGGCTAAATCCCTGGCTTTGCTGAATCACATGAAGGCTGCTGTCCTGTACGGAAAAGAAGATGTGCGCGTGGAGGAGATCGCGCCGCTCCGGTTGAAGCCCGGTGAAGTACGAGTTCAAATCGAAGCCGCGCTCACCTGCGGAACAGATTTGAAGGTTTTCAAACGCGGTTATCACGCAAAAATGATTGTGCCGCCGGCGGTGTTTGGGCATGAGTTGGCGGGCATCATTTCCGAAGCACGGAGCACGGGGGGTGTAGCGGGGAGTCCCCAATGGCGGGTTGGAGACCATGTCGTGGTGGCAAATTCTGCGCCGTGCGGGCAATGTTTTTATTGCGGAAACGGCCAGGAAAACCTGTGTGACGATTTGCTTTTCTTAAATGGAGCATACGCCGAATCGATTGTCATTCCGGCGCGGATCGTACAAAAAAATCTGTTGCGACTGAAAACGAAAACCGATTTCCGCGACGCAGCCCTGGTCGAGCCACTAGCCTGCGTCGTGCAAGGAATCGAGGATACTCAATTGAGAAAAGGCCAAAATGTGCTCGTCCTCGGTGCCGGGCCGATTGGCTTGATGTTCGTAGCACTGGCGAAACATCTGGGGTGCCACGTCACGGTTGGCGGACGGCGGCAGTCGCGGTTGAAAGTGGCCCACCGGCTCGGTGCGCGACAGGTTGTTAAACTCGGACCCGAAGCGGCCCCGGCCGAAACGATTCGAAAAGCCACTGACGCTACGCCCTTCGACGCCGTTATCGAAGCGGTCGGGAAACCGGAAGTGTGGGAAGCAGCGATCCAAAGCGTGCGGAAAGGCGGTACGGTCAACCTTTTTGGCGGCTGCCCCTCGGGAAGCATGGTCGCGCTCGACACGGGCCGGCTGCATTATTCGAGTCTGCGGCTGTTGGCGAGCTTTCATCATACGCCGCGGACAATTCGGAAGGCGCTGGATCTCATCGAGAGCGGCGTAATTCGAGCCGCGGATTTCGTTGATGGCCACCATCAGCTCAGCGAATTGCCGGAGTTGTTTCAGTCAATGGCCGTGGGCAACCACGCCGTGAAAACGTTCGTTGAAGTCCGTCAATGAACGAATAGGCAGCACGAAGATTTCACGAAGGTAGTCGCGATCCGATGGGCTGGTTCCCAAGCTCGTGCCTTCTACTGGCATGGCATTTTTCAAGTCCGTCTGGATAGAGTGGAAAGTCGGTCGACGGGCATTAACCACGCCAGCATCGCGCGACTAGGGCCATGACCGATCGCAAATCAAACTCGCGTCGTTCCCTTCACTCAGCCTGCTGCTGCTGCCGTTGTTTTTTGCTTTCTTCGATCACCTTATGCTCGGCATCTCGAGGCATTTCTTCATAGTGGCTGAATTCTTCGGCGTGTACGCCTCGACCGCCAGTCAGTGAGCGTAGTGTACTGGAGTAGCGATAAAGCTCCTTGGCCGGCACATGCGCCTTAATGAGCTGAAAGCCGCCATCCATGTCCATGCCCTGAATCTTCCCGCGTCGGCTCGAAAGATCACCCATCACTTTGCCCATGCAATCTTCCGGAATGCGGATTTCCACAGTGTTGATCGGCTCCAGTAACATTGGCCGCGCCGCCATGAAAGATTCTTTGAAGGCAAAGTATCCGGCAATCTGAAAGGCGATATCTTTGGAATCGACTGGGTGCATCTTGCCGTCATAAAAATCGACTTTCACGTCCACCACCCGGTAGCCAGCCAGGATGCCTTCCTCCGACGCCTTCATGACGCCCTTCTCCACCGATGGCACGAAAACGCGATCCACATTCTGGCCGGCAAGCGATTGATGGAACTCCAGGCCAGTGTCACGCGGCTTGGGTTCGATGCGCATCCAGACCTCGGCAAATTGGCCGGCCCCGCCGGTCTGCTTCTTGTGCCGGTACTTCGAGTCGCCTTTGGTCTTGATCGTTTCTCGATAGCGCACGCGCGGTTCGATGAGGTCCACATGGACGTTGTAACGCTTGCGAAGCCTCTCAGCGATGACTTCCAGGTGCAGCTCTCCCTGGGCCGAAACGATGGTCTGGCGCAACTCCGAATCGACCATGTAGAGAAAAGTAGGATCTTCGTGGTGCAACGCAGCCAGGCCAGAGGCGATCTTGTCTTCCTCGCCTTTAACAGCGCTGCGCAGCGACGCATGAATATTGGGCTTAGGATAATCAACCTTAGGCAGAGACACCAACCGCCTGGGACTGCAGAGTGTATTGCCGGTGTGGGTGTCTTTTAGTTTCACCACGGCGCCGATATCCCCGGCGCTGAGCGAAGTCACGCTCGTGCGCGTTTTTCCGTTAAGCAGATAAATCTGGCCAATTTTCTCCGTGCTCCGGCGGTCGGTGTTGTAGAGTTCGCTGCCAAACTTTACCGAGCCGGCATAGATCCGAAAAAACGAGAGCTCTCCAAACTGCGCCTCGCTCATGGTCTTGAAGATGTAGAGGACCGGATCCGGATCATCCAGTGATACCTCGATCGGGTTGCCGTCTCCGTCCACGCCTTTGACCTTCGCTCGATCCACCGGAGAGGAGCCGTATTTCGCGATAATGTCCATGAGGCGGGCGACGCCGATGTTGTTTTCGGCGGAAGTGACAAAGAGCGGTGTGAAAACCTGCTTTTGGATGGCTGTGTGGATACCAGCACGCCATTCCTCTTCGGAAAGGCCGCCCTTGTCGAAAAACTTCTCCATCAATGCATCGTCGGACTCAGCGATTAATTCGATGAGCTGTTTATGCAATTCTTCCACCCGCTCGGCCCATTCGCCTGTGGCTTTAGCTTCAGTGAACTTGCCGCTCTTGTCCGTAGCGTAAGTGATAATTTCATTGCGAGGCACATCCAGGACCTGGTTGAAGCCCGGGCCGGGATTGACTGGAATTGTCAACGGAAAAACCCGCTCCCCGAAGTGGTCTCGTATCTGTGCGAGCGTCTTTTCGAAATCGGTCTCCTCCTTGTCAAAGGCATTCACGACAATCATTTTGGGAATGCCATCCTCCGTCGCGTATTTCCACACTGCATCGGTGCCGACGCCCACGCCATGATTCGCATGGATAGCAATAAGCGCAAAGTCACCCACCCGCAAGGCGCCCAGGCCCTCGCTGATAAAATCCGCATAACCAGGACAATCGAGAATATTGAATTTTTTCCCGAGCCATTCCAGATGCATCAATGAGGCGGAAACCGAAATCTGCCGGTGCTGTTCGTTGTCGTGATAATCTGAAACCGTGGATCCGGCGGCGATGCTGCCCATCCGGTTAATCACCCCTGCAGCTTCCAGCATCGCTTCGCTGAGCATGGTTTTTCCGGAGGAAGCGTGGCCCACAATTGCGAAATTACGAATGTCCCCTGGCTTATACTCTTTCATAAAAAGAAAACTGCGCTAACGATTCCCTCGATTCTCGTTTGGCGGCATCGCACTCACAGGCCAAAGAATTTATGGAGCGCAAGCTCCAGCGCAAGCGAATACGTGCCGCCGCCGTGACGGACGGAAACAATTTCTCAATGCGCCTCGAGCCAGTTCTCACCCACGCCAAGCTCCACAACAATAGGCACCTCGAGCGGAATCGCCGTTTTCATCTTTTCCTCAACCAAGGCGCAAACTTCCTTCTCCTCGGCTTCGTAAAGCTCAAAGATCAACTCGTCATGGACCTGCAGCAGCATGCGCGTCTTGAGATTTCGCCTGATCAATTCGTGGTGAATGTTAATCATCGCAATTTTGATCATGTCAGCCGCGCTTCCTTGGATTGGTGCGTTGATGGCATTGCGTTCGGCCGAGCCGCGAATAGTATTATTCGAAGAAGTAATATCGCGAATATAACGGCGGCGACCCGTCACCGTTTCCACATAGCCATGCCGACGCCCAAAGGCGATGGGGGCGTCCATGTATTTG